>OGOM01000001.1_pt1 | contig 327663 bp, 277 predicted proteins | sample 1552681 | NCBI WGS metagenome assembly OGOM01 (sample SAMEA2580188, study PRJEB22360) | human gut metagenome | biome: human gut; feature: human-associated habitat; material: faeces | place: Denmark | collected 2008/2010 | reverse complement strand
CCACTCATCAGGCGGGCATGTTTCCCCCGCGCGAGGGGGGAGCCATGATCGCCCGGCTCGAAAGCCTCGGCTACCTCGATGCGGGCAACGCAACCGCCCATGGGCATGCCAGATGCCACGCCTTTCGCGAAGGTGAAGATATCAGGCGTGATGCCTGCGTTCTGGAACATGAACGGATAGGTTCCGCAACGATAGAAACCAGTCTGAACTTCATCAAGGATGGAAAGCGCACCGTTGCGACGCGCGAGCTTAGTTGCTTCGAATAGGTAATCGGGATCGATCGGGATCACACCATTCTCGCCCTGAATCGGCTCCATCATGATGGCAGCGATCTGACCGGGGTACTCCCACCAAATATTGCGCAGCGCATTGATATCGTTAGGCGGAATAGCGATGAAGCCTTCTGGAAGCGGTTGGAAAGGCTCTTGCTTATCAGGCTGTGCCGTAGCGGCAAGCGTTGCAAGCGTACGACCATGGAAGCTTCCTTCAAGCACGAGGATGATGTGACCGCCAGAAGACTCCTTCTTCGCCCAGAGACGTGCGAGCTTGATCGCGCATTCGTTGGCCTCCGCCCCGGAGTTCGCGAAGAAGGTCTTCCAAGGAGCACGGAAGAACGTGGGTATGCATTCGTTAGCCATCTCCGAAATGAGCTTGGCCACTTCGCCACGCTTCTCGATATAGAAGTAATTGCTCACGTGGATGAGCTTCTGGGCCTGCTCGGCGATAGCTTCCGCCACACGCGGATGGCAATGCCCCAGACTGTCAACCCCGATACCCGAGAGCAGATCGAGGTATTCCTTGCCCTCTTCGTCCTTTACGGTGACGCCCTCACCTTCAACGAAGCAGACGGGCTTGCGCTTGAAGGTGTGCATGATATACGTATCGTCTAGTTTCTTTACTTCTTCAAAGGTCATTTCTAAGCTCTCCTATTTCCCCTGTTCGCTGGCAGTTTTTCTTCTTCGTTAAAGGTTCTCGACGAGACGAGAGGCCAGCAACCCGAGCGGGGCGTACTCGTCTTTTGTATTGTGCTCGTCATCATTATATATGAGAGTGCCGCAGCCCACTTGAGTGAGCAGCTCGATCAAGAGCGAATGCGGCATCGTGCCGTTGATGATGTGAGCACGATGGACCCCTGCTTCGAGCGAGAGCACGCAGGATTGCAGCTTAGGGATCATGCCTTTGCTCACGCGCCCTTCTGCGAGCATGTCACGTGTTTCTTGAAGGGACATACGCGAAACGAGCGAATCCTTATCATCGAAGTCTTCGTAGAAGCCGTCCACATCGGTGAGGAAGATGATCTTCTGCGCGCCGATCGCACCAGCAACAGCACACGCGACCGCATCTGCATTGATATTGAACGAGCCGCCATCTTCACCTTTGCCTACCGATGCGATGATGGGGACGTAGGCTGCATTGATGAGCGACTTGAGGTAGGCTGGATTCACTTCGATCACGCTGCCAACGCGCCCCAGTTCTGGTCGAACCTGCTCAGCCACGATCGTGCCCGCATCAGCACCATTGACCCCAACAGCCAAGTTGCCATGTTGGTTCATAGCGCGCACGAGTTCCTCGTTCACCTTGCCGATCAAGGTCATCTTCACGACTTCCATGGCCTCTTCGGTAGTGACGCGCAGTCCATCGATGAATTCAACATCTATGCCGAAGCGTTCCATATTCCGCGAGATGTCCGCGCCACCGCCATGAACGATGACCGGATTCACCCCCATGATCTTGAGCATGACGATGTCCGACATGACCGCATCGCGCAGTTTCGGATCGACCATGGCAGCTCCACCGTATTTGATCACGATGGTCTTGCCCGTTTGATTCTTGATATAAGGGAACGCTTCGATGAGCACCTCTGCGGTGTGCGAAGACGTGAGCTTTCTATCTTTTGCATATTTCATACTGGTATCTCCAACAGTTGGTAAATCGATCAAACACTCATGAGTGCCAACTTGAGGCAGGTGACGGCCTTAGGTTCGGTAATCACCGTTGATGCGCACATAATCATAGGAGAAATCGCACGTCCAGATGGTGGTGGAACTCGTGCCGGCTCCCAAATCCGCTTCGAGCACGATCTCGGGCTCTTCGAAGCGTTTGAGCGCCTCTTCCTCGCTGAACTCGACGGTAAGACCATCACGGCACACCGGAATTCCCATGATGTCGATCGAAACATTCTGCTGCTCGAAATGCGCTCCGCTGCGTCCGAGGGCGCCAGCGATACGCCCCCAGTTCGCATCGTGACCAAAAACAGCGGTCTTCACGAGCGGCGAATTCGCCACGGTACGAGCAGCCAGATCGGCTTCTTCATCGTTCGCTGCGCCCGTGATCCTCACGGTAACGAGCTTGGTCGCACCTTCCCCATCACGCGCCATCTCGCGAGCGAGCATCTGCGTGAGCGCATCGAGCGCGGTCTGGAATTCTTCGTAGGCAAGCGAGCCTTCCGCAATGCGCGCACCCGACACTGCCTTGCCACTTGCCAGCAAGAAGCAGGTATCGTTCGTAGAGGTATCGGAATCGACCGTGACCTTGTTGAAGCTCTGATTCACACTGTGAACGAGTGCGCTGTGGAGCACTTCGGGAGCAAGCGGTGCATCGGTGGTGATCACAGCGATCATGGTAGCCATGTTCGGCATGATCATGCCTGAGCCCTTCGCCATGCCGCCAAGGGTGATCGTGGCTCCTCCCAACGCAGGATCCTGGCTCACATAGCGGATCGCGCGCTCCTTGGAATAGGTATCGGTAGTCATGATCGCGCTTGCAGCATCGCTTCCCGTTTCACGCGTCATGGTTTTGTGAAGCTTTGGTACGGCTGTTTCGAATGGCGCTGTGTTGAGCAACTGACCGATCACGCCGGTTGAAGCAACGAGCACTTCATTGGCGCAGCAACCAACCACATCGGCAACGATCTGGCAGGTGCGCTCGGCATCGGCGATGCCCACGCTGCCCGTTGCCGCATTCGCGCAACCCGAATTGACGATGACCGCCTTAGCAAGACCATAATTCTGTCCGCCAAGATGCTCTTTGGAAACCGTTACTGGCGCGGCGCAGAACACATTTTGCGTGAAGGTTGCCGCTGCTGGGCAGAGCTCATCGGCTTCAACAAGGGCCATATCGAGCCTGCCGGGGTTCTTGCGGAAACCCGCATGGATGCCACCCGCCCGAAAGCCTAAAGCACTCGTTACGCCGCCGCCTTCGACCACGTCGAACGCCAAATCTTTATCACTATCGTTATTCGTTTGAAAAGTCATAAGAAGAACCATATCCCTTTACTGAAATTCTTAGACCGGAAGCGCCTCCATACGAAGGCCGGTCGTTTGATCGAAACCACAGACGATGTTGGCGCATTGTACCGCTTGACCTGCTGCACCTTTGCAGAGATTGTCGATCGCGCACACAGCAATGAGTGAGCCGGTCGCCTCTTGATAGGCAATGCCGATCTGAGCATTGTTCGTGCCTACCACAGAAGCGGTGCGCGGCATCTGGCCGAGCGGAAGCACCGTAACAAAGGGATATCGTCGTCGATCGTAGGTTTCAACATAGAGCGCATGGAGCGACTCGAGGGATTGTGTGGCGCGCGCTTCTTCGTTGAGCTGAAGCGTGACTGTTGAGAGCAAGCCGCGATTCGCTGGAGCGAGATGCGGCGTGAACACGAGGCGGCCTTCAATGCCTAAAATCTGCTCGATCTCAGGCGTATGCCGATGGCTTGCGACGCCGTACGCTTCGAAGTTATCGTTCGCGTTGCAAAAATGCGTGCGCGCATTCGCGCTGCGACCAGCGCCGGTTACGCCAGAGATCGCATCGACCACCACAACGCCTTCCGAAAGCGCAACGGCCGGCCATGCAGCGAGCGAAGTGGCCGTAGGATAGCAACCCGCGCAGGCTACCAGGGTGGGATGGTGCTGAGCGTGCAAGTCGCGCGCTTCGAGCAATTCTGCTTCCGTGATCTCGGGCAGACCGAAGAATGCCTGCTCTAGCAGATCGACCGCCGTGTGCGGCGTCTTGTACCACTGTTCGAAAACGACAGGATCCTTCAGGCGAAAATCAGCCGACAGATCGAAGACCGAAACATCCGCCGCCAAAAGATCAGGCACGAGCGTCATGGCTGCCGTGTGCGGTGTTGCCATGAAGACCACATCACAATCGGCAAGAGAGGTGGTGTTGTGCGCCTCGAATTCAAGATCGCACACGCCCTTAAACGCAGGATAGAGTTCCGAGATAGGCAGCCCTTCATCGGTTGAAGACGTGATCACGCGCAGATCGAATTCAGGATGGCGAGAAAGGATGCGCACCAGTTCAGCTCCTGCATATCCAGCAGCACCGATGATACCGGCAACTAGTCCCATGGCCATTCCTTTCTCCGCGCGAAGTATACAAATTCAGTGGATAAATGATACCCCTCTTCGGGAAGAGGGGTACATCTTTAATTCTATTCGTTTTGTGAACGGGCTAAAAAGCAGCGATTAGTCCACGATCTCTTCAAGAGTGATCTCGAAGTTCAGATCCTTGCCTGCCATCTCGTGATTCATGTCGAACACCACATCATCATCGGTGATCTCGACCACCTTGACCGGGAATGCCTGTCCGCCAGGAGCCTGCATGTAAACGGTCTGTCCAACGGGCAGATCGTCAACATCGGGCACGTTTTCCTTTGGAATGCGCTGAACAAGCTGCTCGTCGCGCTCGCCATAAGCATCAGCCGCAGGAATATGGACTTTCTTGGTCTCGCCCACGGCCATCTCATTCACCGCTGCATCGAAGCCGGGGATCATCATACCCGCCATGCAAGTGAACTCCAAGGGTTCGCCGCGCTCGACCGAGGAGTCGAACACCGTACCGTCATCGAACGTACCAATATAGTTAACGCGTACCTTTTTTCCTTCGTTGCTCATATCGTTTCCTTTCACGAGGAGAACAGGATCATCTCTGCTGATCCTTTTGCGAGATTTCTTTTCGTTCGAGTAGTGTAGCGTAAATTCGCACGCCTTTTTGCTCCCAACGCATGTCGACATAGAGCTGTCATATAAAGCACCCACAAGCACGTTAGCTGTCTTTCTGCATCGTTCCCCACTTGTCGCGCGCAGGGCTCATTCGTTCGCCTAGAATGGTCGCATGTCTTCCCCACACGAACAGTCCCAGGGCGCGTCAACCCAGCACGCGACCCCCACACGCCAGCAGGTCATGGCAACGCCCGCGTTTCTCTATGCGACCGTCCTTCTGATGGGAGCGATCGGCGCGACGCTCCGTTACCTGATCGAGCTCATCATCCCGACCCACGGCTTTCCGTGGGCAACGCTGCTCATCAACCTTGTGGGATGCTACATCATCTATATCGTCTATCAGTGGTTCGACAGACGCGTACACATACCGCACCCTATCGCACGCGGCATCGGCGTTGGATTAGTTGGTGCCTTCACCACGCTCTCTGCGTTCTGCACCGAGAACCTTGCACTCTTGCAAGCTGGCGAATACCTCCTGTTCGCGCTCTACGTATCCGCGACTGTTTTCGGCACCTTCATTGCCTCGCTTGCTGGCTGGGCTACCTGTTCCCTGCTTGCCTATCGCCGACTCAAACGCATCCAGCGCAGACGCATCGAGCATCGTCTTGAGATGCAACGCGCTAAGAGCGAAAACACCAGCGAAGCCTCTGAAGAGATGCGCTCATGAACATTCTTGCACTCATAGGAATAGCAATAGGTGGTGCGATCGGCGCGCTTTCACGTGGTCTTTTGACCCGCATGCTCAAGCGCCATCTGCCTGAGCAATTCCCGTTTGCCACCCTCATCGTGAACCTGATCGCCTGCTTTGCGGCAGGCATGGTCATGCCCCTCACGCTGAACGAGGCGCTGTACTTGACCTTGACCGTCGGTTTCTTAGGCGGCTTCTCAACGCTGGCAACGATGAACTTCGAAGCTGTGAGCCTCTTTGCAACCAAGCGCTACAAGTACTGCTTTGCCTACCTGGCCATCACCTACGCGAGCACACTTGGCGCAGCAGCGCTCGGCTTCGCACTAGTAAGTTTCTTTGTCGGTTGATCGACCAGCAATATCTGCTGCCTAGATGAACAGAAGCGCTGCCTTAGAGACTTATTCAGGATCGCCGGGATGAGGGTGATTGTCGAAGTACCCCGTCTGGCCGCGAACGTTCCAAGCGCAGGCCACCAAGAACATCACGATCACCAGCGTAATGATAGCTGCTGGGTTTACCTGCCCTTGCGAGATCTTGCTTGCCAGATCCCAAAGTTCGAGCAAGCCGTAAAGCGTTACGATCCAAAAGAACAGCGTGATCTTGCGGGGATCCTTCGCGCCGATGATCCCCGACAATGCCACAACGATGCCCACGATTCCCGCGACCAGCGTCTCTCCACCGAGCACCACGCCTGGCATCAGATCGATCGACTTGATGCCGAAGAATTCCGCGAGCACCACGAAGACCACACCAACCGTAGCAAGAACCACCGAGAGCACGAACATGAATGCGCAGCAATAGAAGGTACGCCGTTGCCAGGGCGAATACTTTTTAGGATCGAATGAGAGCAGTTTTCCCACGAGCTTCCTCTCTCGCATCGAGCAAAGAACGATCGACACGCACTCGATCGTTCTCTTCGCTGTGACTCAAATAGCCATTCCAATACGCACAAGGCGTTCGCTATCCGCGAACCTCGGCGCCCGTTGCTCCACAGGTCTTCTTGATCAAACGCTCATGCTGCTTGTTAACCTCTTCAGCGGTAAGCGTCTTGTCGGGCGAGCGATATTCGAGCGCGTAGGCCATCGATTTTTTGCCTGCGCCCAAACGCTCTTCATCGCGATACACATCGAAGAGCTGGATGCTCGAGAGCAGCTTGCCGCCTGCAGAACGCATGACCTGCATGAGCTTTTCATTGGTCACGTCTTCATCCACCACGAGCGCAATATCCATCGTGACTGCCGGGAACAGCGGCACATCTACGTAGTCGCGCGCGGGCTGGCTCGTTTTCACGAGCGCATCAAGATCGAGCTCGAACGCAACAACAGGCGCGGTAGCTTCGAAGGCATCGGCTGCAAGCGGATGGATCTCACCGACCCAACCGAGCACCGTGCCGCCTGAAAGCACTTGAGCAGCACGTCCTGGCTGCAGGTGCGGAGCCTCTTCAGCAGAAAGCGCTTTGAAGCGCACCTTGGGCGTAGCGAGCTCATGCAGAAGGCTTTCGATGATGCCTTTACCATCGAAGAAATCGAATGCGGCCGGCGTATTGTTCCAGGCAGGATCGCCCATCGCGCCCGCCAGCACTGCTGCAACGCGTTCTTTCTCTTTGGGCTTCTTCTTGCCTTCTGCCGCGAAGAACACGCGCCCTGTTTCATAGAGTTGAACGTTCTTCACGCCGTGATTCTGGTTGTACGCAAGAGAATGCAACAACCCTGGAATGATGGATTGACGCATGATGGACTGTTCTGCATTGAGCGGATTGAGTAGCTCAACCGGCATACCCAACCCTTCTTTATCCATGCGCAGCTTATCGAGATCGCCCGGCTCGGCGAACGAATATGTCACGGTCTCATTGAGCCCCGCCGCGCGCAGCGTATCGTTGATCTTCTGGATCTTCTGCTCAGCCACCGTGCGCTTGCCAATGCGGCCAGCACCACCCGGCAGCGTCGGTTCGATGCGATCCATGCCGTAGAGGCGCAGCACCTCTTCATAGAGGTCGATCTCGCGTTCAAGGTCGGGACGAAACGTGGGCGCGAGCACATGGAGCAGCTCGCCTTCAGCACACGATGCCGCCACAGATTCAGCTTCATCGGCCACCGTTACCGCACAACCCAAACGCGTGAGCGTCGAGATGATATAGTCGCGATCGATCTCGGCACCCATCATGGCGTTGAACCGCGGAATGCGGAAACCGAGCATGATAGGCTCGGTCTTCTGCTCCCACACATCCACGATGCCCGGGCGTACGGTGCCACCCGATACCGCCGCGATGAGCGCAGCCGATGCATCAGAGAGCGCGCCGATCGGATTGTCGTCTACGCCACGTTCATAGCGCAGCGAAGCCTCGCTGATAAGACCTAAGTTGCGGCTCGTGCGGCTGGTGTGGCCGCTGCTGAACGTAGCTGCTTCGAGCAGGATCGTAGTCGTTTCGTCGGTCACTTCAGAATCGAGACCGCCCATCACGCCTGCCAGTGCAACAGCCTCTGTAGGCGTAGCGATCACGCTCATATCAGACGTGAGCGTGCGCTCTTCCCCATCGAGCGTGGTGAACTTCTCGCCGTCTTCAGCAGGACGCACGATGATGTGGACCTTGCCATCCTTGTTCGCCAGCTTGTCGTAATCGAAGGCATGGAGCGGCTGGCCGAGCAGGAACAAGATATAGTTCGTCGCATCGACGATGTTGTTGATCGAACGAGCACCCGCCGCAGTAACGCGCTGCGCCAGCCAATCAGGGCTTGGACCCACCTTCACGTTCTCGATCACGCGCGCAGTATAGCGATCGCAACGTGCGGGATCCGATATGGTCACCTCGACCGAATCCGCGGTCGGCTCAAGGTCTTGGTTCTCGCCCAAGTTGAAGATCGGATCATCGAGCGGATCGGTGAAGCCACGCTCATACATGGCCCCCACCTCGCGCGCCATGCCCTTCATGGAAAGGCAATCAGGGCGATTCGGCGTGATCTCGAGATCGAGGATCTTGTCGTTGAGCTTCATATAGTCCGCAAAGGGCTCGCCTACGGGCGCATCGGCGGGCAGGATCATGATGCCATCGTGATCGGAACCGAGCCCTAGCTCTCGCTCCGAGCAATTCATACCGTTGCTCACCACGCCACGCAGCTTGGATTTCTTGATCTTGAAATCGCCGAACTCAGCACCCACCAGCGCCACGGGAATCTTATCGCCTTCGTTGAAGTTCTGCGCGCCGCATACGATCTGGAGTGGCTCGGGCTTGCCATCTTTTCCGAGGTTGTTCTCGCCCACGCTCACCTGGCAGACCCACATATGATCCGAATCGGGATGCGCTTTCTTTTCGACGATCTGGCCCACGACCACCTTATCATAGGTGGCGCCAGCGATCTCGACACCTTCAACGCCTGTGCCGGTCAGGTCCAGACGATCGCAGAACGCCTTCAGATCGGCAGGTATCTCAACATATTCACTTAACCATTTCAAAGAAACTTTCATTTTTTATCCTTCTTTATTTAAAACACTGAAATGTTTTGTCTCTCGTAGTTGGTCAAAATCAGCGAGGGTTCGTCTCGTGCGCATGATCGCCGTGTTGCGCGGCCGAGCGTACTTCGTACGTGGGGGCAAGCGCAAAAGCGGCGAGCATATGTGCGAGACGAAGCCGCAGCATCAACATGGTTCTTAGAATTGCCTCAAAAACCTCATGTCGCCCTCAAGCAACATCCTCAAGTCGGGAACGTTGTATTTGAGACACGCCACGCGCTCGACACCTACACCGAAGGCGAAGCCCGAATAGACTTCAGGATCGATGCCCGAATAACGCAGCACGTTCGGATCGACCATGCCGCAACCCAAGATCTCGAGCCATCCCGTTCCCTTGCAGAAGCGGCAACCTTCGCCGTGACAAATACCGCAGCTCACGTCCACTTCAGCCGAAGGCTCCGTGAATGGGAAATAGTGAGCGCGAAAACGCGTCTTGCGTTCTTCGCCGAACATCTGCTTGCAGAAATAATCGAGCGTGCCCTTCAGATCACCGAACGTGATGCCCTTATCGACCACGAGCCCTTCGATCTGGTTGAACTGCGGAAGATGCGAAGGATCCGCCACATCGCGGCGATACACTTTGCCCGGCGCGATGATATAGATGGGCAACTCCTGATCTTCCATAGCGTGCACCTGAACGCCAGAGGTTTGCGTTCGCAGAAGCACGTCCGATTCGCCCTTCACATTCGTGGTATCGCCCGAAAGATCGCGCACGTAGAAGGTATCTTGCATGCTGCGCGAGGGGTGATCGGCAGGAGCATTCAGCGCTTCGAAGTTGTAGTAGTCGGTCTCGACCTCAGGACCGGTTGCCACCGAGTAGCCTATGCCAAGGAACACCTCGGCGATCTCATCGGTGATGCGGTTGATCAAATGGCGTGTACCCATCTGCTGTACACGGCCAGGAAGCGTGATATCGATCGCATCGGCCTCCATGCGAGCAGCGAGCTCTGCACCGGCAAGCTCCTTCTTCTTCGCCTCGAGCGCACCTTCGACCTCGTTGCGCGCAGCGTTCACGGTCTTGCCGACCTGCGCGCGCTCTTCAGGAGCAACTTGTCCCATCGAACGCAGATAGCCGGTCAAGCTACCCGATTTTCCCACTACCTTGATGCGGATCGCCTCGAGCGCATCGCTCGTAGCTGCCTGATCGATCTCGGCAAGTGTTGCGGCTTGCAACGCCTGAACTTCATCAATGACTGACATACGATTGCCTTTCCCTATACTCGAAAAGCCCGTGCGGCTTCTGTTCACCTTCTTTTGAGCAAAGAAAAAGAGCTCTTCTCTTTGCCCTATCCAAGGACGAGAAGAACTCTCGCGGTACCACCCTGGTTACCTTCGCGCTGCGTTTTATGAACAGCGAGCGAAGATCACTCATATCCGCTCTGTAACGGGAGCACCCGATGAAGCTTACTGGAGTGCCTGCTCATTTGAGCATTTGACCCGTTCGGCAACACTGCTGGTGAAGGGAATCACATCTCGCATCGCTAGGCTCTTTCAGCAACGAGCCCTCTCTGGAAACGATGCAGCCGAAATGTGCTGTCTTCGTCATCGCATTTGGTGTAGAAGAGTATAGCGCATGTTCGCGGCAAGCGCTGTGGTTCATCGGCGAATTCGCTTGAGACGCGCTCCCCTTCCGCTCCTAGGAAAACACGAGCGCCGAACAAGCCTCTGCTTCCAGGAATGCACGCACGGATCGCCCGCGAAAGGCGCTCGCTCGCTTTGTTACAATGAGCCTACTTCATTCGCTTCCCCTCTTCCGGAAGGAACCCACCATGAACTTGGCAGATCTTACCTACAACGAAGCTGGCCTCATCCCCTGCATCGTGCAAGATGCGAACACCCACGAGGTGCTCATGATGGCCTGGATGAATGAAGAGGCTGTCCGCCGAACCCTCGAAGAGAAGACCACCTGGTTCTGGTCGCGTTCGCGCAGCAAGTTCTGGCACAAGGGCGAAGAGTCTGGCAACACGCAAGAACTGGTCGATCTGCGCTACGATTGCGACGAGGACACGCTGCTCGCGCTCGTGAATCCCGCAGGTCCTGCCTGCCACACTGGGGCGCGCACCTGCTTCTACCGTTCGTTTCTCAACGAAGATCCGCTTTTGGAGCGCTAGCTCCCGCCACGAGTCAAAGAGCGCACGAGTCAAAAGGCAATTCCCCTGACTCGCCCACGTCACCAGAAAATGACACAGCAGTAGCGCATTGCCGCTGATCAGGCTACCTGATGCTTACTGAACTAGCGCCTGGACAGCACGATCCCAACTACGAACAGTGCTGCATAGAAGATTGCCAGCGCAACGGGGTATTCGATAACAAGAGGCCCTATCGAATAGGAGACCATATCGAAGAAGTTGTTCGCATCGAGCGCCAGATACGAGAAAAGGAACAAGATATGGTTCGCAACATTGTTGTGCAAGTTGGACATCATCATCGGCACGATCACGATCGCAGCGATGATGGCAAGTATCCCCATAGAAGAGCGCATCCGGGAAGAGAGCAGCAGCGTAACCCCAAGCAGCCTTGCTTTGATGTCCCTGCGGTACGCAGAACTTTGGAACAACTTTTGGAAGATGCTGCAAGGTACCGCGCGTCCACCGCATCCTTGAGGAATCGGTTGCCTGAACTCGGCGGCACGAACCGAGTGATCGACTCGATCGCAATGAACACCAACGCTCAGCACTCCAGCGAATTCAGCAGATAGCCGAAACCTTCATTCTCCATTTGTTCGCGGGGAACGAAGCGTAAAGCTGCACCGTTGATGCAATAGCGCTGTCCGCCCAATGCGGCAGGGCCGTCTTCAAAGACATGCCCGAGATGACTGTTGCCACGTGCACTGCGAACCTCGGTTCGCGGCATGCCCGCAAGCGATTCGTCTACCGCCTCCACAATGGACGACTCGGCAATCGGGCGAGCAAACGCTGGCCAGCCACAACCCGAATCGAACTTATCGGCTGCTGCGAAGAGCGGTTCGCCCGTTACTGCATCCACATAGATGCCATCTTCAAACAAGTGGTCATAGGGATGTGAAAAGGCGCGCTCGGTTGCTCCCTGTTGAGTGACGGCAAACGTGGTAGGGTCGAGCATTGTTTCCAGCAAAGCATCTGCAGGCTTTGAATAGTCATGCTGCGCGATGGCGAAATCCGCCGCATGCTCAGAAACGAAATTTGCGGCATCGGCAAGATTGACATGGCAATAACCCGAAGGATTAACATCCAGGTAGTTCTGATGATACGGTTCAGCTGGATAGAAGCTTTGCAGCGAGCGCGCTTCCACACGAACGCGACGACCTATGCGCCGCTCGACTTTGCTTAACTCAGATATAACGATTGGCGCGTCTCGTTCGTCTGTCCAATAGATTCCCGTACGATATTGGGTGCCACGGTCATTGCCTTGGCGGTTCAGCGATGTGGGGTCGATAGTGCGCAAGTAGGCTTCCAGAAGAAGTGGCAAAGGAATGACCTCTTTATCGTAGATGACACGGACCGCTTCCGCTGCTCCTGTTTCGCTCGAACAAACCTCTTCGTAGGAAGGCTGGGGTGTACTCGAATTCGCGTATCCCACTTCAGTCTGGATGATGCCAGGCAAGCGCTTGAGATAAGCTTCTGTTCCCCAGAAACATCCTCCTGCCAGCACGATCTCGCCTTTGTCCATGGTGCCCTCCTTCGTAGAACTCCTCTTCGATCAAGCTTACACGGCACGTGGTAAAAAGATCAGTCAACTAGTTATTGCTACTGAAGCGTTTAGGGCGAAACGAAAGAGCTTCATTTCCGAAAACACTGTTGATGTATAGAGACTTACGCCGAAGCCTTCGGACGACCAGCCTTTGGCGTAGAGAGCTTCCGGGCATTGATAGATTCAAGAGAGCAGCGTCTCACGTTTTTCTGAATGCGCGCTTTAGATCTGGAATCGTCTGTTATTTCCCAAGCGCAATTTCATTCAAGAACAACAGCGAACAGAAGGCTATCCTGTTCTTGAAAGGAAAGACCTTGCATGAATGAATCTTGCACCATCAAGCCCCTTCCCCTTTTCAAGGGAGAACGCAGAACATATCGTGGCATCTTGCAGCCGTTCGCAGATCACGCTCATAACCATTACGTCTTCGGCATCGTTCGTGAGGGCGAGCGTGAGCTTGTCCTCAATGGAAAGCTCCTGCGCATAAAGAAGGGCGATATTCTTGTGTTCAACGCCGGCGATGCTCATGGCTGCACCCAGGTTAGCGAAAGCCCTTTTGCCTATGACAGCTTCACGGTTGCGGCAGAAATCCTCGATGGCGAGCGGTTTGACTTTCCGAGCAATACCGACGATCTGCCGCGCAAACAGCTTGAAGAGGTATTCTCTCTGCTCGACAGATGCCGAGAAGAGGACGCACTAGAGGCGTTCGTGGCTTTTGAGCAGACTCTCGTCGCCAAGCCCGACGTAAACCCGCTGAATCCCAAACACGAGGAAGCGGCAGCGCGCCTTTATGCGCATATGCTCGGGCATCTTGCAGAGAGGACCAATGTTGGGGAATTTGCGAAGAACGAAGACATCTCGGCCTATGCACTCATCCGCGCCTATAGACGCATGTTTGCCCTCACGCCAGTTCAACATTAATTGGCGCTCCGTGTGGATGCGGCATGCGAACTTCTGGCTAGTGGTGCAAATGCATCAGATACGGCAGCCGAACTTGGGTTTTCGGATCAAGCACATCTAGCGCGCGAGTTCAAGAAGCGCATTGGATGCACGCCTGGTTCCTATGCCGCGATGCGCAAGGCGAGCGAAGGACAAGAATGAAATACCACCTCGTCGCACTCTTCACCATCTTCGTATGGGGCTTCACTTTCGTCTCCACGAAGGTGCTCTTGGTGGATTTATCCCCCTTATGGATACTGCTTTTGCGTTTTGTTTTGGGCCTATGCATCCTTTGTGTCATGTGCCCTCATGTTTTGAGGCTTAAAGAGCGAACGGATGAAGTGCTCTTCGCTGCTGCCGGGGCGACGGGTATCGCCGCATATTACCTGCTAGAAAACGTTGCGCTCGTATTCACCACCGCGACTGCCGTTGGGGTGATCGTAGCGGCATCGCCGCTGTTCACGGCCCTGATCTCCGCCGCCCTCGGCGATCGCTCCTCCATCAATGCCCACTTCTTCTGCGGTTTCGCGCTCGCAATGGCAGGGCTCATCGTTGTCGGTGCTGGCACGATGGGCGAAGGCGATATCGTGAACTTCACCGGCTTCGATCTTTTCGGCGATATGCTTGCGTTGACTGCAGCCCTTGTGTGGGCGGTCTATTCCACACTGGTCGCTCGCATTGCGCAGAAAGGCTACGAAACGATCGTAGCCACGAAGCGCACGTTCGTCTGGGGCGTTGCCTTCATCTTGGTTACCACGCTCATCTTCGACCCACATACACCGCAGCCATCTGTCCTTCTCGACGGGCAGAACCTGCTCAATCTGCTCTTTCTGGGTGCAGTGGCATCGGCGGCGTGCTTTGTCACATGGGGCGTTGCCGTGAAGCATCTAGGGGCGACCACAACGACCACCTACATCTATCTCGTTCCCGCCATCACGGCGACTGCTTCCATTCTTATTCTAGGAGAACCGCTGAACGCGCCTATAATCCTAGGCTTGGCTATGACGATCGCCGGCCTTTTGTTGTCTCAAAAACGAAGCACGAACAAAAGGACGCAAGTTGCAAGACCGATAGATCGGTTTTAGGATGGTGCAAATGAGTCTGTTCGGACGCTATTGGCGAAAGGGGCGGCATGCACGTTATTCCCAGTTCAGCACAGGCTGCCTACGACCAGGCATCATCACCTTGCAAGCTGACCGCACCTCGCATAGCCGTCTCTCTCGATGATATGCCCTTGAGCGTTCTCTGCGATCCCGACCGCGGAACGCTCGAAGCCGTCGAATTCTGCGGGCTCCATATTGTAGAAACGAGCTTCGTCGAGCTTGAGGTTTCTAGCGGCCGCTTCTCCAACTGCCAGTTCCTTAGCTGCGACTTCACCGGTGCACTTTTCGTTGACATCGCCTTTGAGGGTTGCGACTTCTCCAACAGCATATTCGACAGCGCTGCGTTCACACGCTGCACGTTCAACGATTGCAAGTTCGCCGGCGCCTCCTTCACCGAAGCGCTTTGGGAACAGGTGGCTGCAAAGGATTGCACGTTCGCTTACGGCGCATTCAATCGAAGTCTTTGGAAAATCGTTCGGGCTCACACTTGCGATTTCTCATCAGCGGATATGACCGAAATGGAGCTGCACGGCATCTCGCTCGCGGACGACCGCTTTGTTGGAACGAGCTTCTTCCGCACGAAGCTCGTCGGTCTCGATTTCACATCATGCCAGCTCGAAGGCATTGCCATATCGGATGCCATGACCGAAGTATACGGCGCGAAGCTCGGGCTCTACCAAGCTGCGGCTCTGGCTCGACGCCTTGGTGTCATCATTGAGGAATAGCCAAAGCCAAGGAACTAGGATTGTGACAACTCGTCTCTATTGCAATCTGGTTGAGAAAGAGGAAAAACAATGGCTGATAGTTTGAATATTGCAGAGTGGGTACACATGCTTCGCTGCCCAGACAACCGCGAAGCCTATCGTGCTTTGCAATCTCTACAAGAGGCAAGCGACTTAGACAATGCTGTCTATGCATACATCGACACCTTCATTGAGATGATGCGCGACTCCAATTCCTATATTCGAACTCGCGGGCTGACCCTGATCGCCTGCAATGCGAAATGGGACGAGGAGGGAAAGATCGATGGAATCATCGACGAGTATTTAGGGCACGCAACCGACAACAAGCCCATCACTGCCCGACAGTGCATAAAATCCCTCCCGAAACTTGCTGAAGCGAAGCCGCATCTAATGCCATACATCGCTTCATCGCTCAGGCAGGCTGATACTTCGCAATACGCTGACAGCATGAAACCGCTCATCCAAAACGATATACGCGATGCACTGCTCGCTCTGGACTCCACGCAATGAGGCAGCATCAAAAACGCAAAGCAAGCACAAACAAGCTGACCAGAGGTATCGACGCGTGATGCCAGCTTTGCCTGGGACTCGTAAAATGCCTCAAATCGAGATAGATTACTTGCGAATAGATTGAGAGCTGAAGCACAATAGAGGCTAACGGGAATGCATTCCAATTGCGCGAGTCGTCCAAAGGAGATATATGAGTTGGATCGCCGCCGCCCTGCTGGCGGCACTCTGCGCAGGCATAACGTCTATCCTCGCTAAATGCGGCATGCGGGATACCGATTCCGATATCGCCACGGGTATACGGACCGCTGTTGTGCTCGTTTTTGCATGGCTCGTGGTGTTCGTCACTGATGCGCAAGCTGGAATAGGCAATATCGCTCCCCTTTCGTGGGCCTTCCTTATTGCCTCAGGAGTTGCAACGGGGGCTTCATGGCTGTGTTACTTCAAGGCGCTTTCACTGGGCGATGTCAATAAGGTCGTGCCTGTGGACAAATCGAGTGCGGCAATAGCCGCCCTTCTTGCCATCGTCTTGTTCGGCGAAACGAGCAGTCTCGCGGTCAAACTCATCTCCATCGTGCTTATAACCGTAGGCACCTACCTTATGATCGAGAAAAAGCCGAAAGGCAACGATACGAGCGTCATGCAAGATACCAATGCCCATGGTCACGGATGGCTCTGGTATGCTATCGGGGCTGCAGTGTTTGCAGCACTCACGTCGATACTCGCGAAGGTAGGAATCGAGGGAGTCGACTCAAACCTAGCTACCGCGATTCGCACGTTTGTCGTGCTGGTAATGGCCTGGGGAATAGTCATCGCGCGGGGGAAGCTGAAGCTCGCCTGCGATGTGAAACGTGGCGAGTTGCTTTTTCTTGTGGCATCTGGTCTCGCAACCGGAGCATCCTGGTTGTTCTTCTACTACGCCATACAGGTCGGTCAAGTGAGCGTAGTGGTGCAAATTGACAAGCTTTCAATAGTAGTCGCGGTTGTGTTCGCTTGGGTGTTCCTGCGCGAAAACCTTTCCCTTCGTGCGGGAGGCGGACTGGCGTTGATAGTCTTTGGCACCGCCCTGATGACGGCGTTCCCCTAGGATTGTTCCCTTAGGGTGTCCAAGTTGAAGGCAACCTCAAGCGAAAGCTTTATCCCTATCCTGCCAACATGAAACCGCGGAGCGGAAGAGAGCTGGGATTGTGACGATTCGTCTTTATCGCAAACTAACAAGAAAGAAGGGTTGCACTCATGGATATTAATGCTTGGATGAACGATCTTATCGACCAATTAAAGACCGAGTTCAAAGAGAGGCTCGTGCTTGTTGGACTACAAGGGAGCAGGGCTCGGGGCGAGCAACGCGAAGACAGCGACATCGATATCGTGGTCGTTATAGAAGACCTAAACGCCCATGACCTCGCCTCGTATCGCAGCGTCGTTCAAAGGATGCCGCATGCTGAGCTTGCTTGCGGGTTCGTCGGGTCGCCCGACGTACTTGCAGCTTGGCCGCGACATGACGTGTTCAACCTGGTGAACGACACTAACATCAGATACGGTTCATTCGACTTCATGGACACAAAGTTCACCGCTGAAGAAGCGAAGCTTGCAGCTGATGCATGCGCGTCCGGGATCTACCACGCGCTTTGCCATACAGCGGTGTTCGAGCCGAACATGCTTCCAGACCTATTGCAAGGCTGCTTGAAGTCAGTATTCTTCGGGATTCGCGCAAAGCATTTTGCCCAAACGGGAGAGTTCGTGAACAGCCGCGCACAGCTGCTGAACCTAGCAAACGACGACGAAAAGAAGCTCTTGCAAGCCTACAACGGAGACGCACAGATGGATGACCAAGAACTTGCAAGCAGACTTCTTCAATGGTCCAACAACGAATTAGTAGGAAGGGAAATTCATGACCGTAGAAAGAGCTAAAGAGCATTTGAGAGAATATGGTCGCGATCTCGATGTGCTGGAATTCGACGTTTCGAGCGCTACCGTCGAGCTGGCGGCGAAGGCGATCGAATGTGCGCCTGAACGCATCGCAAAGACACTGTCGTTCATGGTTGACGATGGTGTTGCGCTCATTGTCTGCGCAGGAGATGCGCGCATCGCGAACCCTAAGTTCAAAGAAGCGTTTCATTGCAAGGCCAAGATGGTAGATCCGGAAAAGGCAGAAGAGCTTATAGGTCACGCTGTTGGAGGCGTATGCCCTTTCGGCGTGAATGGCGGCTGCAAAATCTATTTGGACGAATCGCTTCACCGCTTCGAAACGGTGTTTCCCGCATGCGGCAGTTCAAACAGTGCCATTGAACTTACACCTGATGAGCTAGAGAAACTAACGCCTGGAAGCACTTGGGTTGATGTATGCAAATTGCCTGAGACGGACTAGCAACCATTTCGTCTTTTAATGAGCGCCTGTTTTCGGTCGCTTCGACCGCACGAATAGAACGATCGAGCTAACGACATCAGCAACGAAGAATAGCGAAAGAACGATATAGAGCGCACATTCTCCTGAAGTGATGGTTGTGGATCGTTTCGCTTTGACTGCGGTGGCTATTGTCCAAATACTGCCAGACATCACGGCAAGCCAGCCGAGTATGGCAAGCCCAAATCCAATGACCCACATAAATCCAACGAGTATAGGATGAAAGCCTCCTATGATGCACAAGACTTCGATTATGCCACCCAAGATGAAGAATGGGATGAGCCCCAGTTTATAGGTGAGCATAATGGCTCGAGTGACAGACAATGCGTCAGAATCTTTTCGGACGGCGACAATGATTCCGAGGATCAGATTGATTATCTGCAGGAGCGGAACGATCATGAGCGAAGTATTGATAGCCGCATCAAGGATCGAATCGCTCGCTGTTTCCGCTGAGCCTCCTATACCCAACAGCAAGAGAGGAACATAACATGCGACGATGGTGGCAATGGCAATGATCCACGAAGAAACACGAAGTCCTGTTGGCATCGGTCTATGGCTTTGTTCCATTGATACATCCTTTCCGAATCGGCTTGCGCCTGCAATCATATCAGATGGAACATACAGCTGTTCGTATTGAGAACAGGGTCATACACCCCGAATATGGACTTCAGTGATACGTTAACTCCACATCGATACAGCCAGGAACACACAACTAAATAGCCGAAGCACTCAAGTATCGAAGAAAAGAGCAGGCCGAGAGGATATAATCGAATAATCCCGTATTACAACCAAGGAAGGAATGGCCCAATGACCGATTGGAAAGAGCTCTACCAGCAAAAACTCATTCCCGTGGAAGACATCGTGAAGGTCATTCCGCCACACAGCCACTGTTCGCTTTCCGATGGCGCAGCTGATCCGCGCGCGATCACGCGTGAAATCGAGAAACGCTATCAGGAATTCACCGATGTTTCTTTCATGCAGGGCCCTCCGGGTGAGCGCATCGAGATGTTCGACCCCGATATGGCTGGTCATATTCGCTATGAACCGTTCGTTGGCCCCGTTGGGCAATATAAAGATTACTGGCAAGGCGTACATGCTGGCATTTCTGACTACCTGCCCTCCTATTTCTCGAGTATCGAGCGTTTGATCCGCGACGGTCACTACCCTATCGACGTGGCTATCGTGTCGCTCTCTACCCCCAACGATCAGGGCTATTGCACGTTGGGCGTTTCTTGCAGCTACCAGCGCACAGCGATGCAATCGGCTCGGATCATCATCGCCGAGATCAACAAGCAGATGCCGCGCATGTTCGGCGAAACGAGCATCCATGTGAGCGACCTCGACTACATCATCGAAGCCGACGAACCGCTGCCTGTCATTCCGAACTCGAGCATTGGTGATGCTGAACGCCAGATCGGCGAATACTGCGCGTCGCTGATCGAAGACGGATCCACCATTCAGGCAGGCATTGGCAAACTACCGAATGCAGTGCTTGATGCTCTTTCAGACAAGAAGGATCTTGGTGTGCACAGCGAGCTTTTCACCACGAAGATGATGGAGCTTGCAGAGCGCGGAATCATCAACGCTTCCAAGAAGACCCTTCATAAAGGCATCAATGTTGCAACGGTGCTCGAAGGCACGAAGGAGCTCTACGATTGGGCGCACGACAATCCCTCCGTGCAGCTCTTCCCTGTTGAATATGTGAACGATCCAGGCATCATCGCGAAGAACGATAAGCTCGTCTCCATCAATTCTTGCATCGAAGTTGACCTGTTCGGTCAGGTAGCCGCCGAATCTTTTGGCTACAAGCAAGCAACAGGAGCTGGCGGACAAGTCGATTTCGTACGCGGCGCCACCATGAGCAAGGACGGCAAGTCGATCATCGTCATCAATTCAACCGCAGCACGCGGCACCGTATCGAAGATCAAGCTCTTCTTGAGCCCGGGCAGTATCGTTACTACCCCGCGTAATGAAACTCAGTTCATCGTGACCGAATATGGTATCGCCGATCTGCGCGGCAAGACCAATCAAGAGCGCGCAAAAGCGCTCATCAATATCGCGCATCCCGATTTCCGCAATGAGTTGCGCGATGAATTCATGCGCTACTTCGGCTTCGACCCCCTGCGTTAAAGGAGAATATCGTGGAACTCACCGAAGCGATCAAAGAGCGCCGGAGCATTCGTCGTTACAAGAACGATCCCGTGCCGCACCAGGTCATCCAAGAGATCCTGGAGAATGCCGTTTGGGCGCCTTCCGCACAGAACTTGCAACCTTGGTACTTCTTGGCGCTTACCGACCCAAGTGACTTGCGCGAGCTCTTCGATATGATGGGCACCTCGGTGTATTCGCATCGCAAACGCCTTGAGGGTCGCTTCAAGAACAACCCTGAAGTGGTTGAAGAAACGCTCGAATTCCTGCAGGAGATGGGCGGCGCTCCCTGCTTGATTCTGGCATTCCTTCTGAAACCAACGTATAGCGAAGGCATAATTCCCAGCTGCGTTGAATCGGTGGCTGCGGCGATGAACAATATCTGCTTGCTGGCGTATGAAAAGGGTCTGGGAACCTGCTGGGTTGAAGAAGTGGTGCGCGAACGCGAGCGTATCGAAGCGCGATTTGCTCCTGATAAGGGTCCTTTACTTGGCGCCGTGGTGCTCGGCTATCCTGATACCGATCCACGCCCGATCAAGCGCAAGGAGGGTCGCATCGAAATTCGATAGCGCCCGCCAACTGACAACATTCATTTTCACCTCGCACCAGTTTGCCCTTAACCAACCAAGGAGACCCATGAGCAAGTATGATTCTTTATGGAAGCACATCCAACGAAGCGGAAAAGATAACCTCGACCTTACCTTCGACGAAATTGCCGCCATTGCAGGTCTACCCATCGACCATTCGTTCTTGAACTACAAGAAAGAGCTCCTCGATTATGGTTACGAAGTAGGAAAGATCTCCCTTAAGAACAAGACGGTCCATTTCAAAAAGCTTAAGTGACCAACTACCCGGTCGTTCGTCATCTTTCTGCATCAGCAAAGGGGGCTACTTGGTGCACCCTCGCCCGTTCTTATTTTGTCCAATTTATAGGACAGTCAAAAAGAGCCAGAAGCGTAATTTATTACTTGTAACAGCAAGGCCCCAAAATAGAAATTCAGAGGCAGGAGCTTGTTTCACCTCTTGAGAGCATTGGATTGGAGCCCAATGAAACAAGTTCCCGCCCCTGAATTCTATGCAAAATCCAGTTACTTTTTTAGAACCATTCGATTCTATTAAAGCCTAAAGGCTTATTTGCAAACGAGCACGGGAATGTCGGAGTTGCGCAACACGCCGAAGCTGACCGAACCGAGCATGCCGCGAATCGCACCCAAACCGCGCGAACCCATGCAGATCAGGTCGCATTCGTAGCGCTGCGCCGTCTCGATGATGGTCTCGACCGTGTAGATGCCGTAGATCACTTCAACAGTAAGATTGCCCTTGAAATCCTTCACGATATCAGCCACATCAGCCTCGAGCTTCTTGTCGCTCTCTTCAGTGCGCTCCTGCACTGCATCGGCAAAATCTTCCTTGGAAACAAGCGAAACGCCCATGCCGAAACCAGTCTGATTGAAGCTGCTGAATACAAGGTCTTGCGGAGGCGCGCTGATCTCAGCAACATGGATCGACGCATCGGTATTGCCCTCGACCATCTTCATCGCTTCACGAAGCGCTTCTTTGGCGTGATCGGATCCGTCGTACGGAACGAGAATATTAGTAAATGACACGATGGCCTCCTTTAGGGCGTGCTTTTGTGTTCAAAGCGAGTTTTCAGCTCATATTATAGCTTTAATCCGCTGCTCTCGCCTAATGTTCCCCACTGTTTTGCACGTTTGTCGCTATATTGAAAGAGTGAAGAGGATATGAAGAGCATTACTTTATCACTCTACTGTGCTAAAGTATTGACTCGCTCTTATTCTAGCAATTAAAAGGTGGCCCAACAAACGATGAATTACGTAACCCCTATCGGCTTTCGCGACGTGATCAGTGACGAAGCGCTCGTCCGCGAAGACCTCACCTATCGCGTGCAGCAATGCTTCGCACGCCACGGCTATTCCCCCATCGAAACCCCTACGCTTGAGGTGCTCGAGGTGATGGAAGCAGGTGGACACGTTCCTGCCTCCCCCTTCAAGCTTTTCGACTCGCGCGGCGATCTTCTGGCCATGCGCCCCGATGTCACGATGCAGATCGCACGCATGTGCGCCACCCGCATCACTTCGTTCGATCCCGCCGTCAAACTGCGCTACACCCAGCGCGTCTTCCGCGAGAAGACCGCTGAAGCAGCAGCCCGCGAACTCACGCAGATGGGCGTTGAATGCCTTGGCGAGTCCGGCGTAGAAGCCGATGCGAACATCATCACGCTCTTCTCCGAAGCGCTCGCGGAAACACGCATCAGCGAATACCGCATCGCCCTCGGTTCTGCACGCGTACTGCGCGATCTTGTCTCTTGCTGCCAGATGGATGCTGACTGGGAAAACGCAGTCTATCGTGCGTTCCATACCTCGAACTTCGTAGCACTCGATAACCTCACGAAAACCGCCGAAGGCAACCAGGCCGCCATTGGCGCACTCGCACAGCTGCCTATGCTGCGCGGTCAAAAGGAAGCGCTCGGCGAAATTCGCGCGCTCCTTGCACCGCTCGGTTGCAGCGAAGGGGTCGATGAACTCGAAGCGCTCTACGATCTGCTCGTCGAACGCGGACTTGGTGAAGTCGTGCTGATCGATTTTACGGTCATGAGCTCGTTCGACTATTACACGGGCATCGTGTTCGAAGCCTACGAACCCGGCCTTGGCTCCCCTATCGGCGGCGGCGGTCGTTACGACAACTTGGTCGCGGCCTATGGCGGCACGAAAGTTCCTGCCGCAGGTTTCAGCTTCTACCTCGAACAGGTGATGGAGGCCTTCGCTCTCGAAAAAGCCGCCGCTCCACACCCCTTGCGCATCGCGGTTCCCAAAGGTTCGCTTAACGAAGATGCGATCGCGGCACTTGATGCCGCTGGTCTCAACGTTGACGGACTTGCCGATGCTGGCCGCACGCTCATGCTGCGCAACGGCGATGTCGAGTATATCATCGTGCGCCCCACCGACGCACCGGTTTTTGTAGCCCTTGGCGCCGCTGACTGCGGCATCTGCGGCGAAGACTCGCTCGTTGAAGCTCGCACCGATGTGGTCGAACTAGTTGACCTCGAATTCGGCGGTTGTCGCTTCGTGGTAGCGGAATCCGCAGGAACCTCCGAAGCAGTCGAGAAACGCTACCGCGAACTCGGCTCGATCCGCATCGCCACGAAATACCCGCACATCGCACGCTCGCACTTCGACAAGCAGGGCAAGCAAGTCGAGATCGTGAAGCTGCACGGCAATATCGAGCTCGCCCCCATCACCGGCATGGCCGAGCAGATCGTTGATATCACTGCCACCGGAACCACCCTGCGCGAAAACAACCTGGTCGTTGTTGAAGACGTGCTCGCATCAACGGCGCGCTTCTTCGCCAACCCCTGTTCATACCGCACGAATCCCCGCGTCGCAGCACTCGCACAAGCGCTGCGTCAAGCCAACAAGGAGAACTAGATGAGACGCATCATTCTGAAACCTGGAGAGACCTTTTCGGAAGACCAACTTCAACGCGTGGGCGCGTTCGATGCGCGCGCTCTCACCGCTGCGACCGAGATCATCGAGGCAGTGCGCACCCAGGGCGATGCGGCGTTGCGCGCCTACACAAAGCAATTCGACGGCGTGGAGATCGAGAACTTTCGCGTAAGCGATACTGCGATCGATGAAGCGATCACCCGCGTTGACCCAGAGGTTTCGCAAGCACTGCGCCAGGCAGCAAAGCAGATTCGCGATTTCCACGAACGCCAGAAGCAACAGAGCTGGTTCACCATCCGTGAAGATGGCGCGCTCGTAGGTGCGAAGGTCGAGCCGCTCGATTCCGTGGGTATCTACGTTCCGGGCGGGCGCGCGCTCTATCCCTCATCCGTGCTGATGAATGCGATCCCTGCCGCAGTAGCTGGCGTGAAGCGCATCGTGTGCGTCACCCCTCCTACCAAAGATGGCTCGCTCGATCCCGCAATCCTAGAAGCCTGCCGCATCGCCGGCGTGACCGAGATTTATTCCGTTGGTGGCGCGCAAGCTATCGGCGCACTAGCTTACGGAACCGAAAGCATCCAGAAGGTCGCGAAGATCACCGGTCCCGGCAATGCGTTCGTAGCCGCAGCGAAGAAGATCGTCTCAGGCGATGTGGGCATCGACATGATCGCTGGTCCTTCAGAGGTATGCGTGCTTGCCGATGAAACCGCGCTTCCCGAACTGGTCGCGGTCGACCTTATGGCACAAGCCGAACACGACCCGCTGGCCAGCTGTTATTTGGTCACATTCTCCGAAGCCTACGCTGATGCGGTCGAGAACGCGATCAAGAAGACCGTCGAAAGTTCGACGCGCAAGGAGATCACGATGTCGTCCCTTACCGACAAGGGACTCATCGTCATCTGCGATTCGCTCGCCCAAGCGCTCCAAACGATCAACGTGATCGCACCAGAGCACCTTGAGCTGCACGTTTCGCGCCCCATGGAACTGCTCGGACAAATTCGCAACGCAGGCGCGATCTTCATGGGTGAATGGACCCCTGAAGCAGTGGGCGATTATGTGGCAGGGCCGAACCATACGCTGCCAACGGGCGGCACCGCACGCTACGCTTCCCCTCTTTCGGTCGACGAATTCGTGAAGAAATCGAGCGTGATCCAGTATTCTGCCGCAGCGCTCAAGAACGATGCACGCGCGATCGAAACCATCGCCGATCACGAAGGACTCTGGGCACATGCTCAAAGCGTACGCTTGCGCATGGAGCTCATGGAACAAGGCCGCGTTCCTGCAAATGCCAGCAGCACAGACACCTCTGCTGAGCAGGCAAAGGATTAACCGATGCCTGCAAAGCCAAAAACATATCGTGCTCCACGCCCGCAGATCGCCGAAATCGAACCTTACGATCCCAAATATCTGCCGGCACGCATTATGATCTCAGCGAACGAGAATCCGCGTCCACTTCCCCATGAAGTGCAAGCCAAGATCGAAGCCGCGATCACGCAGGTTGACCTCAACCGCTACCCCGATCCGCTCGCCAATCCTTTGCGCAAGCTCATCGGCCAAGCATGGGGGTACGACCGCGAATACGTGCTCATGGGAAATGGCGGCGATGAGCTGCTCTTTGATTTCGCCCTGTGCTGGGGCGGCCCGGGGCGCACGATGCTCACCTGTCCGCCTACGTTCTCGGTCTACGAGGCGAACGCCGTACTCACTGATACGCAAGTCGTCTCCATTCCGCGTAAGAGCGATTTTTCGCTCGACGAAGAAGCCATCCTCTCACGGGTTGCGCAAGGCGATATCGATTATGCGATCCTCACCTCGCCGAACAATCCTACAGGGAACATCACCTCACCCGCGTTCATCGAAAAGCTCCTCGAAACGAGCGACACGCTTGTCATGGTCGACGAGGCATATGGCGAGTTCGGCGGCGAAAGCATGATTCCCTACTTGGATCGCTATCCCAACTTGGTCGTGCTGAAGACCTTCTCGAAGGCCTATGCTCTTGCCGGCGTACGCCTTGGCTATGTGCTGGCAAATCCGCAGGTCATTCGCGAGTTCATCAAGGTACGCCAGCCCTATTCGGTCGATACGGTCTCACAAGCTATCGGCATGACCGTCTACGAGAACCGCGCGCTGCTCGAGCCGGGCATAGAAGCGATCAAACACGAGCGCACGGTCTTGCTTGAGGAACTTGCCGCGCTTCCCGGCGCCGAAGTCTATCCTTCGCAAGCGAACTTCATCCTCGTGCGCATCCCGCAGGCTCATTGCATCTGGGAGCAGCTGCTTGAGCGTGGCATTCTCGTGCGCGACTTCTCCTCAGCACCCAGCCTCGAGAATTGCCTGCGCATCACGGTAGGCACCGAAGAGGAAAACCGCGCACTCATCGAAGCATTGCGCGAACTCACCGCAAACCCTGATAATACGTAGAAGAACCTCACTTCAAAGGATACGAACATGGCTTCACGAACCTCAACCATCACGCGCACCACAAAAGAGACCGACATCTCGCTCACACTTGAGATCGACGGCACGGGCAAGACCGATATCGATACGGGCATCCCGTTCTTCGACCATATGCTCGATGCGTTCGCGCGCCACGGTTTGTTCGATCTCACCGTGAAAGCAAAGGGCGATCTCGAGGTCGACGCGCACCACACGGTCGAAGATGTGGGCATCGTGCTCGGCCAAGCACTTGCCGAAGCCATGGGCAACAAGCTTGGCATCACCCGCTTTGCCTCCCAAGCAGTGCCGATGGATGAAGCGCTCGTGATGGCTGCCCTTGATATATCAGGGCGTGGCCAGATGCACTTCGACATCCTCATCCCGCCTGCCATGATGGGATTGTTCGATTCTTCACTTGCCAAAGAATTCTTCATCGCATTCGCAACGAACGCGGGTATCACGCTCCACCTCGTTTCCTTCAAGGGCGAGAACGCACATCACCTCATCGAGGCGGCCTTCAAAGCAATGGGGCGCGTGCTGCGTCAAGCGCTCGAAATCGATCCACGCGCAGCCGACCAGCTGCCGAGCACCAAAGGTGCGCTCGCATGATCGCGGTCATCGATTACTGCAAAGGCAATCTGAAGAGTGTTGAACGCGGGCTTACCCATGTAGGTGGCGACGCGCATATCACCGATGATCCCGAAGTGATTCGCACGGCTGACGCGCTCGTGCTCCCTGGTGTTGGCTCCTTCGCCGATGCTTCTGCGACCATGCAACAAACGGGTCAGATGGAAGCGATCCGCGCTGCCCTTGCCAAAGGAACTCCTTTTCTGGGCATCTGCCTGGGCGAACATCTGCTCTTCGAAGGCGGCACCGAACATGCCGAACACGGCACGATGCCTGGTCTCGGTATTATCGACGGCATCGCCAAACGCATGCCAGCACAAGACAGCTCAGGCGAGGCTTATAAGATTCCGCATGTAGGCTGGAATTCGATCGAATTCGCCGAAGGCACAAGTGCAAGCCCGCTTTTTGCAGGCATCCCCAATGGTGAATACTTCTATTTCACCCACAGCTATATTGCGCCCGAAAGCAGCGCCACCATCGCTACGACCACCCATTCGATCACGTTCCCAGCTGCCGTGCAGGTAGGCGATCGCATCTTCGCGGTTCAATTCCATCCGGAAAAGTCGTCCGATGCAGGCGCGCGCGTACTTAAGAATTTCGTCGATCTCGCTTCGCACTTGGAATGATCCCGCCGCGATCGAGCAACCCGCACCTACTAAAGAGGAGCAACCATGCAGCTACTTCCCGCAATCGATATCCTAGAAGGCAAGGTCGTTCGCCTGGCAAAGGGCGACTACAACGCCGTCACCGTCTATAACGATAGTCCCATCGACCAGGCAAAAGCTTTCGAAGAGATGGGTGCCGAATGGATCCATGTGGTCGATCTGGACGGTGCGCGCTCAGGAAATCCGTCGAACCTGCCTCTCATCGAGGACATCCTCGCGAAAACGATGCTGAAGGTCGAAATGGGAGGCGGCATCCGCACCATGGACACCCTCCAGCGCATCTGGGATGCCGGCGTGAATCGTGTCGTACTGGGCACCTCGCTCATCTCAAATCTCGACTTCACCCGTGAAGCCATTGCAAAGTTCCCCACCATGCTCACCGCTGGAGTCGATGCGCGCAACGGCGAAGTTTCGGTCGAGGGCTGGATGGGTGGCAGCGGCGTGGCTGCAGAAACGCTCATCGCCCAAATGCGCGACCTCGGATTCCAGCATCTGGTCTATACCGATATCAGTAAAGACGGCATGCAGACTGGTCTCGATGTGGATACCTACGTGCACCTTGCGCAAGTCTTCGGCCACCCTGTGATCGCATCGGGCGGTGTGGCAAGCATCGCCGATATCGAACGCCTTGCACCCGTTGCAGGCAGCATCGAAGGCGTGATCGCCGGACGTGCGGTCTACGAGGGCACGCTCGATGTTCCACTTGCCCTCGCACTTTGCCATAACGCTACCATCAAAGCCCAGATGAACGGCATGACCCATTGCGGCAAGAATTGCGAGGGCAACCATGCTCACTAAGCGCGTCATCCCCTGCATGGATGTGAAAGACGGTCGCGTTGTTAAAGGCGTGAACTTCGTGAACCTGCGCGATGCGGGCGATCCGATCGAGCTCGCTCAACGCTACGACGAACAAAAAGCCGACGAAGTGATCTTCCTCGATATCACCGCCACGAGCGATGGCCGTGCGACCACGATCGACATGGCTTCGCGCGCAAGCGAAGAACTGCACCTCCCCTATTGCGTGGGCGGCGGGTTCCGCAGCGTTGCCGACATCCGCACGATGATCGCCGCCGGCGCCGACAAGGTGTCCGTGAACTCAGCGGCGATCGCCGATCCTACGCTCATCACCACAGCTGCCGCAGCGTTCGGCACACAGGCGATCCTGTGTGCGATCGATGCGAAACAAGTCGCAGGCAATCCTAACAAGTGGGAAGTCTATGTTGCAGGAGGACGCAAGAACACGGGCATCGATGCGGTCGAGTGGGCAACCGAAGCTGCCAAGCGTGGCGCTGGCGAGATCCTGCTCACCAGTATGGATCGCGATGGCAGCAAAGATGGCTTCGACCTGGCGCTCACGCGCGCGGTTGCGCGCGCCGTGCCTATTCCCGTTATCGCCTCAGGCGGTGTAGGTAAGCTCGAGCATTTCGCTGAAGGAATTATCGAAGGTGAAGCAGACGCCGTACTGGCCGCTTCGGTCTTTCACTTCGGCGAGCTCACCATTCGCGAGGTGAAAGAATACATGGCCGCACAAGGCATCCCCGTCCGCCTATAAATGCGCAAAAAAGGGAAAGCCCATGGGCGTTCTCCCAGACCAAGATTAAACTTCAGCGCTCTTTCTTCTCCGCTGCAGCCATCTCGGTCTTCTGGTTCGTTGCCGGCAACACCACCGTGAAGGTCGAACCTTCCCCTAGATCGCTTTCGAGCCCGATCTTCCCGTCAACACTTGCCACGATACTGCTCACCAAAGGAAGACCCAAACCTGTTCCTTGCGCATAAGCAGCGCGCGTTGATTCCACGCGGTAGAAGCGCTCGAACACACGGTCTTGTTCAGAACGCGATATTCCACACCCTGTATCTGAAACGCGCAGTGTGAATGAATCTTTGGCATACTTTGCTTCAACGGTAACAGAGCCTTTGTTGGTATACGCGATCGCATTACCAACAAGGTTATTCACGATGGTCAGAAAATCCAATTCAGAAAGACCGACCGTAACATTCTCGATATTCTTCGCAAAATTAGTCTGCAGCAGAAGCCCCTTGTTCTCTGCGATCGATTCCTGAACCGATAAGGCCTCTTGAAGAACACTCAATACGTTACAACGCGCGCCTCCCAACGAGGATTCTTTTTCGATCGTCTTCACCTTGAGAGGAGCGGTCGTTCGTGTAATGCTTAGCATGTCATGCACAAGTTTTTCTAAATGCCCGCTTGCCTGCTCAATACGATGGGCAAATTCCTTCACATAATCCACTTGCCCACGATTCGCAGCGATAACGATTGATTCCGAAAGCAACTTTATGCTTGCGACCGGAGTTTTCATCTCGTGGCTCGAATTTGCCATAAAGCTCGCGAGCGCACGTTCGGTTCGCTCGACCGAATTGAGCGCAGCACTGTAACTCCAATAACTCAATAATGCAGCGATCAAGAGGACCGCGAGCAGCAACCCAAATCCAAACACCTGGATCGACGCAAGCGAATTTCCCTGATCGCGCGCCGCATCTTCAGCCTGCACAGTATAGGTGCCACCACCTACCACGCTATTCGCCGATGCGCTCAACTGCTCAGCATCCTCACCTTGCAGCACGCCCTCCGTATCCGCCGCCGTATCATCCTCAACTTGTGAAGCCACTGGAGACTCCGAGCGATTCATATCTTCCATCGCCTGAGGCACGGTTACAAAAAGAATCCAGGTAGTCGCAACGCAAAACAAGGCAATGATCAGGACGTATCCAATGATTACCTTGGTCTTCCAGTCTTTATAATTAACGATCGGTTTATTGATGCGCATAATGGACTATCGCAATCCTATTGTCCTTCTTGTTCTTCTGAGTCTTTCGGAATAGCTTGCAATCGATACCCTCTTCCATACTCAGTTACTATCAGCTGATAATCAGAATGGATCTCGAGCGCTTTTCTGAGATTATGCATATGAACATCGATGACCGTGCTGGTGCTGGGTGCCTTCCCTTTCCATACACTCTGAATCAATTCATTACGCGTGACAAGGCTCCCTCTATGGCGCGCAAGAACCTGAAGAATCTCGAACTCTCGATTTCGCAATGAAACAGGCTCCCCTTTAACGCGCACCTCGCCTCTCTCGAAATCGATGCTCAAATCCCCCAATTCTTCAACCGAGCCTGTTCGGGATTGAACAGGAAGCATCGATCGCCGAAGATTGGCACGGATGCGCGCAAGAAGCTCATTTACTGAAAACGGTTTGCTGATGAAATCATCGGCACCCAAGTCAAGACACAGAACCTTTTCTTGTTCAGAGGTATAAGCAGTTAGAACGATGATCGGAACCGACGCATTTTGTGCTCGATACTCTTTCAAGAAATCATGTCCGCTCATCCCAGGAAGCATAAGATCGAGAAGTATAAGATCGGGTTCTATGCTCAAAGCACTTGCAAACCCATCAGTTCCATTGTCGCAAGCAACGATAGAATGCCCCGCATCGCTCAGCGCGAATTCTGCAGCCATTCTGATGTTCGGATCATCCTCAACAAGAAGTATCTTTGCCATATCAAACTCGAATCTAATTCTTTATTCTTAATTCATATCTTAAACCATAATTTAATAATTATTGCAAGTATCCTGTATAAATATTAAATGTAGTGGACATATTTACCAAAATGACCACATAGAAATTAAAATTCTTATTAAATTCTATTTAAATAATCATTAAGATTATACGTAGTGAGCATGTTCAATTTTACTGCTAAGCGCATCCCTTGCGGATGCACGAAAGGAAACACGATGAAAAGAAAAGAATTTGGAGGTGAACGATCATGAGCAGCGAAGCACAGATTCAAGCCCGCGCCGACCGCCTCGACGATGCTGAGTACGATTCGCTTAAGAAATCGCTTCACGGTATCGCAGCGCGACTCGACCGTCTTCCCATCGGAAGTTGGCACTGGAAGCTCCTTTGGCTCTTCGGTGGCGCGATGTTCCTCGACAACCTCGATATGTATATCGGCGGTGGTCTTATCGCTTCACTTTTGGCGGACGGTTGGTCAACCATTGAATTGAATGGTTGGTTCCAAACCATCACCATGACCGGCTACCTTATCGGTGCACTCATATCAGGCTTGGTAGGAGACCACCTTGGTAGACGAAAAGCGCTCTTGTTATTTGTTGCCATATTCATAGGTGCAACATTCCTTGCGGCTTTCTCGCCCAACATGATCGTCTTGATCGCGTGTCGTGGTCTTATGGGTATAGGCCTCGGTGCCTTCATCCCCTGCGGATACGGTCCCTTCGGTGAATACATCCCTCCCGAGAAGCGCAGTAAGTACTCAGGCTACATCGGTCTTATCGCGAACTTCTCTCCCCCGCTGGGTGCCGCGCTCACGATGCTCGTCATCCCCGCATTTGGATGGCGCCCCATTTTCTTCGGTATTACCTTCCTGGGCGTTATTGTTTGGGTCCTTCTGTTCAAGTTCATGCCCGAATCTCCCCGTTGGCTTGCCTCTAAAGGTCGTTTTGCTGAAGCGGACGCAATCGTGTCTGCCGCAGAGAAGAGCTTTACGGATAAGGGCGTCGAACTTCCTGAGATCTCTCAAGAGCAGATCAAAGCGATCGAAGACGAACTGGGCAAAGAACCAGTACAGCTGCCTTACAGAGCTCTGTTCACAAAGAGGATGATCAAGCGAACCATCACTGCATCGGCTGCTCTCATGGCCATGAACCTCATCGTCTATACCATTACTACATGGACACCGACCGTTCTGGTTATGCAAGGCTTCGATACGCAGTACTCCATCTTCATGACCTTCATCGCCCTGTTGGGTGCACCGTTCGGCATCTTCTTATTGTCGCTCTTCGGTAACAAGCATCCCCGCAAGATCGGCATGATCGTGCTTCTGCTCATCTTGGCAGTTGCAGGATATATCTGGTCCCTCCAGACTCAGCCGATCGTCATCATGATCGTCGGATTCATTCTCTGTACACTCGTGTACTACTATGCTTTGCTCGCTTGCTCGGTGTATCTGGGCGAAGCATTCCCAACTGAAATTCGCCTTCGTGGATCAGGCTTTTCGAATGCCATGGGTCGTATTGCGGCTATCGTTACTCCCTCCATCGTCGCATCGCTCCTCCAGTCCACTGGCGTTGTGTCAGTATATGTGTTCGTCGGAATCTGCATGGTAGTGTTTGCTGTTATCATTGGAATCTGCGGCATCGAAACGCGCAACAAAACGCTTGAAGAGATCAACGACGAAGTTGTCTCTAAATAGCTTGATAGCTGATAACTTCATCTATCACTGAGCAAACGTGAAGCGAGAGCAAGGGGGCATAGCGCTCCCTTGCTCTACGAAGGGCGAGAAAAATGGATACCCCTTCCTATCATGGCGAACGTCTTTCTTCGACGGAAAAGCAGGCGATAAGGATCTCTTATCCTGGCATTGCCGCACGTCTTGATAGGCTTCCTTCGGGAACATGGCATAGAAAGGTCATGTTTCTTTTCGGGGGTGTCGTGTTCTGCGATTGCCTCGATATGTACGTGGGTGGCGGCATCTTAGCACAGCTGCTTCAAAACGGTTGGTCGACCGTAGACCTGAATGCTGTTTTCGCTTCGATCACCATGATCGGCTATTTGCTCGGTGCACTCTTCGCCGGTTATCTTGGTGATCGATTCGGGCGGCGCAAGAGCCTTCTATTCTCTACCATGCTCTTCAGCGTCATGACGTTTCTTGCGGCATTCGCGCCAACCATGGAAACGCTCATCGTGATGCGAGGGCTTATGGGAGTTGGTCTTGGCGGCGCACTTCCTGGCTCATACGGCGCTCTCAGTGAATACACTCCCCCGCTGGTACGTGGGCGTTATGCCAGCTGGCTTGGGCTTATTGGGAATTTCTCGCCGCCACTTGGTGCACTGCTCACCGTACTCGTTATTCCTATCTTCGGTTGGCAGGCGATCTTCATAGGGATTTCGCTCATCAGCTTGCTCGCTTGGCTCATCCTCTGGCGTTACTTGCCTGAATCCCCACGTTGGCTCGCTTCAAAAGGACGATATGCCGAAGCAAACGAGATCGTATTGTCAGCAGAACGCAGCTTTCTGCAGCAGGGCATCGAATTGCCCGAAATCGATTATGCTGCGTTGCTCAAAACTACCCAGCAAGAACCCACTAAGAAAGCAAATTGGCTTTCCCTGTTCAGCAAGCGCATGGTGAAGCAAACCATCGCCATCAGCGCAGCGCTCTTCGCAATGAACCTCATGGTCTACACCATCACGAACTGGACGCCGACCATCTTCGTACTGCGTGGCATGGATACCACCATGAGCATCGGCATCACGGTGGTCATGCTGCTCGGTGCACCCTTCGGGATTTTCTTGTTGAGCATCTTCGCCGACAAGCATGATCGCAAGAAAGGGCTGATCATCTGCCTCTTTCTTCTAGCTATATTCGCTTATGTATGGTCGCTCATTCCGATGGATAATATATTTGCGCTCATGTCAGTAGGCTTCATCGTATGCGCTATTCTCTACTACTACGCGATCCTTGCTTGCTCGGTCTATCTTGGAGAAGGATTCCCGACCGAGGTTCGTCTTCGCGGATCGGGCTTCGCACACGCAATCGGGCGACTTGCAGGAATCATCTCACCTTACGCTATTGCATTTCTTCTACAATCATACGGAGCCCCCGCCGTCTTCCTTACCAACGGAGCTGTACTCATCGTGCTCGCGATCATAATCGGATTTTGCGGCGAAGAGACCCGAGGGAAGTCGCTTGAAGAGATCAACGCTCCCACATCAAGCGAATAACGGTGCAGGTGCATTAAAAAGCCCCGTACCCAAACCGTAAAGTTTGAGCACGAGGTCTTTTGATCGCAGCATCAGGTGCTTTATTCTTCTCTGCCAAAAGAATAGCGTGCAAAAGCTGCAGAGCTTTTGCACGAGACTCTTCCAACAACAAAAGGCTTACCTAATTCAGCTTCTGTGCGAGCAGCTGGTTGATGACCTTCGGGTTGCCCTGCCCTTTCATTTCCTTCATGCACTGACCAACGAAGAAACCAAGAAGACCGGTCTTGCCACCCTTGTACTGCTCGACCTTGTCGGGGAATGCCGCAAGCACTCCATCAACCACCGCTTCGATGGCTCCCGTATCGGAAACCTGCTCCATGCCACGCTCGGAAACGATCGCAGAGGGATCCTTGTCTTCTTCAAGGATAGCCGCGAACACCTCTTTGCCCTGCTTAGAAGAGATCTTGTCCTCAGCGATCATCTTCACCAGTTCGAGCGCACGCGGCGGCGTGAGCGGCGTCTGGTCAAGATCGGTGATATCGGGGTTGCTGTTCAGGTAGGCGCTCACGTCGTTGATGATCAGGTTCGCGAGTGGCTTAGCCACCTCTCCTGCCCCTTGCAGCTTCATGCACTCTTCAAAGAAGCGTGCGGTCGTACGATGCTCGACCAAATGACGCGCGTCGTAAGCGGAAAGCCCGTAGTCTTCCTCGAAACGCTTCGCTTTCTGATCGGGAAGTTCCGGCAAACGCTGGCGCACCTTCTCCACGAATTCATCCGAGATATCGAACGGTGCCATATCGGGCTCTGGGAAGAGTCGATAGTCATCGGCCGTTTCCTTCACGCGCATCACGATCGTGACCTTCTTCGAAGGATCCCAATGGCGTGTTTCCTGATAGATGATGCCGCCCTCTTCGAGCACCTCGGCCTGGCGACAGATCTCATAAGCAAGACCGTCATGGAGATTCTTGAAGGAGTTCATGTTCTTGAGCTCGGTCTTGGTGCCCAGCTTCGTCTCGCCACGGCGACGCAGGCTCACGTTACCATCGCAACGCAGCGATCCCTCTTCCATCGAGCAATCGGAAATGCCGATCGCGAGATAGATCTGGCGCAGCTTCTGCATGAACAGACGCGCCTCTTCGGGCGTGCGTAGATCGGGTTGCGTTACCAACTCAATGAGCGGCGTGCCGCAACGGTTGTAGTCGATGAGCGAATGGGTGGCACCCGCAATGCGCCCTTCGCCACCGCCAATGTGCACCATCTTGCCCGCATCCTCTTCCATGTGAATGCGCTCGATGCCGATATGGGCAACATAACTGCCCTCTTCTTGCGCTTCTTTCAGATCCACGCGCTCCTTGGCCGCAGCGCCGTCCACCTCTAGGTCGAGATGCCCGCGCATGCAGAATGCGACAGGACCCTGCGTGATCTGGAAATTCTTCGACATATCGGGATACATATAGTTCTTGCGGTAGAACATCGAGCGCTTCTCGATGTCGCAATTCGTGGCCAAGCCCGCCAACACGATCGATTCGATCGCCGCTTTGTTGGGCACGGGCAGCGCACCAGGGAGTCCGAGACAAACCGGACAGGTATGCGTATTGGGAGCAGCTCCGAATTCGAGCTTGCAACCGCAGAACATCTTGGTCTCGAGCGTGGTCAGTTCAGCATGAACCTCAAGACCGATGACCGCTTCCCAATCTTTGAGTACTTCTTCGAGCTTCTTCATGAGCTACTCACCAGCCTTTGCGAATGCAGGAGCGATCGGCGCTTTTCCATAGCAGCGCTCCAGCTCTGCTGCAACGCGCAACATATTCTCATCGCGGAATGCAGGCGCTATGAGCTGTGCTCCGATAGGCAATCCGCTTGCCACACCAAGACCAACCGGAACGCTCATGCCGCCATTACCGGCGATATTGATCGAGATCGTGAACATGTCGGAAAGATACATGCTCGTGGGGTCGTTGATCTCGCCGAACTTGAATGCAGTACGCGGGCTAACCGGCGCGAGAATGCAATCGACCTTGTGATAGGCATACGTATAATCCTGCGTGATGAGCGTACGCACTTGCTGCGCAGGATAGTAATACTTGTCGTAAACACCCGAAGAGAGCAGATAGCTACCGAGCATGATGCGCCTGCGCGCCTCAACGCCGAAGCCGCCTGCACGGGAAAGCTCATACTGCTCGTTCAGATCCTTGCAACCTTCAACGCAGTAGCCATAACGCACCGAGTCAAAGCGTGCGAGGTTCGAGAAGGCCTCACACGGACCGAGCACATAGTAAGCGCTCATGGCTGCTTGCGCGTTAGGAAGCTCGACTTCCACCAGTTCAGCACCAGCAGCTTCGAGCTTGCGGGCAGCCTCTTCGATGCGCTCTTTCACTTCCGCATCTAAACCTTCAGCTTCCATGAAGGTGGGAACGATACCGATGCGCATGCCCTTCACGCCTTCTTCAAGGTTCGCCGTGAAATCGGTTGCAATCGACTGGCTCGTACAATCCATATGGTCACTACCACCGCGAACGAGAGCATTCATGGCAAGCGCCGCATCTTCAACGCTGCGTGCGAACGGACCTACCTGATCGAGCGAGGAGCCGAAGGCGACCACGCCATAACGCGAGACCACGCCATAGGTCGGCTTCACACCCACCACGCCGCAGAAGCTGGCAGGCTGGCGGATCGAACCACCCGTATCAGAACCGAGTGTGACCGTTGCCAACCCCGCAGCTACCGCAGCTGCCGATCCACCCGAAGATCCACCGGGCACGCGCTCCAAATCCCACGGGTTACGCGTCGGTCCGAAATAAGATGTTTCAGTCGAGGAGCCGAAGGCGAATTCGTCCATGTTGAGCTTACCGAGCGGCAGCGCACCCGATGCAAGCACGCGATCAACGCAGGTTGCCGTGTAGGGAGAAACGTAGTTCTCGAGCATATGGGAGGAGCAGGTAGTATGTGTGCCCTCCATATTCATGTTGTCTTTGAAGGCCACTGGCACGCCTGCAAGCGGGCCAAGCTCATCGAAATTACCGGTGACAAGCGCGTTATCGACGAGCTCCGCGGCAGCAAGCGCCGCTTCAGGGGTGAATTCGAGATAGGCATGCACCGACGCGTCGGCTTTCGCAATATGATCGATGCTCGCCTGGGCGACCTCGCGTGCAGAGAAATCGCCCGCTTTGAGACCCTGCTGGATCTCTGCAGTGTTCATAGAAGTGAAGTTCATGCTATTCACCTCCGCCAAGGATCGCAGGGATCAAGAAGCAATCGTCTTCTTGCTTCGGTGCGTTCTCGAGCGCCGTTTCTTGCGAAAAGCTCGTCTGCTCCACGTCGCCGCGCATCACGTTCACAAGCCCGCCGATCGGATGGAACGTGGGCTCGACTCCTTCAAGGTCGTACTCGGTAATGGGTTTGAGGCTGTCGATGATATTGTTCAGATCGACAGTCATCGCCGCAACCTCTTCATCGGTCATTCCGATGCGCGTATATGTCGCGATATCGCGCACATCCTTTTCAGTTACATGTTCTGCCATAGCAATCCTCATACTCGCTTCAGTAAGCCTGCCCCACAGGGCAAAACATGCCCTTAACGGGCATCTGTTAACCGTTATCCATCATAACAAATCATGCCGCGCCACTTAGCATACGAGTGCCTTTGCGTACCCATTTTCCAGCAAGGCGCACCGGGCGCTCTTCGTAACCTAAATTCAACGAATCTTTTCAAATTCGTTTCACCTGAAAGATATAAGAAAACACCCCTGTTAATGCGTGCTTTTTCCAGTAGAATAGAAAACGTGCTCAGCGCTTATTTAATGTCAATGCCCGCTAAGCACTCAAATTGAGGGGAGCTCGCCATGATGAGATTTAAAAACATACTCGTACCTTATGACGGATCCGAACATGCGGATCGTGCTCTTGATGTGGCGGGTGATTTTCTGCGGAGTAACCCAGAAGCGCGCGTGCACGTGATCAGCGTCACCTATGTTGCGCTTGATGCAGCAGACTTCAACCCTGATCCCCCCAACGAAGATGAGCAGTACAACTTGCTCGGCTATGAAATGTACGAAGAAGTGTTCAGCCAAGAACAAAAGGCGGCCCATCGTGCCATGGTGCAGGCAGCCTCAGAGATTCTTCCAGACATCGAGCCCGAACGTGTTATCTGCGACACGATCATTCGCCCTTCAGCAGTAGAGGGCATCGAAGATTACGCACGCCGCAAGAAGTGCGATCTCATCGTTATGGGCCGTCGTGGTCTTGGTGGTCTTCGCCAGTTCGTCGGCAGCGTTACCAAAGAAGTGCTCCATCGCGTCGACCTGCCCGTCATGACCATTAAATAGCATCCGCTAAAAAAGCACCATGCACTCACGAGGCGTTCTTCAAAAGAGCGCCTCTTTTTTTACTCAAGCATACACCGCCCTGCCAGCAGTCTCTTTCTGAACATCGTGAGACATTGAACCGTTCGAACACTGAACTGCCTTTACCGCAAACGATGCTCAAACCTAAAAAGGGATGTTCCATCATTTCAACATCCCTTTTCATAGCAAGCTATTCGCATTGCGAGCCCGCTATCCAGCGCAACTCTTCTCTACTGATAATCGATTGCCGTATCATCTGACAAAGGCGTAGTGCGCACCACAAGATCGCCTTCTGCGCCAGGTGCAGTTGTCACTTTATAATTCAATACCAACTCGTTGCCCATCTCGATAACAGCCCATCCATACCACAGATCGTTTCCTTGATAGGTGGTCTCGTTCATGGTCGCTTCGCCACCAGCACCGATCGCAAAGGCGGTATTGAAGTCTTTAGCTCCTCTAAACTTTCCATCTACTTTCATATCAGAAATCTTGCCACCCGTCGGAGCCAAAAGATAGATCAGGAACTCCAGGCTGCCATCCTGATGACCATTTTTTATGTAGTCAGTAAGCGTAGCGAGTTCGGCGTTGTCGAGCGTATCTTTGAACGTGACCTCCATGTCGTAAGTAGTCGTACCATCAGCATTCTTCACTGCCTTGCCTACTTGAATATCGCTTGCCAAATAGTAGTACATCTTGCCGCCAAAGCACGCGGACATATAGACGCCTGTCTCGGGCACTTTTTCATCACTCGAAACCGTACCAGCAAAGCCAAAATCTTCTAGTACAGCTTCTTCTTTATCATTAGCCATGTAGACCGCAATACGCCCTTGATCAGCAGCAGTTGAGAGCACCTTCGCAAAATTGGCAATGTTTACTTTGCCTAAATTGCCAAATATCCCCTTTGCGGCCGTATCTGCCACAAGTGCAAATATGGCATCTTGATCTTTGCCATCAGGATATTTCTTATATACCCCATTAAGAAGAAAGTCAGAAGTGTTGTCTTTATTGAGTGTATCTCCACCAGGTGTAGTAACAGTGGTTCCGGTCAAACCAAGCATTCGTTGCAGCACAATCGTATCAAGTGCGATCACGCCATCAACATGACCATGACCATTTGCTTCCCAAATCTCAGATTCGATCTCGCCAACACGCTGAAAGTCAATGATCTGCGTAACATCGCGTGAATCAACAGAGGACTCCCAACGGAACAGGCGAATATCTTCTTCAGTTGCAGAAGGTGCAGAATTTGCAAGGCGAGGATTTTGGTCAAAGCCAAAGAAATTACCTAAAGTGATTTTTCCATTATCAACCGTCATCAATCCATAAGAGCCGGCAAAGCCAACACTTGAACGCATCTCAGCACTCGTGCATGCAATGATAAGATAATTTCGCTTCCCTTGAGCGCCAAGCATCGCCGGCAACGTATCCTTAAGCTCGGTCGCATAATCCGTGACAGGAGCAAGTGTCGACATGAGCGATTTAACCTGTTCAACTGGTCCCTTCAATTGCTCAATAGTAGGCTCAGGTGAATTTTCAAGCTGTGCCGCATTTTCGGTGAGAACAGGTGCTGACCCCGACACCACATTGAGCAGATCCTCAATGACCGAAACATTGATAGCGCCATCTTCGCTCATAAGACCAGCAAGACCATTTGCTGGAATAGCATCCATAGCCGGTACGAGCACATCGTTAACCAGCACTTCAGCAGAGTCAGAAACTATACGAACGGTTTGAATATCACCACCAACTACAGGAATGAGTGTTGCAACGCCCCACAATGGTCCCGACGTGGTGTCGTGAAGTTTTTTAACCGTGCTTGCCATCTGCTGGCTCGTGGTCTTCGCTGATGCCATGTCGCCACCAACGATTTGATCCTTAAGTTGCTTTCCTTGTGAAACGAGCGCTTGAGCATCATCCTTAGCCTCCATCGCACTCATCGCAAAAGCAGCACCGGACACACCAAACACCAGAATAACCGTGATGATGACTGCGGCGATAATCTTCGGCTTATTACCATGGTGCTTCTTTTTGCGACGCAAGCGTGCGACCTCCTCCCTGCGGTTCGCATAAGGAACGGGGCCATCGCTTCTCATATCAGAATTGTTATAGGGATTATGAGGGAATTCCTGTTCAGGCTGAAAAAACGAGCTTTCTTGTTCAGGAGCAGCATGACGTCCATGCTTGCCTCGTGAACCATTCTGCGAGCTATGCGGCACGTTCATTCTCCTTGATCTCGGTAATATAAAACATCCTGGTAATCGGATGTGCATCATAAAATGATACCAAGATTATGTTCCAATAGAGAAACGTCCCAGAAATTCCGCAATTGAGCGGGGCTCCGTGCACGACGGTTGGCTAGTTTTCTGCTGTTCTACCGTAATTACCTTGAGCATACTCAAACGATTCATGTCTTTATCAAAGTCTATTATGACGATGCCTTCGGCGGAGTTGCAGCCTCGAACCTCTGAATACGGTCGTCCTGCACAAGTGGCGCGACCGCACGCGTAATCGCATCGGAAACCGCACTCGCCTTCGATCCGTCGCCGATCATGAGCGCGATCGACCCATAGAGACCGTAGTTCGTCACTTTATTGAAAGAAACAACAGGGTCTTTCACGATAGTAGTGATTGCTCGAGCCGCTTCAGCAGCAGCATTCTCGATCTGATCGGCAAGCGAATCCAGATCGCTCAGATCCTTCATCACCACAATAGATACGGTTACATGGTCAACAGGGGGCAGATGCTTCACGGCATTGTTCGCCATGACCGAATTGGGAATGATGACCGTTTCATTGTTGAGGTTGTGGATGGTGGTATAGCTCCAATTGATATCTTCAACCACCCCTTGATTCGTACCCACCTGGATATTGTCGCCTGGCTTGATCACATGGGTCAGAGTTACCTGAACACCACCGAAGAGATTCGAAAGCGTATTTTGAAAACCGAGTGAGATCGCGATGCCGCCAACGCCCAAAGCGGCGATGACCGCTGTCATATTGACATCGAAGCACACATCGGCGATGAAGCAGATCGCCACACCCCATACCACGATGCGCACGATGTTCACTACGATAGAAGTCTGCGAAAGGGATACGCTCTCAAGCGCAAGCAACCGCTGTATCGCCTTGATGGCAAGATGGCACAGAACAGCAACGACCAGCACAACGACAGCCGCGATGAGGATCCTTCCCCACACGTTCGAATCAGTGATGTATGTCACAAAATTCGCAAGCTGCTCCATGACCGCTTCCATTATCTTTCCGCTCGATATTCGCGAACCGCCCGCTGTTACGAACCGACGGATCGGATAAGATCGAGTTGCTCCCAAGAGGTATTCTTGTTTATAGTCTAACCGTAGTTGTCTTTCTCAATGCGAAGACCGCACGACTGGAACTGTAATTAAGTTGCTACACAACGCCCATAACGAACGAGGCTCATGGATCTTAACAACATAGAATTCAAAGGCGCCTATGGCACCTCAGCACAGATTCCCGCTTCCAAATTACCGGAAGTTTCTTTCGTTGGCCGCTCCAACGTGGGGAAATCCTCGCTCATCAACAAGCTCCTGAACCGCAAGCAACTCGCACGCGTTTCCCAAATGCCAGGAAAAACGAGCACGATCAATTTCTTCGGAAACGACGCGATCGACCTCGTTGACCTACCGGGATACGGCTATGCGAAAGTGGCAAAATCGGAACTCGGACGTTGGTCAGAGATGATCAATGGCTACTTCGATCAGTACCGCTTCTACGCACTCGTGGTTTCACTCATCGATATCCGCCATCCTGCGAGCAAGCTCGACGAGCAGATGATCGAATTTCTGAAAGCCTGCGAACTGCCCTTCGTTATCGCACTCACCAAGGCGGACAAAGTGAGCAAGAACCAAGCGAACAAGCAGATCGCAGCCTTACGCAAACAGCTCGACCTCGGCCCCGAAGTTGAGATGATCCTTACCTCTTCAGAAAAAGGCACGGGCATGGATGCATTGCGCAAGACCATTCTGGCGGCTTGCCGATAAGACTGCACTAAACAACAGCCCTTGAACGACCCACACCCGAAACCTGAGACCCGAACCGAACAGAACCGAAACGAGACGAGCCCATGACACACGTGAACCTCTATAGCGACGGCGCCGCACGCGGCAATCCAGGCCCCGGCGGCTATGGGGTCGTGCTCACGTTCACGGATGCACAAGGGCAGCTTCACACCAAAGAGCTTTCGCAAGGCTATATCTGCACGACCAATAATCGTATGGAGCTATTGGGGGTCATTCGTGGACTCGAAGCGCTCAAGCACGCCTGCGAAGTGGACGTGTACTCGGATTCGAAATATGTTGTCGATGCCTTCAACCAACACTGGGTAGAAGGCTGGCTCAAACGCGGTTGGAAGAATGCGAAAAAAGAACCCGTGAAGAATAAGGATCTTTGGACGCGTCTTCTAGAAGTGATGAAGCCCCACACGATCGCTTTCCATTGGGTGAAAGGACATGCGGGGCATCCAGAGAACGAACGCTGCGATGAACTGGCGACCACTGCAGCAGATGACGATGAACGCATCGTCGACGAAGGCTTTGCTGAATAGCTTTGCTTAACCTTTTATTTCACGCGGCGGACCAGATAAGCACCATCGAGCTCAGCGATGCGCTCGAGCACCTCATCGGCTAGGTTCTCCGTGAGCGTAATGAGCGCATAGCCATGCTCATCACGCTGGTTGTCGACCATGTCGAATTCAGCAACGATCGGCTCGAGGATCTCGATCACGCTACCCATAGCAAGATCGGACGAATTGTAGAGCACCGCGATGCGGAACATACCCTCTGGGCAAACACCTGCTTGGCAAGCTGGATAATTCACGGAATTCACGATGTTACCGTTATCGATGTAATCCATCAGCTCAACGACCGCCATGCGTGCGCAATTGTCTTCCGCCTCTTCAGTAGAAGCGCCGAGATGCGGCAGCACGATCGCATTCTCCATAGCCATGACTTCAGGCGTTGCAAAGTCGGTCACATAGCAGCCTACCTTGCCCGACGCGAGTGCAGAGGCCATAGCAGGCGCATCAACGAGCGTGTCGCGCGAGAAGTTCAGGAACACCACACCCTCTTTCATGAGCGCACAAGCAGCTTCATCGATCATGCCGATCGTGTCATTGACCGCTGGCACATGGATGGTGATGTAATCGCATTCGCGATAGATATCGGCAAGGTCGGTAACATGCTGAACTGCTGGCAGCACCTTCCAGGCAGCATTGACGGAAACGAACGGATCGTAACCCATGACCTCCATGCCGAGACCGAGCGCTGCGTTCGCAACTTCAGCGCCGATCGCACCAAGGCCGATAACACCGAGCGTCTTGCCTTTGATCTCGCGCCCAGCGAACTGCTTCTTCGCCTTTTCAGCGGTCTTACCGATCGCAGGATCTTCAGCGTTCTCCTTACACCATTCGATACCGCCCACGATGCCACGGCTTGCGAGCAGCATGCCGCACAGCACGAGCTCCTTCACCGCATTAGCATTCGCGCCTGGTGTATTGAACACAACGATGCCTTCTTCGGCACAACGCTCAAGCGGGATGTTGTTTACGCCCGCACCAGCACGTGCGATCGCGAGCAGATTCTCAGAGAACTCCATGTCGAGCATGTCTGCACTGCGCACGAGAATACCCTGTGCAACTTCAATGTTGTCAGTGAGTTCATAATCGCTTGTGAGAAGATCGGTTCCTTGGGCAGAGATATTGTTCAAGCAGTGAATGTAGTTCAAGAGAGGTCCTTTCCTATCGCATCGTATATGTGGTGATTCTCGTTGCTAAAGTTCGATCATTGGTTTTCGTCTTGAAGAGCTTCCTGTTCAGCCTTTTGCGAAGGCTCATCGAAGTTGGTCGCGCCAATGGCGTTCTGCGGTTCAGGACCCGAAGCATCCCTACCCATCTTGAAGGTAAGCCCCTTCTTCGCCATCGCACGGTATTCAGCAGTTGCCGTGAAGATCACGTCCGAAGAAGAATTGATCGCGGTTTCCATCGAATCTTGGATAACGCCAATGATGAAACCGATCGCCACCATCTGCATGGCCACATCGTTGCCGATACCGAACAGCGAACAGGCAAGCGGAATGAGCAACAGCGATCCTCCCGCAACACCCGAAGCGCCACAGGCCGAGATCGCCGCAAGCACGCTCAAGATGAACGCCATCACCGGATCGACCGTGATGCCGAGCGACGCAGCTGCCGCCATAGCCATAACGGTGATCGTGACCGCAGCACCCGCCATATTAATGGTCGCACCAAGCGGAATGGAAACCGAGTAGTTATCCTTCTCAAGGCCGAGCCTGCGACACAATTCCATGTTCACCGGGATGTTCGCCGCAGAGCTGCGTGTGAAGAACGCGGTAATGCCCGAATCTTTCAAGCAACGCAGAACGAGATAGTAAGGATTCTTGCGCGTAGCAATGAATACGATGAGCGGGTTGGTAACGAGCGCGATGAAGAGCATGCAGCCCACCAACACCGCGATAAGATGACCATAGGTGATGAAGATCTCGGCACCGTTTTCAGAAACTGCCACATACACCAAACCTAGAATGCCGATGGGAGCGAAGCTGATGATCCAGCTAACCACCTTCGAAATAGCATCGGAAACCGCAGTGAACACATCTTTCGTATGCTGGCTCGCAGCACGCAGCGCAATGCCCAACACCACACCCCACGCTAAGATGCCCAGGTAATTCGCATTCATGAGCGCTCCGACAGGATTGGCTACCACATTCATGAGCAAGGTGGTGAGCACTTCGCCCAATCCTTCAGGCGATGCCTGATCGGCAGCAGGTTCGAGCATGGGAACAACCGTAGGGAACATATAGCTCGCACAAACAGCAATCAAGGCAGCAACTAAGGTCGAGACGATATAGAGCACGATGACCGTTCCCATCGAGCCTGCACTCTTTGCATTCGCAAGCGCGCTGATGACCAAAAAGAACACCAGAACGGGAGCGACCGCCTTCAAGGCGCCAACGAACAGATCACCGAGCAAAGCGATGACCTCATTTCCTGCAGGAACGCAGAATCCTAAGATCGCGCCGATGACCAGACCGACCAAGATGCGCTTCACCAAGCTGATGCTATTCCACTTTTGCCAGATATTCATTGATTGAGCCTCTCATACATATGAATAGGAAAAGTTTAGCGCAATAAAGCACAAAAGAACCTGCATTTATGGCTAGGGAAACATTAACTTAGTTAGTGGTGCGGAAGAAACGAAGATCCATGGAAAGTACCTCTTATTGTTCGCTCCGCGCAATTCATATGGACAAATCCTTCTAGTTTTATTTCACATGAGAAATACAGCAAATTTTTTGTCTTTCAGGTTGAACACAGGTCAGCGAGAAGAGATATCGTGCCTCAGATTGCCCCGCCTTCAGGCCAAGTTGGGTTTGCCCAACGACGTGCCTGAAACAAGGGGCAAGATGAGGCACGGTATCTCTTCGCAGCGTCGAGACTTCGTCGTTTGTAAAACGACGAAAGAAAAAGCCGTTCGACAGAACGGCGTAATGAGCGTGGTGCGGGCGAAAGGGTTCATCTGTGTCAAGGCCAAGCCGCTTCGCGGTTGCTTCGCAAGCCTTGACCCAGATGCCAGCACTGCTCGGCTTTCAGCCTAGCAGTGCGGTGAACCTTCGTCGGTTCAAGTCCAGCGCTTGCGCTTCTTGGGCTTCGCCCAAGTTCGCCCGCACCAGCAAAACAAAAATGACCACCTTTCGGTAGCCATTTCCTTTTTTACTGGTGCGGGCGAAAGGACTTGAACCTTCACGAGCCGGAGCTCACTAGCACCTGAAGCTAGCGCGTCTGCCAATTCCGCCACGCCCGCATAAGTTGTGCTGTTCAGCATACCCCACAAGCTGCCCGTTCGCAACACCCCAGCTTCAAATTCATCGGTGCGATTCTCGGCCAGAACAGTATACGCAAACCGTTGCCAGCAGCCCTTTGCTCCTTACAGATTTGTACGTTAACGCTCTCTTCGTGCCATCAGTGCCGATACTCTAGCCACCTATATGGCGATTGCATAGATTTAAGCAGTAAAAAACACTATTTATGGCAAGATATTGATAGTTCTATGCTGAATAGCACGTGTTATGTGAGGAGAACATCCATGGGACTTTTCTCGAAATTTGAACGTCGCGTCGAAGACGGTTTCGAAGGCATAAACGACAAGCTCTTCGATGCTCCGATCTCCCCCGTTCAAATTACCAAGAAAGCAGAGAAGCAGATGCGACGCGAAAAGACCGTTGGCGCTGGCAAAGAGTATGCTCCTACGCTTTATACCGTGCTCGTGAATCCCGATGATGATCGCCGCCTTTTCGGCATGTACCCCACCCTCGCAGGGGAAACCGAAACTTATCTGCGTGCTAAGGCCAACGAAGAGGGTTTGGTCATGGATGGCGCACCGCTCGTGCGCTTCATGGTCGACGACGATCTCAAGCATGGCAAATTTGACGTGATCGCCGAACTCGTATCGGCACCGATCATCGCGCAACTGCGCAACGAAGAACTCGAACGCTACGGTCTTGCCCAACAGCCTGGCTATGGTGCGTCCGCACGCCCGCAGGCAAATCCCTATCAGCAGCCCCAGCCGCATGATTATGTGCAACCCAATGGCTATCCGCAGAATGCTCAATCTTATGCACCGAACTATCCGCAAGATCCAAATTCCTACCAACTTGAAGCGCAACCCGCTTCGGTGGCAGAGCCTATCCCGGTCCCCAATACGATGATGTTCGACCGCCAGCAGACCGCATCTGCCGAGCCAACGGCCGCCCTTATCAACCTGACCACCGATCGCTCCTTCCCGCTTACCAACCCCCGCGTGCTCATCGGACGTGCCACCAACTGCGACATCGTGCTCGACGACCTCAATGCAAGCCGCACGCATGCAGAGATCTTCCGCGAATCGCCCAACGTTTGGGGGCTCGCCGATCTTGGCTCAACCAATGGCACACTCGTTAATGGAAAGCACATCGCCTCGGTGCTCTTAAACGATGGTGATCGTATCACGGTTGGCACGACAACATTCCTCTTCACGTTTCGCTAGACCCGTTCATGATAACCACTTCACCAGCCGCGTTCGCGCATCGCCTGTTCAAGCAGTTCGTCAGTAAGGTAACCCCGTGATAGACATCGTTCTTTTAATTGGTCGATTGTTATTCGTAGCACTGCTCTACCTGTTTCTCTTCGCCATCATGAAAACGGGTATCGGCCTCGTGAAGGGACAGCGCAAAAAAGAGAAGGCCTGGTCCGTGGCAGTCGAGAAAGGCCCGAAAGAGCTACGAGGTGCCGCGATCGATGTTCATGGTCCGATCGTGGTCGGTAGAAGCCCTGGAGCCGATATCGTCATCGGCGCAGAATATGTCTCTTCCCGCCACGCACGCTTCGTGCTCATGGGGCAGAATCTCTTCATTGAAGACATGGGGTCACTCAACGGAACCGCCGTCAACGGCATGCATATATCAGAACCAACCGCACTCAAGAACGGCGACCGCGTAATGGTCGGCGATGTGACCATAAGGGTAAGGTACGCATAAATGACCACCAACAGCAACAAAAACACAGCCGGTCAAGACATATCTTTCGGAAGCCGCACAGACATTGGCTACGTGCGCGATCACAACGAAGACAGTCTCATCATCATTCCGCCACTTTTTGCCGTAGCAGATGGCATGGGCGGTCATGAAGCAGGCGAGATCGCTTCCGAGATCACCGTGAATACGCTTGCCGAACTCGCACCTAGCCATCTCGATGCCGAAGGACTCACCGCTGCGGTTGAAGCAGCCAACTACAACGTGATGAAGGCCCCCCGCCAAGGCATCGGGCGCGACGGCATGGGCACCACGCTCACCGCTGCCATGCTCGAAGGCGAGCGCCTGCTCATCGCGCAGGTAGGCGATTCGCGCGCCTACCTTTTGCACAAAGGCCACCTACAGCAGATCACGCGTGACCACTCGCTCATGGCTGACCTCATCGAAGCTGGTCAGATTACCCCCGAAGAAGCGCGCGTACACCCGAATCGTTCGGTCATCACCCGCGCGATTGGTTCCGACATACACATGCGACCCGACATCTACGAACTCAACGTAGACGCAGGTGATCGTATACTGCTTTGCTCCGACGGTCTGAGCTCCATGATCTCGAACAACGCGATCGAATCGATCATGCGCAGGCAAAGCGATGCACAGCATTGTGCCGATGAATTGGTCACTGCCGCCCTCGAGAATGGTGGTGCTGATAACGTAACTGTCGTTGTGGCGGATGTGCCGGGGTTTAGCGAAGTGCGCGAAAAGAAGAGAGCGCATAAAAGCCGCGTTTTCTATATCGGTCTTGCCATTGCGCTCGTTGCAGTCATCTTTGCGGCAGGCTTCGGCGGCTATGCCTTCATCAGCAATTCAGCCTATCTTATAGAAGAGAATGGCAAAGTGAGCGTCTATCGCGGTACGCCGGACGATTTCATGGGCATCAAGCTCTCTACGCTCGACCACACTACCAATGTCGATGTCGATAAGCTCCAACCAGGTGTAGCAAACCGCATCAAGGAAGGTATGAGCGTCTCCAGTATCGATGAAGCGAACAGCCTTATCGCCGGGTACGAAGAAGAGATCGCACGCGGAGAAGCCGAGGCTCAGCAAGCACAAACGGCCACGACCGCACAGCCTGCGAACAACTCAGGCAACAATGGAGGTGGACGCTAGGCCATGACCCGCCGCAATATCGAACTCGCACTCCTTTGCATAGCGGCTCCGCTCGCTATTCTGCTCTTCGCGATGATCGCCCTCAATCAGGGCGAAGAACTCGGTTGGGCAAGCATCGGCGTGCCGGTGGGTATCTTCGCCTCGTTCATCGTCTCGCATCTAGCTCTGCGCAAATTCGCACCCGCGGCCGACCCAGCGATTCTGCCGATCTGCTTCGCGCTCTCTTCGATCGGCATCGCTTTCGTAACGCGTCTCGCTCCTGACCTGGCAGTACGACAAGTCGCTTGGTTGGTATTAGGTATCATCTTCATGATAGCGGTCATTATATTCATGAAGAATATGGATAAGACTGCCAACTACAAATACACCCTCATGGTCATCGGCCTCATCCTGCTTCTTTCCCCTTTGCTTCCTGGCATTGGCAACGAGATCTACGGTAGCCGCATCTGGCTTTCGATCGGGAGCTTTTCATTCCAGCCAGGAGAGATCGCCAAGATATTCATCGTGCTCTTCTTAGCAGGATATCTCGCCCAAAACCGCGAAATGCTCTCCGTTTTCACGCACAAGGTAGGGCCGTTCAAATTCCCCGACCTCTCCACGCTGCTGCCGCTCCTTATCATGTGGCTGCTCTCTATGGCCATCGTTGTCTTTGAGAAGGATCTTGGTTCAGCGCTCATCGTCTACTTCGTGTTCCTCACTATGCTCTACGTGGCAAGCGGCAAGAAGTTCTACCTGATCGTAGGCTTGCTCACGATCGCCATAGGTGCGGTCATCCTCTTTTTCTTCTTCTCGCATGTACAGGTGCGCGTCGATACCTGGCTCGACCCCTTCGCTGACCCCACCAACACGGGCTACCAGCTCGTACAATCCATCTTCTCGATGGCAGATGGCGGTTTGTTCGGCGTAGGCATCGGCAGCGGCTTGGCTGATAGCATCCCCATTGTCGAATCGGACTTCATCTTCGCAGCCATCGCTGAAGAGACGGGGCTTCTCGGCGCGGCAGGCTTGCTCTTGCTCTACCTTTGCTTCGCGATCCGCGGCCTCGTCACTGCTGCACGCGCAAAATCGGATGTGAGCTCCTTTATCGCGGTTGGTCTTACCGCCACGATCGTGCTGCAGGCATTCATCATCGTTGGCGGCGTTACGCGCCTCATCCCTCTTACCGGTCTCACACTTCCCTTCGTAAGCCAAGGTGGCTCTTCGCTACTCGCGAGCTTCATCGCTGTGGGCTTCTTGCTCAAGTGCGGCGATCAATCGACCGGAGTGGAATCGGAGATCGCATCGGGCACCGGCAACATCTCCGCTGAAGGCGTGCTTGGACGCGTATCCCTCGGCAAGCGCATCACGAACACCATGATCGCCTTCTCGGTGCTCTTCGCGCTGCTCGTCGCTAACCTCACCATGATCATGGTCGTTCAAGCAGACGAATATAAGAACATGCCCATCAATAATCACACGCTCGTGAAGGAATCGAAGACCGAGCGCGGCACCATATCCACCTACGACAACGTGGTCCTTGCGCAAAGCGTCGAACAATCCGACGGCACCTATAAGCGCGTCTATCCGGCGGGCACGCTCGCAGCGCACGTAGTGGGCTATGCTTCAGAGAAATTCGGCACCGCCGGCATCGAATCAAGCTACAACGACACACTTAAAGGACAACGCAACTATGCCTCCTGGACCGATGTGCTCAATGCCTCGACCGGCAATAGTGCCGCAGGTAACGACGTGAAGCTCACGATCAACTCCACCATCCAGAAGGCCGCGCAAGATGCGCTTGAGGGTTTCTCAGGTGCATGCGTCGTCATCGATCCGAAGACCGGGGCAGTGCTTGCGCTCGCCTCTTCGCCTACCTACAATGCTGCCGATATCGAAACGCTCTTGCAGAACAGCTCGAACTCGTCGGATTCTTCAGCGCTCTACAATCGCGCCACTCAGGCGCTTTATCCACCCGGATCGACCTTCAAGATCGTTACCCTTACCGGTGCGCTCGAGAACAACGTCGCCACCGAATCGAGCGTATTCAAGGCACCTGGCTCCATGAAGATTGGCAACGGCGACATCACCAACTTCAATGGCCGTAGCTATGGCGAGATCACACTCGCACGTGCGACCGAAGTTTCTGCCAACACGGTCTATGCTCAGCTTGGCGTGGAAATGGGCGCGGATATGCTCGTGAAGACCGCTGAGGATTTCGGCTTCGACCAAGACATCAAGTTCGATCTGCCACTCGCTAAATCACTCATGCCCAAACCCGAGGAAATGACCGAGTGGGAAACGGCATGGGCAGCCGCAGGCGAGCCGGTTGGCGAACATGAAAGCCCCGCAGGTCCGCAATCAACCGTGCTCGAAATGGCAATGGTAGGCTGCGCGATCGCGAATAATGGCGTGATCCAAAAACCTTATCTGGTCGATAGCATCTATAACGCTGAAGGAAAATGCAGCTTCACTGCTTCGCCCTCAACGCTCATGACAGCAACGAACTCCGCTACAGCAAACCGCGTAAAATCGGTGCTCGAAGGTGTTGTTGCATCGGGCACAGGCGGTGCTGCAGCAGTTTCAGGCGTTAAGATCGCAGGTAAGACGGGTACCGCGGAAACCGGCAAACCCATCGACGATAGCTGGTTCGTGGGCATCGGCCCTTCAGAAAATTCAAGAGTAGTCGTCGCGATCGTGCTCGAGGAAGGCTCGGATCTTCCGGGAGGAGCAGCATCGCGCGCTCAGGGAGTGCTCCGCACCGCCTTACAAGTGCAAGGGGTCATAAAATGACCATCTTATTAGGATATGATGGTATGCTTAAGCACAACAATAGCGCTCAAGCATGGATTCCAAAAGGAGATTAAACGTGGCTGGAAGCATGACGGGCATGACATTGAACAACCGCTATCAGCTCATCGAACGCGTTGGCATCGGTGGTATGGCAGAAGTGTATCGCGCTCACGATACCGTGCTGGACCGCGTAGTTGCCGTGAAGGTCATGCTGCCGCAATACGCAGCTGACCAAACCTTTCAAGCGCGCTTTCGCCAAGAAGCTGCATCGGCGGCAAAACTGCAGAGCCCTTATATCGTGAGCATCTATGACTGGGGTCTGGATGCCGAAAGCGATACCTACTACATCGTCATGGAGTTCCTCAAGGGGACCGATCTGAAAACCGCGATCAAAGAACGCGGTGCGATCAACCAACGAAAAGCTGCTGAGATCGGCTCACAGGTGGCGCAAGCGCTGCAAGTCGCCCATGAAGGCGGCATCATCCATCGCGATATCAAACCGCAGAACATCATGATCCAACCCGATGGCAACATCAAGGTCATGGACTTCGGCATCGCGCGCGCAGGAGATGCGGGCTTGAGCCAAACAGCCACTGTGCTCGGCACCGCCCACTATATCTCCCCCGAACAGGCACAAGGCAAGGACCTCACCGGTCTTTCCGACGTATATTCACTCGGCGTCGTACTCTATGAAGCAACCACTGGTCGCCTTCCCTTCGAGGGAACTGATTCAGTAAGCGTTGCGGTCAAGCAAGTGAATGAGATGCCTGCCACTCCACGTTCGATCAACCCCGATATTGACCCAGTGCTCGAGGCTATCATTCTGAAGGCGATGGAAAAAGATCCCGCGCAACGTTTTGCGAATGCGCAGGAGATGCGCCAGGCCTTGAATGACTATCTCGCAGGTAGACCCGTTCCCGGCCTTGGCGTTCACAATGATCGCACTCAGGTGCTTGGCGCTGGCATTCCTCCTATGGATGGCACCGCCGTTATGCCGAAACCGATTGGCACGAACACGATGGGCGCTGGTGCAACCACGAATTTCCGCTCAGGTAAACCGCAACAACCACCACAAAACGATAATAAGAAGAAGATCGTTATCGGTGTGATCGTTGTGGCCATCATCGCAGTTATCGTCGGCATTGCCGCCTTTTCTCTCGGCGGAAATGGCGAGCGCGCCACCGTGCCCGATGTCACAAACATGGCGCTCGGCGAAGCGAAGACTACACTCGAGGAGGCAGGCTTCAAGATCGGCGCCGAAACAGAAGTCTTTAGCTCAACGGTTGATTCGGGTCGCATAGTAAGCACCAACCCCCCTGGTGGCCAAGAAGCGGTCAAGGGCAGTCGCATCGATCTGAGCATTTCAAAGGGAACTGAACAAGTATCAGTACCTGATCTTAAGGGACAAACTTCTGAAGAGGCGATGCGTACGCTTTCCTCCTATGGTCTCAACGGTCAAGAAGGTGAATCAACCTTCTCTGAGAACGTAAAGGAAGGCTGCGTGGCCAGCCAGGATCAACCTGCAGGCTCATCGCTCAACAAAGGCGACACCGTTGTCTTCCATCTTTCGAAAGGTGCCGAGAATGTCTCGGTTCCCAATGTGGTAGGAGCAACAGTTTCGAACGCTGAAAACTCACTTAAGAACGCGGGCTTCAAAGTGAACACAAGCTATCGCTATAGCAGCAATACCCCCGAAGGACGCGTTATCTCGCAGGATCCTTCCGGAACCGCTCCTAAAGGTTCGACAGTTACCATCGCGATCTCCAATGGTCCCGAAGAAGCTCAAGTTCCTAATGTGGTCGGCGAATCCGAAGCAGATGCAACTTCTACCCTGAAGAACGCGGGCTTTGAAGTATCCGTGAAGCACATGGCAAGCGGTACCGTTGAAAAAGGCCTCGTCATCTCGCAAGATGTGCTCGGCAAAGCGAATAAGGGCAGTCGAGTGACCCTCGTTGTTTCAACTGGTTCAGCCTAGGCCTGATTCTGCCCGAATAACTACAACGGACAGGGATGGGCCTCGATCGCAGAGGGCTTCATGCTAGAATGATTGAACCGTTATTCGCACGCCCCCGTAGCTCAGCGGATAGAGCGTCGGTTTCCTAAACCGTGCGTCGGAGGTTCAAGTCCTCTCGGGGGCGCCACAGTAACTTAAAGAATACGGCGGATGTCGTATTCTTTTTTATGTGTAGACAGATCTCAGGAGGAACTCAATGGCCGGAACGCCAACGAACACAACTGCAAACACGAATAAATGGAGCACACGCCAGCTCGTTACCATGGCGCTCATGACCGCCATTGGCGTACTGCTCTCATTCATCGAGTTCCCTCTGCTTCCTGGCGTAACCTGGCTTAAGTTCGATGCTTCGAACATGCCTGCCATGGTGGCTGGCTTCGCCTATGGTCCTGGTGGCGGTGTTGCGGTCGGTATCCTCACCGCTATCCTCCACGGCCTGCTCATGGCAGACTTCAGTGGTGCGGTCATGAACATCATCGTAGTGCTCTTCTACGTTTTGCCTGCCGCGCTCATTTACAAACGCATGCATACGTTCGCTGGCGCTATCATCGCGCTGGTCGTTGGCACGTTGCTGGCAGTTGTCGGCGCGGTGCTCGGCAATCTGGTCATCACGCCCGCATGGCTCGGCGTACCGCTCGATGCCGTAATCGCGATGATCGTGCCGATCCTCATTCCGTTCAACCTCTTGAAGGGCGCGCTCAATTCCGTCCTCACGCTCATCATCTACAAGTCGATCTCGAACCTGATCACGCCGAAGAAGGATCAGAAGAAGGGTCGCGCCTAGATGATCTCCTTCGAAGACGTCTCCTTTACCTACACGAACGAAAGCTATGTGCTCGAGGACCTTTCGGTAGAGATTCCGCAAGGTCAATTCGTGTGCGTGCTCGGTGCTAATGGCTCGGGCAAATCCACGTTTTCGAAATTGATCAACGCGTTGCTGCTACCCGATAAAGGCGAGGTGAAGGTTGATGGGCTCATCACCTCCGATGCCCAAAATACATTCTCGATTCGCTCGAAGGCAGGCTCGGTATTCCAGAACCCCGATGATCAGATCGTAGCGAGCCTGGTCGAAAACGATGTGGCATTCGGCCCTGAGAACCTTGGCATCCCCAATCCAGAATTGCGCGAGCGCGTTGAAGCGGCACTTGCACAAGTTGGCTTGACCGGCTTCGAGAAGCGCGAGACCAACGCGCTTTCCGGCGGCCAAAAGCAACGTGTTGCGATCGCGGGCATCTTGGCCATGGAACCGCAGATCCTCATCTTCGATGAAGCCTCGGCCATGCTCGATCCGCGCGGCAGACGCGGGCTCATGCGCGTTTGCAAAGAGCTGCACGCACAAGGCATGACCATCATCATGATCACCCACTACATGGAAGAGGCCGCCGAAGCCGATCGCGTGCTCGTGCTGCGCGAAGGCAAGATCATGCTCGATGGCACACCCGAAGAGGTGCTCACACAAGATACTGAGCTGCGCAAGCTCAACCTCGACATCCCCTTTGCAACGCAGCTTTCCCGTCTTTTGCAAGACAAAGGCATCGATATTCCCACCTTTGTCGATCGCGAACCTCTGAAGGAGGCGATATGGCTCTTGTATTCGAACACGTCAGCTACACCTACACGCCTCTAACGAAACGCCAGATCAAAGAAGGTCAAGAACCCCTTTGGGCATTGAACGATATATCCTTCGAAATCGCCGATGGTGAATTCTTGGCGATCGCTGGTCACACTGGATCAGGGAAATCCACGCTTGTGCTGCACCTAAACGGCGTGATCAACCCCACGCACGGTAAGGTACTCTGGGACGGACAAGATCTTGCCGACAAGAAGACCGCTAACGAAGCCCGTGGCGACATCGGCGTTGTCTTCCAGTATCCCGAAAACCAGCTCTTCGCAGCAACCGTCTATGAAGACGTGGCGTTTGGTCCTCGCAATCTGGGTCTCGATGCAACAGAGGTCGAGCAGCGCGTGAAGGACGCGATCGAGCTAGTCGAACTTGACTATGAAACCTTCAAGGATCGTTCTCCCTTCGAGCTCTCCGGTGGTCAACAGCGTCGTGTCGCTTTTGCAGGCGTGCTCGCCATGCGTCCGACCACCCTCGTGCTCGACGAACCGGTGGCTGGCCTCGACCCTGCTTCACGTAATGAGTTTCTTGGCTTCATCGATCGCCTGCATAAACGCGGCATCACGCTCGTGATGGTATCCCACAACATGAACGATATCGCGCGCTTGGCCGACCGCATGCTCGTACTCGATCGAGGCGAGATCGCATTTTTGGGCACGCCTGAAGAGGTGTTCTCTCATCCTGTCGAGCTACGCGAGATTGGTCTTGGTGTCCCGCACGCTCAGCGCATGGCGAACGAACTGCGCGAGCTTGGCGTACCGCTCGAAGAAGGGCTCTACTCCCCCGAAACGCTAGCCGAGCATCTTGTCGCTCTCTTGGAAAGCAGGTAAGCCGTGAACCTGCAGACCATCTTCGGACGATACATCTCGCGCGATTCGGTCGTGCATCGCATGGATCCCCGTGCAAAGCTCCTGCTTTCGATCCTGTTCATGGTGGTCGTGTTTGCAGCGCAAAGCTACGTTGCGTTGGCAGTGGCCGCAGTATTCACCTTCGGCATGTTCTTCTTCGCGAAAATCTCAATCAAACAGGCCTTTGTGAGCATCGCGCCTCTCGCTATCCTGGTGGTATTCACCGGTCTGCTGAACATCTTCTTCGTGCAAGGCGGTCAGATCTATTTTCAATTCGGCATCATCTGCATAAGTGAACAAGGATTGAATCAATGCTTGTTCATTGTGATCCGCCTTACGCTCCTCTTGCTCGGCATGAGCCTGCTCACACTTTCAACCACCACACTCAATATCACCGACGGCTTTGAGGAGCTGCTGAAGCCTTTCAAACGTTTTGGCGTTCCTGCCCATGAACTTGCCACCATGATGGGTATCGCGCTGCGCTTCTTGCCGCAGTTCGCTACTGAACTTCAGACCATCTATCGCGCGCAGGTATCACGTGGCGCAAACTTCAAAACGAACGCACGTGGCACCTTCTCGATGATGGTGGCGCTCATCGTGCCTCTCTTCACAAGCGCATTTCGCCATGCAGAAACGCTCTCGCTCGGCATGGATGCTCGCTGCTACCATGGTGGCACCAACCGTACCTCACTCCATGAGCTTCGGTTTCAGAAATGCGATCTGGGCGGTCTTCTCTATTTAATATGCGGGCTTGCCTGCGTTATTCTAGTTAATATCGTCATGGGATATTTCGGACTGTAAGGAGCAACACATGGATGAAGTGATCGACTATTTAACCAACATTCCAGCCTGGTTCTTTGCAACCTGCGAAGGCGACCAGCCACGTGTTCGCCCGTTCAGCTTCGCAGCTGAAGACGGCGGCAAGCTGTGGTTCTGCACTGCTACCAATAAAGATGTCTATGTTCAGCTGGAAGCGAACCCTAAATTCGAAGCATCGGGTTGGCATCCTGGACAGCCTTGGATCGTAGTAACGGGCGAAGCTGATTTGGAAGATACCGTGAGCGAAGCAACGCGCATTGCCGGCTATGAGCACATGACCGGCCTCGGCGAAACCTACGAGGGCCCCAACGATCCCCGCCTCACGTTCTTCTCTGTGAAGAACGGCATCGCGAAAATCGCTGACATCGATGGCTCGGAACGCATCATCGAACTCTGATTAGCTCTCGAATAAACAATAAGCGGTGAAGTAACTTGAAGGGCGCTCTTTCCGAAGGGTGCCCTTCTTTGTCTCCCAAAACTGTCCAAGATGAAAGCGTGGTGAGTAATGCTAGAATGGATTCGCAGGTCAGAGGTTGCCATTTGCTACCAAAAACGCACGAAGACTTCGGAGGCAATCCGAAAGAAAACAACTGTTGACCTGGGACAGCGCAAGAATAAAGTGGCGGAGAGCTGGGGATTCGAACCCCAGATACCCTTTTGGGGTATACTCGCTTAGCAGGCGAGCACCTTCGGCCTCTCGGTCAGCTCTCCACTTTTGCAGACAAGTTGAAATGATACCGCCAGAGCGGTGAACTTGCAAGGAGGACACCCGTGCAAAACCGTTCATACCTTCAAAGAAACCATCTTTTGCACATTGTGCTTGTTCTGGCATTTTGTCTTAGCGTTGGCTTCTGCCTCACCAGTAGCCCTACCGCTGCGTTTGCGAAATCCTACACGATGCCCGAAGTGCAGATCGAAGCGAGTGCCGATAGCGCAGGCGACCTTTCCGTGAGCGAAGACCGCACGTTCGATTTTGATGGCAGCTTCACGGCAGTTTGGTGGAACTTCAACAATCTTCCCAGCGGAGCAGGAATCGAGATCGAAAGCGTCAAGGTGACCGCAGGTGGAAAGACGACCACGCTCCCCTCTGTTCCTTTCCAAACAAGTTGGCGAAGTGCTGGCGGGCCCAGCAAGGCGGCTTATTCATTTGACGGCGCCGAAGATGCCGTTTATGTGTTCTACAACTTCGACGATGAAGAAGCCACGGTCACCCTCAACTATCGTGTTCTGAATGCGGTTCAGATCTATAACGACACCGCCGAACTCTACTGGCAGTTCGTCGGCAAAGGCTGGGCAGAAGACTCCGACAACATCTCGCTTACCCTGAACATGCCCGTGCCCACGGGCGAGAAGATCGTGAAGGGCGAAACAATCTCTGCCTGGGGACATGGTCCGCTCGATGCAACGGTCGCGATCGACGACACTACTGGTCAGATCACCTGCGATGTTCCTCAGCTAAGCGCCGGCAGTTATGCTGAAATCCGTGTTGCCTGCGATCCAGGATGGTTCAGCGGCGTCACCCAAAAAGACCCGAATGCGCACTTTGACATAGCGCGCCTTGATACCATCAAAAGCGAAGAACAATCCTTTGCTGATCAGGCAAACCAACAACGCATCACCATGCTCGTCTCGCTCATCGCGATCGTGGTTGCCTGCCTTGCAATTTGCATCTGGGCGCTCTGGTCGTTCAATCGCTATGGCAAGGAGCTCAAACCTGCCTTCACCGAAAAATACTGGCGCGATGTTCCTGTTAAAGGCGAACATCCTGCTGTTGTTGGCCGCATCATGCGCTTCGACAAGCCTGAAAACAGCGATCTTACCGTCACGCTGCTCAACCTGGTGAACCTCGGTGCAGTGCTCATCAATAAAGCGAACTACGAGAAGGATGGCTTGCTCGGTAGCAAAACAGTGGAGGATTACTATCTCTCACGGGCACCTGGCTATGAGTCGAAGATCACCAAGGAGATCGATCGCCTCGCCTTCAACTTCCTCTTCGATACGATCGGCGAAGGTGCAGAGTCGGTATGGCTCTCGTCCATCAATGAATACGCGAAGAAGAATCCATCCACCTTCAGCGACAAGCTTGCCGATTGGCAGGGAGAAGTGACCGCGCGTACGATCAACGGACAGTACTTCGAGCCCTATTCCAAGGCGAAGCGCGCCACCATGACCGCTGTTGGCATCGCAGCATTCGTGATCATCATGCTCATCTCGATGCTCTTCGATAACTTCCTCATGGTAATTCCTGGCGTTATCACGATGGTCTTCTTGCTCATCATCAGCCGTTTCATGGAACGTCGCACCCAAAAAGGTGCCGACGCTTATGTCAAGTGCGAGGCGCTCAAACGTTGGCTGAAGGATTTCTCACGCCTGAAGGAACGCCCTGTCCTCGACATTAAGGTATGGGGTGAATTCCTTGTTTACGCTTACCTCTTCGGCGTCGCTGATGAAGTGATCGATGAGCTGCGCGACACCGTGCCTGAGCTATTCACGGAAGATGCCTCGCTTGCCGCTTCGAGCTACTATGTGCCCTGGTGGTACATCTACTCGACCCACTCGATGACGAATGGCATGCCAAGCTTCGCCAACAGCTTCGCAAGCTCGATCAACCAATCGGTTGCAGCGGTTCAATCGGCCGCATCGGGCAACTTCTCAAGCAGCGGTGGCTTCGGCGGCGGATTCTCCGGTGGTGGAGGCGGCGGCTTCGGCGGCGGTGGCGGTGCCCGATGACAAACTACCCGGTCGTTCGACATCTTTCAGTATGCAGCCTGCAAGTTCGGATCTCGCGGCCACCACTGTTTACCCGCTGTTTATCGTTTGAACCTATCTGCGTGCTATAGTTGATACGAACGAACACAACAGCAGTCTACGAAGAAAAGGAATCGCAATGGATCAGACAAGCTGCATCACCCTTATCGGAATGCCTGGCGCAGGAAAATCGACGCTCGGTGTCGTGCTCGCGAAGATCATGAACTACAACTTCATCGATGCCGACTTGCTCATCCAGAACCAGAGCGATAAGACCTTACAGAAGATCATCGATGCTCTTGGCCCTGAAGGTTTCATCGAGGTTGAAAACGAGGTTTTGAGCACCCTTGAAGCGCAGCGAAGCGTTATCGCTACGGGCGGTTCTGCAGTCTATTCCGATGGCGCCATGACCCATCTTGCCACCCTTGGCCCTGTGGTCTACCTGCGTGTTTCTTACGATGAATTGAAGAATCGTTTGGGCGGCCTGCATGAACGCGGTGTTGTCATGAAAAGCGGCACGGGCTCGCTGTTCGATCTCTACGAAGAACGTACGCCGCTGTACGAGAAATATGCCGACATCGTGCTTGATATCGATGGACTCTCCGTACGCGACGCAGCCCACAAGCTTACGGATATGCTTTCTTTGGTTTAACGCAAATGCCGCCTATTCTGTATAGACTTAGTCTAAAATTTCATATATGACTAAATTCTAATGATTGAGGTGGCTAAAGCTATGCAGCACTCCGGACGCATCAGCGGAGCAACGAAACTGATCGGGCTGATCGGGAGCCCCGTACAAAATTCAGGTTCCCCCAAGATTCACAACGCTGTGTTCGAACATCTTGGGCTTGACTATGCCTATATTGCCTTTGATGTAGACAACGATCGTCTGGAGGACACCGTGCGCGGCATGGCCGCCATGGGCTTTCTCGGCTATAACGTGACCACACCCTGCAAGACCTTCGTTCTGCCCTTTCTCGACGAAGTCTCTGAAGCTGCCGAGATCATGGGCGCGGTGAACACCGTCGTCATTCAAGATGGACGCTCCCTTGGCGACAACGCCGATGGCGCTGCATTCATGCGTAATCTGGTGCTCAACGGTGTGGACATCCGCGGAAAGAAGATCACGGTCATGGGAGCAGGCGGAGCAGGATCCGCGCTCGTTACCCAAGCAGCGCTCGATGGCGTAGCCGAGATCGATATCTTCAACAGGAAAGATGAATTCTTCACTGGTGCCGAAGAACTGATCGAGCGTCTCAAGGACCACTCCCCCTGCAAGGTGGTGCTCTACGATTTGGAAGACGAAGAGCAATTGCGCGCTTCTATCGACGATTCCGCACTGCTCGTCAATGCAACCAGCGTAGGCACACCTGAAGTTCCCGGCTGTCTGGTTTCCCAAGACATGCTCCACAAAGACTTGATCATGGCAGACGTGGTGTACGTACCGCGTGATACCCAATTCGTAGAACTGGGGCGTGCCAACGGAAACAAGGTCATCGATGGATCGGGCATGTTCATGCAGCAAGCCGCTATCGGTGAACGCCTGTGGATCGGACGCGAAATGCCCCTTGATTATGTGAAGGACACGTTCTTCCCCACCACGCAAAACCCGCTGATCGACCTGTTGAAATCATAGAGAAGCCCCGGGCGCCGCATCGCTTCCCACCAATAAGAAAGGTCACACGAAAAATACGTGTGACCTGCGAAAACAGTGGCGGAGGAAGTAGGATTCGAACCCACGGTACCTCTCGGTACAACGGTTTTCAAGACCGCCGCTTTCAACCGCTCAGCCATTCCTCCGTATGCAAAACTGCGACCACTAGGATAGCACATAATAATGGAAATATCCCAAACTAACGACCAAGACTACATGCGCCTCGCGCTTGCCGAAGCACGCCTTGCTGAAGAAGCGGGCGAAGTGCCGATCGGTGCGGTCGTAGTTTGCAACGGCGAAGTGATCGCTCGCGCCCACAACACACGCGAGACCGATCGCAATCCTGCAGGGCACGCAGAGTTCAGCGCTTTGCTTGCTGCCGCAAAAGCACTCGATGCCTGGCGCCTCTCCGACTGCACGGTCTATGTAACGCTCGAACCGTGCATCATGTGCGCAGGGCTCATGCATCAAGCACGTATTGCACGCTGCGTCTATGGTGCTGCCGACCCGAAGGCCGGCGCGCTCGGCAGTCTCTACGAGATACATCGCGACACGCGTCTTAATCACACGTTCGCCGTTGAAGCTGGCGTACTTGAAGATGAATGCGCTAGCATACTTAAAGCGTTCTTTGCTGCCAAGCGAGCACAGAACAAGCAGAAGAAGAAAGAAATTTGCTCATGAATTACGTAAAGCTCATCGCTCCTGCAAAGATCAACCTGGTGCTTGCCGTCGGCGAAAAACTGCCTGACGGCTACCATGAAGCGCACACGATCTTGCAGGCGCTCGCTCTTCACGACACACTTGAGATCCGCTCGTTTCCTGCCGAGCCTGGCGCAGGCCTGAGCATCACGCTCAAGTGCGAGAGCAGCAATATGATCGATCAGCTCACGATCGATCAAGAGGATAATATCGTCTACAAAGCTGCTACAGAACTTGCTAGAGCGCTCGACCGCGCAGTAGACGAGGAGATCCACATCTACTTGGCGAAGCAAATCCCCTTCGAGGCTGGTTTGGGCGGTGGGTCTTCCGATGCCGCAGCAACGCTTAAAGGTCTTTCCGCGCTTTGGGGCGTTGACCCACTCGACCCGGCAGTGATCGAAGTTGCCGCGAAACTTGGTGCCGATGTGCCCTTTTTCCTCTATGGCGGCTGCGCCTACTTTGATGGCAAAGGCGACCATTTTGTGCATGCACTCGAACCGCGCAAGGGTTTCCTGGCACTCATCCGTCCTGAAGGCAGCGGCGTTTCATCGAAGGAAGCCTATGAGCGCTTCGACGAAGCACCAGAATACCCTGCCCCCGGATTCATCCAGGAAGTTGCTGGTTGCATGCAAGCGAGCGAGGTTACCCCTTGGAACAACCTCACCTCCGCATCGCTTTGCTTGAAGCCAGAGCTGCAAGAAGTCTTCGATCTCATCGAAGGATCGGCTAAGGCGAACGCACAGGTGCTCTGTGGAAGCGGGTCGGCCGTGGCAGCATTGTGCAACTCATACGAAGATGCTTGTGCGCTCTCAACCGAAGCACGCAAGCACGGATTCTACAGTCGCGTTACATCTTTCGCTTCAGTGGGTGCTGAAGTGTTAAAACAGTACTAGCAAGCGTGTTCTGAATAGAACCTACCAAAAGGAGTTCTCATGATCGCTTTGATCGTTGTGCTTATCGTCATCGCCATTTTGGCGATCGCCGTAATTGTTCTCTACAACAACCTCGTACAGTTACGCAACCGTGTCGACAATGCCTGGTCACAGATCGATGTGCAGCTGCAACGCCGCTTAGACTTGATCCCCAATCTTGTCGAAACCGTGAAGGGATACGCTTCGCATGAGCGCGGCACCTTCGAAGCAGTAACGCAAGCACGCAATGCGGTTATGACAGCTCCCACGCCTGAAGCGAAGATGGAAGCAGACAACGTGCTCACTGGCACGCTGAAGAGCCTTTTCGCGGTTGCGGAGGCCTACCCCGACCTGAAGGCGAACACCAACTTCCAGCAACTCCAAGCTGAACTCACCAACACAGAAGACAAGATCAGCTACATGCGTCAGAGCTACAACGATACGGTGCTCAATTACAACAACGCCATCCAAACCTTCCCGGGCAATATCATTGCGGGCATGTTCCACTTCACGAAGCGCGACGGCTTCGATGCGAATGCAGCAGCCGCAGGCGCTCCCGTGGTGTCATTCGGACAAGGCAATGCCGAAGGAACCCCCTCGGTGAACTTCTCAACTGCACCCACAGATCCTCCGCAAGCCCCCAGCCTCGATTCCAAGGAATAAGGTTATAGTAGTTCGGAGGCTTCGAGCCACTCTTCTTCGAGATCACCTAAATCCTTTTGGAGTTGAGCGATGCGCTCCTGAATCTCACCGAGGGCAATGTAATCGCTCGGATCTGCTTGCGCTTGTTCGTCTTGAGCTTGAGCGATCTTCCCTTCAAGGGTTTGCATGCGGCGTTCGAGTGAGTTCACCCGCTTGCGCGCTTCGCGCAACTCCCCACCACTCAGCTTCGGGACCGCGCTCACCTGAGCGCTTTCTGCCTGAACCTCTCCCTCAACCGTAGGGGTGGCATCTTCGCTCACCCCGAAACGCTTACGTCCTCGCTTGGCGCGCGCCGCTTCTAACTGTTCGAGGTATTCCTCTGCCCCGCGCGGCACATGCCGCAACGTCCCATCGATCAGGGCAAATTGATGATCCGTCACGCGCTCCATCATGTAGCGATCGTGCGTCACCATGATCAAAGTGCCAGGCCAGGAATCGAGCAGATTCTCCATAGCAACGAGCATATCGATGTCCATGTCATTGCTCGGCTCGTCGAGGATAAGAACGTTGGGCGCATCGAGCAAGATGAGCATGAGCTGCATCCTACGCTTCTGTCCACCCGAAAGGGCTTTCACCTGGGTGTTGAGATACGCCTTCTCGAATCCTAACTGCTCGAGCAGCGCCGCAGGAGAAACGATCTTCCCGTCGATCTCATAATGTGATTGATAGCGCGTGAGCACTTCGCGCACGAGCGAATCACCCAATTCTTCAAGCTCGCTCAAAGCCTGGCTCAAAAAGGCGATCTTAACGGTCTTCCCCACTTCGATCTTTCCTCGCGAAGGCTTGAGGTGTTGCTGCAGAACCTCGAGCAAGGTCGACTTGCCAGCGCCGTTTTCGCCAAGTACGCCATAGCGATCCCCTGGCCCGATAAGCCAGGTTATATCACGTAATACCGGCTCAGCCTTCCCGTCAAAGCCAAACGTCACATCCGTGAGCTCGATGCATTTTTTCCCCAAACGCGAAATGGCAGCACGTTTCAGTTCAACGCTGTTACGAATAGGAGGCTCCTGCGCGATAAGCTCGCGCGCGGCTTCGACATGAAACTTCGGTTTGGTCGAACGCGCCCGCGCTCCACGCGAAAGCCAAGCGAGCTCACGACGCGCCAAATTACGTCGCTTGCGTTCGGTCTGCTCGATGATCCGATCACGCTCAACACGCTGCTGCACGTACGCCGAATAGCCACCCTCGAAGCCTTCAACGACGCCATCATGCACTTCCCACATTGAAGTACACACCTCATCTAGAAACCAGCGATCATGTGTGACCACCACAAGCGCCCCTTGCTTCTTCGAAAAGCGCTGGCGCAAATGCTCGGCAAGCCAGTGAATGCCTTCGATGTCGAGGTGGTTGGTAGGCTCATCAAGTAAGACGATATCCACATCGGCAATGAGCACGCGGGCAAGATCGACACGCCTGCGCTGACCACCCGAAAGCGCACCAATACGTGCGTTCGGATCAAGATCACCTACCAAGTTATCGAGGATTTCGCGCACACGAGCATCGGATGCCCACACATATTCGGGCGTGTCACCCAAGATGCTTGCCAGCACCGTTGCATTATCGTCAAGAGCATCTTTTTGAGCAAGCGTAGCAACACGCACGCCACGCGTGCGCAGAACACGCCCTTCATCAGGCTCGATCGTGCCATCAAAGAGCCGTAACAACGACGATTTCCCGTCACCGTTCTTGCCAACCACACCGATCGCAGCGCCATCATCGATGCCTAGCGAAAGAGATGAGAAGATCGTTTTTGTGGGGTATTCAAGATGAACGTTCTCGCAACCTAAAAGAAATGCCATAGTGCTCCTTGCGTTTTACTACAACCATCATAAAACATCCGAATATAAAAAGGCTGCCCCCGAAGAGGCAGCCGATCAAACAATCCGCATCTTGCGATCTATTTTATAACAAGAATCGGAATGGTAGATTCGCGCAGCACCGCATAGCTGACCGAGCCGATAACACCACGAATCGCGCCAAGACCACGTGAGCCCATCACGATAAGATCGGCTTCGATCTCCTTTGCAAACTCGATGATATCGTCTGCTGGCGTATAGCCAGGAATGACATCGATCGTGACTTGATCTTCAACGCCCTCGATCGCAACGCCTAAACCTGCTTTCACCTTTTCAGACTCTTCAGCGATCGTACGGTTGTAAAGATCCATAACGTCCTCAACGGAAAGCAGATACTGCTCAGGATCGAATGAAGAGTTATTGAAGCTTGCAGGAAGTTGTGCATTGGGATGCGTGGTAACGAACACTACATGGATGCGAACCTCAGGATCGGCAAGTGCGAAATCGCGCGCTTTCATGACCGCATCGACTGCATGATCTGATCCATCATAGGCAACGACTATATTATTGAACACCATCTTGGCTACCCTTTTCTTTCTCTAGAACCCACTGACAGGCCAGCTGGTTCAAACCCCTACCCTAAGCCCGTTTCATCATGTGAAGTAGGCATGAATCAAGTCTAACATTCTTCAATGGAATTGCTCGATATTTAGCAATTCTGCAACTTTGCCGCTACTTTTTCCGCAGAAGAATATTTTGTGCGCTTATGCGTTTGTTACAAAAACATGTTCATGTGTTTCTGCTAGTATCATTCTATGAACTGGGCAAACGAATCGAGGAAGTGCCATGCGTCCTAAAAACAAGACCATTTCAGCCCAAGATACTCACGCACAAGTTTCGCGTGAAAAACTGCTCGATGCTGCGATCTCACTCGTCAATGAATCGGGCATGAGCTCGCTCACGATTCGCAACATTTGCGACAAAGCGGGCATTTCTACGGGCAGCTTCTACAATCTCTTCGAAGGCAAGGACGATCTTGTTTCCTACTACCTTCGTGATGTATTCATCGCCTACAAGCAGAAAGCGGAAGAAGAGGCCTCAGGGCGTACTGCGCTTGAGAAGATCATCCTCATCTATCGCTTCTATATCGATTGCATCCTTGAAACGGGACTCGAATTCGTCACTGGCCTCTATTCAGCCATGACCAACCCTGTGTTCAACTTCCTTGAACGCGATGCCGACGAAGAAGTGGTGCTCGATCGTTGCCGCCAGTATCTCGAAGAAGGCATTGAAGCCGGCGAAGTAAAAGCCGATATCAACATGAATGAAGCCCTCATGCGTATCGCGATCATCATCACGGGCAACATCTACTATTGGTGCGTCTTCGATGGGCGTGTCGATCTTGCCTACCAAGCCGATTCGATGCTGCAAAACTATCTGTGCACCCTCTCTACCGATCCCAACTGCACCTTCGATGTCCCTACCATCCCCCACGACACGAACGCCCTCATCTAAGGTGACGAACGACCGGGTAGTTTGTCATCCGGCATCTTTCAGTTACTGCTGCCCTCAGGCGTAAGCCCCTTGTGGTAACGACGCGGAGAACCTCATGGCTTGCATCGGACATGCTCGATCAGCGGAGAGGGCGAGGCAACGAGGTGACTCTTTGCCGACTAAATTCATTTTCAATAAAACCCGAGCAAAGCAGCGACGCATGAGTGAATCAGCATAAGCTGATTCGCGAACAGGGAAGCGGGGAACCTCGTGTCTTGCCCTCTCCACTGATCGAGTTGATGACGAACGAAAAAGATAATGAACGACCGGGTAGTTTGTCATCTTGCAATGAAAGAAAAAGGCTCTCCCCGCAACGGGAAGAGCCTTTTTAGCTGGTACGAATTCGAGAACCAGATTAGACGTACTGATCCTCTTTTTCTTTCGCCGCGAGCTGCACCTTGCACCAGCGCAACTTACGGGTCAAGACCGAACGCGAGATCACGCTTTCCTCAGAGAGATTCGCGATGCGCTCTTCAAGCGCTGGGATCTCTTTATTGAGCTTCTCAACATTGATGCGGTTGAGAGCTCGGGTCTTGTCGCAGAGAACGATAACGCGCTCACCGAGAACCTGAACGTAACCACCCATGATGGCAGCGCTCAGAGTGGTTCCGCCCTCTTGCTTGGTACGAGCCCAAATAACGCCGTCCTTCAAAGCGGAGACGAAAGGCTCGTGGTTAGCCATGATACCCAGTTCACCTTCGGAGCCGGGAACCATGACCGAGTAGAGAGAGCCGGAATAGAGCACCTGGTTCTTTGCTACAACATCACAGATAATTTCGGACATGATTACTCCTCGTTCTTGAGCTGCTCGTAAGCCGCATAAACGTCTTCGATGCCGCCCTTCATACGGAAGCACTGCTCAGGAATCTCGTCGCAGTTGCCCTTCAAGATCTCGTCGAAGGAACGAATGGTGTCCTCCAACTTGACGTAGGAACCGTCCTGGCCGGTAAACTGCTTTGCAACATGGAAGTTCTGACCAAGGAACTGCTGAACCTTACGTGCGCGATTAACGATGATCTTCTGCTCTTCAGAAAGCTCGTCCATACCGAGAATCGCGATGATGTCCTGAAGGTCTTTGTACTGCTGCAGGATCTCCTGAACGCCAACCGCGACGCGATAGTGCTCTTCACCAACGATGTCGGGATCGAGCGCGCGAGAGGTGGACTCCAGCGGGTCAACAGCAGGGTAAATACCAAGCTCAGAGATCGCACGAGAAAGAACGGTCTTAGCATCCAAGTGGGTGAACGTGGTTGCCGGAGCCGGGTCGGTAAGGTCGTCAGCAGGAACATAGACTGCCTGCACCGACGTAATCGAACCGGTCTTGGTAGAGGTAATGCGCTCCTGAAGTTCGCCCATTTCCGTTGCCAGCGTGGGCTGGTAACCTACTGCAGAAGGCATACGGCCGAGCAGTGCGGACACCTCAGAACCTGCCTGGGTGAAACGGAAGATGTTGTCGACGAACAACAGAACGTCCTGGCCCTGATCACGGAAGTATTCCGCTTCGGTAAGACCAGCAAGACCAACGCGAAGACGTGCTCCAGGAGGCTCGTTCATCTGGCCATAGACCAAGCAGGTCTTGTTGATAACGCCAGAATCGCTCATCTCGAGGAACAGGTCGGTTCCCTCACGGGTACGCTCGCCTACACCGGTGAATACCGAAGTACCACCATGCTCCTGAGCGAGGTTGTTGATGAGTTCCTGAATGATAACGGTCTTACCAACACCAGCGCCGCCGAACAGACCCGTCTTGCCACCCTTGATGAAGGGCTCGATCAGGTCGATCGACTTGATGCCGGTCTCAAAGATCTCGGTAGTAGTGGTGAGCTCGTCATAAGCAGGTGCCGGACGATGGATCGGCATCCACTCTTTGATGTCGGGCATGGGCTTGCCGTCAACTGGCTCGCCTACCACATTCCAAATACGACCCAGGGTCTCAGGACCAACAGGCATCATCATGGGAGCGCCTGTATCCTGAACTTCAAGGCCGCGCGTTAAGCCGTCGGTTGACGACATTGCAACTGCACGAACCAAATCGCCAGGGAGGTGCATCTGGACCTCCATGACCAACTTGATGTGACCGATAGGGGTGTCGGCGTCGATGCGAAGTGCGTTATAGATCGCGGGCATTTCGCTCGGAGCGAACTCAACATCAACAACAGGACCGACGACACGGACGATATGTCCGATACCACCCTTGGCTGCAGGTGCATTATTTGTTTCTTCAGCCATTAGTCCTCCAAAGCTTCGGCGCCACCGACGATCTCGTTGAGCTCTGTGGTGATTGCGCCTTGACGTACACGGTTATAAACACGATTGAGGGTCTCAATCATATCGTTGGCGTTATCCGTCGCATTCTTCATAGCGTTACGACGAGCAGCCTGTTCAGCTGCAGCCGAGTCGATCAGTACATAGAACAGGTAGCCTGCCATGTACTCAGGGAGAAGCTGATCGAGAACCTCAACTTCGCCTGGTTCATACTCGAACGAACCCTGAATATCAGCATCATCTTGATCGGTCTCGGTGATAGCGCCGTAGTTGAATACAGCGCCTTCCGGCCTGAACGATGCCAGATTGATCGGGAGCAAGACCTCTTCGATCAACTGCTGCTCCGCAGCGTTCTTCGAGTGGTTGTACAGAACAAACACTTCGTCGAGTTCGCCAGCGGTGTACTTCTCGATGCAGTAGTCGGTCAAAGTGTCAGATTCCTCTACGCGAGGATCTGCCGAAAGGTCCCTGAAGGCAAGAACGGTATCGGCATTGCGATATTTGAAGTAGGCGATAGCCTTCTTACCGCAAGCAGCGACCGTGACGTTCTTACCCTCTGCCTTGCATTCCTTCATGATCTTATCGGCACGGCGCAGAACGCTGGAGTTGAAGCCGCCAGCCAAACCACGATCAGAAGTGACCACGATAAGAAGCGTGTTCTTGATCTCGTCGTGAGGCTTGGTGAGCTTCGCATTCGTCTCTCCCAGAAGCGACAGGTTAGAGAGCAACTCATACATCGCATTACGATAAGGGGTTGCATGCTCTACGCGCTCCATGGAATGGCGAATCTTTGCAGCTGCGACCATTTGCATGGTACGCGTGATCTGCTTCGTCGATTCGACGGAATTGATGCGCCTTTCAATGTCGTGAAGGTTTGCCATGAGTGCCTTCCTTTACGCGATGAACTGAAGCTTGAACGCTTCGATCGCTTCGTGGAGTTTGGCCTCAGATTCGTCAGTGAATTTCTTCTCGTCACGAACCATGGCAACCACTTCACCGTAGTTGATACGCAGGTAGTCGAGCATTTCCGTACGGAAGCGAACAATGCTCTCAACAGGCAGGCTATCAAGGAAGCCTTGGTTGCCAGCCCAGATCGCGATTGCCTGCTCTTCGACCGGCATCGGCATGAAACGACCCTGCTTCAGAAGCTCAGTCATGGCTGCACCGCGGGTAAGCTGCTGCTGAGTTGCCTTGTCAAGGTCGGAACCGAACTGGGTGAACGCCTGAAGCTCACGGAATGCTGCAAGGTCAAGACGCAGCGTACCAGCAACAGACTTCATCGACTTGACCTGAGCTGAACCACCAACGCGGGATACGGAGATACCAACATTGATAGCAGGGCGCTGACCCTGGAAGAACAGGTCGGTCTGCAGGAAGATCTGACCATCCGTAATAGAGATAACGTTGGTCGGGATGTAGGCAGAAACGTCGCCAGCCTGCGTCTCGATGATCGGCAGTGCGGTGAGTGAACCTGCACCGTTCTCATCAGAGAGCTTGACCGCGCGTTCGAGCAGACGTGAATGCAGATAGAAGATGTCGCCCGGGAAAGCCTCGCGTCCAGGAGGACGACGAAGGGTCAGAGACATCTGACGATAAGCAACTGCCTGCTTCGTGAGGTCGTCATATACACAAAGGACATGGCCGCCAGGATTCTCAGCGCTCGCTGGCTTGCCGTCTTTGCCGTTGTACATGAAGTACTCACCGATAGCAGCGCCTGCCATAGGAGCAAGGTACTGCAGCGGAGCAGCATCAGCTGCCGTAGCGGCAACGATGATGGTCTTGTCGAGTGCGCCGTGCTTTTCGAGTGCTTCTGCAACGTTAGCAACAGTGGATGCCTTCTGACCAACCGCAACGTAAACGCAGATCATGTCGTCGTTACGCTGGTTGATGATCGCGTCGAGCGCGATAGACGTCTTACCAGTCTGGCGGTCGCCAATGATAAGCTCACGCTGACCACGTCCGATCGGAATCATCGAGTCGATCGCGATGATACCGGTCTGCATCGGCTCTTCAACGGGCTGACGCTCGTGAACGCCAGGTGCCTTGAATTCAACCGGGCGATAACCTTCAGCCTCGATCGGGCCTTTGCCGTCGATAGGCATACCGAGAGGATTCACAACACGACCGAGCATTGCGTGACCGGAAGGAACCTCCAAAATCTTACCAGTGGTGCGCACCTGGTCATTTTCCTTGATTGCCGTGAGGTCACCAAGGAGAACAGCGCCAACCTCTTCTTCTTCGAGGTTCTGAGCCAAGCCATAGACGATACGGCCGTCTTCTGCGATGAACTCGAGAAGTTCGCCTGCCATGGCACCCTTAAGACCGTCGATGCGAGCAATACCGTCGCCAATTTGGACGACGACACCGGTTTCGCGAGACTCGACACTGGTATTGATAGCATCAAGCTGCTTGCGCAACGCTTCATCGATAGACTGTGCGGTGATTTCAGTCACTAGCATTCACCTCCATCTGTCTTTTCTTTCATCACGATGCGCGCTTGATCGAACTGCGAGCGAAGGCTTGCGTCGATATAGTTGCCCATCGTGGACATGACGATACCACCCAGGATAGAAGGATCTTTATGCTCGACGAGCACACAGTCTCTTCCTAGGTCGTTCTTAATCTTGTTCTTAATTACAGTTCGCAAGTTGTCATCAAGATCAACAACCGTCGTTACATCAACAACATTGAAATCGAGCTTGGAAACGATCAGGTTCTCGTAGTCTGCATAGACGCGACGAAGCTTTTCAACATCGCCACGAGAAGCCATGACGCCCAACAGTTCAACCAGAATAGGGTTGTAGCCCTCGAAAACGTTGCGCGCGATTTCCTTGCGCTGTTCAGGGGTGTACACCTCGTCGTCCAACGAGAGACGAAGCTTGATGTTGGTGGACATGAATTCCAAGATCTGGATCAATTGGTTGCGAACCTCAACGACAGCATCTCGCCCGCCCATGTTATGAGCGCCCTCGAGTGCAGCGTTAGCATAGGCTGCAATAATTTCATTGATGACGTGACGATTAGGCATTTAGACTACCTGCCTCTTTCACGTAGCGCTCGATGAGCTTGCGATGCTCTTCGTCGCTGAAATCTTCGCCGATCACACGCGTAGCAATGTCAACGGAAAGGTCGACGACCGAACCCTTGAGTTCAGAGATCGCCGATTGCTTTTCAGCCTCGATAGCGACTTTAGCCTTTGCAACGATAGCAGCAGCCTCTTCTTGAGCCTTCTGCTTCGCCTCGGACTCCATCGCATCACAGGATTGACGAGCATTATTGAGCATTTGCTGAGCCTGGGCTTTAGCGCCTTCAAGCTGTTCGCGATATTCTGCCAGCAAACGTTCGCTTTCCTGGCGAGCCTCTTCAGACTTCTCCAGGGAATTCTTGATGGTGTCTTCGCGCTTCTTCAGCATGCCGTCGAACAGCGGCCAGCCGAACTTGGCGAGGATGATCCACAAGATGATGAAGGCGACGAGCATCGGGATGAATTCATCCATGTGTGGAAGAATCGCACCGATTCCTTGTCCTTCTTCAGCAGCGAATGCAGGCAGGGGGCAAAATGCAGCCACACCAAGCAATGCGACAACGCCGATCGCCAGGTAGTGTACATATTTGCTTACAGTTGCTTTCAATTCGCTTGCCTCCTTCTTGTCTATCGGAAATTACGTAACCGCTAAGGTACTTCTAACCGATGAAGAAGAGAACCAAGCCGAGCAGTGCCAATGCCTCAGACATAGCAGCACCGATGAAGAAGTAGCCCATGAGCTGACCCTTCATTTCAGGCTGACGAGCTGCAGAGACGCACAAACCGTAGGTAGCGATGCCAATACCGATACCAGGACCGATAGCTGCAAGGCCATAGCCTACAACCTTGAGTGCTGCGAGCACAATAGTCAATTCCACGATTACCTCCTTTTTTGAATGAAGACCTATTTCTTCATTCATGTCTAATTAACCCAGCTGAAAAATCTTTTTCGTACCAGCTGAACTACCAAGATCGTTTCACCCGTTAACTCAACGCGCGCTTTAGAACCAAGTTCAACGGGCGAGGATCGCATGACCCTCAAAGCGCGGCTGCCTTGCGGCCTAGTGAGGATGGATGGCCATACCTATGTAGGACGACGACAGGATCGTGAAAACGTATGCCTGCAAGAACGCAACCAGCGTCTCGAGCGCATACATGAAGAAGAGCAGGAAGAACCAGGCAATAGCCGGAATACCAACGACCAGATCCATGCTGAAGATAGCGGTTTGCAGGAAGATGGTGGTTGCCAGTGAGAAAACGGCAAGAATCATATGACCTGCCAGCATATTGCCATAAAGACGGACGGCCAACGTAAGAACGCGAATGACCATCGAAACGAACTCTAAGAACCAGATGACCGGGATCATGGGGCCCGGAACGCCATGCGGAGCGAAGCTCTTCATGTACTTGAAGAAACCGAGCTGCTTGAATCCGTAGAAGTTGAAGTAAATAAAGGAAACAAGTGCGAGCGCCCACGTGATGGAGATGGTGCCCGTTGCGGCTTTCGCACCGGGGATAAGGCCGATCACGTTAGCGAACAAGATGAAGAAGAACAACGTAGCCAGGAAGGGAATGTGCTTCTTGTAGCCTTCGCCGATAACATCTGCACCAACGCTGTTGGAGACGAAGTCGTAGCCATATTCGAGAATAGCCGTGAACTTCTTATGCGGAATGAACTCCAGCTTACGTGCGCCGATGAGCACTGCCAGCAGCACCAATGCGAGAGCGATGAACATATACAGCGTGTACTGCGAGATGTTCCATCCGCCAATGGAAAAGAGCGTCGTCGATTCGAAGTTGGCATATAAGCCTTGCGCCTCCGCGACGAATTTCTCCAATGCTTCACCCATTGAGATTCCTTACCTTTCCGTACTTATTTCTTAACGCGCTTTTTAGCTAGCACGTTTTTGTACACGACATAGATCGAAGTGACCACCACGAGCGTTAGGATCTCGGCGACCGCGAACGGAAGGACCATTTCGCGCGCAACAACCGCACAGATGATAAGTGCGACCGCCACCACGATGAGCGAGACGAAGAATCCGCCCAAACCGTAGAGACCAGCGCTCAAAGGGGAGGTAGAAGTAGATTTGCGGGAAAGACGAAGCGCAATGAAAAGCGGAATGAAACCGGCAATACCGGCAAGGATTCCTAATGCGATTGCTGCTGCCATCAGACCAACTTTCAAATCTGCAGAAACTACACACTTCTCAGCCTTTTGAAGCATAAACCAACCCTAAACGGCTCAGGTATGAGTTCCGATAAGATGCTCGATTCTGGGGTAAGTGGTGAAATGAATGCGTTCAGATTATTCTGGGTCGAATACGCGCAGCGTGATGCCCGATTCTTCGAGGAGCTCCATGGCAAGTTCGTCGGGATAAGGGTTCTTGTAAACAATCTCTTTGATGCCCGCATTGATGAGCATTTTGGCGCACACGACGCACGGTTGCGTGTTTATGTAGATCGAAGAACCTTCGATGTTGATACCATAGCGCGCAGCCTGCAGGAGCGCATTTTGTTCGGCGTGGAGTCCACGGCAAATCTCGTGGCGCTGCCCCGAAGGCACACCGAGCTGTTGGCGCAAGCACCCCGTTTCGGCACAATGGCGAAGACCAGTGGGGACTCCGTTATAGCCCGTGGCAAGGATACGGCGATCCTTCACGACGACCGCCCCTACCGCACGGCGCAAGCACGTAGTGCGTGTTGCTACCTCTTCAGCGAGCTTCATGAAGTACTCATCCCAGGAAGGACGCGTGTCAACGAACGCACCTGGTGCTTGTTGTGGGTTTGACGTCTCTTCCATAGATGCTCCTTCATCGTTGCCTTGCTTCAAGTATAAACAAGCATGCAAGCGCTGTGGTCCAAACGATCGAAGCCGTGCACTTTTTCCCCGAACTATATAAAGCTATATGAAAGTTGCGCGAGCAAGCGAATTTAAGCATTGAGCGCGTTGAAGATGCGATCTCCCGCATCGCCCAATCCAGGGACGATGTAGGCGTCTTCATTCATACCTTCATCGAGCGCTGCTGTGATGATGCGAATAGCGGGATCAAACTCGAATGCCCGCTGTATCCCTTCAGGCGCAGCCACGATGACCACGCATGTGACATCCTTCGCGCCACGCTCACGCACTGCTTGAATGGCAGCAACGAGCGAACCGCCCGTGGCGAGCATGGGGTCGACAAGAAGGACGGGGCGCTCGGCGACCGAAGCGGGGATGTTCGCATAATACAGATAAGGTTCGTGGGTCGCTTCATCGCGCTTCATCCCGAGGTGCGCGATCTGCGCCGTGGGAATGAGATCCATGAACGCTTCTTGCATCGCAAGACCAGCGCGCAAGATGGGGATGATGACCGGCTCTTTGCCCTTGATGGTTTGGCAGTGCGCACAAGCAATAGGCGTCTCGATATCGATCGGCGAAGTGGCGAGCGTACGCGTTGCCTCATAGACTTCCAAAAGGGCGATCTCGCGCAGTGCTTCACGGAAGATGTTGCTTGGCGTATTCTTGTCGCGCAGGACAGAAAGCTTGTGCGCAACGAGCGGATGATCGATCACGACCAGGCGATCACCAAACTGTTCTTGTATGTTCACCATCGGCTCCATGACCGCACCTCAAATCGTCTGTCGATCCCCGATAAGGAAAGATCCCCTTGCTTAGGATATTACGTAGCGCAGGGCCCCACCCCTTCTACTCGATGCTCAAACAGTCCTGAGCTCGTCGTTTTCTCGTTGTAAAGAGTTTAAACGAGAAAACTCCTCGTGCGGAACTGCGCGACGAGCAGGAGGAGAAGACCCCTGCGCCCAACCTGCCTAATTACAAGCTCGGATAGAGCGGATGCTTCGCGATCAACTCTTCGATCTTCGTCGAGATCTCCGCGAGCTTCGTGTCGTCTTCCGCGTTGAACACCGTAGCAGCGATCAGTTCGCCGATAGTGTAGAACTCTTCGGCATCGAAGCCGCGCGTGGTGCCCGCAGCCGAACCAACGCGAATGCCGCTCGTAACGAAGGGCGAGCGCATTTCGTTCGGAATCGTGTTCTTGTTCACGGTAAGACCGACACGCTCGAGCAGCTTCTCAGCATCCTTGCCCGTGATGTTCGCGGGGTTCAGATCGACCAAGCAAAGGTGGTTGTCGGTACCACCTGAAACGAGGCGCAATCCCCCATCGGCCATGCCCTTGCCAAGTGCTGCTGCATTCTTCACCACGTTCTCGATATAGGTAGCGTATTCCGGCTGCAGCGCTTCTTGGAACGCAACCGCCTTGCCCGCGATCACGTGCATGAGCGGACCGCCCTGCGAACCGGGGAACACCGCCTTGTCAATCTTGGTAGCAAGCTCTTCGTTGTTGGTGAGGATGAATCCACCGCGCGGACCACGCAGGGTCTTGTGGCTCGTGGACGTTACGATATCGGCATAGGGCACGGGGCTCGGATGCGCGCCCGTGGCAACGAGACCAGCGATATGCGCCATGTCGATCATGAGATAGGCGCCCACTTCATGAGCGATCTCTGCCATGCGCTCGAAATCGATCACGCGCGGGTAGGCTGAAGCGCCGCCCACGATCAGCTTCGGCTTATATTCCTTCGCCAAGCGCTCCATTTCGTCGTAGTCGATGCGCTCGGTCTCGGGGTGCACGCCATAGGCGACGAACTTGTAATCCTTACCCGAGAAGTTCACCGGCGAGCCATGGGTAAGGTGCCCACCATGGTCGAGCGAAAGGCCAAGAATGGTATCACCTAGCTCGACCGTTGCGGCATACGCAGCCAGATTAGCATTCGCACCGCTGTGGGGCTGAACGTTGGCGAACCCGCACTTGAAGAGCTCTTTCGCACGATCACGCGCCAGATCCTCGACGATATCGACCTTCTCGCAGCCACCGTAATAGCGCTTTCCTGGATAGCCTTCGGCGTATTTGTTGGTGAGCACGCTGCCCACCGCCTCCATGACCGCTGGCGAAGTGAAGTTCTCCGAAGCGATCAGCTCGATGCACGAACGCTGACGCTCGAGCTCTTGATCGATCGCGGTTGCGACTTGCGGGTCTTGTGCGGCAAGGATCGGTTGTGCCATGCCTTTCTCCTTTCGTGGGTGAAGCGCTGCTGCTTCACGATGGTGCGCTCGCTGCGCCCGGGTTGCTCTCGTAGTAGACTGCTTGCTCGTTATTCGCCTGAACTGTCGTTTTCGCCTTCAGATTGTGCCTGTTCTTGTGCCTCTGCGCTATCCGCAGGCAGGGCAACGTGCAGCGCGGTAAGTTCCGCGATCGGCGCACTATAGTAACCGGAAAGGTTGTCGACCGAACCCAACAGCGCATCGCGATACACGCCGTTATCCTGATCGCCCACCACGCTCCAGTCATCATCGTACTTGTGAAGGTGGATCTCGGTCTGGCAAAGCGTTGGCTCAGTGTTCTCGAAGATGCTCTTTAGCAGATTCCTGCCATATTCCAGCGGATCTTCCGTTGTGCCTGCCTCGATCGCGGCTTTGTTCTCGAGCAGCCAAGCAACATACTCGTTCGACCATTGCTTGATGATGGGCTCGAGTTGCCTGCAGGTAATGGAGGCGAAGATTTTCGCATCATTCTCTTCGCCGTTCATCTCGACATCGCCCAAGCTGGAAGTGAAGCCATCAAGCCACCAGTCAAAGAATTCTTCCTGCGAGATACCGATCTGCTCAAGCTCTTTAGCCTGCGAGACCTCAGGCAGATAGCTGATCGACTCAGGGTTCTTCTGCTGGATCGCGCTCATTTCAGCCAACGCGGCATTAGCGGCAAGCTGGCCTTGAGGGGGCTTGCAGCCAGAAAGTGCGAAAGCCATGCACGCCATGAGCGCGCATAGTGCAGCTGCGATCGCACACGCAAGAACGCGCGACCTGCCCTGAAGCGTCTTTGCTGATGAGATGGTTTGTTTCATCGAGTTTCGCCTTTCTTTCGCGCTAAGCCTTAAAGCTCATCGAGCGCCATGATCTTTTCCACGCGCTGCGCATGGCGTCCACCGCCGAACGCAGTCGAAAGGAACACGCGCACGATCTCCTTGTTGTCCTCCAGGCCCACAAAGCGCCCAGAGAGCGTAAGAACGTTGGCATCGTTATGTTCGCGGCAAAGCGCAGCGAATTCAGTGTTCACGATATTTGCCGCGCGCACCCCTGGCACCTTGTCGGCTGCCATAGCCATGCCGATGCCCGTTCCGCAAACGAGGATGCCGTAGTCGGCTGCCCCTTCGGCAACATCGCGCGCAACACGAAGCGCATAATCGGGATAATCAACGCGATCATCGTTCTCTGGCCCGCGATCGACCACATCATGACCTTCATCGACAAGGAACGCAGCCAGCGCATCCTTCTGTTCGAACCCTGCATGATCGGAACCGAGCGAGATGATCATGACCTTCCTTCTTCCTGGTATGAGCGCCGCCACGATAGCGGCGCAAGACGGCAAACGAATGCTCGAAAGAGCATTGCCTTCATTATACGTAAGGCGAATCGGACTTCGTACGACAAACGCAATCATTCCAGCCTGCGAGCAACTCTTCTCGCTCGGCTGCAGTAAGTTTGGGTTGGAAGACGAACGCACCTTGGCGAAGCAGGCGCAATTCCTCCTTGTCGCGCCAAAACCCGCTCGAAAGCCCCGCCAGGAATGCCGCGCCCAAAGCCGTGCTCTCAACGATCGCGGGACGTGCGAGCGGTGTTGCGAGGATGTCGGCACAGAACTGCATGAGGAAATCGTTCTGGCTCACGCCGCCGTCAACATGCAGCTGCCCCAGCTTGATTCCCGTGTCGAGCTCCATGGCGCGCAGCACATCGTAGACCTGATAGCCCTGCGCCTCAAGGCAGGCGCGCACCAGATGCGCCCGTTCAACACCACGCGTAAGGCCGAATATCGCTCCCCGCGCGTCCGCGTCCCAATACGGAGCGCCAAGGCCCGTGAAGGCAGGCACCACGTACACGCCGTGAGAGTCCGGCACGCTTTGCGCGAGCGCCGAGGTGCTTGCGGGATCATCGATAAGGCCCAAGCCTTCCTCAAGCCACTGGATAAGCGCGCCACCCATGAACACACTACCTTCGAGCGCATACTCGAGCCCCTCCGCGCCCGAAGCCGAGGCCGCGATGGTCGTGAGCAACCCATGGTGCGAGAGCGCTGGCTCCATGCCGATGTTCATGAGCATGAAGCACCCGGTGCCGAAGGTCGATTTCGCTTCCCCCGGCGCAAAGCAACACTGGCCGAAGAGCGCCGCCTGCTGGTCACCTGCTACCCCCGTAAGCGGGATGCCGCCTGGCAGGATGTCATTGCTCGTTCGCCCGAAATTGCCCGAAGAAGGCCGCACTTCGGGAAGCATAGCTGGCGGGATCGAAAACAGCTCGCACAGCCACCCATCCCATTCGCCCGTGTTGATGTTGAAGAGCATCGTGCGGCTGGCGTTCGTGTAGTCGGTCGCATGCACGCGCCCTTGGGTAAGATTCCAGATGAGCCACGTATCCACGGTGCCGAACAGCAGGTCGCCCGCTTGCGCCGCTTTGCGCGCGCCTTCGACGTTGTCGAGGATCCAAGCGATCTTGCTCGCCGAAAAATAGGCGTCGGGAATAAGGCCCGTGCGCGAACGGATCTCTTCCACGATGGTCTCGTCTTGCTTCAGCTCATCGATCGCTTCCGCTGTTCTGCGGCATTGCCATACGATCGCATTGTGAACCGGCTCACCCGTATGGCGATTCCAGACGATGGTCGTCTCGCGCTGATTGGTGATGCCGATGCTATCGATATCCTCAGGGCTCAGCCCCTGCGAAACGAGCAGCTCGGTAAGCACTTTGAGCTGGCTCGAAAGGATGTCTTTGGGATCATGCTCCACCCAACCCGGGCGAGGGAATATCTGCGGGAAGGGGCTTTGCGTGATCGCCCGAATGGCTCCGCTGCGATCCACCAGCACTGCCCTGGATGAAGTAGTTCCTTGGTCGAGCGCGATCACATAGGAATCCTGCGAATTGCTCGTCGAATCGAAGAGGGTCTCTGGTGCTTGCGCTGCCTGGCGCGTACCTTGGGCGCTCATCGGCTAGTTCCCTTCTTGTGCATGCTCGCAGAGCCACACGAGCACATCCGCATAGACGGTCTGCTTGCCGGGTTCATTCAGGATCTCATGGCGCATGCCCGGATAAAGGATGAGCGAAACATCTTTCACGCCCGCGTCGCGATACAATTCGACCGCACGAACGACCGCTTTGCCGTTCTCACCCACAGGATCTTCGGCGCCCGCAATGAACAGCAGCGGCAGATCCTTGGGGATGCGTGCCGCCACGCGTGGGTCGACCGCACGTGCAACCACCCCAGTGAGCGCTGCATACCCACCCACCGTGAACATGACCCCACAGAGCGGGTCATCGATATAGGCATCGACCACCGCTGGATCGACCGAGATCCAATCGAGTGGCGTACGGGGGTTCTCGATCGCGCGCGCAAAACCACCAGCGCCCATCGAATCGAGCACCTTCGACTTGTAGCGCTCCCCCATCACCGTGCCGATCGTATGCGCAAGTAGGTTCCCACTTCGTGCGAGCAACGCAGGCTGGTTGCCGGTACCACAGATGATCGCACCCTGCACACCTTGAGCATGTTCGCTCAAATAGACGCGCGTGACGAAGCTTCCCATGGAATGCCCGAAGATGAAATACGGCAGATCGCTGAACTGCTCGAACAGCGCCCGACGAACACGGTCGACATCGTTGACAAGCACCGCATCGCCCTGATCGAGCGTGATGTGGCCCAAGTCGCGCACGTCGAGCACGCTCTTGCCGTGCCCCACGTGATCATGCGCGCCTACCACGAAACCGTTGCGCGCGAGGAAACGAGCGAATTCATCGTAGCGGTCGATATGCTCTTCCATGCCATGCACGATCTGAACGATGCCCTTGAGTTCATTCTCAGGAAGGTAGGGGATCCAGAGCAGAACGCGCAACTGCGATGTTCCATCACTTGAGCCGATGAAATGCTCGATACGTTCGATTTGCACTTCTGAAGTCATACGATTCCTGCCTTCCTCATATTGTCGCCTCCAAGAGGCTCAAAGATGTTCTTTCATAGTAGTGACCGCGAACGAAGAACCGATCATTTTCTCGTAACGGTTTCTGAATCGTTAGCGGGTAAATCGTTAGCCGCCAGATCGAGGGCGATCGCTCCTTGGCGAACGATGCGCGCGGGCGTTTGCGTGCAGTCCACCACTGCAGAGGCATGACCACCCAAGGCCTCCCCCGCAACCGTAGCCACACATGCGGTGAGCGCAGGTGAAAGCTCTTCGGTGCGCGTTGGTGCAGGCTCCCCCGAGATATTCGCCGATGTGGTAGCAAGCGGGCCAACCTGCTCGATGAGCGCGCGTGCGGTTGGGTCGTTAGGCACGCGCAGCGCGATCGTGCCGGCGGCGCTTCGGTACGCTGGCGGCACTTCATCGGAGGCTTCAACAATGAGCGTGAGCGCCCCAGGCCAATGCGCGCGCGCAAGCTCAAGAGCTTGGGCAGAAACATTCTTCCCATAGCGCGCAAGATCGTCGATGCCCCCTACCAGCCAGGCGATAGGCTTATCGTCTGTTCGCTGCTTGAGCTGGTAGAGCTCTGCAGGCGAAGGTGCATGGTTCACAGCAACGCCAAGTCCTAACACCGTGTCGGTCGGAAAGATCACTGGCTTGCCCGCTCGAAGTGCAGCCACTGCCTCAGCGGCCGAAACAGGCAAAGACGCTGGTGAAACAGCTTGCGCCACTGTTGAAGCGCCCCTCACTGCTGCTGGTGCTTCCTCATATGAACGCGCAACCTCCTCTGCCACCTTGATGCCATCGATCGCGGCCGACATGATGCCACCCGCAAACCCTGGCCCTTCCCCACACGGATAGATCCCCGACGCTGAACTTACTCCCTTCGCCGCCGAACGCGCACGATAAGCCTGAAGCGATTCATCGCGGCAGATGCGCACCGGTGAAGAAGAACGCGTCTCGGGCGCAGTGAGGAGCGCGCCTGGATTGTCGAAGCCGCGGATCTTCTTTCCCATGAGCGGCAATGCTTCGCGCAGAGCCTTCGTGATGAAATCGGGCAGCACCTCATCGAGCGGCGCTTCAACCACACCACGTTCGTAGGTTGGATCGCAGTGCACCGTATCGCTGCCAAAAGCGTGCTCTTTGCCAAGAAACGCCCCAACCGTTTGCGCTGGTGCCTGATAGGGCGCTCCCCCCTGCTCTTGCGCAACACGATATGCGCACTGTTCGACCGCACGCTGCAACTCGACCCCAGCAAGCACATCGCTGCTCGCAAGGTCCGCTGGATCCACGTTCACCAAAAGCGCCGCGTTCGCATTCTTGCCATCGCGAGCGTAATTGCTCATGCCGTTGGTAACGATGCCACCCGCCTCGCTAGCTGCGGCAACCACCCCTCCACCAGGGCACATGCAGAAGCTGTACACGCTGCGTCCGCTCGGAAGATGGATGGCTAGCTTGTATTCGGCCGCGCCGAGCGCCGGGTGCGTTGCCGCGCTTCCCCACTGCGCTTCGTTGATGAGCGCCTGAGGATGCTCGATGCGCACCCCCATCGAGAAGGGCTTTTGCTCCATGGAAAAGCCCGCATCACGAACGAGCTCGAACGTGTCGCGCGCCGAATGACCGCATGCTAGGACAAGCGCTGTGCAAGGCTGAAGCGTCTCTTCGCCGGTTTGAGTATTGCGCAGCGTGATCGAGGTGAGCTGGCCGTCTTCGAGCTTCATCTCAACAAGCTTCGTGTGAAAACGCACTTCGCCGCCAAGGCGGATGATGTCTTCGCGAATGGCGGACACGATGCGCGCAAGATTATCGCTTCCCACGTGAGGATGAGCTTGCCATAGGATGCTCTCGGGAGCACCCACATCAACGAACCAGTGCAGCACGTGTGCCGTATAGCGATTCTTGAGATTGGTCGTAAGCTTGCCGTCGGAAAACGTGCCCGCGCCACCTTCACCGAACTGTATGTTCGACCAGGGGTTGAGCTCACCCGTTTGAAAGAAGATTTCCACATCACGCGCGCGCTCTTCCACTGGCGCGCCTTGCTCAACGAGAAGCGGTTTGAGCCCGCTCTTCGCAAGATACCAAGCAGCAAAGAGTCCGGCAGGTCCCGCACCTACTACTACCGGCGGCAGGTCGGACGCAGTGAGCCGGGGAATCTCAAGCGGCGCATAAGGAGCTGCTGGCCTGATCTGTAAGCCCTTCAGCTTCGCATCGTTTCGTTCGGCTCGCGTAAGCAAGCGCTCTTCGCACTCGGAAGACAGCTCCAACCGATAGCTCGCGGTGAAATGCACGTTCGCTTTCTTGCGCGCATCAACGCTGCGCTTCAACAATTGGGCGCGCTCGATCGCTTCTGGCTTTACGCCGAGCTGCCGAGCGATCTCTCGAAGTGCAAGCGCCTGACCATCGGGCAAGCCCGCATCGAGCGAAAGCTTCAGACCGGAAACATCGATCATGCCGACTCACGCTCCAGAGCTGATGCCGCGATACGCCAGGCCGGATCGGTTGCATCGGAACCATCTTTTCTTCGCGTATCAGCACTTTCAAAAGGAACGGGCGGGGTCTTCCGTTTCAGAAGATTCATGTCGCGCGCGATCGAAAGCCCCGCCAAAAGACCGCTCGACCACGCCCAATGAAGGTTATAGCCACCACAGGGCGCATCGACATCGAGCGCTTCGCCACAGAGATACAAGCCCGAAACAGCAGGTGTTTCCATGGTTTTGGCATTCACGCTATCGACGCAAAACCCGCCACGCTGCACTTGGCACTGGCCTGCATCGCCAACACCCTTAACCTCAAGCTCGAACGACTTGATCGCTTTTGCTAGTGCTTCGATCATCGCTTCATCAAGAGGGCGCACGGCACCGATCTCTGTCGTCGGTCGATCGCTCACAGCACCCAGGTAATTCGTTGTCGCATAGCGCACGATCGCTTGCGCCACTTCAGGAACGAAGAACCCGCGCAATAGATCGAGTGCCGTCGGAGCAGATCCGTTGCGCTGTTCCAAAAAGGCAGCACGCGCTTGCAGCAGATCGGTCAAACGAGCAAACGGGCGCTCAGGAACGAAATCGAGCGAGACGATATCGCCTGCCTCCACGAACCGCGAAGCATTGAACACCACGATGCCAGAAATGCCATACAGGCGAAACAGCAGCTCGCCTTCTTCGGAAAAGCCTTTTGCCTCACAGCTCAAACGGACACGCGCACGAATACCATCGAGACCAAGAAGAAGCTCTGTTGAGGTAGCAAGCGGTCCTAAGACAGGCTGGCAAGCAATACGCTCAATACCTGCAAGAACACCCTGTTCGTGAAGGGCAGAAGCACCTCCACCCGCAGCATAAACAACAACGTCAGCAGAAAAGGTTTCTCGCCTGCCTAGAGTCACGTCGCTTGCATTCATACCAGCGACACCACCCTGCCCTTGCGAACCACCTTCGGTACGCTTCAGTTCGAGTACGAAACGACTCTCCTGTTTTGCAATCTGCGCAACCGCAACGCTGCAATAGCGCTCAACATTGCAGCGATCGAGCTCTGCTTCAAGCACTTCAAGCACCGAGGTAGCCTTGTTCGAAAACGGATAGAGCGCCCCGCCCGAAAGCAGCGCTTCACGCCAAACAAGACCGAGCGAAGTGAACCATTGCAGAACAGCATTCTCATAGGCACTGCGCACAGGAGCGCCCGAGGTCTTTAGCGGAGAATCAGCGAACGCCACCTCGAGCGCATCAAAGACCCGCTCAACGAATGCGGGTTGGTTGAACAGAACAGGGCGCATATCCTCATGAGAAAAGTTGCAGCGCCCATTGCCACTGCGCAGGATGGACGACCCAATGCGTCTGCCTTTTTCTATAACAACAACGCATACAGTGACTTGCGTCGCACGCGCACATGCAGCAATAGCACATGCCGCCGCGATACCCGAAGCGCCTCCGCCAACAATAGCCACAGTCGGCTGCTCGTTAGTACAAGGAAACTCAACCGGACGAACCTCTTGCCGCGCGCGCTTCACACCAGATTGTTTCTTTCGTTTTGTCATATATCTATCTTATAGAAATTCTTCACCATACGTAATGCCTCACGCATTTTTGAGGCAACAAATCACTCGCGCAAAGCAAGAAAGCCGATCAGAGGATCGGCTTTCCATACTGCATTTTGAACTTGAATGGTGGCTACTCAGCAGCTTACCCTCACGCTCAGCACAGCTTCAGGCTACATCTCCTTGACCCACAGGCCATGGATGTTGCAGTAATCGTACGCTGCGATAGGGTTCTCACCAGGAGCAAGCGCAAATTCAGCCTCGGGCGCATCGCCAGGATTCAGCTTCGCATACTGGAAGCCACGGTTCGTCTCAAGCACGATCATGGTGATCCAGTGCGTATCGATCATAGGATGTGGCTCTTCGCCAACCTTCACGCGCACCACTCCATCAACGAAATCGATAACGGGAATGTGCTTCTCGTGAGAAGCCTCGACGCTATCGGGCACCAATTCGCTCATCTTTTCGCCACAGCAGAACAGCGCTGGACCTTCGTCAAAAAGCTTCACCGCGATATTGCCGCAATGTTCACATTTAAAGAATTGAAGTTTCATATTATTCCTCCTTATTCACCAATGAATACGGCCCCTCTTGTGACCGCTTCGTTACACAGGCATATATAAGCACAATCGCGCCCACCACAATGAGCGGAATCGAAAGAAGTTGCCCCATCGTAAACCAATCTCCAAGCAGGTAACCGATCTGAGCATCGGGCTGACGAATGAATTCGATCAGAAAGCGGAAGATACCATAGCCCACCAAAAAAGTGCCGATGTAGGTTCCGCGCGGGAAGGGCGGTTTTTTGAACGACATCGCGAACAGGATAGCGAAGAGGACCACTCCTTCAAGCAGCGCCTCATAGAGCTGGCTCGGATGGCGCGGCACCATTCCTGCCGAGCCGCCAAACACCACGCCCCAAGGCAAATCGGTGGGTGCACCCCAAAGTTCACCGTTGACGAAATTCGCACAACGGCCGAAGAACAGCCCGATCGGCACGCCGATAATGGCCACATCGAGCAAAGAAAGATAGGGCATCTTGATGATCTTCGCCGCCACGATGCCAGCAAGCAGCGCGCCTACTAAACCACCGTGGAAACTCATGCCACCATTCGCGAAATTCAACACTTCGAGCGGATGCGCCGCATAGAAGGGACCATTGTAAACGAGCACATAGCCCAAGCGTCCGCCGATGATCACGCCCACCATCGCACAGATGATGACCACGCAGATATTCTCGAAATTGAAGCGCATCTTCCAGCGCTTACCCACGAAGTAGATGACCACGCCCGCCAACAGAAAGCCAAGCGCATAGGCAATGCCGTACCAACGCGCCGAAAACGGGCCTATCGAGAAAGCTATGGGATCAAGTGTTTGATAGAGATCGTTGAGCATGCTCTCATTATAAGCATTGAACCGAACACTCCCAAGATCACCAGCTAAATGGAACGATGAAAGCGATCCTTGCGGTCATCATGGCCAGAGCACAGGGACGAGTACGCGATCAGAACGCCAAGATGTTATTCGACCTTGCGTCCCATGCCAGCATCCACTTCAGCAGCTGCCTGATACACATCAGGAAAGAGCACGGATGGAATGTTCGCCACGGTGGATACGGTCTGATTGCAGTGATTGCAATAAACCGTGAAGAGCGCCTGCGTATTGCTCAAGACCATCATGGAAGTATATGCACGCAAATCGAGATCTTTGATGCCGCAATTTGAGCATTTAACTAGAACATCATCCATTGCTGAACTCCCCTTACGCGCTACGCGCTACTTGTCGCATTTGCTTATCGAGCGTGCCTTCATTATCGAAGAACTTCGCTCGATTCAAGAGGTCAGCTACCGATTGATGCCGAATCGCTACTTGGATGCTTCGCTCTCTAGCACGGGCGCGTTCGTAAGGAAGAACTCACAGAATTGGCAGATATCCTTCATGCAATGCTCACGGTCAAGATCGACGCGGAACACGAGAGCCGGATCCATGGTCACGTGATGAGTAGGGCGATGACAGGCGGCAAAATGGCAGTCGGCCGGACAGCGTTCACCTGGTGTATTATGCGGGCAGCGCGACATCATCTCTTCGTCACAGCCGCGTGTTTCCCAACAAAATGCCATAGGACAACCTTTCACGAAATGAAAAAGCGCCGCAGCAGGGCGGCGCTTCAGTGCATACGCTTGCTACTGTGCAGGCACGACCTTAGTAACGCCAGGGATGCGCTCCTTCAGGATGCGCTCAACACCATTAGCCAAGGTCATCTGAGACATGGGGCAGCCCTTGCAAGCGCCCTGCAGTTCAACGGTGACCACGCCATCGTCGCTCACATCGACGAGCGCGACATCGCCGCCATCGGCCTGAAGGGAAGGACGGATAAGTTCGAGCACTGCAGCTACATCGGATTTTTCTACCATGATAGTCTCCTTAATTGCTTTGGTTCGAGCCGATTATTCGGCTGAAGATTCTTGTTCCTTACTTCTCGCTGCCATTCTATCACGCACTATCTGTCCCACCTGTTTAAAATCGGATATCAGCACATCTCGCTTAGAACGATCATAGATTGCAGCCGCTGGATGGAACGTAGGCAGCACCAAAAAGCGCCCTGCCTGTTGCACGGTGCCGCGCAAGCGCGTGATGCCTACCGTCGTACGCAGGATGAATTGCGTGGCGAAGTTGCCGAGCGTAACGATGACATCGGGGTTGATGATCTTGGTCTGCGCACGCAGATACGGAGCGCACGCCTCGATCTCGTGCGGCTGGGGATTGCGGTTCGCAGGCGGCCTGCACTTGAGCACGTTTGCGATGAAGATATCCTCGCGCTTAAGGCCAGCGTCCTCGAGCAGTTCGTTCAGGAACTTGCCTGCCGCGCCCACGAACGGCTCGCCCTGCAAATCTTCGTTCTTCCCCGGCGCCTCGCCAATCACGAGAATACGCGCGTGCGGATTGCCAGAACCGAACACGATCTTCGTGCGCGTTTCGCACAGATCGCACTTGGTACACCCCTCCACCAGAGCACGCAGCTCGTCGAGCGTTTCGGCAGGCGCGATCGGCGCAGCCTTGCGCGCGGATGCAGGCTGCGGCTGTGCATATTGCAAATGCTTAGACACCAGGTCTTTTTCATCATTCATAATTGGCTCCTTGAAAGAGGCAAGAACTCGACGCGAAGCAAAGGCGCAAAACGAAACAGGCGCGTTGCCCCTCTGCCGCTTCTTGTGCGCCTATACGTAGTAGCGCGGCATGCGATGGGAAAGTCCGATCGTTACTTCGTGCTGGATCGTTCCCGCCTTGCGCGCCATCGTATCGATCGAAGTATCGACATGTGCGTTCGGCCCCGCGATCTGCACCACGTCACCGATCTGAGGATCGAGCGTTTGCTGACCCACGCGCGAACGGATGTCGACCTCGAACATGCATTGATCCATGCAGATGTTGCCCACCTGCGCCACGGCGCGATCTTTGTAGGCGAACTTGATCTGGCCAGAGAGCAAGCGAATGAGGCCATCAGCATAACCAAGGGGCACCGTGCAGATCTTCACACTGCCGGGGCTGCGATAGTTCATGCCGTAGCTCACGCCTTCGCTCATCGGAACTTGCATAACGTTCGTGATGCGCGCGAACACGCTCATGGCTGGGCGCAGCGTGATGATGCGATGCGTGTCGTTCGCTGGCTGGTAGCCATAGAGCGAAATGCCCAAGCGCGCCATATCGAAATGCGTTTTCGGGAAGCGATAGATGGCCGCTGAGTTGTCGCAGTGAACGATGCCAGGGTTGATACCCGCAGCCTCAAGTGCGCGCATGCTCTCGACAAAACGGTTGATCTGGATCTGGAAATCGAGCGTTTCGGCGGCATCGGCGGTTGCGAAATGCGTGAAACATCCCTGCAGATCGAGCGCCCGATGGAAGCTGATCTGGGAGATGAACTCGACCACCTGATCGTGGCGCACGCCAATGCGGTTCATGCCGGTATTGATGGCCAAGTGAAACGGTGCTTTCAGGTTGTGCGCGTCGGCGATCTCGGCGTAGTTGATCGCGAAGTCGGACGTGTATACCGAAGGGATGATGCGATAGTGCAGCAGCAGCGGCACGCTTTCGATGGGCGGCTCCGCCAGAAGCAGGATAGGTTCGCGAAAATCCGCCTTGCGCAGCTCGATGCCTTCGTCCACCGTTGCCACGCCCAAATACGATGCGCCAGCAGCCGTTGCGATCTTCGCCACCTCGTTGGCTCCATGCCCATAGGCATCGGCCTTCACCACCGCCATAAGGCGGCAACGCTGTCCGAGCAAGCGGCGCGTTTCGGAAACGTTATACTGGATGGCGCTGCGGCTTACCTCGACCCACGACCAACGACGGTCCTTCTCGGGAATGTGCGCGAGCGCTTCCTCGCTGAAGCCCTCATTCTTGGCATCTTCCTGAGCCTCGATGTTACGCGAGTACTGATAGCCACCATTACGGTTCTTGAATGAATGGGCGGTAAAGCCGTTGAAAGATACGTCCACAAGCGATCCTTTTGTCGTTTCTTCTTGTAGTATACCCGCTCGTGCGCAGCGAACCGTAGAGGCAACGGCTGCGGATGAAAAAAGTTCGCGCGCGATGGAAGCTTCGGATAGTTCGCGCACATCGGTCGAACTCCAACAAAAAGGACCAGCGCCCTTTAAGCACTGGTCCTTTGACTGTCTTTGCAAGCGTGCTCCACAGCTAGACTGCGCTCAGCACGACTGCTGGCATGCGCGCATGATTAACGCTTGATGTTATAGAACGCTTTCATGCCCGCATACTGGCCTGCATCTGCCAGCTCTTCTTCGATGCGGATGAGCTGGTTGTACTTCGCCACACGATCGGAACGCGCCGGTGCGCCCGTTTTGATCTGGCCAGCATTGGTAGCAACTGCCAAGTCGGCGATGGTGGTGTCTTCGGTCTCGCCCGAACGATGCGACATGACGCATGCATAGCCTGCCTGCTTTGCCATCTGGATCGCTTCCATGGTTTCCGTGAGCGAACCGATCTGGTTCACCTTCACCAGGATCGCATTCGCGCAACCCAGTTCGATGCCCTTAGCAAGGCGTTTGGAGTTGGTAACGAACAGATCGTCGCCCACCAGCTGAACCTTGTCGCCGATGCGTGCGGTAAGCTTCTGCCAACCGTCCCAGTCCTCTTCTGCCATGCCATCTTCGATCGAGATGATGGGATACTTCTCAACGAGCGCTTCCCAGTAATCGACCATTTCGTCGCTCGTGAGCTCGCGGCCTTCGCCAGCCAGCACGTATTTGCAGGTATCCGCATTGTAGAACTCGGTCGAAGCAGGGTCCATCGCGAACATGATATCGGAACCCGGCTTATAGCCTGCAGCCTCGCATGCCTTCACGATGTACTGGAGCGGCTCTTCGTTGGTCTTGAAGTTGGGAGCGAAGCCACCTTCGTCGCCAATGCCACCGCCCAGGCCTGCATCGTGGAGAACCTTCTTGAGCGTATGGTAGATCTCTGCGCACCAGCGAAGCGCTTCGGTGAAGGTCGGTGCGCCTACCGGCATGATCATGAATTCCTGGAAATCGACGTTGTTGTCGGCATGAGCGCCGCCGTTCAGGATGTTCATCATGGGCGTAGGCAGCAGGTTAGCGTTAACGCCGCCTACATATTTATAGAGCGGAAGCTCAGCAGATTCGGCAGCAGCCTTTGCAGTTGCAAGCGAAACGCCCAGGATCGCGTTCGCGCCGAAGTTCCCCTTGTTCTCGGTGCCGTCGAGCTCGAGCATGGTTGCATCGATCGCACGCTGATCGTCCGCTTCGAAGCCGATAAGGGCATCAGCGATCTCATCGTTCACATGAGAAACTGCCTTGAGCGTACCTTTGCCGAGATAGCGTTCGGAATCGCCATCGCGCAACTCGACCGCCTCGAATGCGCCCGTGGAAGCGCCTGAGGGAACCGCAGCGCGACCCATCGAACCGTCATCGAGCGTGACTTCAACTTCTACTGTCGGATTGCCGCGGGAGTCCAAAACCTCACGACCGTAAACATCAACGATGATGCCCATGGAATTCCTCCTTGATTTGCTTGCATGAGCTTGTGGTTCAAGCTTTACCCATGATACCACTCATGCGACGTGAAGCAGCGTAACATGTGCCTTATTGGACAAGGAGGCACAACATTTTGTGGATGGAGTACGTTTAGCAAAACGCGCAAGAAGGAACGACTCGCTATCGCTACCACCAAAGATGCCTCAGAGGAACAGCGCGCACAGAACGCAAACTGCGAGCGCCGCCGCAAGCAGCACCCAAGCGCCCGCGCGCATCGCTTGTGCGTTCAGGCTCGTGCGCGGCCCCGCTCCATAACAACGAGCATCCATGGCTTCTGCCACCGAATCGGCCTGACGAAAGAAGCCGATGAAGAGCGGAATAAGCACCACCATCCAGGTCTTCAGACGCTTCCATAAGGAGCCCGATCCAAACTGAGCTCCACGTGAAGTCTGCGCGATCTTGATCTGCCCAAGCTGCTCGAACAGGAGCGGAATGAACCGCAGCGCCAAACTGAGCGTGAACGCGATATCGTCGACTGGCACCTTGAGCGCGCGCAAAGGACGCAAGATGGATGCGAGCGCATCGGTCAGCTGCGTGGAAGTGGTCGTGAAGGTAATCACGAAGCTCGCCATGATAACGAACGAGATACGCACCACATACATGAGCGCATTCAGGCTGCGTGCCGCATCGAAGGGGATCGAATTGCAGACCCAGATGAAGATGAGAATCGCCAGTGCTGGCAAGAGCACGCGGCCGTAATTCTTGAGCGGAATGCGCGAAGCGATCATGACACCCAGCAGGATCGCCGCAAAGATCCCCAGCCCGATCCACGTGCGCATGCAGAACAGCGCGATCGAAAAGAGCAGCAGTAGCCCCAACTTCACGCGCGCATCGAGCGCATGAATGGGACTTGCTTTCGGTATATAGGAAAGAATCTGGTTCATTCCATAAGCCTAGCGTACTTCTTTTGTAGTAAGACAAAGAGGCCGCAAATGGTCGTTCTGTTGCTCCGTTAAATACTTTTCGGGCGATAAGCATTTTTATCAAAATCGATTTCAAATTAATACTTCTCGTTCTCCAAGTGTTTACAAAAAAGGCGCTCCATAGGGAGCGCCTCGAGAAGTTTCGTGTTGTGCATTTGCACGGAGAGAAGTGCTTGCTATTTGATGCCAGCTTCTTTCATCTCTTCTTCCATGAATTTCTCTTCCTTTTCCTCTACCGCATCAGCTTGCTCTTCTGCTTTGAGGGCATCGAGATCTTCTTTTACTTCGTCGGGACTCATGATGAACACCACCTTCCGAATCAGGGACCAATACCATTACCAAGGCTATTCTCCCGCTTTTAGGTCAAATAAAAGCCCTGCGCAACAAAGCATTACCAGTTTTTAGAGAACCCGTTTTCGTTCCGTAACTTTTCTGAGCAGATTAAAGCGCTATCGCAAAAGATGACGAACGACCGGGTAGATTTGTCACTCTATGAAAAAGGCACCCCGGAGGGTGCCTTTTGCTTCGTATGAGTCGAAAGCGAAATACCGAGGACTACTCGGGCTTTTCCTTTTCAGCCTTCTCAGCTTCAGCTGCTTCGGCGTCCTTTGCCGCAGCTTCTTCTGCCTTCTCAGCAAGCTCCTCCTGAGCTTCCTCGACAGCAGCTTCTTCCTTGGCCTCTTTTGCTTCAGCCTTCTCAGTCGCTTCAGCTTCAGCTTCGATAGCCTTGGCCTGATCCTCGGAAAGCTCCTCGACCACATCTTCAGCTACCTTGGGCTTCTCTTCCTTCTTAGCAGCTGCCTTCTTGGTGGTCTTCTTAGGCGCAGCCTTCTTATCGGCTTTTGCCTCGTCCTTCTTGGCTTTCTTCTTGCCAACAGGCTCGGTCACGAGCTCCATGATAACCATGGGGGCATTGTCGCCCTTGCGGTTACCCAGCTTCAGGATGCGCGTGTAGCCACCCTGACGGTCACCGAACTGACCCTGCTCGACCTTCTCGAAGACCTCGCGAACCAGTTCCTTGTCACCCAGCGCTGCAATAGCAAGACGGCGAGAATGCAGGTCGCCCTTCTTTGCCCAGGTGATGATCTTATCGACATCAGGACGAATCTCTTTAGCACGAGCCTCGACCGTCTTGATACGATCGTTGGTGAACAAAGCACCGACCAAGCTCTTCCTCATAGCCTTGGTGTGGCCAGAGCTGGTGCCAAGCTTACGACCTTTCTTGTTGTGTCTCATCTTCTATCTCCTAAAGTTTCAAGTTGAGATCCATCGAAATGAGCTTATCTTTAACCTCTTCAATGGATTTCGCACCGAAGTTTCTAATGTTGAGCAAGTCGTTCTCGGAATATTCAACCAGCTGGCGAACCGAGTGGATGCCTGCACGCTTCAAGCAGTTGTAAGAACGAACCGAAAGGTCCAGATCCTCGATCTGCTTATCGAGCTCTGCGTTGGTCTCCTGGCTTTCCGGAGCGAAGATCGAAACTACTTCGCCCTCTTCATCCTCTTCGATCTCGTCGAGCGAGAGGAAGGCACCCATGTACTGGTTGATGATATTCGCCGCACGGCAAACCGCCTCAGTCGGGTTGGTAGAACCATCGGTCTCAACCTCGAGAACAAGTTTGTCGTAGTCGGTGCGCTGACCGACGCGCGTGTCGCTTACATTCATGGTGCAGCGACGAACGGGCGAGAACAGTGAATCGACATGAATGATGCCGATCGGATCTTCGGTGCGCTTGTTACGCTCTGCAGAGACATAGCCTCTGCCAACGCCGATGCGGATGGTCATATCGAGCGTGCCACCATCAGCAACCGTAGCGAGCACATGCTCGGGGTTGATGAGGGTGAATTCCGCAGGAACTTCCAAATCTGCACCGGTAACCGTGCAAGGACCTTCAGCGTGCACGTGGGCAGTTGCCTCCGTGTAGTCGCTCGAAAGCGCGCTGAAAACGAGCCCTTTAACATTCAGAACAATGTCAGTGATATCTTCGATGATACCCTCGGCAGTGGTGAATTCGTGCTGAACGCCCTCGATCTGGATAGCGGTAGGTTTCGCGCCATCCAAGGAAGAGAGCAGAACGCGACGCATGCAATTGCCCAAGGTGTATCCATAGCCACGCTCAAGCGGCTCAACAATGAAGCGAGCAACGAGATCGTTAACCTCTTCTGTTGTAACTGTCGGCCTCATGAACTCTGTCATACCGTATAAGCCTCCTTAAAAACCGCAGTAGCGTTAATTACTTCGAGTAAAGTTCGACGATAAGCTGTTCGTGAATGTCAAGATCGATCTGATCACGCTCGGGGAGCGAAAGAACACTGCCCTGGAGCTTTTCAATGTCAACTTCGAGCCATGCAGGAACGAGACGACCCTCGTTGGAAACGAGAGCGCTCTTGATAACGAGAAGTTCCTTCGACTTCGGACGAACCGAAACAAGATCGCCTGGGCGCACGCGATAGGACGGGATGTCCACGCGCTTGCCGTTCACCATGATGTGACCATGGGTAACGATCTGGCGAGCTTCCTTGCGGGTCTTTGCGAAACCAAGGCGGAAGACGACGTTGTCGAGGCGGGACTCCAAGATCTGCATCAGGTTAGCACCGGTGATGCCGGGCATGGACTTAGCGCGATCGAAGTAGCCGTGGAACTGCTTCTCGAGAACGCCATAGACAAACTTTGCCTTCTGCTTCTCGCGCAGCTGCATGCCGTATTCGCTTTCCTTACGGCGGCGCTTAGGCTGACGGATGGAGCTTGATTTGCTTTTGCCGGTGTAGCCGAGAACGATAGGATCCAAGCCCAGTTGACGGCAACGTTTGAGAACCGGAGTTCTATTAATAGCCATGATTAACTGATCCTTTCATTTAGACGCGACGACGCTTGCGCTGACGGCAACCGTTGTGCGGGATGGGGGTGCAATCCTGGATGCTGGCGACTTCGAGGCCTGCTGCCTGGAGAGAACGGATAGCGGTTTCGCGACCAGAACCCGGACCCTTCACGAACACGGAGACCTTCTTGAGGCCATGCTCCATAGCGGTCTTAGCAGCGGCTTCAGCTGCCATCTGAGCAGCGAACGGAGTGGATTTACGAGAACCCTTGAATCCGACCGTGCCAGCAGACTGCCATGAGATCACATTGCCCTGAGGATCGGTGATCGAAATGATCGTATTGTTAAAGGTAGATTTGATATGAGCTGCACCAACAGCAATGTTCTTGCGCTCGGAGCGCTTGATGCGGGTGCGGACGTTTTTCTTAGCTGCCACTTACAACACCTCTACTTATTCTTCTTGCCGCCGATTTGCTTACGCGGACCCTTGCGGGTACGTGCATTCGTGTGGGTGCGCTGACCGCGAACGGGCAGGCCACGACGATGACGCAGGCCGCGGTAGCAACCGATCTCCATAAGGCGGTTGATGTTCTGGCGAACTTCACGATGGAGGTCGCCTTCAGTGGTGATGTTTGCGGTGATATAGTCACGGAGTTTGGCCAGATCGTCCTCAGTGAGATCGCGCACGCGGATATCGGGGTCTACGCCCGTTTCAGCGAGGATCTTCTTAGAGGTGGTAGGGCCAATGCCATAGATGTAGGTCAAGCCGACTTCAATGCGCTTATCGCGAGGAAGGTCGACACCAACAAGACGTGCCATGAATGAAATTCCCTTCTCTTTTAACCTTGACGCTGCTTATGACGCGGGTTCTCGCAGATAACGAGCACCTTGCCATGGCGTCGAATGATTTTGCACTTGTCGCACATTTTCTTGACCGAAGGACGTACCTTCATAATTCAATTCCTTTCGGTTATGCGTTCACTTTATCAACACGTCCAGCCGCAGACGGTAGTTTGTAGAAAGCAGTTTGTCTTATTACTTATAGCGGTAGGTGATGCGACCGCGGTCGAGGTCATAGACGGAAAGTTCGACCTGAACCTTGTCGCCGGGAAGAATCTTGATGTAGTGCATACGCATCTTCCCCGAGATATGAGCAAGAATCTTGTGGCCGTTTTCAAGCTCTACGCGAAACATTGCGTTCGGCAGTGCTTCGAGAACGGTACCTTCTAATTCAATAGCATCTTCTTTAGCCAAAATCGCTCCTTTAGCGAAATCACCACTATCGCGCTTGCCCTGTTTTACTGCGCACGAAGCCACAGCACTGCTGTGCAAGCCTTTCAATTCTAGGCTAATTTAGTATGAATCCATAATTTCTACACAATTTCTTCTTTGAGTGGTTGGCAACGCTCTTTCGTGAAGCTTTGCGTAAGCCAGCGCTCTCAGAAAAAGAAAGTCTCGCGCGTGCGAGACTGGAAGGTTTGAATGGTGCGCCGTGAGGGAGTCGAACCCGCGACCTTGGGATTAAAAGTCCCCTGCTCTACCAACTGAGCTAACGGCGCATATGCAAAAAAGTATTCTATCTTTGAAGCGTGAACGGGTCAAGGTCTTTCCAGGTTGGTGGCACTCGCCAAGATCAGCGAAGAGGGTACGGTAGTTGTCGTTGCCCTAAGGGACGGAGCCTGTGGGGTGGTTGGACGACTCTGAGTCCGCACTTGTAAATAGTAATAGGCTGTCCGAAGGAGCGAAGTGCACGAGATAACCTGCAAGACTTGCAGGTTATCGAGCAACGAAAGCGGGTCGACCCAACCACCCCTCAGGCGTAAGTCCCTTGTGGCAACGAGCGGGAACCTCATGTTTGATGAGAAACGACCGGGTGGTTTGTCATCTTCTTAATCGAGCTCGATGAACTCGACCGACTTGACCGTACCTTTATCAACGAACAGGCGCGCGACCGACTTCCGACTCCCGCCGCGCGGCCGCGTTGGGCTTCCTGGGTTCAGGAACAACACCCCATTCACACCGTATTCCTCACGTGGAACGTGCGTATGCCCATGAATAACAACCTGTACATCATCGGGCACCGTGCCGATGTCTTCCGGACGATGCACCATACGAAAGCGCACACCGTCCAGAAGCGGCGAAGCGATCGGCTTCACGCGCGGACCTAGATCGTAGCGGTCGCAATTGCCGCGCACGCAAATGGTGGGAGCGATCGTCTCGAGTTCAGTGAGCACCATGCGGTTTTCGATATCCCCTGCGCACAGAATGTAGTCGCTGCCCGAAAGCGCTTCATACGCTTTGTTGCTCAAGCGACCATGAATATCTGAAACTACCCCGATGATCATAGCGAGCTCGCCAAACGAAGGTTATTTCACCACGATGTTCACAAGGCGATCAGGAATAACGATCACTTTCACCACGTTCTTGCCCTCGGTCGCTTTCGAAACCGCCTCGAGCGCCGTCTCGCGAATTGCTTCTTCGGCCGCATCAGCAGCTACTGTGATGCGCGTCTTTACCTTACCGTTAATCTGAACCGCAAGCTCGACCTCGTCAGCCGCCGCGAGCGCCAGATCGAATTCCGGCCAAGGCTGTTCGTGCACGGAAGTGTCGTGCCCCAGCGGCGTATGCCAAAGCTCTTCGGACCAATGCGGCGTGAAAGGCGCCATGAGCTCCACGAGCACATCAGCCAGTTCGCGGTCGAAAGCTGCAAGCTCGGCATCCTGCGCACGCTCTTCAGCAGAAGCTGCGCGCAGGTAGTTGCCTACCGCGTTCGAAAGCTCCATGATAGCGGCGATCGCCGTGTTGAAATTGTTGCGTTCGACATCTTCGACGACCTTGCCCACCAAACGATGGCGTTCACGGTTGAGCTCTTCGGCAAGCTCCTTCGCGCTCTTCTTGCCTGCTGCTTGATAGAGCGTGTCTTCGCCAGCCGCGCCGACCAAGTCGTAGACCTGACGCCACAGGCGATTGAGGAACTTATACATACCCGCAAGGCCATCCTCGTTCCAGAGCTTTTCCTTATCGGGAGGGCCCATGAACAGCACAGCCGCGCGCACCGCATCAGCGCCGTAAACCGCGATCATCTCTTCGGGCGAAACCACGTTGCCCTTCGATTTGCTCATGACCTCGCCATTCTCATCAAGCACCATGCCCTGACAGAGCAGGTTCGTGAACGGCTCGTCAAAATCGAGCATGCCCGCATCGCGCAGCACCTTCGTGAAGAAGCGACTGTAGAGCAAGTGCAGGATAGCGTGCTCGATGCCGCCGATATACTGATCGACCGGCATCCAATAGTTCGCCTTCGCAGGGTCGAAGGGCAACTCGGAATTATGCGGGTCGGTATAACGCATGTAATACCAACTCGAGCACGTGAAGGTATCCATCGTGTCGGTCTCGCGCTTAGCAGGAGCACCACACTTCGGACAGGTAGTGTTGATGAACGATTCGTGCGTTGCCAGCGTCTCGCCCGCCGCCAGATCGATATCTTCGGGCAGCAGCACCGGCAGCTGATCTTCCGGCACCGGCACTACGCCGCAATGCTCGCAATGAACGGCAGGAATCGGGTTGCCCCAATAACGCTGGCGCGAAATGAGCCAATCGCGCAGGCGGAATTCCACGCTGCGTTTGCCTTTACCTGTGCGCTCAAGCTCAGCAACGATCGCTTCTTCAGCTGGTGAATGCTTACCACCGACCATGCCCGTGTACGGGCCGGACTGCACCAAAATGCCTTCTGCCGCATATGCCTCGGGCCAATCGACTTCGGTAACCACACGCCCTTGCTCATCTTTGAGCTTGGGGTAGAGCGGATCGTCTTCTGAAAGGATGATGGGAATGATGGGCAGATCGTACTTGCGCGCAAATTCGAAGTCGCGCTGATCACCACAAGGCACCGCCATGACCGCGCCCGTGCCGTAATCGGCCACCACGTAATCGGCAACCCAGATGGGCACCTTCTCGCCATTGACCGGGTTCACCACATAACGTCCCGTGAAGATGCCATGCTTGTCGCGATCGCCCTGAGCGCGCTCAAGCGCAGAGACCTTCTTGGCCGCCTCAGCGAATTCCATGACCGGCTTCTCGTATTCCGTACCCGCAACCAGTGCTTCGAGTCCTGCATATTCAGGAGCTAGCACGAAGAAGCTGCAGCCGAACAGCGTATCGGCACGGGTGGTGAACACCGTGATCGTCTCGTCAGTTGGATTGCCTTCAAGATCGCACAGCGCAAAATCGACCTGCGCGCCTTCGGAACGCCCGATCCAATTCGCCTGCTGCTGCTTCACGCGATCCGGCCAACCTTCAAGCTGGTCGAGATCATCCAGCAGCTCTTGTGCATAGTCGGTGATCTTGTAGTACCACTGCGTAAGATCGCGCTTCTCAACCTCGGAATCGCAGCGCCAGCAACGCCCTTCGATCACCTGCTCGTTCGCGAGCACGGTAGCACAATCGGGACACCAGTTCACCGGAGAATTGCGGCGCTCAACGAGCCCACGCTCCCAGAACTTCAGGAAGATCCACTGACCCCAGCGGTAATAATCGGGGTCGCACGCAACCACAGTACGGTTCCAATCGAAGGAAAATCCCATGCGCTTGAACGATGCTTTCTGCGTGTCGATGTTCGCATACGTCCACTTCGCTGGATGGCTATGATGCTTGATCGCTGCATTTTCCGCTGGTAAACCAAACGCGTCCCAACCCATGGGGTGAAGCACTTCGTAGCCTTGCATACGCCAATAGCGCGCAACCACATCGCCATAGGTATAGTTGCTCACATGGCCCATGTGAATATCGCCCGAAGGATAAGGGAACATCTCGAGCACATAGCGCTTAGGTTTCGAAGTGTCTTCCGTTACTTCGTAGAGCTTTTCTTCGGCCCAAACCTTTTGCCAACGCGGCTCGATATCATGCGGATTGTATTCATTCATAGACGATCCTTACGCAGGGAAACGCAATAACAATACAAGATGAAATTATAAACGGTTTCGAGCGATAAGGGTCGAGACTAGAGGAAGCGGTACGAGACCGTGCGCGTGCCCCAATTTTTACACCCGGTAACCCCGAGTGCTTTGATAACACCAGGCTGCAAGTCGAGATCGCGCCCGTATTTGCCAAAACTACCACAATCGTTAACAGTCGCTATCACCGTGCGACCTTTGTAGCGAATTTCAACGCTTCTTCCAAAATACGAGCGATAATTCGGCCACGACATCGGCACCGCAACACCCATAGAGTTGTTGTTACAGCTATCTCCTGTTGCAGTAGTACCAGGATATTTGATCGAGGTATCGGAACTATCGCCATAGGCAGAAGCGATTCCTGTTCGCCAGCCACTTCCTGAAGGGGTCGATGAAGAACCTCCAGACCCCGCTGAATTATCCGTCCCGCCATTCGAAGGACGATCAGCATTCGTGCTCCAATTGTTGTCGGTCGGAACATCAGGTTTTGGCTGCTGAGGCTTCGAGGTCATCGAGTTCGCTTGATTTTGCAGCGCCTCGACACGTGCGCGTTCGGACTCGATCGATGAAACCTTGGAAGCCGCTGAAGAAACTACTTGCTCAGCTTGTTCTTTTTTGGCTTCAGCCTGCGCAGCAAGCTCTTCTTGATCGTTCTTTTGCTTATCAAGCTCTTCAAGCACGGTGTTGAATTCTTTAGTGAGTCGTTTCTGCTCTGCGATCTGTTCAGCTTTTTGCTGTTCGATAGAGTTGTAATAGGTAACGTTGCGAATGAAAGACTCTAGTGAATCCGACGCAAGGAAAACATTTACGAGCGAATTTGCTGCTTCGTTCTTATACGAAGAAACCATGACTTCACCAAGCTGCTGCTGTCCTTCAAGCATTGCCTGCTGAGCTTCTTTGGCTTTGTTCGTAGTCGATTCGATCTTGGTCTCAACTTCAGCGACCTTGCCTTGAATCTCGTTGTATTCATTAGCGATCGAAGTCAGCTGCGCTTCAGCATTGCTGAGCGTCGCTTGCGCGTCGGAAAGATCGTCTGCGCGAGCCAAGCCTGCAGGCAAGAGTGGCACACCTAAAGAGACAATAAGACAAACGCACAAGAAAAGCGTTGCGATTCGCATTGTAATTCGTTTGCACATAGCTTTAAATGCTAGCGTAGTTGCAACCTACGGGCAAATTCTCCATAAACCTAACGGAGCGAATTGCCCGCGTACGGAGTCTTGTCCTTGAGCACGACATCATGTGCGCCGCCCTCAACGATCGAGGTCGCACTCACAACCGTGAGCTTCGCACGCTCCTGCAATTCAGGAATGGTGAGCGCGCCACAATTGCACATGGTGGACTTCACCTTCGCCAAGCTCAGATCAACGTTATCTTTGAGCGAACCAGCATAAGGGACATAGGAATCCACGCCCTCTTCAAAGGTCATGCCCTTCTTGTTGCCGCCCATGTCGTAACGCTGCCAGTTGCGTGCACGAGCCGAACCTTCGCCCCAGTATTCTTTCATGTAGTTGCCGTTGATGTTGACCTTGTTCGTGGGACTCTCATCAAAGCGAGCGAAGTAACGACCGAGCATGAGGAAATCGGCGCCCATGGCCAGCGCTAGGGTCATATGATGGTCGTAAACGATGCCACCGTCAGAACAAATGGGCACGTAAACACCTGTTTCTTCGAAGTAATCATCGCGCGCTTTGGCAACTTCAATAAGTGCGGTTGCCTGGCCACGACCGATGCCCTTCTGCTCACGCGTGATGCAGATCGAACCACCGCCGATGCCAACCTTCACGAAGTCTGCGCCCGCATCCGCTAAGAAGCGGAAGCCTTCCGTATCGACCACGTTGCCCGCACCGACCTTAACCGAATCACCATAGTGATCGCGAATCCAAGCGATGGTCTTCGCCTGCCACTCCGAATAGCCTTCAGAACTATCAATGCACAGTGCATCAGCGCCTGCTTCAACAAGCGCGGGAACGCGCTCTTCGTAGTCGCGAGAATTGATGCCCGCACCAACCAGATAGCGCTTATGCGCGTCGAGAAGTTCGTTAGGATTGGATTTGTGGCTCTCATAGTCCTTACGAAAGACCATGTAGAGCAAGTTATCGTCTTTATCGACGATGGGAAGCGAGTTGAGCTTGTTATCCCAGATGATATCGTTAGCTTCCTTGAGCGAAGTATCTGCCGTGCCAACGATGAGGTTTTCGCGTGGCGTCATGAAATCCGTAACAGGCGTGTCGAGGCTCATGCGAGAAAGACGATAGTCACGACCGGTGACCATGCCGAGCAGCTTGCCCTGCGAACGACCACCTTCAGTGATAGGCATGGTGGTGTGCCCGCGGCGATCCTTGAGTTCGACCACATCGGCTAGCGTTGCCGTGGGTGGAAGGTTGGAATCAGAACGAACGAAGCCTGCCTTGTGGTCTTTCACACGCGCGACCATAGCGGCCTGGCTCTCGATCGACTGCGAACCATAGATGAAAGAGATGCCGCCCTGCTGCGCAAGCGCAACGGCCATCTTGTCATCCGAAACCGCCTGCATGATAGCGGAAACCATGGGGATAGAAAGCGTGATGGCGGGTTCTTCACCCTTCTTGAACTTAACAAGTGGAGTTTTCAGACTTACCGCCTCGGGAACGCAATCGGATGAAGTGTAGCCCGGCACCAGCAGGTATTCGTTGAAGGTGCGTGAAGGTTCGTCGAAATAGTAAGCCATCTAAAACTCCTTCGCGTTAGTGTTTTCGTTCTTTATTCTCATACTTCGTAATGTTCCTATTATAGAGACCTTACGCACTTTTGCGCTGCGCATCTCGAAAAAAACTTTTAGTGCTCGAGCGCCTCGTAGTAAACCTCCGCCAGATCCTTCACGGGCATGGTCGCATCGTGGAAGGCCACACCATCCGAGAGCATGGTCAAGCAGAACGGGCAGGCGGTCACGAGCGCATCGGCCTTAGTCTCAAGCGCCTGCTCGGCACGCATATGGTTAATCTTCTTGCCCGCAGGTTCTTCGAGCCACATGTGGCCGCCGCCCGCACCGCAACAGAAGCTCTTCGACTCGTTGCGCTCCATCTCGTTCAGCTGGACCTGCGCTCCTTGCGTGAGTACCGCGCGCGGCGCATCGTACTGCCCATGGTAGCGCCCTAAATAGCACGAATCGTGATAGGTCACCTGCTGGTATTCCGAAGCACCAGGCTTGAGCTTCCCTTCTGCGATCAGCTGCGCCAAAAGCTGCGAATGATGCAGTACCTCGAAATTGCCACCCATCTGCGGATAGTCGACCGAAAGTGCCTGCAAGCAATGCGGGCACTGCGTAACGATCTTCTTCACGCCGGCATTGTTCAGCGTCTCGATGTTCTCCTGCGCAAGCATATAGTAGAGGTATTCGTTGCCTAAGCGTCGCGCCGAATCGCCACAGCATTTCTCCGCGTTACCCAAGATCGCGAAATCAACGCCCGTCTGCTTCATCAAATGCACGAAAGCCGTTGCCACCTTGCGGCTGCGCGCATCATATGCACCCGAGCAACCAGGCCAGTAGAGGTATTCGGCCGTTGGGTTCTCTTCGATGGTTGGCACATCCAGATCGCGCGTCCAATCGATGCGCTTCTGCCAACCGATGCCCCACGGATTGCCGTTCGTCTCGAGATTGCGGAAGGTCTGCTGCGCCTCAGGCGGGAACGCGCTTTCCATGCACACCTGGTAGGTGCGCGCCTTGATGTCCTTATCGGGATGGACCACGCGCGCAGGACAAAGCTCACTGCACGCACGGCACGTCGTGCACTGCCAAAGCGCATCCTCCGAAATGACCGTGCCCACGACCCCTTCATCCAAAAGCGCTTGCTGCTCTTCGGTGCGCGCATCTTCGGAAACCTTCAACAAAACCTCGCCGCGCGTTTTGTTCTGCGCCGCAATGTTCTGGATGAAATGCATCGGCGAGAGCTCTTTACCGCTCAAATACGCAGGGCAATTCTCCTGGCAACGACCGCACTTGATGCACGCCTGCGCATCGAGCAAGTCCTTCCACGTGTATTCCTCGAGCACGCGCACGCCCATGGTCTCGAGCTCTTCGTCCTCAAAATCGATCGGCTCGAGCGTGCCGGCCGGTTTGAGCGACCGATAGTAATAGTTACCCGGGATGAAGAGCACGTGCGCCATCTTGCTGTAGGTGAACAGCGCCAAGAACGAAAATGCGAGCACCAAATGGCTCCACCACACGATCTGATGCGTAAGCGAAAGCGCTTGCGCATCCATGCCCAAGAACATGAGCGCGAACAGATACCCCACTGGCGACCAGAGCGCCCACGGGTCGTTCGTGCCCACGATGCGCAGCCCTTCAGTGGTGAAACCAGAAAGCAGGATCAACAGCAGAAGCACAAGCCACACGATATCGACCGTGTTAGTTTCGAGATGCTCGTTGGTGCGCGCGATACGGCGCACGAGCGCGATGACGATGCCGATCGCGCACACGAAGCCCGCTAGATCGATACCGAGCGAGAAGAAATACAGATAGAACGGCCCATACAAGAGGGGGATGCCAAAATGGTCCTGAAGCGTCGTGAGCGCCGTGGCAACGAACAAGAACAGCATGCCCCAGAAGATGAACAGGTGCATGATGCCCGACGACTTCTTCTTTACTACGCGCTTTTGCGTGAACACTTCCTTGAACGCGCCGAAGAAGCGTACCTTTTTGTTGTCTGAAAGGTCTTCGGGTGCGCCAAGCTTCCAAAGACGATAGCGACGATAGAAGAAGATCGCGAAGCAGGCAACGACCGCAGCGAACAGGATATACATGATCCACTGACCGGAAATGTTCCAATATAGCTCTCGTGTTGCTTCTTGCATGCCGCTCCTTTATCTCTTGCCGTTCTGCATGATCTCAATTCGCGCGAATACTATTCCGCGCGGGCCCTTTCATCCGCTGACCCTACGCTAAGCTTTCAGCTTCTTCACTTCCTCGACCATAAGCGGCACCGCTTCGAACAAGTCGGCCACGATGCCATAGTCGGCAATGCGGAAGATGTCCGCTTCCGGATCGTTGTTGATAGCCACGATGCAGCGCGACTGGCCCATGCCCGCCTGATGCTGGATCGAGCCCGAAATACCGCAGGCGATATAGAGCTGCGGCGCAACGATCTTGCCCGTCTGTCCTACCTGGAACTGCTTGTCCATCCAGCCTTGCTCGACCGCCACGCGAGATGCCCCGATCGCGGCACCCAGCTCGTCTGCAAGTGGTGCGAGCACATTGGCGAACCCTTCAGGGCCATTCACTCCACGACCGCCCGAAACGATGAACTCCGCATCGCGCAGATCTACACGCTCGGATGCCACACGCAAGACATCTTTCACCAGTTGGCGAACATCGCCGAAGCCTTCTGGCGCTTCACGCACGATAGTCGCGCTGTGTGATTCGTCCGCATCAGCGATCGCGAACGCCTTGGGGCGAAGGGTTACCAGGTTGAGCTCATCGTTGTTGGAAAAGACGCAGTTTTCCAATATCTTGCCCGAATACGGCGAACGCACATATACGGGCTCGGTGCCCTTGTCTTCGATCGCGACGATCTCGGAGATGAGACCCGCATCGCAGCGCTCAGCGATGAGCGGCGCTAGATCCTGTCCGGTCGAAGATGCGGTGAACATGATGAGGCCCGGCTCGTGCGCTTTGATGAGAGCTTCAAGTGCTGCTGCATACGCATCGGGCGTGTAGTTCGCAAGTGCTGGGTCATCGACTACGAGCACCTGGTCAGCGCCATACTGTCCCAACGCAGCAAGCGCCGCCTCGTCAACGCCGCTCCCGAACACCACTGCTGCAACGGGCGTACCCTGAGCATCGGCCAAACGGCGCGCTTCGCTCACGACCTCGTAGGTAACCTTGTCCATCGCTCCATTGCTATATTCTGCAAATACCCAAATGGCTGCCATGTTTTCCCTCCTACCTTAGAGCACGTTCGCTTCGTTGGCCAACAGTTGCGCTGTTTCTGCCACCGCATCGGGCGCGTCACCCTCGATGATGCGACCGCCTGCACGTTCCGGCTTGAGCGCATACGATCTCACGCTCGTTTTCGCGATGGCAGGACCAACCTGATCAGGCGAGATACCAAGCACAGCAAGATCTTTCGTGTCGATCGGTTTTTTCTTCGACTGCATGATGTCGCGCACGGTCGGGTAACGTGGCTCAGCCAATCCCTGCTGGGCAGTGAACAGTGCTGGCAGCCCAACCGACACTTGCTCAACGCCATCGGCAAGCTCGTGATCGGCGAGTGCAACGTCTCCTTCAATCTCGAGGCCCGTAATCCAACCGACCTGCGGAAGTCCCATGATCGAGGCAACGCGCGGCAACGTTTGCGCACGCGATGTGTCGCCTGATTTATAACCGCCCAAGATGATATCGGGCTGCTCTTCGGTAAGCACCGCCGCGAGCACGCGCGCCTTAGCCTGAGGATTGGTCGTGTCGATCGCTTCATCGTCAATAAGGATCGCGCGATCGGCTCCCATCGAGAGTGCATGGCGAATAGCGGGGACCTCGTCCTGCGAGCCCACCGTAACGAGGATCACTTCGCCACCGTTTTGTTCCTTGAGCTGAACTGCTTTCTCCACGGCGAATTCTGCATAGGGATCGATGATGAGCGCAGCACCTTCGGTGGACACTTCCCCATCGCTACCGAGCGTGATGAGCGCTTCGGTGTCGATGGACTGCTTCACGCAAACTGCTATCTTCACGCGTTAACTCCTTCTCTTATTTGCTGGACGGGTGTCCTAGAGCGCGTACGTTTTCTTCACTTCATCAGCAATGATCTTGCGCTGGATCTGGTTCGTACCGCCGATGATAGTGAACGCCTTCGCATCGCGGTAGTAGCGCTCGACCGGGTATTCCTTGCAGAATCCATAGCCGCCATGGATCTGCACCGCATCGGTTGCCGCCGCTTGAGCTGCTTCGGTGCAGTAGACCTTTGCCGCTGCCACGCGCTCCTTCACATCGCGCGCATTAGTGACGAACGCCTCGATCGCGTCATCAAGAATGCCCTCAGAAGCTGCCACGGCAATGCGCATGTCTGCGAGTTTGAACGAGACACCCTCGAAATCGATGACTGCCTGGCCGAATTGCTTGCGGGAATTGGCATACGTTGCCGAAGCAATGAGGCTTGCACGCGTAATGCCGAGCGCGGTTGCAGCGAGCGCGATGCGCCCACGGTTGAGCGCGTGAAACGCAATTTGGGCACCTTGCCCCACTTCGCCGATAAGCGCATCGGCTGCTACCTCAACCTTGTCGAAGAAGATCGGGCACGTGGGAGAACCATGCAATCCAAGCTTCTGCTCATGCGCGCTGATCACCACCCGTTCATCATGGGCATCAACGATGAACGCGCTCGGTTTCTTCTCGCCGTCCACTTCAACATTGGCGAACACGCAGAAGTAATCTGCCACTGCTGCGTTCGAGATGAACATCTTATTTCCGCTGATCACATAACCGTTGTCGGTCGGCTTCGCGCTCGTGGTGAGCGAGAAAACATCCGAGCCCGCATTGGGTTCCGTGAGCGCAAAGCTGATCTTCTTCTCCCCTGCGATGATCTCGGGCAGATAGGTGTTCTTCTGCTCATCGGTTCCGTAGGTCATGATCGCATCCGCGCCAATTGCAGCGACGAACAGCATGAGCGCCACGGCGGGAGATTCCTGCGCCAAACGCGCCACGCATGCTGCCCAGCAATTCACGCTCACCGCGAACCCACCTTGCTCTTCAGGCATGGCAAGACCGAAAAGACCCTGTTCAGCAAGGAGATCATAGATGTCTTGCGGAAATTCATCCTCTTCATCGATCTCTGCCGCACGATCAGCGATAACATCGGTGCACACACTGTCCACCATTGAAAGGATCATGCGCTCTTCTTCTTGCAGCTGATACATCAAAAACTCCTTCGTGCGATTTTTACTTGAGGGGATGAGCCTTGAAATACTCGATCATGCGCGGAACGACCGTGTAGAGATCGCCCTTGCTGCCATAATCCGAATGCTCGAAAATGAGCGCGTAAGGATCGGTATTCACACACATGATCGTAGTAGCGCCGTCGCAGGCGACCATGTGCTGCGCTTGTCCAGAAATGCCGAGGGTGAGGTAGAGATCGGGCACCACCGTGCTGCCCGAGATACCCACGAGCGCTTCTTTGGGAAGCCAGCTCTCCGCTTCATAGATCGAGCGCGAGCAACCCAATTCGGCATCGATCAGGCTGCAGAGTTCGCGCACCATCTCAAGATCCTTCTCCTCCTTGATGCCGCGCCCAACGCTCACGATGCGTTTCGCGCTCGGCAGATCGACATCGCCCTTCACGCGCGGGCCGACCGAATCGAGCTTCACTTCATAAGCAGGCTCGATGAAGGGAAGCTCTGCCTCCGCGTTCTCACCGCTTGGCTCAGCATCAGGAAACGTTGCGGGGCGTACAAAATAGAACGAGGTCGTGTCATCTGCGCCTTTGTACTTGCGGTTCGCCAGGCCACCAAAATACATAGTGGTTGAGTCCTTGGCACTGGGAAGAGCGGTCACGTTCGAGATCACGCTTCCTCCCACACGCGCTGCCACTCGTCCAAGCAGAAGCTGGATGCGTCGCGAAGATTCTGCGAACACCGCTGACGGCTTCTCCTTCTCGATAAGGTCGACCAGAGCAAGGTACGAGTCTTCCATCATGCGGCCTTCAGGCACCTCAAGGCGATAGACGGTATCAGCAACCCCAGGAGCTACGCTTGTAGTAGGAAGCGCGATAAGATCGACTTCGTCAGCGAATTGACGAGCGCCAGCACACAGCTCGACAACCGGCTGTTCGCGTTCGGCGACAACAAAGATCTTCATAGCGCTTACGCCCCCTCGGTAGTCAGATACGTATGAACTTGCTCGATGAATTCATCGATGCCCTCATCGGTCGCTTCGAAGAACACCATCTTGCGCGGTGTTGGTTCAGGCACTTTCGTCTCAACAACCGCGTAGTTCGCTGGAGGAAGTTCAAGACCGATATCCTCCAAAGTTAGCTCATGAACAGGCTTGCGACCTGCGCTCATGATATCTGCCACCTTGCAGGTGCGCGGCTGCGCCATGTCGGAAAGCACCGAGAGCACCGCAGGGGCTTGCATCTCGATGTGCTCGATCTCTTCATCGAGCTCACGTGTTACCTTGATCGTGTCGCCTTCAGCAGTAAAGTCGATCACCGCATTCACATTAGGGATGCCCAAGATCTCACCCAGCTGAATGCCCATCTGATGAGCGTAGATATCGGCCGATCCATCGCCACAGATAATAAGATCGATGTTGCCGATATGCTTGATGGCTGCCGCGACCGCTTGCGCTGTTTGATGGGTTTCAGCGTCTTCGAGTGCATCGTCCATCACCAAATAGACCTCGCTTGCACCACGCGCTGCCACATTCTTACGCATGGTCGTGTCGTGGATCTTCGTATCGCCTACCGTAAGCGCAATAAGCGAATGCTCGCCATTCGATCCCTCAACGAACTGTGCCGCTGCTTCGATAGCGTTCAGGTCATAGAGCGAAACGATATGGGGAACCGCCTGATAATCAAGCGTTTTGTCGGAATTAGTTCGAATAGCGACATCGTCATAAACGGACTTGAAACAAACAACGACGTTCATCTATCTCCTTACCACTCTTCGTTTCTTACCGCTACTTAGACATAAAGAAAGAGGGAAGAGTTGCCCCTTCCCCCTTCTTTTATCCCTAGTGTAAGAGCTAAAAGGCTTACAGTTCGTCCTGGTTGCCTTTTGCATACTCTTTGAGGATGCCACGGCCAGCGATGTGGACCATGATCTCGACGGTGCCGCCACCGATCTGGAAACCACGGCAGTCGAGCATGAGGCGGGAAACGCGCGTTGCGTCGGTGTAACCGAGACCACCCATGAGCTGGAGTGCACGAGAGCAAACGTCAGTAAGAGCAGGTGCACCATAGCGCTTCAGCATAGCTGCGTCGTTGTTGACCGGAATGCCGTTGTCGAGCTTCCAGCAAGTACGATACAGGAAGTTACGGGTGTTGGTCAGAGCGATCTGCATCTCGACGATGTGCTCCTGAACGAGCTGGAAGGTCTTGATGCCAACGCCGAACTGCTGACGCTCGTTGGTCCAAGCGCAAGCATCGTCCATAGCAGCCTGAGCTTCACCGAGGAGTTCTGCCAAGAGAACGCAGCGCTCCCACTCGAAGTTCTTCATGAGCTGCAGGAAGCCCTTGCCCTGCTCACCGAGGAGAGCAGTCTCAGGAACGATGACGTTGTTGAAGTGGACCATAGCGAAGGGGTTGATCTGCATACCGATCTTGTTGAGCGGCTCGAGAACAACACCCGGGGTGTCCTTGTCAACGAGGTACATGGACATGGACTTGTTCTCAGGAGAAGGATCCTCGTCCTTGCAAACTACGATGAAGCCGTTTGCATGCTCTGCAAAGGTAACCCAGGTCTTGGTGCCGTTGATCTCAACGTTACCGTCGCCAAGCTTCTTAGCGGTAGTGGTCATATAGATGTTTGCAGAACCTGCTTCAGGCTCGGAAATTGCGAGGCAGTAAGGAGGATAGCCATTCTCATAGTAGAAGTCTACCGCGTACTTGATCTGCTCTTCGGTACCGAATTCGCAAACGTCAAACATGATCAACAGGTTTGGAGCCATAGGGATGTTACCACCGATGTGGCAAAGCTCTTCGATAGCAATAGCCATGGTGACGTGATCGCAAGGGGTTCCGCCGTACTCAGCAGGAATACCGAGCTTACCAAAGCCTTCGTCTACCCAAGACTTAGCGATAGCAGAGTCGATGCCGCGGTTCTTGTAAGCCTCGGCGATCTTCTCCTCAGGAAGATGCTCTTTACCCCATTTACGGATGTTCTCACGAAGCAGCTTTTGCTCATCAGAGTAGCTATAATCTAGCATGTTTTTCCTCCTTCAGGAAATCTTTCCTCTTGAACCTAACTTCTATCTTTAAGCGGGCAAAGCTCCAACATCGCCCGCTCAAGATCAAACGATTTTGGTCTTACGACCAGGGTAATTTACCCTACTTATTTGGTGACATCAGGACCAGGAGCTGCCTGCATGTCGACAGGAATCTCCTCGTTGATGGTCATACCGATCAGATAACCGTCGCGAACAGCCTCGAGAAGACGTTTGTACTCGTCGGTCTTGTAAGGATCGTGCGGACCAACGCCAGCCCAGGTGGTGTGCGGCGAAGCGTTGCCGATAAGATGGAGGTGACCCTCAGGGACAACACCTTTCATCTGATCGTAGAGGCTCGTGTTATCGACGCACTTGGTGCCGGTGATGATGGTGTCAGCAGGAACGGTGAATACTTTGCCCTCTGCATCTTCGCAAACGACGCCTTCTTTGTTGTATTCCTTGACCTTGGTAGAGGTGAGGATCTTGACGCCTTCGCTCTTAAGCTTGCGGAGCTCAGGATTCTTGTCGATGATGCCGATCTCAGCGCCAGCCTTCTTGGCTTCTTCGATAACGGTAACCTCGCGGCCTTCGTTCATTGCAGATGCAACTTCGATGCCAGCGAAGCCGCCACCGATAACAGCCATGCTCTTGCCAACGAGGATGTGCGTGCCAAGGCCCCACTTCATGATGCCCAGCGGTGCGCCGAGAACATTCATGCCAAAGCAAGACATGGTCCACATGAAGCCCTTGCCCGGGGTGCCCTTGCCCTCAACGAGAGCCTTCAGAGCGTGAGAATCGATAACGTTCTTGTTGTCCTTGCCTGGAACATCAGGAGAAACCGTTTCAGGACCAACAGCGAGGATGACCTCATCTGCACCAAAGTCCTTGATGTATGCAGGGGTGACCTCGGTGTTCAGACGAACATCGATGTTGAGGCGCTTGATCTCGTTGTTGTACCAATCGACCATAGGAGGCAGTTCGTCGTTGAGAACCTGAGCAAGGTTCAGCAGGCCGCATGCCTTCTTCTTCTGATCGACAACGGTGACGTTGGTGTAACCGCGCATACGCATGGTACGAGCAGCCTCGAGACCAGCAGGGCCAGCACCGATGATAAGGATCTTCTTCTTTGCCTCGTCGCCAGAGACCTTGTGATCCTGCGGCAGGCCATACTGAGAGAAGTAGACGTTCGGGTTGACCGAGCACTTGCAGGGCTTGCCAACGAAGATGTTGTCAAGACAACGGGAGCAAACGATGCAAGGACGAACTTCCTCGGCACGATCTTCCTTGACCTTCAAGCCGATTTCCGGCTCAGCGATCCAGTGACGTGCCATACCAACAGCATCGCCAGAACCATCTTCGATGATCTTTTCGCAAACATCGAGGTGGTTGATACGAGTGCCAGGGAAGGTAGGAAGCTTGGTGTACTGCTTAGCAGCCTTAGAAAGGTAGATGAACTCACCTTCAGGAACGAGCTGGTTAGCAACAGGACGAGGAGCCTCATGGAAGCCTGCCTGGATGGACCAAGCGTCAACACCGTGCTTCTCGACAACTTCGATGACCTCTTTGAGGTCTTCGAGGCGCTGACCGCCAGGCATGAGGTCGTCTGCAGAATAACGAATGAGGATCGGATAATCTTCGCCGCATACACGATGGATCTCATCGATGATGTCGGTAAGGAGACGGCAGCGGTTTTCCGTGGATCCGCCGTACTCGTCAGTACGATGGTTGGAGTACTTGGAGATGAAGCGCATGACCATGTAGCCAATACCTGCATGGATCTCGATGATGTCGATGCCAGCCTTCTGGCAACGCTTAGCAGCTTCACCGTACTGCTTAACGACGAGCTTGATCTCGTCGATGGTGAATTCGCGCTCCGGCATACCTACGAAAGGACCAGAAACAACGTCTTTAGAAGGAGCATAGCTCAAAAGCTCCGTGTTGCCATCCGGACGCCACTCGTAGCAGAGCTGCAGCTGAGCAGCGAGCTTAGCGCCATGCTTATGGCAAGCTTCTGCGGTACGGGTAAGGCCTGGGATAAAGCAGTCGTCCCAAACACCGCAAGCACCAGTAGTGGTGTGGTATTTAGGATGGGTGTCGAAACAGTCGCAAACATAGCAAGAACCGATCTCGATAAGACCAGCCCCACCGATTGCGCGCTGCTCGTAGAAATCGATCAGGTCGTCACCAATGGCATAGTTATCGGTTTTCTCGATGGTCATTGGCAGCATGACGAAACGATTGCGAATCTCTACGTTGCCGATTTTAAACGGCGTGGTAAGTGCTTCGTATTTCACTGCACAGCCCCTTTCTACAAGACTTGTTGTGAGCTACTCGTTATTCCTTGAAGCTGCTCGATCGTTAATTTCGATGGCAAGCGTTTAGAGCGTAAAAAACCATAGCCTCGATTAAAGACCATGGTTCGTACCTAAATGCTTGCTATCGGAAGTGACGAATCGTATCTCAGCTCCTTTGCTATAGATATTGTAATGCAGATGTTACGTTTATCGATGGGCATTATAGTTTTTTTGTTGGTCTATAGGAATCATTTATAGGTTTTTTCATTCAAAGTGGATGATACAACCTCTCGTCCTTCTATTGATACCGATGAATCATATCGAGTCCGTCTACCCAAATCATTGAATTTGACCAACGAATCGAGACAAGTATAATGTTCCCAGCAGCGATCGAGTCTTCCGATAACGCGCAGGATCGTTCTTATGAACAGGCGCTATAGTTCGTACGAAGGCAGGTCGCATCCGCGAATAGACCTGATGCCGCACGGGCAAGGAGAAATCACACGTGGGACCGCTCGATACGAAACTTCTTATCGCCGATGCATTTGTCGAACTTTGCGACGAAATGCCGCTCAAGAAGGTATCCATTTCGGACATCGTTGAAAGAACGGGCAAGAACCGCAAGACCTTCTACTATCACTTCGTCGATAAAGAGGCTCTCATCATTTGGCGCTTCCGCTACGATCTGGGCCTTGCACTGCAGCGCAAGTTTCCTGAGAGCATCCTGGTGTACGAAGAGCCGAGCAAAGACTCGGTAACCCAGTTCCCGTTCTACATCACGCAGAAATCAGGTGTGCGTTCGCTCGATCACTCGAAATTCTTCGATGTGTTTGCGAGCGTACTCGAAAAACGTCGCACTTTTTATACGCAGGCGCTGCTCGAAACGGGACCGCATGCCTTGCGCAACTATCTCTACGATCTTTATTTGCCGGCATTGCGCAACGACATCGATATCATCCTCGCGAATCGCTATCTACCCGAAGAGAATATCGAGTTCTTGAGCGAATTCTATACGTGCGCATTCCTGTACTACTTCATCCGCAAGTGCGATCAACCGGTCGTGAAGCATCTCATCAGCAACGCGGGGCCCTTCGCGAACCTCATTCATAGCTCGCTTGAGATGGAGATCAAGGAAGCCCAGCTTCGCCGCAATCTCTAATTCCCTATCTGCGACAAACCCAAAACCTAAGATTCTTCCGCTGAACAAAGCGGTCTATCCTCCCGCCTTAGCACTATGAGAATTCGATTTCACACGTAGCGCGGGTAGCTTGCCTGATGGCGTCTGTTCTTGCGCATGATCGCTAAATGTACAAACCAAAAAACTTACGAACCTCTGAACAAGGCTGAAAACACAAAAAGAGAGGCACCTTTGCGGTGCCTCTCTTCGATTCAGGTTAGTCTCTCTCTGACTAAATAGGAAGCTTATTTCTCGGAAGCGAGCGTGCCAGAAACAAACTTCTCTGCAGCATCCCTCTTGCCTGCGTTGTAGCAGAGCGTACAGAAGATGTAGATAAGGATCATAACCACGATGTCGAGGATGAAGAAGAAGTCCCATCCGAACATCTGATTAACGAGAGCCAGACCAGATGCTGCGAAGGCGCCGACCAAGTTGACCGGAATCAGGATGACAGAGTAGATCTTGTCATAGTGAAGGTCACCGAAGATTTGACGCGTTAAGTACGGCAACAACGTTGTTACGAACGCGTAGATGAAGCCGTAGATCAGACCGCCGCCGAAGAGAATCGGGAGGATCTTGTTGTAGCCGCCGAACCAGATACCGCAGATACCGAGAACACCAGTTACGATACCAACGATAAGAGCGAGCTGTACGGACTTAGACTCGAGGATACCAGTACAGATCTTACCGATCATCATACCGACCATCGAGAATGCCTCCAGGGTACCGGAGATAGCCATCAACTCAGGAATAGCAGTTTGCGTACCCGGGATAACAGCAACGACGCCCTGATAGAAGTTCGTGTAGTGCTGCGGATAAATACCGCAGATGTTCATCAAGCAGCCTGCGATGATGAGTACGTAGAAGTACCAACGGGTGTAAGCAACCTTGGGCTCCATACCCTTGAGGACTGCATGCTCTTCAGCAATATCTTCGCCCTCAGCGATAGGTGCACCATATGCCTTCAGTCCAACGTCCTCAGGAGCGTTGCGGAGGCAGAGTGCGGTCCAAGGAATGGTACCGAACAGGCAGATAACGCCGAACACCATGTAGAGGTTACGCCAGGTTTCCTCGACGAGCAGGTTCGGACCAAGAATGGTCTGACCAACGATGTTCAGGATAGCGCCGCCTGCACCAGTCATTGCATAAGAAAGACCGAGCGCAAAACCAAGCTTCTTCTTAAACCAACGACCGAGAACGCCAGCGGTCATCAACCAGAGCAGAGTGATCTGGGAGAAGCCGATGAACACACCAGCGATGTACCACTGCCAGATGACCGTGAACTGCGACATGCAAAGGTATGCAGCAGTTACGAAAACACCTGCAAGCGTACAGATGATTCGAACGTCGAACTTCTCAAGCAATGCACCGACGATTGGCGAGAAGATAACCTCGAACAAGTAAACAAAGGACATGTAGAGAGAAACGTCGGAAACCTGAATTCCGAGCTGCATGGCGACCGGACGATATGCCAGACCCGGGCAGCTGAAGGTAATAGCACTAGATGTAAAGATACAAATCATGCAAGTAAACAGAACCAAAAAATGACGAACTGTAAACTTCTGAGTTTTTACATTTTCAGCCATAACCCCTCCTTCTTTTCCTGGAGCACTTGCGCACTCCTGCTTCCTTTACATGCAATCACTCTTTGAGAGGCTCGGTGCACTTCTCTCTAAGAACCATTGCACGCAAGAGCATATTTGCTCTCACAAGCTATTCTGTTCCTCCACAGGCTCTACAAAAATGGTCAGATGTTTGATTTTGTCCAATGGAATTATTTCTTGAACGCGTTATACTACCCCGCTATTTGAACATGTTCGTTTTTATATAACCCCAGTTCAGATGCGTATTTTATATTCTGCTCACTACAACGATACAGTGCGCGCTAGTAAAAAATATTTTTATTACGCCCAAAATCCCGACGATGCGACGCAAAAACCTATAGCTTTTCGTAATGAAACGGTTACTTATCACCGCATCCGAAAACAATAGGTCGTGCTAAAAGCAAGTTGGGCACCTGGCGCAATGCCAGATGCCCAACCAAGCGAACTTACCTATTGATAAGCGTTTATGCGATCGCGAATGCGATTAGTGCATGGTGCCAGCAGCTTTGTCGCCGCGGTAATCCTTCATGCCCCACTTCACGACGATGAAGCCGAGGACGAAGCAGATGACCGCAACGCAGAGGCCGACGATGAAGTACCAATCCCAGCCGGGACCCTGGTAGATGAGAGCCAGACCAGAAGCAGCGAATGCGCCAACCAAGTTGACCGGCATGAGGATGACAGAGTAGATCTTGTCGTAGTCCTTCTCGCCGAACAGCAAGCGAGTGATGTAAGGCAGCGCCGTGGTGACCAACGGATAGAGCATACCGAAGATGAAACCACCGAAGAACAGAACCGGCAGGACCTTGTTCATGCCGCCATACCAAATGCCACACAGGCCGATGAAACCGCAGATCGAACCGAATGCGAGTGCAACGACGATGTTGCGGGATTCGATAGCACCGATGGTGACCTTACCAACAGCCATACCGATCATGCAGCATGCCTCGAGCGTACCAGACATGATCATGAGATCCGGAATGGTGATGCCCGCTGCGTCAACCGCAACAACGGTCTGATAGAAGGTGGTGAAGTGCTGCGGATAGATGCCGCCGATGTTGAACATGCAGCCTGCAAGGATGAGTACCCAGAAGTACCATTTGCCATAAGCCTGCTTTGCTGGGATACCGGGGAGATCGAGGTGCTGAGCATCGATGACCTCGCCCTCGGTGATCGGAGCACCATATGCCTTCAGGCCGCAATCCTGCGGATGCGAGCGAATCGCGAACAGCGTGAAGGGGATGGAGAGCACTGCAGCGGCGATGCCGTAGAACATATAAAGGTCACGCCAGGTGTCTTCAACGAGCAGGTTCGGACCGAGGATGAACTGACCGATGAAGTTGAAGACCGCACCGCCAAGACCGGTCATTGCATAGGAGATACCGAGCATGAGACCGAGCTTAGCCTTGAACCAGCGGTTCAAAAGGCCTGCGACCATGAGCCACAGAAGCGTGATCTCGCCAACGCCCATGAAGAAACCGGAAACGTACCATTGCCAGAGCTCGGTGTAGAACGACATGCAGAAGATGCCGCCCGAAGTGAAGACTGCAGCGATGGTGCAGATGATGCGTGCGTCGTACTTCTCGAGCAGCGCACCGATGATGGGAGAGAAAATAACTTCGGCGAAATAGACGATCGACATGTAGAAGGACACATCTGAGACCTGAACACCGAGGTAATTTGCTACTGGACGGTAGCAAAGACCGGGGCAGCTAAACGTGATAGCTGCGCAACCAAAGGTGCAGAAGACGCAGGTGAGCACTACAAGAATATGACGCGCCGTCATTTTCTGAGTTGTAGCAGCAGTTGCCATAACTTCTTTTCCTTTCCGGGCGAACCACGACAGATGCCGTGAAAACGCCACACTTTCCTTTACATTCAATACAGCAAGTGCGAGATCACCTGGTAAATCTGGCGCGTTTCACCACGTGATACCGCAATGGGGAAGGTTCCCCTGTACTCTATTTTGAAAGTTTATTTTTTTCCGAAAAATAGCCAGGTTTCAAAAACTGACCACTTGACGGGTTAAAACCCTTATGTAGAAAGCGATTTTGTTTTGGTTTTTATGAATGAATGCCCAAAAAAATCATAGGCATAACCAATAAAAGACGGGCAAAGTGATAATTCTGTCCGATTTTGAACATGTTCAAAACGCGTTCAAACATCTCGTGAACATGTTTTGAACCCGTTCGCGGATTATCATAAAAAATGCCGCAAGAAATCTTGCGGCATCAATTGTTGCTTATCTGTAATTCTGGACAGCTTTGAGGCTTAGCGCTTCTTTTTCTTCTTGCCGCCCTTGCCCTTCTTTTTCTTGTAAGCCTGACGGGCACGAACGTCGATACGAATAGCCTGAACAACGAAGTACAGGAAGATGCCATAGCCGATGATGCCGACACCGATAAGGTTCAGCAGATTGAACCCAGCGTTGAACATGTAATAGATGATGAGCGTAGTGATCGGGTTGATGACCAGCGCGTAGATCCAATACTTCGTGCTTGTTTTCATAGAACTTCTTCCTTTTCGTATTTGTCGAGAATGAGCGGGGCTGAAATGTAGACCATGATCTGGTCGGTTCCTTGGGCGATCTGATTACCGCGGCAGTCTTCCCAAATCGAACTGACTCGCGAACCTTCAGTATACCCGAGTCCGCCGAGAATTTGCATCGCATTGCTTGCGACCTCGGTGGCGGTCTTCGGGATGAAGCGCTTCATGAGTGCAACCGACAAGCGCTTATCAGGGGTATCGTTTTCGATATCCCATACTGCCCGGTAGAGCATAAGGCGCATGCTGGTGAGCGATACCTCCATATCAGTGAGCATCTGTTCGATCTGCTGGAACTGGCTGATATGCTTGCCGAACGCGATACGCTCCCGCGCATGTGCGACCGCATCTTCCATCGCAGCTTGCGCCATGCCTACCGAAGAGGCGCAAATGAACACGCGTCCGAATTCGAGCAACCGGAAAAGCTGCTGAAAGCCTCCCTCGTTACCGCTCAAACGATACTCAGGCAAAAGCTCAACATCGTCGAACGCGAGCGAAGCGAACGGCAACATGGACTGCCCTATCTTGTTGATCGGATAAGCACGCACCCCTTTGAGCGTGCGCGGGATGAGCCAGAAAGCAAGAGCAGGATACTTGCCTGGGTCCTGCACGTCCTTATCGATCGCGGCAACCAAGATGTTGGGAGAATACTCGCCGTTGTTCACATAGTTCTTTTGGCCATTGAGAATGATCTTGCCATCGACGGTTTGCGTGTAGGTATGCATGCCCATCGTATCCGAACCTGCAACGGGCTCGGAAATGGCGAACGAGAACATGAGACGCCCTGTCTTGCGATAGAAGTCGAGCGCATCGGAAAAACGTGAGGACTCAGCGAACCAATTCATGATCTGAAGATTGAAGAGATCATTCTGAAACGGCAGGGTTGCTCCAGCACAACGCGAAAGCTCTTCAAGGATGAGCGTTTGACTCATGACGCTATGGGCGAACGACTTCCCTACCGTAGAGGATTCGAAGCTGAAATAGAGATCGGTGAATCCCTTCACCACCTCATCTGGCAGACCCTGATCGCGCTTCCACTGGAATACGCGTTCGGGCAAGAAAACGCTTTCCCCAAACTCTCGGAATGCAGCGACAAGCCGCTTTTGCTCGGATGAAAGAGCAAAGCTATACATAGTTCCTCTTCTAAAAAATGATCGCAGTTGTTCTTCGTATACTAGCGTAGCTAAACAAAGAGGCTTTTTGAAGCATCAAAACGCCTTCTCTGTCCGACAATCCATAGGGCAATCCATTATTTAGGCGTGAATGAATTCCGTATAATTGAACATATCCGAGAACCAAAAGAGAACGAGGTATGCCATGAAGATTCTCGCCATCAACGGAAGCCACCGCGTAGGCCAGAACACCGACTACTTGATCAACGAAGCACTGAGCGCCGCTGCAGAGCTCGGAGCGGAAACTGAAGTGATCGAGCTTTCCGAAAAGAACGTCGAATACTGCACGGGCTGCAACCGCTGCTTATTCAAGCCGGAATGCAGCATCAAAGATGACGACATGGAAGAGATCAAGCAGAAGATGCTCGAGGCGGATGGCATCATCGTGGCTTCGCCCGACTATTTCTCGAATGTGTCTGGCCGCATGAAGACCTTCATCGACCGCACCCGTCCTATGCATATGGTGGCGAACCAGCTCAAAGGCAAGGTTGCAGGCTGCATCACCATGGCAGGCCTCGATAACTGTGGCGCAGAACCCACCTATGCAGCACTGAGCCAATTCTGCTCGACCCATGAGATGATCCAGGTCAATCCGCGCCCCGAAGGCCCCGTTATCGCTTCGGTGGTTGCCGGTTCGCTCATGGCGGGCATGAAGGACGGCAAGCCGCAATGGCGTCGCTCCGTTTCCGAAGATCCGATCGCGCCTGCAGTCGCACGTCAGCTTGGCATCGACATGGTGGAGCTCATCAAGAAGCTGGCATAGTGCGCTAGATTCGTTGGGCCTGGGCTGCAAGCCCACAAGACACTAGAACATTCTTTACAAGCCTCCGTCCTGCGCGGAGGCTTTTTCGTGTGCGCTCCAGCCGAAATGATCAAGCGAAACGATAGATCGGGCAAAACCGAATAGACAATCCTATGTGTCTGTCCAAATCTTGCAAATCTCTTTATTTATTGAAATCGAGATACTAATATCTGCTCTAATGGCACGAGCCGAACGTTATTCCAAAGGGAAAAGGGGCAGCAATGGATTTTAGTCTTACCGATGATCAGGAACTCATGATCGAAAGCGCACGCGAATATGCAGAGCGCTACTTCACCGATGAAGCAGTGAAGCAAGCCTACGAAGTCGATCATCATATTAGCGTGGAAGCAGCAATGGCCTACCGCGAGGCAGGGTTCATGCACATGGGCCTTCCTGAAGATATCGGCGGCATCCCTGTCGACAAGCTCACCGAGATCCTTCTTGTCGAGAAGCTCCATGAATTCACTGGCGTGGTGCTCCCCTTCGTTACCGACTTCAACACCATCACCGACGTGATCGATTTTGGCACGAAAGAACAGCAAGAGCTGATCATGAACGCCATCGAGAACGTTGAGAGCACCTGCATCGCCTGTACCGCCATCTCCGAACCCGCCGCTGGATCGGATAATAACGCGATGACCTGCGTCACGCGCAAGCAGCCCGATGGCACGTATCTTCTGAATGGCCAGAAGACCTGGGTCACGCTTGGCGGACTTTCGCTCTACACCATAGTCGTTGCGAAGGACGAGGACCCGAGCTACGAAAACGACAAGTATTCGCTTTGGCTGGTACCCAACGATGCCGAGGGCTTCACGGTCGCCTCGCTTGAGAAGGTTGGTCAGCAGGCAATCCCGTTCGTTGACCAATTCTTCGACAACGTGGTAGTCACCGAAGAACAGCGAATCGGCGAGGCTGGCATGGGCTGGAAGCTGCTCATGAAGAAGCTCGAGTTCGAGCGCTGCTTGGTGGTTGCCTCTTCGCTCGGTTTGGCGCAGGCAGCCCTGAACGATGCTGGCGCTTATGCTAACGATCGCGTCGCGTTCAAGGAGCCGATCGCCCGCATCTCCATGATTCAGCAGCATCTCTGCGAAATGGAGAACATCATCGAGAACGTGCGTTGGCGTTTGTATCGCACGGTCACCATGCTCGACAACGGTGAATCAACGCGCCTCGAATCCGCACTGCTCAAGGGATACGCCTGCCGCGAGCTCACCCGCGTGGCCGATCTGGCGATGTCGATCTATGCGGCTATTGGCTACACGAAAGAAATGCGTATCGGACGCATCTGGGCAGACCTTCGCGGTAACGAAATGGGCGGCGGTACGACCGAGGTCATGGAATATATCGCTGGCCGTCAGCTCGCGAAGAAGTACAAGGCCTAAACAGGTAGCACAAAACAAGCGACAGAGGGCGTGCAGAGATCTTCTACACGCCCTTCTTATAAGGAGATCATCATGAAAGACGAACGAACAGGTGGCGAAGACAAGCCGATTCGCTGGGGGATCATCGGGTGCGGCAATGTTGTCGAGACTAAGAACGGAGTTCCCACCTATACTGCCGATCATTCAGAATTAGCAGGCGTCTGGAATAGAACCGCAGAAAAGGCGCAGGCGTGGGTCGATGCGCAAGGCCATGGCAAAGTGTACGAAACCATGGAAGAGCTGCTGGCCGATCCTTCGATCGATATCGTCTATGTTGCCACCACGCCGAACTGTCACAAAGAGCAAGCGATCGCGGTCGCCCAAGCGAATAAGCATTGCTACCTCGAAAAACCGATCGCTCTTTCTTGGGAAGATGCCCAAGCGATCAAGCAGGCCTTCGATGAGAGTGGGACACGTTGCTACGTAGCGCACTACCGTCGTGGCATGCCACGCTATAAGGAGCTCAAGCGCCTCCTCGATGAAGGCGCGATCGGCATGGTGCGTGGCGTGCAGCTCATCAGGACGCAACGTCTCACTGCTGAGGAATGCTTGCCCGAAGATCAAAAGCCATGGCGCGTGCGCCCCGAAGTATCTGGCGGGAGCCACTTCTACGAAGGCGATGCGCACATGCTCGACCTCGTGGACTATCTGGTCGGCTCGCTCGCTACCTTCAACCTGTCTGCCACCAATAGAACCGGTTTCTATGAAGCAGAAGATGCCGTCTCGCTTTCAGCGATCACCGAATCAGGCGTGCTCGTCTCTGGTATGTGGTGCTATGCCACTTACAAGGCGATCGATCGTTTCCTTATCTTCGGCGATAGAGGCAGCATCGAATTCCCCTACTACGACAATGCAGCACCGCTCGTGCTCGAAACGATCGCCGGCGACCCCGAAGACACGATCGCCCATGAGGGCGTTATGGGTGGCGTACGTGAAGAAGCACCTCTCGAGAGAACCGAGATCTTTACTGATGTTGACACCTACCCTGGCTTTGGACAGATACAAGACATTGTCAACGAATTAAGGGGTGTGCCGGGGGCAATTTGCACGAGCACGCTCGACAACGCAATGAAGACTTTAAAGATCACGCTCTCCGCACGAAACGCCCGATAAAAAGTCGTTTCACACTAGTGCGATCCCTTCCATCACCCCTGGGGCAAAGCTTCGTTTCAGGGGTGATGCGCATAAATGCGCCCTTCTTTTCATATCCCCTTTCTTGTATAACGAAAGCATCGAAACGAACAACTTGATAGAAAGACTACTCACTTTAGCGGAGGTAAAAAATACTTCTTACAATGAAAAGACCCCGCTGGAACGTATCCAACGGGGTCTTCTTGTGAGCGTGTGCTAAGCGATTACCAGTTGCAAGGTGCTTCGCCAGCAGCCTGACGCTTGGAAACGAAGATGCGGTCTTCGATTTCCGGACCGTCGTAGACAACTACGCCGCCGTCTTCAGCGATCTTAGCGATCTCTTCATCGGAATAGCCGTAATCATGCATGAATTCAGCAGTGTGATAACCGATGGGCTTGGAGAGGACGACCGGGGGATCACCATAGCTACCAAAGCGAACCGGGGTCATCGGCAGAGCGCGCTTGCCATAAGCTTCGTACTCGACCATACGGAGAGCATCGTTATCGTATGCCTCTTCGTCCTTGACGACGTCGGTGTAACGGAAGCACTTCTGAGCAGGTACTTCGTTCTCTTTGAAGATCGCCATCCACTCATCGAAGGTCTTCTTAGCGAATGCCTTCTCGAGCCAATCGATAACCTCGACGTTCTTGCCAGAAGCCTTGAGCGAGGTGAGGTTGTTGGTGTCAGGATTCTCGATCTGATCCTCATGACCGAACAGACCCATCATCATCGGGTAATACTTGTCGTACTGCGGCATGCAGATGTAGATCCACTTGTCGTCATAGGTGCGATAGGTATTGTTGAAGGGGTTGGGAACGTGCTTACGAGATTTAGGATAAGGAGCACCGAACTGCGTTGCGCAGATACCGATGTTGCCGCCCCAAATAGCGCCAGCATAGAGGTTGGTTACGACCTTCTCGCCCTTGCCGGTACGGGTGCGATTGAAGAGTGCAGAGACGATACCGGTTGCCAACATGTGGCCAACATTGTAGTCGCCGAATGCCTGAGGAGCGATTGCAGGAGACTCGCCGTCCTCACGGAAAACGTTTGCAACGCCACCACGAGCAGCCCAGCAGACTGCGTCGAAACCGGGGCTGTCCTTTTCAGGACCATACTCGCCATAACCGCGCATCTGAGCCCAGATGAGGGTAGGGAACTCTTTGTGAAGCGTCTCATAGTCGAGACCCATCTTGTTAAGAGCTTTGTCACGCAGATTGTTCACGAAGATATCTGCGTCAGCAAGAAGCTTCTTCATGAACTTCATGCCTTCTTCGTTCTTCAGATTGATAGAAACGAAGTTCTTGTTGGTGTTGTTAAGGTCGATCGTAGGATCTTCCATGTCGGTCTGCTCGCAACCAAAGCCAGGACCCTGAGTACGCTGAGCATCGCCGTAGGGCGGCTCGACCTTGATGACCGTTGCACCCATTTCAGAGAGACAACGCACACAAGCAGGAGCAGCTACCCATTCGCAGAGTTCAACAACTTTAACGCCAGCGAGTGGGCCATAGCCATTGAGCTTTTCTGTAGTTGACATACAGAATTTCTCCTTTCATTCCACAACCAGTTATTTTGGTTCTTTTCTAGTATGACGTTCGGCTCATATGGTTTGGATGGTCAGTAATGCGTGTTTGTCCAAACTTGAGAAAAAAAGTTTACCAAACTGTTTATTTTTGGTGCCATTTTCCGCTTTGTCATTTGGTTTTGGTGGCGTTTTGAGAAAAATCGAGATTCGTCATTTAGACAATTCTATGATTTTGTCCGAAACTTCTGGGACAAATAGCCTTGTTGCGCACCGTCCGCACCTCTTCATGACACGCATCTCACTTGTGATCTAGTGCACTGTGCTTTCTTAATCCCTCTTCGAACGCGGCCCGTAGCTGGGGACGAACACCGACTCGGGCATCTCTTCGCCGCCATAGCAGAGCACCGAGGTGCCATCCATCTTTCCGATCTCGTCGGGCGTGTAGCCATAGGCCTCCATGATGCGCGCGGTGTCGTAGCCGATCGGGCGGCTCTTCCTGAGCACGGGGTCTCCCATCGATTCGAAGCGGATCGGAGAGGTGGGAAGGACCTTCTCGCCGAAGGCGTCGTAGTGGACGGATCTTAAGATGTCGTTGGCATAGGCCTCCTCATCGTTCAAGATGTCCTGGGCCTGGTAGAGACGCTGATAGGGGAAGTCGTTCTCCTTGAAGATGCGCTCCCAATAGTCCCAATCCTGGGTGGCGAACTGATCCTCGAGGATCTTCACGACCTCGGTGTTGATGCCGCGTCCATCGTTGATCACGGAAGAGCGGTTGTAGCGCTCGTCACCGATGAGGTCATCGAGGCCGATCGAGCGCATGACGTGGTCGTAGAAGATGTCGTAGCTGCCGTAGCAGATCATGAACCACACATCGTCCTTGGTGCGGTAGGAGTTGTTCGTCGGGCAGGTGACGTTGTAGCGGGACTTGGGCCACTTATCGCCGAACTGGGTGGAGGCGAGCATGATCTGCATCGCCCAGAGCGCGCAGTGGTACAGGTTCACCGTCACCTTGTCGCCCTCCCCGGTGCGATCCTTGCGCACGAGAGCGCCGAGCACGCCTGCGGTAAGGGCCATCGAGGCGTTCCAATCCCCGATCGCTGCCGGCCAGTTGATGGGCTGGAAGTTATCGGCTTGCGGCAACGAGGCGAAGAAGCCGCCGCGCGCACCGTAGGCCGTGGTGTCGAATCCCTTGCTGTCGCGCTCAGGACCGTATTCCCCATAGCCGCGCATCTGCGCCCAGACGAGGTGAGGATGGCGCGCATGCACCGCTTCGTAGTCGAGTCCGAGCTTCTTTAGGGCATTGTCGCGAAAGCTCGTGATCATGACATCGGCATCCGCTAGGAGCTTCTCGACAAACGCCGCACCCTCCGGGTCCTTCAAATTCACGCTCAAGAATTCCTTGTTCATGGATGCCAGGTCGAACGCAGGATCGTCGATATCGGTCTTCTGCATGCCGAACCCTGGGCCATTGGTGCGGTACTCATCCCCTGAGAACGGTTCGATCTTGTAGATGGTCGCTCCCATCTCGCCTAAGATGCGCGGACATGCCGGAGCTGCCACATACCCGGTGAGCTCGACGACCTTGATGCCTTCCAAACCTTTCATGCACTCCCCTTTTCCTTTATCAACTGTTTCACGCTCGCACGCGGTACCTGCTTCAGCACGCGCGATCGCGTTTGCAGCATTACCTATTCGAATCACTTGTCATAACCCAAGACTAACAAAAGACCCGACGCACAGGCCGGGTCTTTTGCATTTTATGTTGTTCACTGCGGCGAATGCGTCGTGCAAACGTGCGCGGCAAAAACGTAAAAAGAAATGGCTTAGAGGTTGTTCGTGATGACGTACTTCTCGGGATGAGCCTTGACCTCTTCGCGGTTCTTCGGGTTCATCTTCTGCATGCCCCAGTAAGCGTCCTGGGTGTTTGCAGCGAGAACCTGGTTGCGGTTCTCCATCTTGACTTGGTCGGCAAGTGAGAGACCGTCGAGCGAGCTCTGGAGTGCTTCCTTGGTAAGACGCAGACCGAACGGAGAAGTCTCGCGGCAGATTTCCTCAGCCAGCTTGACTGCTTCTTCCACAACTTCCTCATCCGGAACGACCTTGACTGCATAGCCCCACTCAGCGAGGGTCTCAGCCTTGAAGCGGCGCGGGTTCATGAGGATCTCGCAAGCACGTGCATAGCCGACGATCTTCGGGAGATAGAACGAACCGGACATGTCGGTGCCGGTGTAACCGATGGAGAGGTAACCAGCGTTCATCTTGAAGGATTCGCCGAGGATACGCATATCGCAAGCAGTAGCGATGGAAAGACCGCCACCAACAGCGAAGCCCTTGAGAGCGCCGATGATGGGCTGCTCGCACTTAGCCATGTTGAGCACCTGATCGGAGCACATGCGCTGCATGACATAGAAGTCACGCTGGATGCGGCCCATGTCCTCAGGAGGATCGAGGAACAGGTCGTTCAGGTTGAAGCCAGCGCAGAAGGACTTGCCTTCGCCGGTGAGAACGATAACGCGGCAATCCTTGTCATAGCGAACGAGGTTCAGGAAGTCGTTGAACTCTGCCATCTGCTCGTAGGACATTGCATTGAGGTTACCTGGATCGTTGAAAGAGCAGATGTAGACCGGACCACGCTGTTCGATCGTCAGCTTCTCATACTTATCGTAGGTAAACTCTGGCAAGTGATATGCCTCTTGGTAAACGCTCATACGTTACCCCTTCCATTTCTGAAACTAATAGTTTTAGCGTTTATTCATCGTAGTTTTCTATGTTTGGCTTGTCAATAAACAATCGCCGCGACTTGGGGAAAATTCGCACATTTCGCCTTATCAAGGGCAAAGACACGTGTGAAGCGTGCGCTCGTTGCTAAGCAATCGACGAATCAAAGCTTTAAGACCGAAAAATCGAACAAACTCTAGTAAAGTAAAGACCTACCATTTTTCATACTCGTTCGAACAGGATCGCTCTATGACTCAACTCAAGAAGCGCACCGTTGCTCTTATTGTTCTGCTTGCGTTCGCGCTGTGTTCGCTCTGTGCGTGCTCGCAAAGCAAGGAAGTGAAATTCGGCACCGGTAACAGCGAAGGCATGTACTATCAATTCGGTTCGCTTTTGGCTGATGAGAGCCAAAACGAAGCAGAGGTGCCCACGATCACCGTCGAAACCACCGCGGGCTCGAGCGCGAACCTTCGCTTGCTCTCGCAGGGCTTCCTCGATATGGCGATCGTACAGGCCGACACCTTAAGCGATGCCTACAACGGCACGGGCTTCTTCTCGAATTCAGGTGCCTATACGGGCTATAGCGCCGTAGCAGGGGTCTATACCGAGGCGTGCCAGATCATCGTTCCCGCCGATAGCCCGATCGAATCGATCGAGGACCTGGCGGGCAAGACCGTAAGTTTGGGCGAACGCGAATCGGGCGTGCTGCAAAACGCGCTTCAAGTGCTCGATGCCTACAACCTTCAGGAAAGCGATTTCACCCCAGAATACTTGAGCTTCTCCGAATCCGCCCAGGCGATGAAGGAAGGCAAGATCGATGCCGCATTCATCACGGCCGCTATCCCTACCCCAGCGGTCACCAACCTGGCCGATAGCATCGGCGTGCACGTGCTCTCGATCGATCCGTTCGCGGTGAATGTGCTCACCAAGCGCCACAGCTATTACACGCCCTGCACGATCCCTGCCAACACCTACGCAGGACAGAGCGAAGCGGCGCAAACCGTGGGTGTGCGTGCCGTGGTCGTTGCGCGCAATGACATGCCTGAAGACCAGGTGAAGAGCATCATGCAGCTTCTCTTCAATGGGCAGATTCCCTTCGCGGAAAAGCTGAAGAGCTCGATGCAACCCACCCTTGAAGAGGCAACGGAAGGCATTCCCATCGCGTTCCATCCTGGAGCGGCTGCCTATTATGCCGACAACGACATCACGGTGGACGTGATGAATTCCTCCGATGAAGGAAAGAGCGTCAGCGGAGGACAAGACGACTAACAGGTAGTGCGCAGGAGCGTCTCGCGCGCATACAGGGCGCTTGGCATATGCGCCTACCTATTTGATAGACCTGATAGAAGACACGTTATAAGGATCGCCTATGGCTCAAGTTTCTCTCGATATGTATCAAACGCTTGCGATCGCCGTTGTGGCGCTGCTCATCGGCGCTTGGCTCAAGACCAAGATCAAGGTGCTCGACCGCCTCTGCATCCCCTCCCCAGTAGTAGGCGGCCTGCTCTTCTCGATCATCACATGCGTGCTCTACGCTACCAGCATCGTTGACTTCAAGTGGGACGACACCCTTAAGAACGTCTGTATGGTCATCTTCTTCACCTCGGTTGGCTTCCAAGCGAACGTTAAGGTGCTGAAGAGCGGCGGAAAAGCACTGATCGTTCTCTTGTTCTGCGTGCTCTTCCTTATCGAAGCGCAGGACGTGATCGCCGTTGCGGTCTCGAATGTGATCGGTGTCGACCCGCTCATCGGCCTTGCAACTGGCTCTATCTCCATGGTTGGTGGCCACGGCACGGCAGGTGCGTTCGGCCCCGTGCTCGAAGACATGGGAGTAACGGGAGCCACCACCGTTGCCACCGCGGCAGCAACGTTCGGTCTGGTTGCCGGCTCGCTCATCGGCGGTCCTTTGGGCAATAACCTCATCAAGAAGAAGGATCTTCTGAAGACCCGCGTGATGGGCACCGACGATCTGCTCGTTGAGGAAGAAGAGAAGCACCATCGCTCGATCTCCCAATATGCACCGGCAGCCTATCAGCTCGCCATCGCAATGGGTATCGGCACGCTCGTTTCCTACCTGCTCTCGCTTACCGGCATGACCTTCCCGATCTACATCGGCGCTATGATCGTTGCCGCCATCATGCGCAACATCGGCGAATACACGGGCAAGATCGACATCCGTATCGGCGAGATCAACGACTTGGGCGGCATCTGCCTTTCGCTGTTCTTGGGTATCGCGATGATCACGCTCAAGCTCTGGCAGCTGGCCGACCTGGCACTTCCGATGATCATCCTGCTCGCCTGCCAATTCGTCTTCATGGTGCTCTACGCGCGCTTCGTGATCTTCAACGCGATGGGTCGCGACTACGATGCAGCCGTGCTCACGGCTGGCAGCTGCGGTTTTGGCATGGGCGCAACGCCGAACGCCATGGCGAATATGCAGGTTTTGACCGATAAATATGGACCTTCTGTTAAGGCCTTCCTCTTGATCCCGCTCATCGGTAGTATGTTCGCAGACTTCATGAACAGCTTGAGCATTACGCTCTTCATCAACTTGATATAGAGGATGGTTAACATGACTGAAGACCAGACGAAACGATCATCTGAATCCGCACCTGAAGGGCATGTGCACGAGATCTATACCGACCATGTTGCCGTACCTGAAGTGCGTACGGGCAAAGTTGACCTTGAGGGCGATTTCCATAAGGATCAAGCGCGCCCCCATAAGAGCAGCATCAGCTTCGACACCGTAGCCGTGCCGGAATACCACACGGGAAAATGCGCTGAATGGGATCCTGATTGCGAAGAGAAGCACGAGCACAAGCATCACGGGATGCTGGCAGATCTAACGCGCACGCTCTTCAACGGAACGCCCGACAAATAGGGCAAACGTTAAGCATTGCAACGCGCGTCAATGGGCAGCTGCGCACAACTCAAATGAAAAGGGGCTGAAGAGCCCCTTTTTTGCGTCGGTCTGGGCCTGTGCTATGTGCTAGGGGTCGGGTAATTTGACACACAACCGTGTGTCAAATTACCCGACCCCTAGCACCCCCTTACACACGACCCCTAGCAGCGCGTTAGAGTGCTTTGATGACCGCTTCGACGGAATCCTTCGCATCGCCCAAGAGCATGTCAGTGTTCTCGTTATAGAACAGCGGATTCTCCACGCCCGCGTATCCTGCATTGCCGATCGAACGCTTTGAAACGATGACCTTCTTCGCATCCCACACGTGCATGACCGGCATGCCCGCGATCGGTGAATTGGCATCGGTCGCGGCAGAGGGATTGACCGTATCGTTCGCGCCGATAACGAGCACCACATCGACATCGCCGAAATCGTCGTTGATCTCGTCCATCTCGTACACGTTGTCGTAAGGGACCTTCGCTTCTGCCAAGAGCACGTTCATATGGCCGGGCATACGCCCCGCAACAGGATGGATCGCGAACTTCACGTCCACACCTTGGTCGATGAGCTTACGGGTGAGCTCAGCCACTGGGAACTGCGCTTGCGCGACCGCCATGCCATAGCCAGGAGAAACGACCACGCGCTTTGCTGCCCTCAGCATATCCGCAACTTGTTCAGGGCTTACTTCGGTGTGCGTACGACCCTCGAGCGAGGACGCCTGCGACGAAGAGGACACCGCACCATCGCTGCCGAACCCGCCCAAGATGACCGAAACGAACGAGCGATTCATGCCTTGGCACATGATGTAGGAGAGGTAGGCGCCGGAAGAGCCTACGAGCGCGCCCGTGATGATGAGCAGGTCGTTCCCCAGCGTGAAGCCTGCCATGGCCGCCGCCCAACCCGAATAGGAGTTGAGCATCGAGATGACCACGGGCATATCGCCACCACCGATGGCGAGCACAAGGTGCGCGCCAAGAATGAGCGAGATGATCGTGAGGATGACGAGCGGCAAGGTACCTGCAGCTATTCCTTCGGTAGCCACGAACCAGCCGATGCACACGACGCAAACGATGACCATGATGAGGTTGAGCAGATTGCGCCCTGGAAGCGTGAGCGGTTTGCCCGAAATGCGCGCGGAAAGCTTCAAGTTCGCGATGATCGAACCCGTGAAGGTGACCGCACCGATGAACACCGCAATGCCCACTTCGCCCATATGGAAGGCACCATCGTAGGAGCCATCACCAGGGGTCATGAGGAAGGAGTTGATGCCTACGAGCACCGCAGCGGCGCCGACGAACGAGTGGAGCAATGCCACCAGCTCGGGCATGGCTGTCATCTGGACACGGCGCGCTTTCCAGACACCGATAGCCGCTCCGATGAGCATGGCCACGATGATGAGCCCAACGGTATAAGCCGGGAATTGGAAGCCTTCGATCGTGGTTGCAACGATGACGATAGCGAGCGCTACCACCATGCCGATGATGCCGAGCACATTGCCGCGCATCGCGCTCTTCTGCTTGGAAAGCCCTGCGAGCGCAAGGATGAAGAGGAGTGCCGCAACGATATAGGCGAGCGACTGCCCGCGCGAGAGCACATCTTGAACAGCACTTACGGTATCGGTCGCGAAGGTTTCGACCACCAGGATCGTCTCGTTCATTCGGAGCTCCTTTCAAACATCTTCAGCATTCGTCGGGTAACGAGGAAGCCACCGAAGATATTGATAGAAGCAAGGGCCACCGCGATGAAAGCGAGCACCGTAACGAGCAGATCGCCCGAGCTAATTTGCAACAAGGCACCAACGATGATGATGCCTGAGATCGCATTCGTTTCCGACATGAGTGGGGTATGGAGCGTATGGGAAACGCCCGTGATAACGTAGAAGCCGACCACACACGCGAGCACGAAGACCATGAAATGGCTCGACATGTGCGCGGGCGCTGCAGCGATGAGCAGTACCGCAAGCGCTCCGAGCGCGATCTTCCACCACCATTTGCGAAAAGCAGAAGGCTCCTTTTTGGAAGCTGCGGCTTCGACTGCTTGCGCAGGTTCAGAATCGCTCACGCTTGCTTGGGCGCCGCTACCAGGCTGCGTAGCCTTTTCCGTTGCCGCGCCAGGCGAAGGCGCCGCTGAAACTTGCACCGGCGGAGGCGGCCACATGATCTGGCCCTCACGCGTGGTGAGCATGCCGCGGATGACCACGTCATCCTCGTTCCAAACGGGCTGGCCGTTCTTATCGGGCGTGACCAACTTCAGTAGATTCACGATGTTCTGACCGAAGAGCTGCGAAGCCTGTCCGGGCAAACGCGCAGGCAGATCGGTGTAGCCGATGATGATGACGCCGTTTTCGGTAGTGATGACCTTGCCCGGCTCCGTAAGCGCACAGTTGCTGCCCAAGTCGGACGCGCCCATATCCACGATGACCGAACCAGGCATCATGGTCGAGACGGCCTCAGCGGTGAGCAACAGCGGCGCGGGGCGGCCAGGGACCTGTGCCGTGGTGATGACGATATCGCTCTTCGAGGCTTGGTGCATGTACTCCTCTTGGGTGCGTGCCTGATCGTCTTTATCGAGCTCGCGCGCATAGCCGTCAGTTGATTCTTGCGAAACAGGGATCTCCACGAAGGTGGCACCGAGCGATTGCACCTGATCGGCCACATCGGAACGAACATCGGTAGCGAACACCTCAGCGCCCATCGAACCAGCCGTGCCGATAGCAGCCAGACCAGCAACACCCACGCCGATCACGTAGACCTTCGCAGGATTCACCCTACCCGCTGCGGTAACGGCACCGGTGAACTGGCGACCGAAGGCATTCGCGGCTTCGATGACCGCACGGTAGCCAGCAACGTTCATGAGCGAAGAGCGCACATCGAGCGATTGCGCACGCGAGATACGTGGAACTGCATCGAGCGCAAGCGCCGTGATCTTGCGCTGTGCGCACACTTCGAGCAGTTCAGTGTTGTTCTGTGGATCGAGGCGCGAAAGGAGCGTGGCACCTTCCTTCATAAGAGCAAGCTGCTCGAGCGAAGGCGCATCGAGACAGACGACGATATCGGCTGCCCACGCTTCAGCGGTGCTCACTAAAGAGGCACCGGCTTCTTCGAATTGCTGATCGAAATAATTCGCAAGTTCCCCTGCACCTTGCTCGACCGAGACGGTATAACCGAGCGCGATGAGCTTCTGTACCGTGTTCGGCGTAGCGGCAACAAGCGTTTGACCTGCACGTATTTCCTTTGGAATGCCAATGAGCATTGCAGATTTCCCCCTCACGATTTTGAGATTCCTATTATAGCCTCGTCTTAGCGAATTGATGAAAAAATCTGATCCTATTTACAAGCTGTTAATTTGCCGATTGCATCAGCAGTTGCGCAGCTCAAGTCGTAGCAGAAGAGTAAAATGGTTTGATAATCTAACCATTTGCAATCGATCGGATGATACAAGAGAGGAATCATGAGTACGAAGATCTATTCCGCGATCACCGAACCCACGCAATCGCACCCCGAGCGCGCCCTTTACAAACAAACCTACGTGAACACGATGATGGCTCTCTTGCCCGCTCTCATGAAGGTAGCTCCGCAGGTTTCTGCCACCGTCGCGCACGAAACGCTCGTGCTTGGGCCAGGTTTCACGTTCGCGATCGACATCGATGGCTTCGGCCGCGCGATCACCTTCGAACAGCACGGCAGCAGCTGGCGCGTTGCCGCCGACAAGGAACCCGACTTCGTGATCGAATTCCGCGATCTTGATTACGCCTTCGATGTGTTCTCGGGCGCTATCAGCCTGAAAGAAGCACTGGCTGCACGCCTGTTCGCCACTCATGGCGCGAACAGCAAGGGGGTCGCCATCACTTACCTGTTCGATACCGTGCTGCACACCTTCTTCTGCTGGCGAAGCGCGTACCGCAGATAACGCCGCAACTACAATCTCCGAACGCCCGCGCTTTGCGCACCTGCGTTCGACGTGCTCACCCATCCCATCCGAACTTCTGCGCCCTACCCGAACTGTTGTTAAGGAGAATCTTCATGAACGCTTTTGAATTTCACTGCCCAACCCGCATCATCTGCGGCGAACATGCGCTCCACAAGCTGCCCGTCATCCTCGTCGAGATGGGCGTGACCAAACCGCTCGTGGTAACCGACGCGAATCTTGTGGCGCTCGGCATCACGGACCACGCAGTCCATCGCCTGACCGAAGCGGGCTTTCCCTTCGCTTTCTACGACCAGGTGCCGCCTGACTCTTCGCTCTCCGTGGTGAACGATGTAGCAGCTATCTACGAACAGGAAGGGTGCGATGGCTTCATCGCGTTCGGCGGCGGTTCGGTCATCGATACCACGAAGGGCGCCGCTGCCTCGATCTCGGTCGGCAATCGCGACATCGCTGAGCTGCAAGGCGCCGAGATCCTGCAGAACGACCTCGACCCGCTCATCGCTATTCCCACTACCGCAGGCACGGGCAGTGAAGTTACGCTCGTTGCGGTCATCGCCGACGAAGAAGCGCACGAGAAGCTCTCCTACACTTCTTATAAGCTCGTGCCGCACGTTGCCTTCCTCGACCCGCTGCTCACCGCTTCACTGCCGCCGAAGCTCACTGCCACGACCGGTGTCGACGCACTCACCCACGCGATCGAGGCCTATACCTCCATCCAGAAGAACCCCGTTTCCGATGCGCTGGCACGCCAGGCAATCGCGCTTATCATGGAGAACCTCGTGCGCTCTTGCGAAGAGCCGGGAGACCTTGATGTGCGCACCTCGCTCGCGCTCGGCAGCTTGCTCGCAGGCGCCAGCTTTTCGAACGCTATGGTGGGCATCGTGCACGCGATCGGCCATTCGCTCGGTGGCATCTGCCATATCCCCCATGGCCAGGCCATGATGATCTTGCTTCCCTACTGCGTGCGCTTCAACCTCGAACGCGGGCATCATGCGGGGCTCTATGGTGAGCTCCTGCGCGCCTTACGTCCCGACTTGGATAAGAGCAGCCTCACCGCTGAAGAGCGCGACATCCTCTTCAGCGCAGCGCTCTTCGAGCTCAACCAATACCTGCACGACCATTACGATGTGCCCATCACCTTGTCACAGCTTGGTGTCGAACGCGCCATCTTGCCCAAGGTCGCACGCCAGGCGCGTTACGATGGTGCCGCTCTTTACAACAAGCACGAAGTGACCGAAGAGATCGCACTTCATATCCTCGAGGAGGCATACTAATGGCTACCGCTCCTAAGCAAACGGCGAAGCAAGTTGCTTCGGCGCCTGAAACACCGCTATCCGCAACCTCGGCGAACGTCGCAAACACTCTGCCCGATTATGCGACTGGCGCAGGCGCACTGAAGCTCGAATCTGCTGCCGACTTGCAGGCACAGATCGATGCTATGCGCGCCTTCTTCAAAACGGGTGCCACGCAAGACGTGAACTTCCGCTTGCAGCAGCTTACTCGCCTCAAAAGCTGGCTTAAGCTACATGAAGCCAAGGTACTCGATGCGCTCGAAAAGGACTTGGGCAAATGCGCCTACGAAGGTTACATGTGCGAACTTGGCCTCGTGTACGACGAGATCAACATGATGAAGAAGCATCTGCGCAAGTGGGCGCGCCCGTATTCGGTTCCCACGCCGCTCGCGCATTTCCCGGCAACCTCCAAGGTCTGCCCCGTGCCTTTCGGCGTGGCAGCGGTGCTTTCTCCCTGGAACTACCCCATCAATTTGAGCCTCATTCCCTTCGTCGATGCTCTGGCGGCAGGCAACTGCATTCTTTTGAAGCCTTCGCATAGTGCCTCTGCAACCGATAAGGTGCTGGCGGAGATGTGCGACGAACTGTTCCCTGCCCACTACATCACCTGCATTCACGGATCGCATGTGAACGACTGGCTGCTCGAAGTGAACGTGGACAAGATGTTCTTCACCGGCTCGCAGAACGTCGGGCGCGAGATCATGGGCGTGTGTGCGCAGAATCTTACCGACGTTACGCTCGAGCTGGGCGGCATGAGCCCGTGTTTCGTCGATTGCTTCGCCGATATCCCCATCGCAGCTGAGCGCATCGCGTGGGGCAAATGCTTGAATTCCGGGCAAACCTGCGTGGCTCCCGACTACTTGCTCGTGCACGAGAGCGTTGCTGACCAGCTTGTTTGGGAGCTAAACAAAGCGTTCAAGAAGTACTTTGGCAACGACATCCTGAACAATCCCGAATACCCGCACATGATCAGCAAGCATCATTTCGACCGCGTGTGCGGCTTGATCGATAACCACGGCGAAGCTGCGCGCGTTGCCGTTGGCGGCGGTCGCGATCCCGAAACCTTGAAGATCGAGCCCACGGTCATGACCGGCGTTACGCTCGACGATCCTGTGATGCAAGAGGAGATCTTCGGCCCCGTGTTGCCGCTCATCACTTGGCGCAAGATCGATGAGGCGGTTGCCGTAACAGAGAAGTTCGGCCATCCGCTGGCATGCTACATCTTCAGCAACGATACCGATTTTCAGCAGTATCTGCTGCATCGCATCCCGTTCGGCGGCGCAACCATCAACGACGTGGTCATTCACCTGGCGAACAACCACATGGGCTTCGGCGGTTTCGCACAATCGGGCATCGGCGCTTACCACGGCAAGGTGGGCTTCGATTGCTTCACGCACTATAAATCGACCATGAAGAAGACCCCGCTAGTGGAGATCCCGATTCGCACCGCGCCCTATGCAGGCAAGCTGCCCCTGCTGAAGCTGTTCATGCATTAAAAAATGGGGATCAAGAAACAGTACCAAACGATCATCGTGGCGTGCGCCTTCACGCTGCTCTTCGTGAACACCGGCTTCACGTCCACATCGTTCTCCATCTACCAGTCCTATATCGTGAATATTCCCGGGGTTGGTGATGTGGGCGGTTCGGTCGTGGTGACCGTGCGCACCTTCGTGTCGCTCATCTGTATGTTCTTCACCGGCGTATACTTCCGTCGCCTCAATCCGCGCATCGGATTCTTCATCGCCACGCTCTTCACCGCGCTCGCGTTCTTTCTGTTCGGACGCGCTTATAGTCTGGCAGGCCTATGCGTGGCCAGCGCGTTTGCGGGCATCGGGTACGGTTTTGGCGGTATGGTGGCATCCACCTATCTGATCGGCAACTGGTTTCGTGGCAAAGTGGGTTCGGTCTCGGGCATCGCTACGATGGGAAGCGGCGTGGCTGCTATCTTCATCCCGATCCTGGCAGGTTGGCTGATCGATACGTTCTCCCTTTCGCTCGCATTCTATGTTGAAGCAGCGATCGCCTTCATCCTCGCGCTGTTGCTGTTCAAGTTCGTACGCGTGAAGCCCGAAGACGTCGGACTCGAGCCGGTCATAGCGCGCCCGAAGCCGAATCAGGCGCCAAAAGACCTGGCGGCAAAGAACACCCAAGAAGAGGTCGCTGAAGCTACGATCGAAGAAACCGACGAACAGCGCGCAGCAGCCAGCCCTTCGGCCAACGAAGAGTCCACGGACCACCCAGCGCTTGAACAGCACGAGCACGGCCATATCCACAAGGCGCACCATGCCCATCACGCCCACCATCTTCACCACAAAAGAGCGCTTGGTCGTCCACGGGTGAATCTTGCTTCTATGCCGCTGCCACGCGGAGCGTATGTGGCGATGATCTTCGCGCTCGTGTTGCTCGGCGGCGTTTCCGTCGCAGGCTACAACTACTTCGGCATCCTGCTCACGACCCAAGGGGTCGATGCGGGCGTAGCGGCGTTGCTCATCTCGCTCGCAGGCATTTTCTTGACCGTATCGAAATTCGTCGTAGGCATCGTCTGTGACAAGTTCGGCACGCTCACCGGGTCGTTCTGTTTCTTCATCCTGCTCACGGTAGCCATGCTGCTCTGCGCGCTTGTTGGAATAGGTGGTGTGCCCGAAGCATCCGCAGCGGCAGTCGTGCTCGGCATCGGCATGCCACTCGGCACCACCGGTATCGCGCTTTGGTCGCTCGAGCTCAGTTCCGCTGAACAGATGCTCAAGACCATCCGCCATTTCCAGATCGCCTATGCGTTCGGCGGCTTTGTCTTCAACCTCATGCCGGGCGTGCTCTGCGAGCTGACCGGCACCTACACCACGAGCTATTTCATCATGATGGGCATGACCATCATCTGCGCCTTCATCGTGGTCACGGTCTACGCGCACCACATCAAGCGCACGCGTCAGGCAGTCGAAAAGGCCGCACAAGAACAGACACGAACGAACAAGGCCGTATAATGAACAGATGCAGCCGAAAATCGGGCGAGTCTTCTTCCCCGTTTTCTCGCGCGACTGGCAAGAACAAGACCGAAAGGCCCTTATGAGCGTGGCTTTCCAGGAAGAGACCGTATGCGAGAGCGCGAATAACGCGCGCACCTTCACGATACTGCGACGCGCAGACGCACCCGTTGCACCGCTTGTTTCGGTGGTAGTACCCGTGTTCAACGCCTCTTCCACACTTGAAGAGGCGCTTTGCTCGATTACGAACCAAACGCTCGAAGACATCGAGATCGTTTGCGTGAATGATGCCTCGAATGATACTTCGCCCGAGATCTTGCAGCGCTTCTTCGCCCAGGATGCACGCTTCACGATCGTGAACCACGCAGAGAACGCTGGCTACGGGGCGGCGATGAACGACGGCATCCAAACAGCACGGGGCACCTGGATCGCCATCCTCGAACCCGACGATTTCATCCTGCCTGCTATGTACGAGCGCATGCTTGATTTCGCAAGCGCGTTCGAGAATGTCGATATCGTAAAAACTCCCTACGTGCGCGAGTTGCGCGCTGAAGGGGTAGCACGCGGCGGCAAAGCGCTCACCACCCTCAACTGCTCGTATCGCGGCCGCATCAAGCCAGCCCAGCAGCCCTTCACCCTGCACGATGCTCATACCGACCATCTACTGCGCCACCACCCTTCCATTTGGTCGGCGCTCTACAGGCGAGACTTCCTTGCCCAAAAAGACATCCATTTCGTCGAATACCCCGGCGCAGGTTGGGCGGATAACGAATTCTTCTTCGAGACCTTGCTGGCAGCTGAGCGCATCGTCTATTTGGACGAGCCGTTCTACGTCTATCGCGAAGAAACGGCCAACGAAGCAACCGGCTTCTTGCGCACCAACAAACGCCTTCCCTTCGATCGCTGGCATGCGATGGACGAGATCGTGCGTAGGCATGGCTTTGGAAGCGATACCAACGTACGCCTCGCGCATACTGCGAAGGGCTTCACCTATCTTGGCAACCAGTTTGCAGCGAACACCGATGAAGAGGGCAACACCGACGAAGAAGTGCTCGATGAGACAGGTCGCATGTTCGACGCGATGGATCCTGCGCTCGTTGCACGCGAAGCGAGCATTCCCCCGCATCTTAAAGAGATGTTCATCGGGTATCGCGGCAAAGAAGATGCTGCGGACATCAGCACGAGCAAGCTTTCCTATTACGCTTCGTTGCTCTCCGAATTAGCCTACACACTGCGCAACAATGGCCTTGGCTACACGCTCGACACCATCAAGAGAACGCTCCGAAAGTAAGAACTAATCGAGCTCGATCTCCTTGAAACCTGCGCTGCCCGTTGCCACCATACGATCGAGCGGCATAACGATAAGCCCGATCTTGGGCGTGTAGCAATATACTTCCATGCCACGCTTGCAACGGAACGTGCATTCCAGGCACGGATCTTCGTCGCAATACGCATAGGCATCCTCATCGGCGAACGCGAACACGATAGGCGGCCACTTCTTCGGCGTAACATATTTCGTCATGATGCCGGTGAAGGTTTTCACCGCGAACCAGCGCGGTTCGTAGCCTGGCTCCTTCACCTTCCAAGTAACGCGCAAAGCGTTGTGATCATAGCTGCCGACGATCTGATAATCCAGATCGAGCTTGTCCTTCACCTCAAGATGCGAGATTCCTTCCAAGCGCTCCATCGGCTTGCCGCAGCATTCGGGATGAAAATCGGTATGAGCGTAGGGAAGTTCAGCCACCTGCGAGCGATGATTGTCGCTCATCGTGATCTCGACATCGCCATCGACACCTTGAAGCACCGCGCCACACTCTTGACAACGGAAATACGGAACGGGAACCGGCGTGACACGCGGCTTCCAAGTTGCATGGGTGCGCGTGGGACTGAATTCTGCCATGGATTATTCCTCCTCGTTTGCCTCTTCATCCTCGTACGGATCGCCCTGGACGTAGAGGTCGTTCTTCCTGGTGAAATAGAGCGCCATGATAACGGCGATCGCCACTACGAGGAACGCTACCGCAAACACCGCGCTCTTCGTGAACATGCCTGTGATGGTCGCGCACACGATGCACAAGATGATGATCGCAACAGGAACCGCCATTACCATCCGCTCACGCGAAGCCTGCGCACGAATGAGCGCATCCTGGCGCAGCGATTCATCGTCACGACGAGCACGCACATCACGATCGGCCCACTCCATGATCTTGCGTTGGACCTCGGGCGGATAGGCGTTGAACACATCGGGGTGCGGGAGCAGCAGATAGTCGGTATCGGACTCGACTACCGTGGTAGTTCCTGCCTGCCCTTTTGCACTGCGTTTGGTGTCAGTAGCTTCCCACAGAAAATCATAGTTGGACCCATTGTTCCATTGGGTAGCATTTGCTGTATTCGTCGCATTTGCCTTCTGCTGGGCAGGTTGGTTGGCCTTAACATCGTCTGCAGAAACCGCGGGAAAACCATAGGCAGGGGTCGGCTGCGAATCTCCTGCAACATCCTTTGCTTTCGGCGTCCACTTTTCTGCTCCTTCCGAGGAAGCATTTCCAAAGTTACGCTGGGCATTCTGTTTTTTAGATCTAGCACTCATAAGGTGAGCACTCCTTGTTCGTTCAACAAACGCGCACTATTACGCTTTTTTCGTAACCCCCATGATACCACGGCACATACACGCACATTTCACTACAATGAAATGTTAGCGGGAGAACATTATCGTCCTTAAGGCATGTTTTAACCCATGATGACCGGTCTTCTTACCTTGCCCTGATATAATTGAGTTTCATTATATTCACGCCATGAAGATTTGCTTGAAATGAAACAGCGATGCTTTCTAGCAAACACGACCAAGGACTAAAGTTGGCTAACCAAACAAAGCTTTTTAGCAAACACAATTGGTTCATCTTAACCTCGCTGGTCAGCAAGGACTTCAAGCTAAAATACCGTCGCAGCACGTTAGGCATGTTTTGGTCGGTGCTTAATCCGTTTCTCATGATGTGCGTACTCACCGCGGTCTTTAGTTTTATGTTCCGCTTCGATATCGAGTACTATCCACTTTATCTCATCCTGGGAACTACTCTGTTTTCTCTTATGGGAGACTCAACAACCAATGCGATGAATTCAATCATCGATTCTGCTCCCCTCATAAAGAAAATCCGCATCGAAAAGATCATCTTTCCCTTCGAAAAAGTAGTTTTTCAGCTGATAAACTACTGTCTTTCACTTATTGCAGTTGCAGTAGTAATGGTCTTCTTTCAAGTGGTTCCTACCGTCAATCTGCTCTTTTTGCCGCTTCTTCTGCTTTACGTGCTCATGTTTAGTGCGGGCTTAGGATTTCTGCTCTCAGCTCTCGTCGTCTTCTTTCGCGACATCTCGCACTTATGGAGCGTAGTTATCACAGCCTGGACCTATGCGACACCACTGTTCTACCCTATGAGCATTCTGCCCGACTGGATGCAATCAGCCATGAGCTTCAATCCGATGTATCAATATGTCACCTATTTGCGCGATATCGCGCTCTGGGGTATTACGCCCAGTTTGGAACAAAACCTGATCTGTTTCGCAATCGGAGCCGTTATGCTACTTGTTGGCTACCTGGTATTCCGCAAGCTTCAGAAGAAATTTATCCTCTACGTGTAATCCTTAAAGGGCAGAGCGATGGCAGAATCTTTGGCTACAGAACAGACAAAACCGAATCAAAGTTTCTTGAGTTCATTTTCCTTTGGAGACGACACTCTTGAGACCATGATCGAGGTCGACCAAGTAAGCATGATCTTCAACATGGCCGCAGAGCAGCTCAATAGCCTTAAAGAATATGCCATTTCCCTTGCTCGTCATGAATTGAAATTCAAAGAATTTCGCGCACTCGACAATATATCGCTTACAGTGAAACGCGGCGATGTCTTCGGCATTATGGGGACGAACGGATCGGGGAAATCGACGCTGCTCAAGATCATCGCTGGCGTGCTTGATCCTAGTGAAGGCACCTGCACGATCAACGGATCCATCGCCCCTCTTATCGAGCTGGGGGCAGGCTTCGACCTAGAGCTTACTGCTCGAGAAAATATCTATTTGAATGGCGCGCTTTTGGGTTACCCAAAAGAGTTCATCGATCAGCACTTTGAAGAGATCGTTAATTTCGCCGAGATTCGCGCGTTTCTCGATATGCCCATGAAAAACTACTCTTCGGGCATGGTCGCGCGCGTTGCGTTTGCGATCGCTACGGTTATCGTGCCTGACATCCTCATCGTGGACGAGGTTCTTTCTGTTGGCGATTTCATGTTCCAACAAAAATGCGAGCGTCGTATCCAAAGTCTGATTCGCGACTACGGGGTTACCGTACTCATTGTTTCACACAACAGCGATCAAATAGAACGCCTCTGCAACAAGGCAATTTGGATAGAAAAAGGCCATACCAGAATGATCGGGCCTGCAGATGAAGTATGTAGTATCTACCGTTCGATTGGTGGTCGTATAGGAAGCAAGCAGGCAGAAACGTACGCCTTTGATATGATGATGAGTCCGCTTGAACCTCGCAAGGATCTCCTTCAGGCTGTTTCTGGTAAAGACCGATACCATATTGCTGCTCAACTCTTCGAACGATCCTACCGTTATGCATCTAATCCCTTTGTTGTGATTGCCTCTGGCGAAGATGCTTCTTCCTGTTTGCTCGCAAATACGCTTGCGGCAACCTTAGAAGCTGGATTACTGCTCGTGAAACATGGCAACGTGCCCGACGATGTTGCGGGCATTCTTCATGAGCACTCTCCCTCAAAGCTCTTCATTGTCGGCTCTGATTCGTTCATTGCAGAAAAAACCGTGGAGCAGCTCTACGATTTAACAAACGCAGAAATAAAAATAATTGATGGCAATACGCTCCAGGATCTTACCCTTGCGGTTTATCGTGCAGGCATTGATTACGGCAATGGATGGGGAAATACTGCACTTGTAACCTACGATGGTTGCATTGGTGATGTCATCTCCTTCATGCCTTACATCTACCAACATAACTGCCCGCTTTTCTTCAGCATAGGCAACAATCAGCTCACCAAAGAAATTAATGGATTGATTGAAACAAAGCAGTTCACCCGCTTGGTTTCACTTGGCGGATTGAACTTCGATCTGATCGATGAATATCGCGCTCAGGGCATTGAGGTCGTGAGAATCGTAGGTGAGGGCCTCTTTGACGCAAATTGTAGAATCAATGAATGGCAGATCGAACAAGGTCTTGTCCCTGAAGACGAACTTGTATTCTCCTCAGTATGGAATGTGTACGATATTCTTGCGCTAGGAGCTTATGCGGGGATACATCATGCGTTTGTCTTGCTTGAAGACGCTCAAAGCCTCGATAGCATCGCACACATCATGAACTTTGTTGCCAACCATTCAGCAAACATCGATACGCTCACTTTTGTCGGAGAAGACGTATGTTCTAACAAGAACGATCAAAAGCTGATTGGGAAAGCATTCGAAACGAGTCGCACTATTCAGACTTGCGATCAAGAAGGTCACGCAGTAGGCGCATAGGCGAGGTGATCGCTCGCCCTGTTTTGAAACTTACGCTATCCACAATATCTTTGATACTGCCTTCTAATAGGGCAATCGTTTCTTCATTTCTTTCTTTCAAAGCACAAAGGACATGATACTCTGCCCAAGTTCGCCAAAATCGCACAGCAAATCGTTCCTGCTGCAACAGCACTTTCGTATAGCCTGAATATGGAAATGAAAGCGCTTTGCGTGGCTTGGCAAGAGTAAAAATCTCATCGATGCACGCATCAAGACTATACTCTCTGCGCCAAGCTTCACGCTGTGACCAAGAATATGCAACTGCTGCTTCATAGTTTTCTAAAAGAGTGGAAGCGATCTCTTCTGCCGACAGTTTCGTACCACCACGTCCTGAGAAATTCGCATAACGAGCACGCTCAATATTGCTTGCATCCAAATATCCGAATCCTCCAAGATAGTCATAAACAAACACAGGAGTAGCTGAAAGTAAACAATACTGAACGGTCTTGCCAATAGTAATCACCACATCGACCTGTTGGATAATCTCAGGAGAGACCTCGCGTTCATCCGCTCCTGCACCAATATGCTGAACTCTAAAGCCGCGCTTTTCCAAAAGGTCCAATGCTTCGTCAACCTCGGCTGGCATATGACTCGAAACACACAGGATAGAGCTTGGTCGTGCGCCTTTAGAAGGAAGGGCTCGATCAAATGCGAACTCCGAGGGAGCCGGATTAGGAAAGATCGCCTGCGGGATTTCCTTGTTCAACTCGGCATTGTAGAAGCGCTGCATCGCTTCACAAGCTTCAGGCGAAACATATACTTCAAGTGAAGCAAGCGATTCTTCGAGTAGAGGGATATAGGGATATTCGTCGCACACATCTTCCATGGCACCCATGTGGTTGAAGATAAAACGAGGCATTTTTGGCAGAAGTATTTGCTGCTCCTGCTCAAGAGCCTGATTATATGCATCCAATGCACGTACGATCGCAAACGGCAAAACCTGCGAATTAACCCATACATAATCAAAGGAGTAAAGATCTAACTCTGCCTCTTCGTCAGTAATGACCAGGATGCCATCACGTTCGAACATCGTCTTCAAAGCACCATAATAAGTTGATGAAAAGACCGTTACACAAGCTCCCTTATGCTTCAAAGAGCTTGCTAGTTGTGCAGTTACCACCGTAGAACCCATGATCTGTGAAATCGTGGTATGGGTGATAAGAATACGTAAGTTCGCGAAATCCATAACTTAGCCTTGCTTTGGATGCAAATCGGTGCCCAAGTAATCGTTCCAAAACTCCCATGAGGTAAGGGTCGGCTTAGCTGCACGATAAGCTTCGCTTACCATCTTGCCGCGCTTGCGATAATCCTTTTGGAGCGCGTGCCACCTGTCCATAAGCGCACGATAACGGTCACGGTCGATCGTCCGAATAGATGCTACTTCACCACGATGGTCGACCGCTGCAATACTGGTAGTAAGCACTGAATCGAAAGAAAGATGTGCCGAAGAAGTATAGATTGCTCTTCCCGTACGATTACGTAGTAGCGCCTGAGGAACTAGATGCCTGTCGTAGGGCAATGTGCGCCAAAGTCTGATGAATTTCGCCTTAGGAGTAAAATCTATAGCTTGCAAATCCTTGCCAGCAGGCACATCTGAAAGGCAATCCAACCCCAGCTCTTCGTAGGACACCATCGTCTCGTTCTTCTTGCCTTTTTCCTGCATGATTGCATCCCCATTTGGCTCCATGATGAATTCGGGCCCTTTGAGATAGTCTTCGAGGCCATCCAAGATCAGTTCGACCGTGTCATAGGCCATAAGACGCATGTTGAAATGGAAGTCACGTGCGATGCGCGCAAAGAAGAACTTTTCGTTTGACATCTGATTCACCGCAATAGTTATCAAGTAGTTTCGAATATACTGATAGCAATCGACCGAAGGGCGAAAACGGTCTTCGAAGCCTGCATGCCAGACACAAATTCCATTCAGCGTCATATATATCGGTTGAGAGCGAACGCCATATTCAACATCGTCACAGCGAATGAACAACGGCAACGGAAGCCCTACTTCCTTAATGCGCTTCACCGGAATACAGCTGAACCACCATGCTCCATAGGCATTGGGCACTTCAACATTGAGCGCTTCATTCAAAACGATATCTGTATCCGTATTCAGCATCAGGTTCTTCTTGATGGAAGAATAGCCGCCACTCGACCTTACGTAGGACACATCCTCGTGAAGACGATAGGGTTCTTCAATAGGAAGCATTGCGCCGTTGATGAAAGCATCAAGATATTTACCCTTGCAAAGAGAAAGAAGATTGAAAGTGCGCTTAATAGATTCAGTCGAAACGCTTACGTCGTCGTCCATCAATAGCACATGGGTAATACCCGCTTCACTTGCCATTGCTTCCATCATGCCACGTGCAAACCCACCGGAACCGCCCACGTTCTTATTGGGGAGCACATGAATCTGATCGGTGCTCAGTGCTTGGGCATCGAGCGTTTGACCGTTATCAACGACAAACATTTGGAATCGTGAAGCAATGGGCTCATTCGAGTCAATGATCTCGGTTTTTATCATCTCGATATTGGGGATGATGTAGTCTTCCTTCTTGAATGTGGTAGTGCAAAGCGCTAAAACAACCGGATTGATCCTTGCTTCATCAACCATCGTGTAATAAAAGCCACTTTTCAAACAAGCGACTTCACGTGCTTGAAGCACGAAACCAACTACCTGCTTATTGGTTTTCGGCACAGGAATCGTAACGCGATAATACCCATCCTCAAGAGGCTCATGGACGAAATAAGAAAGGCGTGATCCACTTACTAGAGCTTGCGTTGTATTGTCGTCCCGGGAACGCCCCACCCATTGAATCACACAGTTTATATTATCGACAATAAGCTCAAGCAGAACTTCTTCAACCTGCGCATAGCGTTTCCATTTTTCAAGTGAACAAGCATTGAAGTAGGTGAAGAGATCGATTTCTCCTGAAAAAGATATGCCCTTATCTGTAGGAGTGAAATACGAAGAGAACTTTGGCTCGCCTTGTTTTGTAAGATTTCCCTTACAAAACAGATCCCACCCTCCTAAAGGCTCAGGGTCGGTTGGCAGGACGATATTTGAAAGAGTCTGTTGAACAGGGCTCATTTGTTCTCCCTTTACTATGCTGCACCAAACCCACTCTTGCGCATTCAGCCGCATACGTTTTCCTTGTTTCCAACCTCATCATAACGAAAGCATTACCACCAATAAAGTTTTCGTTCCTGCGAGCTGCTAACCGGTGATCCTATACAGCTTCATATCTCCATCAGACAATACAAGCTCAAATCCTGCAGTTTCTTCACTAACACCCATAATCCCTTCCCAAGAACTCAGATCTTTCGAGCAATTAAACATTCGTGCTCCTTGGGTGTCCTCCGAGTCTAAAAGAAGAACATACTGCGCACCTGTTTCAAGAAGGGCTTGTTTAATCTCTGGTCTTGACTCATATTCATCGAGGCTCTTTCTAAGGAGTTTTCCATCCCGATCAACTCCCTCTCTCCAGTATTTTGGTGTTTCAAGATCTCGATATGCAGTGTTAATACCGTTAACCCCATAAGACAGGAAGCTTCCATCAAAGGGTATATTTAAAACCAATGCATCCCCAACTATATCTTTTGCCTTAGCAACGAATTCCACTTCTGATTCTTCATAAACTGCAGTCTCTGAAAGTGTAGCGTGCTCACTTAATATCTCTCTCGTATGCCCAAAAGGAGTTTCGATATATGTGTTTGTAGATACTTTCATATTAGGTAAGAAAATAAGAACACAGACGAAAAGAAGTAAAAGAAAACCAAGGCATCGTTTTTCGAGATGAGTTAAATCGAATTTTGATATAACTACAGAAATCACTTTGAAACACCCAGCAAATCCTACTGAAGCCAGAGGAATTGCTGCGATTGTTGCCATAGCGGCGATCCTGAACGAATCTGTATACCAAAAACCAGTTAATACATGCTTCAACTGGCCCTCTGTCGATTCAGCAACAACAAGCATAAATATTACGATTAAGTATGAAATTGCAATCCATAAATGCTTCCTCTTTACAACACACACTACGAATCCAATAGCAACAAAAAAAGCCAAGAGATATTGGGGCAGCCCATACTTAGTCCAAATAAGGACAAAACAATTCGCAATTGCTTCAAATCCTGTTAGATAAGCTGGCCAATTAAAAACTGTCACCGATCCCATAAGAGGAGATTTGTAACAGAGAACCCAAATTGCGCAAAAGACAACCAGAAACCCTGCTGCAAATAAGATGCGCTTTCTTCTCGAGCTTGTTACCTGTTCTTCATTGATCCGATAACCCAATATCCAAGTGAAAACAAAAGGAGCAAGAAGCACCATTCCAGAAAAAATAACATTAGGATGCATGAGCAAAAGCGCTATACAGCCAATAACGAATAAGCCCAGATACCCAATTTTTCTCTTTAGAGACGGTTCTGAAAAAACAAGAATAAAAATGGCCATGACTGACGGCAAAACAGCGTAACCAAGAAGATTGGGATAAAGAGGTCCGAAAGCTAACAAGCCCCAGGGATAAGCAGTAAACGCAACAGAGCAGATTGCGCCGCAGACCATAATAGTTTTGCAACGACCGAATATAAGGCTCATAAATGAAAACATCGCGAATGGAAATACTACAGAGGAAATCGCATAATTAACTGCGTTCGCAGCAACGGTGACCTGCTGCTGTCCAATATTTGCGACCAAAGCAACCAGATTATGCCATGCGGAAGGATAGCCTAGGAAAGAGGACTGCGCATACAGACCAGTGTCGAGGAATTGTCTCACCAAAGAAAGATGTGTGTAATTATCGTACTGTTGACTAAAAGAGGCTGCACCATCAAGAGTTTCTACAAAAACATATAGCCCAATCGCTGCAGCAATTCCAACGTACAAAAAAGCATATAGCCAGTCTTCTTTAGTATTGACAGATTTCTTTTGTAGCCAATTTTTGTCTGAACGCTTAGATACAGCTCGACTTATTACAAACACAACCAAAGAAACCAAAAAAACGGGTAGAATGACCACCCAGCTTGACGTAACAATATTAAGTTTTACATATGCAAAAGAGAATAGATAAAGGAAGAGAGCAGACAATACTGGCGCAAACGCTAGGCTTCTTAAGTTAGATAAATTGAAGGCTCGTAAGATAAAATAGCCTGGCAAATAAAGAAGTATTAAGGCAATGAAAAGATCAAAACCGAATAAGGACCACACAGCTTCTCCTCATAGTGTTTCAAGCAACTATTAATGAACACAAATATTCAAAACTTAAGCAATTATTGTAGCAGCACGATCTTAAGCAAAACTCTTTGATCGCCTATTCTCGATTACGAAATCTCTCGTAATAAGATTGCATGGTCTTATAAAGCTGAGAACCCTCTATCTTCTTAGCAACGCGCACTACCGCCGTCCTTTGCTCTTCGCAAATGCGGTAGTAAAGCGGAGAAAGAATAAAAGCTTCATATCCCCATTCAACCAGATAGGCAACACGAGAGATATCAAATGATCCCTGAATCGCCGCCATACGCGCAAGCACCTCTTTGTCCTCAAGGTGTTCAAGAATCGCAGCACAATAATCGTAGTTGATACGACGAATCAAGCGCTCATAAAGCTTATTGAAGTCATGCTCTTTTGCAAAATCAAGGTTGTGCGAAATCCCTGCAAGCATGTCACGAATCTTCTCTGCACTCCATTGCACTTCCTTATAATCCTCGCGATAGCAATACACCGCATCAGGAATAACGTAGTATCTATCGACAAGAGTCATCGCATCGACAAAGAACACGGGGTCTTCGAACCACCTATAATCACGAAAACGTAAACCGCCTTCATCAAAAAGAGTACGTTCATAAATGAAACGAATCCACCCATAGTCGAACTGGTCCTGTTCAAACGTGCGATAGCCTTCTTGTTTAATCGTATATGGAGCTTCATTGCCGTAATAAGCTCTCTTCACCTCTCCTGAAGGGAGGAAGGAGATAAACGAACCGCCGCTCATTTTTGCGTTATTCTGCATGGCTGCGGAATACAATTTTGAAAGCGTTAAACTTTCTGGATAGTAGTCATCCGGATCGATAAAAGCAAGATATTTACCTCTTGCAAGCTCAATACCGCGATTCCTTGCTGCTCCTGCGCCACCATTCAATTCGCAATATACGCTAAGACGATCATCGATTTCGGCAATCGAATTCAAAATGGAAAGAGAAGCATCACTGGAACCATCATCAATGCAAATCACCTGAATCGATACACCTTCTTGGCATAAAACCGATTCTAGGCACGTAAGCACATATTCCTCGCAGTTATACACGGGAATGATAACCGTTATATCTGGTGTATCGCAGGCGTTGCTTTCCACGCTCTTCATGTCATATGCACGTCCAGGCGCAAGTGTAAGAGCAGGATACTCACCAGAATGAGGTTTCGTTGCACTTTTTACACGATCACTGTAGCTCAGCAATTGGTAAGAGTCTCTCAAGTTGTTCCAAAGCGGACCTATAACGCCCCTGTACCATTCAAGCAAACTTAAGGTAGCAGGAGCTTCAGTAACTAAGCTGCCTTCTATCAATTTCTCATTATCAAAAACTGTCCCGATGCATTCCTTAAAATTAGCTTCTACAGCACAATAGTCGGCAAGCGTTATATGGCTTTCTGCGCTCTTTAAGCGCTTTTGGAAAATTGAACCGATTCCCTTCACACGAGCAGACAAAACACCACTCTCTTCCGAAGGGTCAAATGAACTTACCCCATAGACGAGCAACGGAAAAAGTAAGAAGGAAGAATTCGAGAGCTCCGCCGTCGAATAGCTTGCGTAAGCAAAGTGTCCGTCACGTTTTTTAGACGTCTGGACCGTTTCATGGGTGCCGATATTCTGATGCGATGCTCGTTCCCACAACGAAGAACTTACTCTACCCTCGCATACCAAGGCCACGAATTTATTGCCTCTGATACGTTCTTGATCGATCTGTTGGCAAGAGGCGCATTCCCATAGATCGATATCACTAAAAAGACGCGAATCTTGGTGCGAAAGCTCTACAAATTCAGGGTCAACATCAACTCCATTGAACGTATCTACAACAATGACCTCATCTTGCGTGCCAATTGTGCCAAGAAGAGCCTTTAAACATTTACGCTTGTCTGCGTCTGTCATTGAAAGCAAGCGAACCACATATGAAGTTTCCACATCTCGCGGACCATAGGTTTCATAAAAAAACTTAGCAGGGTCAGCAATCATATGCGATAGATAATCCCAAGCATTCTCATCAAAATAGTTTCTGTCGAGAAGATTCGCTTCTTTAATTTTGAGAAACGCTTCTACAAAACGATCGTAGAAAGCAGGCTGCAACGCAGGCGTAAGGCGCTCAAGATTCCAACGATATCCCCCGAATTGTATCTGCGGCAAACGTTTGCCGAGCGCTGCAAATATTTCAGGTTGTTCACTAGTAAACTGCCACATCTCGGCATATTCATCACAGATACAAAAGATCTTGGCCTGTGATTTAACCGACGAGCTTGCATTATCAATGCGATAATGCAAGAACGCCTCATGCGTTACCATGACACGTTCCGCAAGGGCAAACACTCGGTAGTTGAACGACGTATCTTGAAATGACGCTCCGGGCGTTTCGAGAAATCGAATGTTATTCTGCTCAAGAAAGTCTCGTTTGTACAATGCACTCCATATTGCGGGTTGAGTCAAAAAGATCTCTTGTTTATCAAGCGGAGTAAAAACAACTCCCTCTGGACAGAATGCAAGATTATCAAGCACAGGATCCTCGTCAGGAGCAGTATGGGTCGCATGAGTGTAGAAATTGCTCTTTACTACGTCGAGGTTATTGTACTCTGCTAATTCAGAAAGTTTCTCGAACATATTATGCTGAGCAATATCATCAGATTCGACAATACCGATATATTTACCTTGAGCGACCTCCAAGCCGCGATTCATCGTATCGCCATAACCAGCATTTGGTTTGGTGATCAGTACGATGCGGTCATCCTGCGCCTGATACTCTTTAACGATAGCAAGCGATCCATCGGTTGAACCATCATCAATGCAAATTATCTCGATATCATCGAGCGTTTGTACAACGATACTTTCAAGACACTCGCGAAGATAGCGCTCTACATTATAGATTGGCACAAGTATGCTCACCAAAGGCTGGTTACTCATTTGCTTTATCCTGTTCTTTTCCCTGCGCCAATGTCGCGTGAGTGCCTGATGCGGTTTCGTCTCGTAATTCGCGGTCGTTGCAATAGCGCTCGAATTTCTCTATTGCAAGCTGCTGCGTAAGCTCTTTGAGCTTGGTGTCAGTTTGCGACACATGCACACTTAGATTGAAGCCCAGAATCAGAAGAACAAAAATGAAGAACAAGAAAACCAAATTTGCTGGCGACTCAATGCCCGCGAAGCGGGAAATCGCAAAGAATATCTGCGGGAAAATGCTCACAATAAGCAGCAGCCCAGCAACAATGAACCAGAAGATCGAGTCCTCCAGCTTCACTTGCGCATTACGCACCTTGCGCGTAATGAAGACAAGCGTGAGCAGCGAAACAAGGATAAGACCAATTCGTAAGACAAGGCTCATGGGCGCACCCCACCGATCTTCTTGCGAAAGAACTGGATGAACAGGATAGAGATCGCCATACGGATCATATAAGCAGAAGAACTCCAAGGGTTAAGATAGCTCTCCCCCGCTTGACGGTCCTGCATTTCAACGGGCACTTCGACTATTTTCGCACCAGCACGCTTGATAAGATAAGAAATCGTATCGGGTTCAGGACCATAGTTCAGACCGTTGGCCATATAGGCAATCATGCGCTTGTTGAACGCGCGCATCCCCGAAGTAGGATCGGTGATAGTTTTCCCCGTAGTAATCTTAATCGCCCACTGAATGAGGCTGCTGCCAAACATACGCATAGAGCGAGGTTTTTTCTTGTCTATAAAGCGTGAGCCGATGGCGATGTCGTAGATTTTCACCGCATCGCGCAGTTCATCGATATATTCAGGAAGATGCTGCCCATCAGCATCGAACTGAATCGCACAATCATAATCATGGCGATAGGCATATTTAAGACCAGCTTGAAATGCACCAGCTAGACCAAGATTCGTTGCAAGTCCTAAGAAAGGATAGTGATTATCACGGCAAACTTGTTCGGTTTTGTCGCTTGATCCATCATTCACGATAAGAAAATCAACATCAGAAGCCTTTTCAAGCACTGAATCGATGGTTGTCTTAAGCGATTCCTCTTCGTTGTAGGCAGGTATGATAAGTAGCGTTTTCACTAAGTTCCTTTAATGCTGGCCTTTATTGAGGGGAGGCAATTTCAGGGTTCAACTAGCCTTAAATTATAAGGTATGCAGAATCAAATGACGAATGAACGAAGACTAAATGGCGTTGCGCTCATGGGACGTGCATAAACTTTTTCGCTATTATGTTCACAGGCGTTTAGTCTTATTGAAAGGTGAACATGAGTTCGAAAAAGGCAAGCATCATCGTCCCTGTGTATAAAGTGGAAAAGTATCTTCCGCGTTGTCTGGACTCGCTCATGAACCAGACCTTGGAAAGCATCGAAGTTATCTGTATAAATGATGGTTCTCCCGATAATTGCCTTCAAATCTTAAATGACTATCGCAGCCGATATGGCGATAAGGTCGTCATCATCGACAAAAAGAACGAAGGGGTTTGGCGCGGTCGCTTTGACGGTATCAAAATAGCAAAGGGTGAATACATCGGGTTTGTAGACAGCGACGATTACGTGGAGCCAACCTTCGCTGAAAACCTTTATGCTGCAGCAAAAACAGCTGATGCTGATATTTCCGTTTGCGGATTTTCACGCGTGGACATGGATACTGGCAAACGAATTTCAAAGGAAATGTGTCAACCAAGACCCGCTTTTATCGTCCCCGAGCAACCTGGAAGGCTCATCGAACTCAATGGGGCTCCTTGGAATAAATTCTTTCGAGCTGAATTGCTAAAGAAGATGACCGACCTGCAAGACCCACCGCCTGTTTTAGACGATCTTGTTTTCCATCTTTTAATCTATAAAGACATGCAAGGGAAAGTCGTTTTCGTCCCAAAGATTCTTGTAAACTACCTAGTAAGAAGTGATTCGATAATCAATACGATTGACACAGAAAAGCTTACAAAAGGGTATGATTCCTTTTTAAATGTAAAGCAGCTTTATCTTGATTCACACTGCCCTCAAAATCTTATGGAGGCCCTCGACACTATTGCCTTCTTGCATCTCGGTATTTCGATGACCTACCGTCTGGCAGCAGATGAGAAAATCGATATCAATGATTCGATCGCGCAGACAACAAGATTTCTTGATTCTTATTTTCCCCTATGGCGAAACTCACACTACTTATCGCTTCCCTACACCCTCGAAAACAAGGGGGCGTTTCTCAAGCTCTATCCCGCAAGCTTCGTTTATAAACTAGGTCTTATGAGGCCAGCTTTGACTCTCTATCAAGCCATGATCTCTAAATTGAATATCGACATCAAGTGGTAGCAAGAATTGCCTTCACTTTCTCAAACGTTTGGGTGTTCTCGACCGCAATTTTTTCAAGGAACTCTTTCTGACCTGACTCGCGCTGATGCTCTTTCGTCATGTCGTAGAGGTCCAAGATGGCATCTTTCATCGATGTCGATTCAGGACTGAACACGAGCCCTAGGTCATACTTGTTCACTATTTCAGCCATATAGCTTCCCTCGCTCACCAAAAGGGGAAGCCCGAGCTGAAGGGCGTAATAGAGCTTATTGGTGAGTTGATGCTTGAAATGCGTCTTGTCCGAACCGTACATGCTCATAATCACGTCAACGTCCTTGTAGAGATCTAGGGTCTCCGAGGATTTGAAGTCCCCTTTGACGTAAACATTTGTGATGCCTTTTTCCGAACAATAGGAAGCCAGTTCATCGTAGTTACGACCAATAAAGCGAAGGCTGAATCGCTTGTCGTTAGCGAAAAAGCTGATCGTCTCTTTGTCGAGTTCCAGGTTCTTTCCCGTTCCGATCGAAGCAAGAACCATTGGATTCGAAGGTCGCGGATAGGCTCGAACTTTTGTCTTCTCGTCTGGCGAAATAGGATGCGTATTATGCATGATCGAATAATCGTGCGGTGGCAAAAAGCTCTGAAAAGCGGGCGAAGAGATAATGGTAAGCGCAGAGTGGTCGATGACCTTCGTCTCAAAATGTTTGTAGAGCGCAATATTCTCCAGAAAGTAGTCACGAATATCAACGATATAACGCCCTGGGTATTTCTTTGTAAGCACGTCGTAAAGCAGAGTTGCCACATTACCTGTAAGCGCAATCACGACATCATAATCGTTTTCTTTCAACACCTTTTTTGCAAAAGAGCGAAAACCTAAATAGCCTGTTGCTAATTGGAAGAGCCAGACAGCCTTCTTTTTCGTTTCGACTGGATGATGATAAGCAAAGACGCGATTCGCCCTCGTGGCTTGATCTTCCTTACCACGGTCCCAATAGACCAGGTCATAGTCACATTTCTCTGTCAAAAGCTTTTCATAATAAGAGAAGTAGGGAGTAACGTTGATGCTATCGAGATTCAAGAAACAAACCCGCATGATCAGGCCCCCAGCTCGTTCAAGAAAGAGAACATCTTTGCCACGTTCTCTTTGGCATGTTTTGAATCGTAAAAGTCTGCTCGTTCATTGAAGACAACAGGCTTTCGCTCGCTGCTTAGAAGTAGGTCAACCCAGGCATCCCTATCTTCTAAAGAAATCCTTTCAACCGCATCTGAAATACACGCTTCGTCGTTTATAACACTCGACGTGATCGAAGGAAGGCCATTAAATTGAGCTTCAATGAGTGAAAGCCCCAGACCCTCGAATAGAGAGGGGAGAACAAAAACATCAAAGGCCGATAAGAATTCATTTGTGTTTGACTTACTGCCCGCGAGTATGACATTCTCCCCAATTCTCAATTCTTTTGCCTGCTTCTCGAGGTTGTCTCTCATATCTCCTTCGCCAACGATGAGCAATTTCGTTTGAGGACAGGCATTAAGAAGTTGCGGCATGAGAGAGAGCATGAAAGCATAATTTTTTTGTTCGGCAAGTCTACCAATAGAGCCTATGACACGTTCTTCCTCTTTTATGCCAAATTGACCTCTAATTCTTTTTCGCGCATCAGCGTCAAAGGCGTTCTTTTCGCTATCAACAATATTCGGAAAAACTGTAAAATCTTGCACATCAAAAACATACTCACCAGCTTCTTTCGAACATGCCCAATGAATATTTGCTTTCTTTTGCGCACTTTTCTTATTCAGAGCAGAAAAGACCCTAGTTATCCAAAAGCTGTGAATACCCGAATTATGGCTATGAAGGATGCGATGCTTAAAATCATGGGCAGCAGCCATTTTCAGAATATCGATGTTTGAAAGGTCGTTTGCGTTAAACCACAGGGCATCGTAATCGCCGCCGTGTTCACTGAAGAACTGCTTGAGAGCTTTTCTATGTCCAACAGGATCCTTGATCTTCATTGGCAACAAAAAGAAGCTATTATCTTCAAAATCGCCTTCAAAAAGGCGCGGATAATTTGACGGCTCTTCATAACAAAGGAAATCGAAGATGATTCCCTCGGATGCGAGAACGACAGATTCAACAACACGCTCGGTTCCGGCAAGATTGTTAGATAAGCCCCAAACCAAAACCTTTTTTTTCTTCTCGATCATTATTGTAGTGCTTTCATTCTGGCTTATTTTTCGAAGGAAGACTTATTTGGAAGGATGCTTTCAAACGCATCCGTGATGAGCGGGAGGGCGCTATTGAGATCTGACTCTTTTATTCCCGCATCGTTCACGCAGACTACCTTACCTGCCTGCCCTTTGACATACGCGCACACTTCTTCGATAAGCCCATCACTTTCGGTAAGATGGAAAGCTTCCCCGAACTGCGGCGAACGAGGGCAGAACTCTCCTTTTGCATATTGCCAATACTCCGCTAGCCACTGATTAGGCTCTGTCTTCGTTCTAAACCGGTTCTGACAAGTTTCGTCGAGCATCGCCTGCTCGGCATTCCAAATCTCTTCAAAGGTCGATTTCAAAAAAGCGTTGGGGATATGCCAACAATGAAAACCATAGAATTTCGGGAAAACATTCATAGCCGCAGTAGAGAAAAGATTCTTTGCCCCGTACTTCGCGTTGAACCATTTCCCCCGATTGGCCGATATACACTCTTTTTTTGAGAAGTGAGCATTTAACAATGCGCAATTAGTTGCTGGTGTATAGAACCAATCCCCTTTAGTAACAAAAAAGGGCTCTAGGACGGGCGCGCCACAAGGATACGGATCGAAGAAGTCGGTATTTTCGATCTTGTTTATCAAAAACATATCATCGTTAAAGAGCACGAATCGTTCGCTCAACCCTTTGATTCGAAAAAGATTCCAATCTAACGCATTCGAATTAAATGTGGGGAGGTATTGTTCAGGAATAAAATCACGATGATTCACAATATTAAGTTTGTCATGTTCTGCATTAAGCCAAACAGGCAAATGGCCCCAGGTTACGAAATGAACCTTCCTCACCCATGGTGCGAATACCTCAATCCCACGAAATAGATAGGGCAGAAGACCCCAATCGCGATACCTTGAAACACTGTCGTCGCCCACCTCGAGAGCAGAAGGATCGTACATATTTTTCTGTTCAAGCCACGCCGGATCATTCCCGTCTACCCAAGTGACAACGAAGTCAATCTCTTTATGTTTTTCTGGCATAAGAGCTCCCGCTTACTGTCTTTCAGCTCGATGAAACAATCGTTGGATTTATTCCTTTATTCTAGGTTACCTATTACAGTTTAACGAGAGGATTAGCAAAGAGATAGCACTTTAACGATCGTAAGGCAACTAAAATCGGGATTAGCAAGATTGGAGTAAAAGGAACCCAAACGACCGCGCTCTGACTCCGATTTACTTAGTTGATATAATTAGAAAAAAAGTATTGTTTCCAGGAGTAGCTTGAAAACCTCTGACCAAAACACCACTTCAAAAAAAAGAGTCCTCGTTTGGGGTCTTTCCAACAATAGAGCAGGTACGGAAAACGTGATTCGGAATGTCACAAAAGCCTGCGAAGGTTATGTTGATTTTGATTTTCTTACAACCAGTGAAGTCCCTAATCACTTTGATCTTTTTAAAGGCACAAACAATAGGCTCTTCGTACTTCCTCCTGTTGGCAATCTTGCCAAAGAGCATAATCAAGCACTGGCAAATCATTTCGCAATGCATGCAAAAGAATATTCGGCCCTGTGGTTTAATTGCGGCGACCCACGCAACGTTGAAGCACTTCGCCTTGCTTACAAGCACGGAATTCCTCGCAGAATACTTCATGCTCATAATTCAAATTTTATCGGCAAGCCTCATGAAAAAGTTCTTGCTGCCCTCCGCCGGAGGAGTATCTTGTCAAAACTAACCGACCTTTGGGCCTGTTCTGACCTGGCAGGCATCTATATGTTCAAAGGCCGTCCTTTTGAAAAGATTCCGAACGCTATTCCCTTTGAGAAGTTTGCCTTTTGCCCAGAAGAGGGAAAGCGCATTCGTAGAGAATTAAATATTCCAATAGAGACTCGTGTAATAGGATCGGTAGGTAGACTCGAAGAAGTAAAAAACAACCAATTTATCATCAAACTCTTAGCTGAACAGCCTTCTTTGAAAAATGTCCATTATGTAATGGTGGGCGAGGGAACCTTGGAAAGAGACTTGAAGACCCTAGCAAATAAGCTTGAAGTGAGCTCTCGTGTTCACTTCGTACAATCAACAACTTCTGTTGCTAGCTATTATTCGCTCTTTGATGTCTTGGCTCTTCCCTCTTTTTTCGAAGGACTGCCATTGGTACTTATCGAGGCTCAGGCAAATGGATTACCCGCTATTATCTCTGATGTCGTTTCGGAAGAAGCAATTCTTTCGAATTCCATTATCCGCCTTCCTCTGAGCAATGTGCGCTCATGGTCTGAGCAACTTGAAAGAATAAACCGATCAGACTTCCGGCTCAATGAAGAGGCACGCCTCTTCGACCTTGAGAATCAGTCCCAATTCTTCATTGATACGTTTTCCAATTGAATTAGAAGAATGCCCAAAATCTTTAAAGTAGTGAAGCCAATTTAGCTTAAAAGCTCTAGAAGGCTTCCAGAGATTCCTAAAAGAATTACTCGTTGTTAGTAGAATTGCAAGAGAGCGACAAATGACAAAAGACACAAAAAACAATAGCAGCCAGATCGAGATTCTTTTAGCAACCTATAATGGAGAGAGCTACATAACTGAACAAATTGATTCAATTAAAGCGCAGTCGTATGAAAATTGGACTCTTTCGATCAATGATGACGGATCTGCCGATGCCACAAAAACAATAGTAAAATCTATTGCCAATGATGAACAACGTATCAATCTAAAATCGTTGTCGAATACTCGCCATAATGCTGCAGGAAACTTTCTAGCCTTGTTGGCTGACTCTAGTGCGCCTTATATAATGTTTTGCGATCAGGATGATGTATGGCATCCAGACAAAATTGCTCTCGAGATGAATGCAATGAAAGCAGCTGAAGCATCATATGGCATGGATGGCCCTTTGCTGATATTTACCGATAGTAGCATCACAGATAAAGACCTCAACGTAATAAATCCATCTCACGTATCTACAGTTCCCTTTAAGCCCGATAATATTACCTTGGCTCAGCTTATGGTGAGCAATGTGGCGCAAGGATGTTCAATGCTGCTCAATCGTCCATTGGTAAAGAAAATGCTTACGCATCAGCTTCCAGACGTTTTTATCATGCATGATTATTGGGCCATTGTTCTGGCAAAAATATTTGGAAAAGTAGAGTTTTTACCCATTTCCACGTTAAAGTATCGTCAACATGAATCAAATGCGTGGGGGGCATCAAAAAATGCCTTGACGGCAAAAAACGGCATAGTACATGTCTTAAAGGATCCCACAATCCTTAAAGGTTGGCTTTCAAAACTCTCCCAAGATGAGAAAGCCTTTATTCCCAGAGCACAAAAAATACTTGAGATGCTTTCCACTCAGCTGAGCGAAGATGATCGCATTATAATTGAACGAATTTCAAGATTTGAAGAGATGAGCCGAGCAGAAAAGTATTCTCTTATCCGAGATTATGAACTTATAAGAAACCAACGATCTTATTACTCAAAACTTTGTCAACTTCTTGGCATAATGCTGTAGTTAGTATTTGAAGCAATAGCCACATCGCAAAACAAGCAGTTCTCTTTTAATTAACACACGGTGTTGTTAGCGTTTATCGCTTCAGTACTCGACATGCTGTTGATGTCAAATCCATTACTAAAGGTTCTTTTACTGCTCTCAATCCTGCAATCAAAACAGCAAGGGCCAAAATAACCGACACAGCTGCTGTCAAAATACTACAACCAAAAAGAAGTCGCCCGCCAATTAGGATTCCAACAGATAGTCCTTCCCAGGGCAGAATCTTTCCGCATCCTACCAAATAAGGCTTCATCGACTCCATGCGCCCTACGATAACCATATGTGCCACAAATACGAAGCATTCTGCAATCGTAGTTGCAATTGCGGCACCTAATGCCTGATAGTGCGGAATAAGCACAAGATTTAGAGCTATGTCGATCACACCAGCAATAGCGTATACGATCGTCAACTTCTTTTCACCATTTTTGGGAACTAGTATTTCCGACAGCGTAATCTGAGTAAACGAGATAAAGAACACTGCTGGCATAATTGCCTGAAGCGTTAAAACAGATGCATCATACTGATCGCCCGCGAGAAGCAGAATAAGCGACTCAGCAAACAAAACTCCAGCAGCGACAACGAAGAAAGCATAGATGACTGCCGCATGCACCGAGAGGTTAACAATCCTATAATACTCATCCTTGTTATTTGATGCTAAAGCATGGGTAGCACGAGGAATCAAAACTCCTGCAAGCGCTCCAATTATCGAAACAAACACGAGTTTAATTTTTGTAGCTACGTTGTAGTAACCCACGTCAGCATCAGTCGTCATATACCCCAACATAACAGCATCAAGCGTGGTATAAATCGTAGTTGATGCAACCATTAGAAAGAAAATAATGAGTGGCTTTAGATGACGCTTCCAGTCCAAAGAACGCCATTTCTGCAACTTTACGTTTCTAAAGATGTATAGCGCATTAGCAATGCTAGCTAATCCTGTCGAAAGGACCGAAATAGCCACCCAAATTACAACATCCTTTTCCGTATGAACGAAAATAAACATTGCAGCAATTACAACAAGCTTAACAACAAGATTTCTCACCGCCATAAAAGCGTACTGCTCCATGGCCGACATAAACCATTGCATACCTAAAGTGGTAAGGGGTATAAGCGCACCAGCGACAAGAAAAAGCGATCCTGACTCGGCAAATCGGGGAATTGTAATTGCGGACACATAGAAAGCAGCTGTTACGACAATGGTCCAGACTCCCACCACTACGATCAATTCTTGCAAGACACGAGCGAGTTGAGCCTCATCGTCGCGAACTTTAGCGCATTCTCGAATACCGTAAGTATTTACTCCTAGCAGCGCCACCAATGCAAAAAGGTTTGCTGTCGAAAGCGCGAATTCTGCCGCCCCATACCCAGCAGGCATCAATATGCGCGATACGTAGGGAAACGTGATTAGAGGAAACAAAAAATTGAGTACCGTTGTAGCGGCATTCATGGCGAAGTTGTATTTAATAGAATGTATCTTCATGCCAAAAGCTTAATGCTTCAACACCAACAAACCTCTTCGGCCAGAAAAGAATGACTGTGGTTGAAATCATGCTGCCATGGGTTGATCATTTCAGCTCGTTGCTTCACACATTAAGCAAAAGGCTGAATTGGCCAATTGATCTAGAACAGCACGACCGTAGTTCCGCCAGGAATAGTATTGTATATCCACCGAGCATCGTTCACCGCTAAGCGAACACATCCATGAGACAAACTATGTCCTAATTCGCCATTGGAAGCAAGGATAGTGTGGAAGAAATATCCACCTCGTATCTGAGTACAATACCTTGCACGGCGGTCAGTGCTTAAAGAAGGTCGTTTGAATCCTGTAGTTGAATATCGCCCTCGAATCGTTGGGCTGCCCGGAGCGCCTGTTACACAAGAAACATATTTGCTGACTGACCATGACCCTTGCCTTCCATGAAGAACAACGGTTCTATGCGCCGAAACATCCACCAAAATGAGCCAGGGAGTAGCACTTGAGTATTTATTTGCCCTATTAATATACTGCGCATACTTTTTTGCAAGACCTAAGAAACCATTTTGATCAGAGAAGCTGTTTGCTGTAGAACCTGGCGCAGAAGCACCCTTGGGCACTATCTTAACCCTATAAGCTTCTATATTCTTGCTTAAGCCCGTACTACCTGAATTGGCTCCATTCTTTGTCCAACCCATCCAGCCATATCCCGCCACATGACTTTGATAATAAATGTCAAAGTATTTTGACAGATTTCCTGTGAGCCTGATCTGCAATGCCTGTATCGCTTTTGAACTAGCAGGAGAAGGATTGCCGTTGCTGACGTTAGAAAGCCATCCATTGTTGGCCACGTGAGTCCTATAACTGATACCTCCACTTACAAGAGGGGATGACACGCTAAGCTTCATGCCAGTAAGAGCTTTAGCTTGTCCAGTAGTACCCGCTATGTTCCCTTGAGGTGTTGATTGCCACACAGAAGAGGCAGTTTGATACCCACAGTTTAGACTAATAGAATTCGTTATTGATGTGTTTATGACAGGCAATGCTGTAGAACCAGGAGCACTTGAACCCTTCTTAACCAGGCGAATCTGGATCGCTTCAAGCCGAATGGAATAACCCTCGGTTCCTGCAGATTCTCCATTTTTTGCCCAGTCAAGCCATCCAATATTGGCAACATGCGCACGATAGTACACGTCATATTGCTGGGCCAGGTCTCCATCAAGCTTAAACTTAACCGCTTCTATGCGCTTAGACTGCCCTGTTGTACCAGCCTCTTGCCCCGCACTCCGAAAACTCTGCCATCCAACACCTTGAACCAAAGCTGAATAGCTCATGCCTCGAAGTTGAGAAGAAGTGATATTGAACGCTTCAAGGCGTTTTCCCTTTCCCGTAACACCTATTGTGATTGGAGAAGTAACGCCATCAAACTTGCCCGTTTTCCAGCCAATATTTTGACTATGTCCTTTTGCTTGAACAACTACATGCTTGTAGGCACCATTCCCTGTACGTGGAGCAGAAGAGCTGCTCTTAGGCAAAATGCAAATCTGTAGAGCCTCGAGCCGGTAGCCAAAACCTTCCGTGCCTGCACTTGAACCGTTTTTTGCCCAATCAAGCCAACCATAGTTTTGAGCATGAGCTCTATAGTAAATATCGTAATTCTGAGCAAGGCTTCCTGTAAGTTTGATTTGAATTGCTTCTACCCGAAGTGCTTTCCCTTTGGTGCCGCTAAACGCACCACTATTTGTCCAGCCTTGCCAGCCCTGATTTTGAACATGGGTTCTATATTGAAGGGTTCCCGACAGACCAACAGGAATAGCAGATAGGGTTAACGTAATTCCTTCGAGACGTTTTGACTGCCCTATTGTTCCAATCGTAGTGCTCTGATTGACGTTAGCAAAAGACCTATCTCCTACATTTTGAACGTGAACCAAAGCACTTAAAGAAGGTGGATTTGTTTGAGCTGCAGACAAGATTTGCTCGCTTTGAGCTGAAAGACTGGTCTGATTTTCGAATGAAACCTCGTCATCCTCTGTTTCGTTCGAAGGACTTAACTGGTCTTCACTGCCTAAAGCCTGATTGTCTTGCGCTTCGTCTTGCGAGCTAACAAACTCTCCATTAGCCGTATTGTCCTCGGATATAGCAGGAAAATCCGAAGTATTCTTTCCTGTCTGGTCGTCTGCTAATGCTGACACTGGACAAAATCCCACAACAAGAACAAGAGAAAGAATGTAACAAAGCGAATGGGTTATTACTGCTTGAAAAGAGATCGTTTTTTGTCCAGAATGTGTATTCATAATTGAATCTTTCTTAGAAGCGCGTCTTCAAAGGTCAAGCATCTCCAACATAGTCGCAAAGCACTTATAATAGCTGCTCTCACGCCTGACAACGAAATATCATATATCATTTTGAAGCTTTACTGTATCTCGTTATTGATTATCAAGCCTCAGATAGCAGAGTACGTATCTAAAACGCGCTCGTTATTTTTCTTTGTAGGTATTAGTGGTTGATCCCGGAGCAGCCGCCCCTTTTTTGACAAGCTTGATTTGGATACCCTCAAGACGGTATGAATATCCCGCAGTACCTGCACTCTCGCCGTTCTTCGCCCAACCCATCCAGCCGAAATTCTGGGCATGAACACGATAGTAGATATCATACTTATTGGCCATTTCTCCCGTGAGCTTGATCTGGATAGCTTCTAGACGCAAAGATCGACCTGAGGTTCCCGAAACAGTTCCATTTGACTTCCAAGAGTTTTCCCAACCGATGTTCTGGATATGAGTTCGATACTGTATGCCACCTGAATAATCCTGATTCTGTAAGTTGATTTTGATTGCTTCAAGACGCTTCGATTGTCCCGTGGTTCCTGCGGTGGCACCATCCACAACCGCATTCTGCCAACCTATGTTTTGCACATGAGTAGAATAGGATATCTTAGCCTCGCTATAGGCATTAGTGGTCGACCCAGGAGCAGCGCTGCCCTTCTTCACAAGTTTGATCTGGATGCCTTCTAAACGATAACCATATCCTGCACTACCTGCATTTTCTCCATTTTTTGCCCAGCCCATCCAGCCGAAATTCTGGGCATGAACACGATAATAGACATCATATTTTTTAGCCATGTCCCCTGTAAGACGAATTGAGATGGCCTCGGTTTGCAATGACCGTCCTGTTGTTCCTGCGACTTTATCAGCGCTCACCCAGTTTTGCCAACCTATATTTTTTACATGCGCTCTATATTCAACTGAGCCAGAATAGGCTTGTTTCGCAAGCTTGATTTTTACAGCCTCCAACGCTTTAGACTGCCCTGTAGTGCCCGCTGTATCACCGTTGGCTCGATAGCTCATCCAACCTATGTTTGATGAATGCGCGCTGTAAATAATGGAGTTTTGCGACCATCCGTCATCGCCAGAATAGTCGAAGTTCATATCGACGCTTCCAGAAACGCCATTCACAGTGCCGCGACTCGAGAATTGCCATATATCTGTTCTGCTCACTCCTGAACCTTGCTGAGCAACTGAAGCGCCAATCGGATAGCGCGCAACCCATCGTTTCCAATTGGTGTTGCTAAATACCGGATCAGTCAAATAATTATTCCACCAGTTCTGGTTTGCATAGATGCCCACCGAATACCCTTGAGCCGATATTATGTCGCAAAATGTTTTAGCCATTTGGCCAAGTTGAGCTTTACCATACCCAGCCTGCCTGTCTAATTCCAAATCATAATAGACTGGAAGAGATACGGAACTCGGTGTCAAACCTGCTTGTTTCAAAAAATCCAATACATATTTTGCTTCGCTCTCTGAGCTTTTCGTTGCACCAGTTACCTTATCTGCATAGGAGAAAATATAGACACCAATTTGGATGCCGTTCGCTCTTGCTCCTTCAACATTGTTTTTAAACTGTGGGTCAATCACATATTTATTGTTTTTACTATCCCATGAAGCACAACGCAAAAGAGCAAAAGAAATACCATCTGCCTTTACCTTTGCCCAATCGATTTTCCCTTGCCATGAAGAGACATCTATACCAACACGTTTAACGCCTTTAATCGCTACACGTGTTCCAGAGGCGGTGGTTACACTTGTTGTTCCGTTTGACTTGCTCCACCCCACAATTGTGCCTGCAAGAGGCCTAATAACTCCCATATCCGCAGCATCCGAAAGAGCCTGGATCCTATTTCCGTTTGCATAGCGCCAACTATTTGCCTCTTCACTTTCTTCTGTCAGGTCTTTAGATTCCTGATTGACATAATCCGATGGATCCACAAATGTCATGCCGCTTCCCTCTTGAGAAGGATCCGCGTTACTATGATCGCCAGAGTTGTTGTCAGTCTTATTCGCTTGATCGTCTTTGCCCGATTCGTATGCGTGATCAACCTCAGCTCCAACTACTTTCGCAACAGCAGCTTGGGCATTCAAAAGACCGACTGCTTCATCTTCAATTGGCAACGTTGTAGAAAGAATTCCATTCCTGGCTTCTTGAGCAGACAGAGAAGGTTCAGCAGCAAACATGAGTGCAAGTGTTGCAGAAACTTGCGGAGCCGCTGCAGAAGTACCTGTTACTGCAGCATACTTACCAGAAAGCGAGGTCGATAAGATGTTCACACCAGGAGCAGCAATGTCTTTCGCAGAATTGTTGTCTGAGAAAGAAGCGACTCTCCCTGTCTGATCCGTTGCAACTACAGAAATACATTCTTGAAAATCAGAAGGATAGCATGCGGTCGAATTAGCTTGTCCTTGAGAGTTTCCATTGCCTCCTGCGCATACAGTTAAAACTCCATAGTCATTCAGCATGGTAACAATCGCTTCGTGTAATGCTTTATCGGCATCACTCTCGCTTTGCGCATAATAACCTAGGCTCATGTTGATAACACGCAAGTTGGTTAGAGCTCCTGAATCCATCTGCTCTTGCAAATACGCATAAGCTGCTATTAAATCTGCAGTTGTGGTCTTTTCCTCGTCATTAAAAACCCTGATGGGAAGAATGTTTGCATTGTAAGATGCACCAGCAATACCAATCCCGTTATCTGCTTCCGCAGCCACAATGCCCGCAACCATAGTCCCGTGACCATTCGCATCTCCGTTGTCCGGAACAGGAGCTGCATTAAGCTTCGTATTCTTTGTTACGTCATACGCTAATTCGCTGTTGAGATTGTTCTTTAAGTCAGGATGGGTTAAATCAGCCCCCGTATCGATCACTGCAACCGTAACGGCATTGTCGGTCTTGCTGTAATCCCACGCGTCTGAAACTCGCGTATTTTGAAGATAGTATTGATAATCAGTATTGCCTGATTGCTGAACATATGGGTCAGAAACCTCTGTTGAAAGAAGAGAATAAGAATAATTAGGCTGAACATAGTCGACCTCAGGAAGAGATTCGATCCTCTCTATCGCTTCTTCGGCTGGTACTGTCTCGTTTAGTTGAGCAACTGCGATACTTCCCTGGCTTTGCGTAGGCTCAGAAACCACTTCTTGAGATATCACTCCCAGATCTTCAAGAGTTGTTAGAGAGTTTTCCTGATTCTCTGTTTTGTCTAAAGATCGCTCTTTTGCAGCTGAAGTGCCATTGGTCTCTCTTGTTGCTTCATCAATATCCAAAGACTCGTCTTTGTAAACAATAACAACTCCTTCGGCATTAGCCCGAGCGTTATCAGCAGAAACGACATTGTCAGCAACAGCCACATTTCCATTTGGCTCTGCAACAGCTTGTCTGACGGGAAAGATGGGCAACAACCCACAAATTAATACAATCGAAAGGAACAAACGTCCGATATTACTGCTTATTTTGTCCATGAGACCTACTATCAATTCATCGGATTATCTGTACTCAGAAAGCCACCTCATTATACTGAAGTCGTTTTTTGAGTTTCAATAGACATACCTCTTATAATCTAGACATCTGCACAAGAAATATATGAATGGCAATCACTGTTTCATATGTCGTTCATACCCAAATGAAGCCCATACAATATTTATTACCGTGACCTATACGCATTAGCGGTCGATCCAGGTGCGGCTCCGCCCTTCTTGACCAGCTTGATCTGGATGGCCTCGAGACGATAGCTATACCCAGCCGTGCCAGCGCTCGCTCCGTTCTTAGCCCAGCCCATCCAGCCGAAGTTCTGAGCATGGACCCGATAATAGACATCGTAGTTTTTAGCCATGTCTCCTGTGAGCTTGATCTGGATGGCCTCCAGACGCAAAGCTCGACCTGAAGTTCCCGAAGCAGCTCCGTTTGACTTCCAAGAGCTCTCCCACCCGATGTTTTGGATATGGGTCCGATACTGTATCCCACCTGAATAGCCTTGGTTTGGCAAGCTTATCTTTATCGCTTCCAAACGCTTTGATTGGCCAGAAGTTCCTGCGGTTGCTCCATCCTGAACAGCGGTTTGCCATCCTATGTTCTGGACATGGGTGGAATATGAAACAACTGATCGAACAACCTGAGTAGCAGGCTTAGAAATTACGAAATTCGTACTCTTTGAACCGGTGTAGTTCCCTTTGCCTGTGACAGTGACCGTAGCGGTTCCAACGTTGACGTTGTTCGAATACTTGACCGTGTAATCTGTGCCATTCACGAGCGTCTTAGTGCCATCCTTGACCGTTACACCAGGAGTCTTCGCCTTGCCGTCGTAGATATAGCTTGTTGCAGACAACACGGGATTGCTCGGAAGCGTCTTGGCATTAATCCTGAAGGTCGTGCTTTTTGAGCCTGTGTAGTTTCCTTTGCCGGTCACCGTAACGGTTGCAGTTCCAACATTCGTATTGTTCGAGTATCTAACTGTATAGTCAGTGTTATTCACGAGCGTCTTCGTGCCATCCTTGACCGTCACCCCAGGGGTCTTCGCCTTGCCATCGTAGGTATAGCTTGTCACAGACAGTACGGGATTGCTCGGAAGCGTCTTGGCGTTGATCTTGAAGGTTGTTTCTTTTGTACCTTTATAGTTTCCCTTGCCTGTAATGGTTACGGTTGCAGTTCCAACATTCGTATTGTTCTTATACGAAATACTATAGTCGCTGGTAGTGAGCGTCCTGCCGCCGAGCGTTATGGTCGGTTTTGGCGTAAGTGCGCTTCCTGTATATTGCTGCGCTGAAATAGCAGCAACTGCTGCATAATACACCTCTGCTTGATCGATCGTGAATGTCTTCTTCAGAGAACCGCTGTATGCACCTTTACCCTGAATGATAACGGCTGCTGGCTTGGTCTTATCAAGGACACTCGCGTTCACGTTGTTTTCGTAGGAAAGCTGATAGTCGGTGCCCTCAACGAGCGTTTTTCCTCCAAGCACCACAGTCGGCTTTGGTGTAAGCGCACTCCCCGAATACGTTTGATTGTCCAAATCCATAACAACAGCATCGGTAAGGGAAACGGAAGGGGTCGAACCATCATAGGTTGCCTGGAAATGCAGGGAACCATCAGAGTATCCCACGTTTACCTTGATGCCATCTCCCCAATTCTGCGTTCCAAGCTGATAAGCAACAAGGCTATAGATGACATTCTTGTAGTTATCAGGCCAACTACTCTTTTCTACTGGTAGGTCGAAACTAGTCACCTTACTTGCAAGCTTACTCTTAACGCTATAGCTGCCACTTTCAGCAGTATAAGGACTCACATACTGCGCGATCTCACCAGAGTGAATGAAGTAATTCTCGGCAAAAGAATTCGCATCGAACGTTGCACGATCGGGATATTTGATCGAATACTGTCCATCCCATTTTGGATGAACCTTTTGTATGATGCCTGATGGCAATGCGAAATAAAGACGCTGAAGATCCAGATCGCTTCTTGTGTAATCGCCTGTATCGTTCCAAGTAGTATCGACGTTATACCAATTCCCGTTCAGCTTAATACCGGTCCATACATGCGCATCACCGAAGTCATCGACCCGGCGCGTCTCGATGCCGGCCTTGTTGAGAAGCATGGCATACGCTTCGTGATAACCTTCGCACGTACCCAAACCACGATTGAAGACACCTTCAGCGCTACAATACATTAGGCTGCTGTCATATTTCGTGTTTTCAACAAGCCAGTCATTGAGCCACAGGGCACGATCATAATCGTAGCTTGAAGTGCCCTTTGAACTCGCGCACTCTTGCTCACACTGGGCCACAACCTCTGCAACAACTGTCTCTATAGACTTGAAGTTGTCAGATTCTGCAACAGTGAAGTTGATCTGGAATCGCTGCATATCGCCAAGTGTTTTTGTTCCGTCGGCATTGGCAGTATATTCCGCCACTAAGAACGAAAGGCGATAATTGCCAGGCGTATAGAGAGCCTCCTCAAAATAATTCTTCGTGTTGAAGCTTCCGTATTCACCTCTTGTTATGTCGACCAAAGGTGACCAACCGCTGCTCGTCTCGATCTCGAAAGAGTTCAGCTTATAAACCAACGGCCGCTTATTGCCTGAAATGTTGTAAGTGAACCGTGCCTTTTGCCCTTTATTGAAATTCGAATCGTACGTGACGGTGGCCGTAAGCGTTTGCGGATGCGTTGTTGGATTATAGGTATAGGTTGCTGGAACCGTTATTACCTTTGACTGGCTCTCTGTTGAAGAAGAGGTGCTCGTGCTGCCCTGATCTTGTGCGATCTTAAACGTTGCTTCTTTGGTACCCTTATAGTTTCCTTTACCAGTAACAACAAGCGTCGCTGTACCAACATTTGTGTTGTTCTTGTACGAAACGGTATAGTCAATCGCGCTTAGCGTCGAACCATTAACTTTGACTACTGGCGTTGGAGCGATCGCAGAGCCCGTGTACTTTTGATCCGCTATCGGATCGATCGTTGCAGAGCTAATATCCGCCTGATCAATAGTGAAATAGAGCTCTACTGAACCTGTGTAGACGCCGCTCGTACTCGATGCCATAACAACGACACGTGCTTTCTTGTTCACTGTATTCACGCTGGCCGAAATATTGTTCGCGTACTCGAGCGTGTAATCCGTGCCTTCTTTCAGCGTCTTCCCGTCTTTGGTTTTAACTGTTACAGATGGTCTTGCTTCTTGCCCGGTATAGGCAAAAGCCTGGCCCGAATCAATACTTGCAGAAATAGCAGTTGAATCTGAAAGATCGATCTTCTCTTCCAAGCCCGCAGCATCCACGCTCACCTGCTTTGAAAGCGTTCGTGATGCAAGCTTCTTATGAGTAGCGGTGAGCGTTGCTGTTCCTGAACCGATCGCTGTAGCGGTACCCGCAGTATTGTCGACCGTTAAAATGTTTGGATCGCTCGATTCCCATTGCCATTCGCTTACGTCTGCCGCAATGCCATCGGCGCCCTGAACCTCCAGTTCAACAGGCTGTTCGCCCATCACCTGATCATTTGCGATCTCTGCACTGAGCACCTGCAGGGCATGGTAAGCGTCGATCTCTCCGTAGCCCGTTTCTCTGTCCCAGCCCTCAGCACCAATGTCGGTTGCAGTCTGCTCGAGAACTTCTCTAACTTCATCAGCGCTTAAGCTAGGATCGTAAGCGAACAACAAGGCAGCAATACCTGCAACTACTGGTGAGGCCATAGAGGTTCCGCTCAGCGACCCGTAAGAACTGGTGTCACTGTTATACGTACTATAAATGCTTGACCCTGGTGCTGAAATATTCTTCGCTTGACTAAATTCGCCACTAGAAACATTGTAATTCGACTTGTTCGACCGCATAACATACGAGGTGCCTGATGAATCGTTGGGTTGCGCATTAGATCCCTGAGCCAGATTGATAACGGTAAAACAATCCTCATAGTCTCCCGGGATGCAATCAAAGGGAGGCGTTGCTCCTGCGTCTGCGTTTCCTGCAGCACACACCGTAAGGATGCCCGCATTTTTTGCTTGAGTGATCTTTTGATAGAGAACATCATCGCTATCGATCGATCCCTTGCCACCAACGCTCATGTTGATAACACGTACATTATTACGTTGAGCATTGGTTTGCGCTCCGCTGTTTGTCATAAGCCAGGTGTACGCTTGAGCAAGCGTTTCAGTAGAGAAAGACTTCGTATCGCCTATGCTAGCTTTGATGATCACCAAACCAGCATCGTACGAAACACCTGCCACGCCTTTCCCATTGTTCGCGTCAGCTGCAACAATGCCAGCGACATGGGTGCCGTGCCCAATAGAATCTGCGACTTTGTCTACGCCAAGTTCCGAAGTGGCCGAATTATATACAGCTCGAATATTGTTGATAAGGTCTTCATGAGCAACGAGACAGCCCGTATCGATAACAGCTACCGATACCTTCGGGGATGATGCAGCGTCTTCTTTGCATTTTGCGATTTCCCAAGCACGATACGCATCGACCGATTCAAGCAGCCATTGCTTCGATGAGCTTGGGTCGTTTACGCTCACAGCGCTCGATGTAACCTCATCTTCCGCTGGATAGTAAATATAATTTGGTTGTGCAGCGAAGCCTTCACCTTTGAGCTCGCTTAGTATTTGTTTGATCGGAATATCTCCATTGATATCGACCCGAACGAATCCGCCTGAAATATCCTGATCGGATACACTCTTGGTCTCTACCAGATCGCTTGTTGCAAGCACTTCGTCAAGGTGCTGCATATCAGTTGTTTCATCAACCGCAACGAGCACCTTGCCTTTTTCATAATCGCCATACTCAGCATCGCTTGTGATCTCTAATGATTCGGGTTGTTCTTCTTCGGCAATATTGACCTCAGCAACCGATTCAGAAAGATTAGTACCTGCGTTATCGGAAAGCACCTGTTGTTCAAGAGCGCGTTGAGAGAATATGCCCGTTCCAACCGCCAAAACAATGGTGGCAACAAGACATAGTGAAACAAAAACGCCTCGGGAGAGACGTGTTCTGGCAGTTCGCTTCTTCTTGGTCACTGAACGTCTCCTTTTTACGGCGCGCCACGTTGGCGATACAGTGAGAAAAAAGTATGTTAAGTATACAATCTAGCAACATTTTTTACTATTGAACGGCTCTTATTTCTATACATAAACCACAGGAAAACGCGCGCAATGACCACTAAGAAATTATCTTTTGTATAATTAACTTCACCTAATTGGATTTTGAAAGAAAAGAGACGCGATGGCAGACAAAGTTGCGGTGCTCATCCCCTGCTATAACGAAGCGGTCACGATCGGCAAAGTGGTCGACGATTTCAAGCGCGTACTGCCTGATGCCGATATCTACGTCTACGACAACAATTCCAAAGACGATACTGCTGCTATCGCTGAAGATCACGGTGCTATCGTGCGCACCGAACCGCGCCAAGGTAAGGGTAACGTGGTACGCCAAATGTTCCGCGAGATCGATGCCGATTACTACATCATGGTCGACGGCGACGATACCTACCCCGCCGAAGCTGCCCCGCGTTTGCTCGAGCCACTCATGAACGACACGGCGGATATGACCGTGGGCGATCGCCTTTCAAATGGCACGTATGGCGAAGAGAACGATCGTGCTTTCCACGGGTTCGGCAACAACCTGGTACGCTGGCTGATCAAGGTGATCTATGGCTATGCGTTTGACGATGTCATGACCGGCTATCGCGCGTTCAATCGCATCTTCGTGAAGACTATGCCCGTACTCTCTGAAGGCTTTCAGATCGAGACCGAACTCTCTATTCACGCCGTTGACAAGCGCTTCCGCATCACAGATGTGCCGATCGATTACCGTGATCGACCCGAAGGGAGCTATTCCAAGCTCTCCACCTTCGGCGACGGCGCAAAGGTGCTGCGCGCGATCGCGTCGCTCTTCAAGGATCATAAACCCATGGCCTTCTTCGGTTGGCTTGCGCTCATCTTGATCGTGCTGGGCCTGATCGCAGGCATTCCGGTTATTGCGGAATACTTCCAAACGGGATTGGTTCCGCGCTTCCCCACCGCCATCCTTGCGATCGCACTGGTGATCTGCGGCGCGCTCTCCTTCACTGCTGGCATCATCTTGGATACGGTTGCAAAAACAGGACGCAAGCAATGGGAGCTCTTCACCTATCAAGCTTATGAAGAAGCCCAGCGTCATCAAGAAGAAGAGTCATAGAGCCTTTTCGAACACGCTCGATACTCAAGCGAAATGAAAAAGAGACTGAACCTGATGGCTCAGTCTCTTTTGGTTTTGGTGGTATTGTTTTGCTGGCGTTCCTTGTTCTTGCGATCTGCGATCTTCAAACAAGGATCGAAGATCCTATCCTAGTTCTTCTCAACGAACGTTTTGTTCAGATAAGCGATGATGTCGTCTGATTCGTAAAGCGCTTTGCCGTCGATATCCAAACAAGGCACCTGGTACTTACCGCCCAGATTGATGAGCTTGTCGTAGCCGTCTTTATAAGGTTCAAGGCTAATGTCCATGATGGGTAGAACGATATCGTGCTCGTCCATGAAATTGAGAACCTTCGCGCAGAAAGGACAGCCAGCTTTAACATAAAGTGTATATTGTGAGTTTTCCATTCGGATCACCTTCCCTGTAATCGAGCATAATCCATGCTAGACCAGCGCGAACGCAACCCTACTCCCAAGCGCGATTTGTTACACATCCGAAAGTTTCTTGAAACTGTCTGTTGTTCGCGTGACAAACGGTCGTTCACCACCTTTTGGATTGGTGTTGCCAGATGAAAAAGCTCGCATCGACTATGTTCGATCAGCGGAGAGGGTGAGGCAACGAGGTGACTCTTTGCCGACTAAATTCATTTTTAATAAAACCCGAGCAAAGCAGCGACGCACGAAAGAACCTGCAGAATGCAGGTTCTTGAGCAGGGAAGCGGGTCACCCTCGTGTCTCGCGCTCGGCGCTGATCTTTCTACGTAGCTTGCGGATGGTCAGCGATCTGCGCAGCGTGCTTTGCCTGAAGCGATTCGAGGAACGCCTGCGCATCACCTGGATCATCGTCGAGCGTCTCATCACCCAGATCGACTTCGGTAGGCACACGACGATACAGCAGATCGTACATGATCGGCACCACGTAGAGCGTCATGAAGGTGGCATAGAGCAAACCACCGACCACGACGAGCGCCATACCGCGCTCCATGCTCGCGCCGATAGCCATACTGAATACCATCGGCAGCATGGCCAAAATGGTCGTAAGCGCAGTCATCAAGATGGGGCGCATACGCGTTTTACCTGCAGCAACGAGCGCATGATGCTTCTCAAGACCGCCGCGGCGCAGCTGGTTCACATAGTCTACGAACACGATGCCATTGTTCACCACCGTGCCCATCAACACCGCAAAGCCCATGAGCGAGAGCATAGTAAGGCCTTCGCCACTGAACCACAGTGCGAAGAAGCCACCCGTGAAGGCCAACGGAACAGTAAGGATGATGATGAAGGGCGAAAGAAGGCTCTGGAACTGCGCCACCATGATCAAGTAAATGAGCACGAAGCCCAAGATCAGGAGCAAGAGCATCTGCTCAAGCATGGTGTTGATGTTATCCAGCTCACCACCATAGTAGATCTGGTACTTATCAGGCACCTCGTATGCATCGAGTTTCTCGGAGAGCTCACGCGAAAGAAGCGCATTGTTATACCCGTCTTCGATCTCCGCAGAAACCGTCATCGTCTTGTCCGAATTCAAGTGAACGATCGCATTGGAGGCCACGCCTTCTTCCACTCGCGCGACATCGCCGATCTTCACATCGACCGTTTCACCTGCTTGGCTCGTGAGCGTAACGACCGTATCGAGGATATCCTCGCGCGTAGGAACATGCGTTTCATCGATGATCTCGACCTGCATCTGCTTATCATCGACAGTAAGCTTGCTCGATGTGGTTGAAGTGTTCAGCATGCCGGAAAGCTCCTGGTAGAGCTGCGCGACCGTGAAGCCTTTCTTGGTGAGCGCGTCTTCATCGATGATGAGATGCAGTTCTTTGTCGGCCTCTTCCATGCCGTTCTCGATCTCGGTATAGCCATCGACCTCATCCACGATCCGCATCACATCTTCGCTCATCGCAAGGAGCTTCTCCTGGTCGGGACCTGTGATCGTGATGGAAAGTCCGCTACCGAGCATCGAGCTCATAGCATCCGATGAAGAAGCGTCGGTGATCACTTCGCAATCGAGATGCTCGGTGTCGCGCGAAAGCTGACGGCCAATCTCAAGCACCTGCTCTTCCGTAGTGACCGAATCGTCCATCTGCAGATAGAACATGAACATCTCGTAGGCATCTTCGCTGCCTTCAGAAGCGGTGCTTGAGACCATCGAGAGGGAACTCGTGCCGTCGATTGCGGCCACATTGCCCACGCCATCGATGCTCACGGCAGCATCCATGATCTCGTCCGCCATGGCATACGCGTCTTCCTTCTCCACATCTTCAGGCATCACGACCGTGACCGACATGTTCTTGCCTGTCATGGTCGGCACCATGGTGATGCCCATGTTGAACACGCCGCCCACAGCAACCACGAGCAATACCACTGAAACCACGAGCGGAATGGCTTTGTGCTGCAAGAAGAAATTGAGCGAACGCGCATAGGCATCCTGAAGACGTTCGAAGCCTTTATTGCGCCGTGGTTGATAGTTCCTGAACACGAAGCGCGACAAACTCGGAACGAGCGTGAGCGCCACCACGAGCGAAGCGCACAGCACATAGGCGATCGTAAGCGCGAAGGGCAACATCATCTGGTTCACAATGCCCGTGGTGAAAACGATCGGCAAGAAAACGCAGATGGTGGTAAGCGTTGAAGCGATGACCGCGCCCGTGATCTGCTTCGCACCTTGCACTGCCGCACGCTGTGCTGGAATGCCGCGGCCGCGCAAACGATAGATGTTCTCGAGCACGATGATGGAGTTGTCCACCAACATGCCGATAGCAAGCGCAATGCCACCCAGCGACATGATGTTGAGCGAGATGCCCGAGAAATACATGAGAAGCAACGCAACGAGCACGGAGAACGGAATGGAGAACGCCACGATGAGCGTCGGTTTCCAATCGCGCAGGAAGAGCGCGAGCACCACGATAGCGAGCAGCGCGCCCAAGAGCAGCGACTGCAAGATCGAATTGATGTAGAGCGAGATGTACGAGCCCTGATCGCTCACGATGTCGAGTGAAAGGCCCGGGTAGTCTTCGCGCAGGTCAGCGATCTTCGCCTGGCACGCGTTCGAGATGTCGCTCGTGCTAGCAGTTGAGCTCTTGTACACCATAAGGCATACGCCCTCGGAGCCGTTGAGCTTCATGTAGGCATCGCCCACATTATCAACCACAGTAATATCCGCCACATCTTTAAGGCGAATCTCGCCTACGCCGTCAAGATCGACGAGCATGAGGTTCTCGAGATCTTCGATGCTTGTGATATTCGTGCCCACCTGCAAGAGCCACTGTTCATCGTCGTTCGAATTGCCCAGATAGCCTGCGGGCATCGAGAAATCCTGCGCCTTGATCATGCTCGCAAGCGTAGTCTTGTCTACCAGCGCGTCGATATTGGCCGACTTGATGGCTTTCTCGCGCGCGTCCTCATACTGCGCCTGCGCCTCATCAAGCTGCTGCTTATTCTGTTCGAGCATGCTCAGCGCATTCGCAAGCTGCGCTGCTCCGCTTCCGAATTGGCTTGCAGCGCTCAGGCCACCCGCTTCAGCAACGGCTAATTGATTCTGATAATTAGTAAGCTCGCTCGTAGCTTTTGTAAGTTGCTCTTGAAGTGCAGCTATTTGCTGCTGGAGTGCGGGTTTCATCGCCTCGGGGGCTTGCGCAAGCTGAGCTTGTAAGGCTTGAATCTGAGCAGTAAGTGCAGCGACTTGCGCGGTGCCCGAAGAGACGCCCATGGTCAAACCCGAGATAGCCTGCCCGAGTTGATCGGTAGTGGCTTTTTCTTGGTCAGCAAGCTTCGTCTGTTGCTCTTTCAGCGCCTTTTCCGCAGAAGTCATCTGGGAACGTCCCTCATCGATCGACTTCTTCGCATCGTAGAGCTCAGAATTAACGCTTCCGAGCAATTTGTTGTTGATGTCTTCGATCTTCGAATCACTCAGGCGCACTTCAACAGATTGCTCCGCTGAACCCACCACAGAAACATCAGCAACACCGTTGATGCGCTCAAGTTCAGGCGAGAGCGTGTCTTCGGCGAACTCCGAAAGCTCATAGATGTCCTTGCCTTCATAGTTCGCGGCGACGTAGAGCGTGGCCATCATGTCCATGCTCATTTCCATGTAGTTAGGTGACCCAGCCGTTTCGGGCAACTGCGATTCGACCTCATTGACCGCCGAAGACACCTTCACCAGAGCCGAATCCATATCGGTGCCATCTTCGAATTCAAGGAACACCATGGAGAAGTTGTTGGCACTCTGGGATTGGATCTCGGTCACGCCATTGACCGTCGAAAGCGTGCTTTCGAGCACCTCGGTCACTTCAGTCTCGACCTTCTCAGCGCTCGCACCAGGGTCGGTGGTCATGACCATGAGATAAGGAATGTCCATGTCGGGTAGCAAGTCGGTCTTCATCTTGCTCAATGAAACACCGCCGAGGATGAGCGCAATGATAACCGCAACGACGATGATATAAGGACGCTTGACGCTGAATTTAGAGAGCATAGAGGCCACAACACCTTCACGAACACGCAACAATATACAGAGTAGTTTCCTTTATCTGTATACCATAACTTGTGTACGCAGCAGCCTTAACGCAGAGCCAAACGCACATAAGCCCTCCGATTGGTGCGAAGGGCTTACGAAAGTGTAATAAAACAATGGGCGAGCGAAGAAAACTGCGTGAGTGCACGCATCACGCAAAAGCCGCGCGAAGCATTCGTGCGCCATCTGGCAACCTAGCCGCCTGACCGGAGACGTCTGGCTAAAAGCAGCCGTCTAGACCGGCTGATAGCCACTCCATCCTGAAGCGATCAGCGTTGCGCCGCGAATGACCGCGAAGACCGAAATGAAGATCGCGAGGCTTTCAGGAAAGATGAAGAAGCAGATGCCCACGAGCAAGCTCAAAATAGCCGAAACCAGTCCAAGCCCCCAAATTGAACCCAGTTGCTTACGTGAGGCGATGATGGAGAATATCTCTACGATGGAATACGCCATGATGAAGGCGCCAATGAGCCACGGTATAACATAGGCTGTCGCGAGCGGATGGATGACCAGCATCAAGCCAATGATGATATCCAAGATGCCATACGCCACATACCAGCCCGAAAGTCCTGCTGTTTTGCGTTCACGCACGTAGGATATGATGTTCACGATACCAGCAAAGATGAAGCCAGCGCCGGCTACGAAAGTAACGCTCAAAAGCGTGATGCCGGGATAGAACGCGCACAGTGCGCCGAAGAAGATGAGCAGTACACCCGGTACGATGAGCGACCAATTTCTTTCTGCTTTTCCCTGGGAAGCCATAGCTTACCCCTTTCTCTTTTTTTGTCAGTGTAGCGCTGTGCGTTCAAGGACCAGCATGGAGCATCGCGAAGTTTGTTCCGCTGAAAACAAAGCGTTGCTAAAGGGTAATCATGCTTTGGTGGACGCAATGGATATGCGCGTTATTATAAAGTTGTTCGATCACAAACACGCACACCGCAAAAGCACGCGCTTTCCGGTGCTCGATCGTGCAAATGCAAGCGCAATCGTATCAGATCACGCCTCTAGGCGCGATTGAGGAGGAACTATGAGACTTGGTTTTATCGGCTGTGGCAACATGGCGGGAGCCATCATCGCAGGAATCATCAAGAAGGGCCTCGTTTCACCCGACGAGATCTATGGTTCGAATTCAACGCTCGAACATGCGAACGCAACGCATGAACGCCTCGGCATCCAAACCTCCACCGACAACACCCTCGTCGCCGGAGAGAGTGATATCGTGTTCCTCTGCGTGAAGCCGCAACAGTATGAAGCAGTGATCGACCAGATCAAGGATCACCTGCATGAACACCAGATCCTGGTGAGCATCGCACCGGGTAAGACTCTCGCATGGCTCGGCGAGAAGATCGGCCATCCGCAGAAGATCGTACGGGTCATGCCCAACACACCAGCACTGGTGGGCGAAGGCACCACCGCATTCTGCCCGGGCGACCTTGTTTCGCCCGAAGAGGCGAAAATCGTGAAGGAGCTGCTCGAAAGCTTCGGGCTTGCGATCGAGCTTGCCGAACCCCTCATGGATGCCGCAAGCGCAGTAGGCGGCAGCGCACCCGCGTTCGTCTATATGTTCATCGAGGCACTAGCCGATGGCGGAGTTGCTGAAGGCCTGCCGCGCGCACAAGCGCAAATGATCGCGGCGCAAACCGTGCTCGGCAGCGCAAAGATGGTGCTTGAGACGGGTGAGCATCCCGGCAAACTGAAAGATCAAGTCTGCTCCCCTGGCGGATCGACCATCGCTGGCGTCGAGACGCTCGAAGAAGGAGCCTTCCGCGGTACTACTACCCGCGCCGTACGCGCCACGGTTGCAAAAGCGCGTAGTCTGTAGCGCTTTGGTCACGTTTGCCAAACAGTAACAACCAGGCAAACTGTGATGTTTTTGTGCATGTTCAACGTGCATGGCTTACTTTATTAGCACTCTCGCTCTGAGAGTGCTAACTTTTTCTGTGATAAATCTGCGGCCTGCCCCTCGGTGGGCCGTACGCACGTACCCTCCACAAGAAAGGCTTATGCATGAAGCAATTCAAAACTGAGAGCAAGAAACTGCTCGATCTCATGATCAACTCGATCTACACGAATCGTGAGATCTTCCTGCGCGAACTTATCTCGAACGCCTCGGATGCGGTCGACAAGCTCTATTTCAAGAGTCTCACCGACTCTTCGATCACGGTCGCAAAAGACGACCTGTTCATCACCGTTTCTTTCGACAAAGACGCGCGCACGATCACCGTAGAAGACTCTGGCATCGGCATGACGAAAGCCGAACTTGAAGAGAATCTCGGCACGATCGCTCATTCTGGCAGCCAAGAATTCAAGACTGAAAACGCCGAAGACCAAGGCAAGGATCTTGACATTATCGGTCAGTTCGGCGTTGGCTTCTATTCCGCCTTCATGGTCGCTCAAAAAGTGACGGTGAACTCGCGTGCTTGGGGAGCTGATGAATCTTGGAGCTGGACGAGCGACGGCATCGAAGGCTACTCGATCAAAAAGGGCAAGAAACAAACGCACGGTACCGAGATCATCCTCGAGCTTAAAGAAAACACCGAAGAAGAGGACTTCGACCTATTCTTGAGCGAGCCGCAGCTGAAATCCCTCATCAAGCGTTACAGCAATTATGTGCGCTACCCCATCAAGATGGAATGCGCAAAGAGCGTTGAGCTGCCTAAGCCCGAAGATGCACCCGACGATTACACGCCACAGTATGAGACCGTGACTGAAGTTGAGACCATCAACTCGATGATCCCCATCTGGAAGCGCCGCAAGTCAGAGGTAAGCGAAGAGGAATACAACGAATTCTACAAGTCGGATTTCCATGACTATGCCAATCCGCTGCGCACGATCTCGATCCACGCCGAAGGCACGCTTTCCTACGACGCGCTGCTCTTCATCCCGAGCCATGCGCCCTACGACCTCTACAGCAAGGATTACAAGAAGGGGCTCGCACTCTATACGTCAAACGTGCTCATCATGGAGAAATGCGAGGAGCTGCTGCCCGATTACTTCAACTTCGTTCGTGGTGTGGTGGACAGCCAGGACCTCACGCTCAACATCTCGCGCGAAACGCTTCAGCACAATGGCCAGCTGCGTGCCATCGCCCAGAAGCTCGAGAAGAAGATCAAGTCCGACCTGCTGAAGATGCTCGAAGATGACCGCGAAGCCTATGAGGGCTTCTTCAAGGACTTCGGTCGCGGCATCAAATACGGTATCTACTCAAGCTACGGCATGGATGCCGATAAGCTCTCTGATCTGCTGCTCTTCTATTCTGCAACCGAAAAACGCATGATCACCCTCGCAGAGTACCTTGAAAAGGCTGCCGAAGATCAGAAGTCGATCTACTACGCGGTAGGCGAATCGGTCGACCGCTTGGCCAAGATGCCCATCGTGAAGACCGTAATGGCAAAAGGCTATGACGTGCTGCTGTGCACTCAGGATGTCGACGAATTCTGCATGATGTCCATGAACAGCTTCGACGAGCGTCCGCTGAAGAATGTCGCTGGTGGCGATCTCGACCTCGAGACCGAAGACGAGAAAGAAGCCGCTGAAGCTATCACGAAAGAAAACGAAGGCCTATTCAATGCCATGAAAGAGGCGTTAGATGGTGCCGTCACCCGCGTAGCAGTTTCCACGCGCCTTTCCGACACGCCAGCCGCCGTTACCACCGAAGGACCGATCTCACTTGAGATGGAACGCATGATGGCGATGGGTCCCGATGGCGAACGTATCAAAGCCGACCGCGTGCTCGAGATCAATCCTCAACACAGGATCTTCGACGTTTTGAAACAGGCTCAGGAAGCCGGCGATACCGAGAAGATCGCGCAGTATTCGACCATCCTCTACAATCAAGCACTCATCGTTGAGAACATGCCGGTCGATGACCCGATCGCCTATGCTCAAGCGGTCACAGCGCTTATGGAATAATTACACAACAAAAGCGCGAGTTTTCCGTACAATCCCTACAAAATGCGAGTAGAATAAAGCGCGTTCATTTCCTTATGGGCGCGCTTGTTCTTTGCAAGCACGAAAACGGTCCGAAGAGCAATGAGGGGATCACGAGAAGCCAACCATGTCTCACGATTATCGACCAGCGCATCACCAACACGATCACGCTCGCCCACAGCGTCGCAAGCCACAGCGTCGTACAGTCAATCGTGAAACCGTTCAGAGCGATGAGCTCTCATCAACTAACGGCATTCGCATGGTGAAAGACACACAGTCCTTCAATCACAATCGTAATCCTCACCTCTCTCAAACATCGCTCCCTACTATCGATGCCGTTGGTGCTCCACATCCGAAGTCTCCTGCGGCTAGAGCAATGCAGCAGCAAGCTCGACCAAGACAGGAAGCACCAAACTTTGGTGTCGAAGAACTGTCTTTTGAGGACACGAGCGTGCACACGCATGGCGTAGGCAACCCGCTCTACACGGGCGAAACCTATCCAGTGCGCGGAACACATACTGATAGCTCGCTCCCGCATGCTCATGCGCACAACCAGCGAACGAACTCCTCTCTTACTGGCTCGCAACGCGCTGTTCAGGGGATCCCTTCCGAACATCCCACCCCCCACGCGAACCAATCAGCAAGATTCCGCGCTGTTCCACCATTAAGTGATCCTTCTGAGCTGCCAGCTGGACAATCTGCACGCTTGAGGGCGGTCGATGCAACCAGTGCTCAACCAAGATCGTACGCTGGGCATTCGGCAAGCTTTGCCGCGATCGAGCACACGCAAGAAACGCAACAGCCCTACGACTACCAGGACTACACTGCCGCGAGCGGGCGCTACAAAGCATCCAACGCACAAGCAGCTTCGCCCTCAAATTTCAAACAACTTACTGCCACTTCGAAGCATGCGCGCAAGCGCACTAGAACTTTGCCACGAGCGATCGCTGCCGTTGCGATCGTAGTCGCACTGGGTGTAGGTGGCTTCTTCGGTTACCAGCAAATCGCCTTTGCGGGCCCCATAACAGCTACGGTCAATGGCGAAAAGATGACGCTTGAAGGAAGCGAGCGCTCGATCGAAGGGTTGCTCGATAACAACATTGTGCAGGTCACACCAGGGAACTTCGTTGCGGTCGATGAGTCGACGCTTCGTGAAGGCGACGGCACCCGTTGCACGGCTGTCATCAACGAGCAACCCGTTAGCGATCTGAAAACGCACATCAACGAAGGCGATCAAGTGGTTGTCTCGAACGGCACCGATGTGATGGAGAGCTATACCGATTCGGCGCCAACGGTTATTCCAGCGGGCTATTCAAAAGCTGGTCAGTATGGCGCGCTCCACGTTTTCCTAGCTGGCCAGGATGGCGAAACAGTAAACCGCACGGGTTCTGAGTCAGGTAAGACCATCGAGCAAGTCACCAAGGAAAAGATCGATAATCGTCTGGTGTACTACAACGCCAACTCCAACGGTGAAAAAGTCATCGCGCTCACTTTCGACGATGGGCCTTGGGATGGTTCGACCGAGCAGATCCTCGATATCCTGAAGGAGAACGGAGCAAAAGCAACGTTCTACACCATCGGCGAACAGATCTCTTCGCACTCCGATCAGATCGCACGCATGGCCAATGAAGGACACGAGATCGCAACCCATACGTGGGACCATGCAGCAGGATCGGGCAAGGGCGTTTCGCTTAATCTCATGAGCACAGCGGAACGCCAAGAAGAAGTGCAAAAAGGCATGGACGCTATCAAGAACGTCACGAATAAAGATGCGAGCGTCTACTTCCGCGCACCTGGCGGCAACTTCAACGATAGCGTGGCGAACGATCTCAGGAGCATGGTCCAAGGCGAGATCGGTTGGAATATCGACACCGAAGACTGGCGCCGACCTGGTGCGGACACCATCGCTTCGCGCATCAAGAGCGCAGGTCCAGGTGAGGTTATTCTCATGCACGATGGCGGTGGCGATCGCTCGCAGACCGTTGCAGCACTTCGCGAAGCCCTGCCTTATCTGAAAAGTCAGGGTTATAAGTTCGTCACCATCTCCGAGCTTATTGAAGCCTACCCCTACCAAGAGGGTCAGCATTCCTAGTCAGCATTCCTGGTTCGCGGCTTTCTGTCAGCACCCACTCATGCGCACATTCCTTATAAAAAAACCTGCCGTAACCGCAACGTATCCGCGGTTTTGGACCAACTTAGCTATATACTAAGTACGTCTCAAGAACGAAAGGAACGTTATGACTGCAACAATGAAGAAACTTGGCGTAGTTGCTGTGCTCTTCGCCCTGGTCGCGTCTATTGGCTTGTTCGGTTGCTCTTCGAACAACGAATCCAAAGACACCAACGCTGAATCTGCAGACTACACCTTGCTCAATGACGGCAAACTTGTAGTCGGTCTTTCTCCCGACTATCCACCATTCGAAAATCTCGAAGGCGACGAAGTGGTCGGCTTCGAAGTTGAACTGGGCAAGGCAATCGCTGAAGAGCTCGGTCTCGAATATGAGAACAAGAACCTCCAGTTCGACGCCATCATCCCTGCGGTTGTTTCCGGCGGTCAGGTTGACATCGGCATGTCCGGTTTCACCGTTACGCCTGAGCGTGAAGAGCAGATCGACTTCACCGATGCTTTCTACATCGACGATCAGGCTGTTGCAGTTATGAAAGATGAAGATATCACCGAAGAGAATGCCGCAGAAGCACTGAACCAGGAAGGTATCATCATCGCAGTTCAGTCTGGCACCACCGGTGAAACCTATGCTCAGGAGAATTATCCGAACGCCACCATTCAGCCCTACGGCAACTCCACCGACTGCTTTGCAGCGATGCAGTCCGGCCAGGCTAACGCGGTTTGCACCAACAAGGCTGTTGTCGAGAAGATGATCAAAGACGCCTATCAGGATGCTGAAGTTGTCGCAACCAGCGCAACCGGCGAAGAATATGCGATCGTTGTCTCCAAGGACAACCCCGAGCTCACCAAGGCGCTGAACGAAGCGCTCAAGAAGCTCAAGGAGAACGGCACGATCGACGAACTCACCGCCAAGTGGCTCTAATCTTTTAGACGAACCCTCCCCAGCCGCGTGTTGGGGAGGGTTTTTTATTTAAGGACTTCTCATGCAAAAACGCATGCTCTCTTTCATATCCGTGTTCGTCGCGATCGCTGTGGCGTGCTCGGTTTTCTTCGTGGGTCTCTGCGCGCAGCCTGCAAGCGCTGAAGCGCTCGATACCGCAAAATGCACTGCGCGGCCTAACGCTGATGGGTCGAACGAGGTGAAGGGCGCCACTGAAACGCGCATTACCTGGGAAGGCCAAGCAGCCGCCGATGAAAGCGTGAAGGGCATCACGCTCACGATGCCCGAAGGCACTTCGTTCTCGACGAAGAACGCGCGCATCACCATGCTCTCTGGCTCTGATCTTATGACCCGCACTAACATTGCAGCAAACTTTCAAATACAGGGCGATTCGATCGTTGCCACCTTCGATGAAGCGGCTCCTGCCGGCGGATATTTCCGCTTTGAAGTCTACGAAGTGAAGTTCCCCGCTTCTGGTGGCGCGATGGATCTTACGGGCACCTATGAACTCGCGAATGGCGACTACAAGGACATCGGGCAGATCCCAGCTATTAACGTCGTGGGCATCGACCCTGCCGAAGAGCTCTCCACCTATTTAGGCGAACAGGACTGGGTTCAAGCATGGAATTCCAACAAGTTCTTGCACCTCTTCCTCGATCCAACGGTTCTGGTAACCAGCTTCCCGGTGGTTATCAAAGGATTTTTCATGGCCCTCGCGATCGTGCTCGTAGCGTTCCCTTGCGCGATTCCTTTCGGTCTATTGCTCGCGCTCATGCGTATGTCGAAGCTGCGCGTTCTTCGCGGTCTCGCAACCACCTACGTGAACGTCGTTCGTGGCACGCCGCTGTTCCTACAGATCTATATCGCGTTCTTCGGACTTCCACTTGCAGGCATCCAAGTGCCTCCCTTCCCTCTTGGCGTGGTGGTCTTGGCGATGAACTCGAGTGCTTACTTGTGCGAGATATTCCGCGCAGGCATTCAATCGATTCCTAAGGGCCAGTTCGAAGCTTCGCGCTCGCTCGGCATGAATGGCGCACAGACGATGCTCTTCGTGATCATCCCGCAAACCGTTCGTCGTGTGATTCCTACTATGACCAGCGAATTCATCCTGCTTTACAAGGACACCTCGCTGCTCGCTGCCGTGGGTGTCATGGAAGTGGTCATGTACGCGAAGACGATCGTGGCAGCCACTGGTTCGATCACGCCTTATATCGTTGCGGCCTGCTTCTATCTCGTGATCACCTTGCCGCTCGCTAAGATCGTGGGCAAGCTCGAAGCACATCTTGCCGACCGTGATGCAGGCAACACCGGTAAGAAGAACAAGCGCAAGAAGCACAAAGCGCCACTGCCAGAAGATCCTGAACTGCAAGGCAACTTGGCGGTTGAAAGCACACCTGCGTTTGGCAGCAACATCAACGCTCACCGGACTCATAACCCGGAGGTCGTAGGTTCAACTTCTGTGTTTGCAACAGAAAGCGGAAGGGGGAATTAACGATGCATCAAGTAAGCGATGAAGTGGTTGTCCGTATCGAAAACCTCACGAAGAGCTTTGACGAGCTCGAAGTTTTGCGCGGCGTTAACGTGAATGTTCATCGTGGCGAAGTAGTGGTCATCCTCGGCCCTTCCGGCTCGGGCAAATCGACCCTTTTGCGTTGCGTGAATCTGCTCGAGACTCCTACTTCGGGCAAGATCTTCTTCGAAGACACCGAGATCACCGACCCGAAGGTTGACATCAATCAGGTGCGCTCCAAGCTGGGCATGGTGTTTCAGAGCTTCAATCTGTTCCCACATCTCACGGCAAAGAAGAACGTGATGTTGGCACAGCGCAAGGTGCTCAAGCGTTCCGAAGAAGAAGCAGAGAAGAAAGCGATCGAAGAGCTTACGAAGGTGGGACTGGCCGAACGTGTCGACTACAAGCCAAGCCAGCTTTCCGGCGGTCAGCAGCAGCGCGTAGCTATTGCGCGTGCGCTTGCCATGGATCCGCATGTCATGCTCTTTGACGAAGCAACCAGCGCCCTCGACCCCGAACTGGTTCGTGGTGTTCTTTCGGTCATGAAAGAGTTAGCACGCGAAGGCATGACCATGATCGTGGTAACGCACGAGATGGGTTTTGCGCGTGATGTGGCAGATCGCGTGATCTTCATGGACGGCGGCGTGATCGTTGAAGAAGGCACGCCAGAAGAAGTGTTCGACCACCCGCAGCATAATCGCACGAAGGATTTCTTGGGACACATCACCGAAGTAGTGTAGTTCTTTGTGCGGAGTTCGCTTTTTAGGGGAACAAGAAGTCGGCGTGACCATTTAGATGCGCATTTTGCCGCTCATCGCATGCAAATGGCTACGATCGAAGTACTTCTTGCACTTCAGCGTTGTGGCGGCTATTATATTTAACTGTCGCTTTTCGTTCACGAGCTATACCAGATAGCTTACTAAGAACGAGCGGAACATATAGTGCGGGGTGGAGCAGTCTGGTAGCTCGCCGGGCTCATAACCCGGAGGTCGTAGGTTCAAATCCTGCCCCCGCGACCATTCATTCAACGCCGTTCTTCCGAACGGCGTTTTTTTGTTGATGCTGCGAGGAAGCAAGACAACCAATCTAGCATTTCGGCGCTTTCTTTCATGGACCAAAGTCCATTCAAACGCACCTCAAAGCTATCTTGATCATCTTGCTTCCTCTCGCTCTCTTTTCCAATCAAGAAATGCTTTTCTTTTGTTACGGGGCTGATGCAGAACCAGCGTTTCAAAACGCCAGCTAAATTAAGGAAACGATATATACTTGTGGTATACTTGTTTTCCGAACGAGAGGGGTGGGCATTATGGCACAGCTATCGCTTTATATGGATGACATCGCAATGGAAGAACTACGGGCAGATGCTGAAGCGGCTGGGAAGTCGATTTCCTCTTATGCACGCGAGGTTCTTGAAAAACGTCATGAGGCCGAACGCGGCTGGGTGAATGGTTGGCCTCCAGGGTATTTCGAGAATTTGAAGCCCTTAAATTTTGAGGAACCTGTTGATCTGCCACCCGAGCCTATTGAGCCCCTCAATACTATTTAAGGACGCTTATGTATTTGCTAGATACGAATATCCTTATCGATATATCAAGACGCAAATTAAATGCTGCATATGAGCTGCTCCTAAATAGCGATGCAAGGCTTTTCAAAGTTCCGGCCGTGGTCAAAGCCGAACTACTTCTGGGTGCAGAAAAGAGCATGCAGCCTGAAGAAGAACGCCTAAAAGTGGAGTCTTTGCTCTTGCCTTTCGAGATCATCCCTTTTGACGAAACCTGCGCTGCACACTATGCGAAGATTCGTGCAGATCTTGAGCGCAAAGGGCTAACCATCGGCGGTAATGACTATCTGATCGCAGCAACAGCCCTTGCTCACGGCGCCGTTCTGGTCACCAACAACGTGGATGAGTTCAAACGTGTGCCTGGGCTTTCCCTTGAATGCTGGGAAGAGATCGATTTCTAGGCGGGCCTCATCGAGTGTATTAGCTGACAGATGAATAACGCTCGCTTCCATCTCAGTTCTTGGCTTCGCCCTTCCAGCGATCAAGATGCGGGAGCAACGTTGCCATGAGTGAAACCGCTTCTTCGCGTGAGATACCCATCGCATCAGCTTCCATTTGGGCTGTTGCCTCGATGAACTCATCCATATCGACATCTTTTGCCGTGAAATCGCCCTCTTGATAGCACCACTTGCAGTAGTGTTCGCTCGGCGAGCCATCTGCTTCCGTGCCATGCAAAGCTTCATCGGGTATCGGCATCGAACAGCACTGACAGTAATACTCCGCTGGCATCTCAAAGAAGCGTTCGAGCGGGATCGAATAGGTAACGCAGATCAACTTCACCATGTCGATACTCGGTGAAGTCTCGCCAGTCTCCCAGCGAGAGATCGCCTGTCTGGTCACGAACAGATCACGCGCCATCTGCTCTTGCGTCAGCCCTTTTTCGGTTCGGATCTGTGTGATCGTATCGCTCATGGCCATGGTAGGTCCTTTCGTTGTAAATGCCTAACCCCATTATGAAGATACCGTTCGCGGGTTCAAGCAACACCTTGTTGCATCTTGGTTGCAACGTGCCTATTATTCATATCCGCAGAAGATACCGCTACCCAATTTGAACGAGAACAAAGAGGACGATGCCCGCAGTAGATTTGAAAGTATACGGAGCGATCTTGAGCGTTCGCCCAGCGCGACGATTCGACATCGCCTGCCTGCTGATGCGCATGTATGGCTACATGATGAACATCGGCACTGTTGCCATGCTTTCGCTGGCTGGGTATTCGTTTCTCGAATCAGGCCTCGTCTCGTCAGTTATCGCACTTGCGATCTTCCTGATCGGCCCGCGCCTAGGAAAGCTGGTCGATGAACGCGGTCAATCACGCGTAGTGCCTTTTGCCGCACTGGTTAGCCTAACGGGGCTGGTCGCGCTCCTGATCACGGTGCAATTCCATGGCCCCCTCTGGATCTTGTTCATCGCATCGGTCTTCGTCGGTTGCATCCCCAGCGCTCAAGCCCTCTCGCGTGCTCGCTGGGTCTATCTCTTGCGCATGGGTAAACTGGGTGAAAAGGCGCCGAACATAACCACCATCTTTTCTTATGAAGGGATTTTGGACGACATCGGTTTCATGATCGCCCCCGCCCTTTCGATCTTCCTTGCCTCATCCTTTACCCCGATCGCAGGTCTTGCGGTAGGTGGCGTGTGCTTCTTGATCGGCGCAACGTTACTCACGCACGCAAAAGAGACCGAGCCTCACCCCGGATGGAGATCAGCCACGGATACCGCTTCGTCTGATGCCCCAGCATCCAACAGCTCAGCACCCGAAAAGAGCGAAGCGCCTGCGAAAGAGAAGAAGAGCCTTTTCCGTACGTCGCGCATCGTGCGGGTGCTCTTCGTCTTGATGCTCCTGCTCGGCTCATTCTTCGGAACCTTCGATACCACTTCTGTTGCATTCGCCGAAGAGCTGGGCGAACCGAACATCGCCAGTGGTGCGCTGATGCTCTCAGCGCTCGTCTCGATCGCAATAGGCTTTCTGTTCGGCACCTTGCGCCTTGCGATCCCCCACTATAAACAAGTGCTGATCGCTGCTACCTGCATCGGCGTGGGTTATGGGTCGATGATGCTCATCAGCGATGCCGTGAGCCTGTATGTGGTCTCTTGTTTTGGCGCGCTCTTCTACGCACCCTTCCTGATCGTGATGAATGGTGCCTGCGAACGCTCTGTTCCTGGCAAGCGCCTGACCGAAGCCATCACCTGGCTCAACGCAGGCTGCACGTGCGGTCTTGCGATCGGCCCGACACTTGCGGGCATCATGATCGACCTGTGGGGTGCTCAGGCTGGATTTATCATGGGAGGCGTGCTCGCTCTCGCGATTCCCGTTATTGCGCTCCTGCATCACCGCACGATCAAGACTGGGCGCAAGAGCACCGTACACCGCGCCAAGATCAAGATACCTGAAGCCGCCTAGGAAAACTACAGAATTCCAGCCTATCTGGTAGCCAGATTGAATCTTGAGAATTGGCGATACATCTTCAAGCGAGTGATCAGTTCTTCTTTGTTCACCTGCTGAATGGCACAAACATGATCCAGTGCAACCGATGCTGCATCCATCAAAAAATCGACGGGAATAGTATCGATCTTCTCTCGCTTTTCACCACTGAAATAAGCGATAGCCCCCAATATGCCACTGGCTGTATATTCGATGATAAGACGCGACTTGAGATCGAGCTCTCCCCCTTCAGGCAACAGGAAGGTTGACCAGATCTTGACCACGTAGCTTTTGAGGTTCCTCTCAACGATCGTTTGTCCGCCCTGCTCCATGAAGAGAGAAAGGCGCGGAATATGCCCTTCGATCATCGATTCAAGAACTGCTTCAGGATTATCGCCAGCAATAACGGAAATAATGCAGTTGGGCAGCCCCTTAACTTCCCGACTCAGAGCCGCTAGCATGAGCTCATCCTTATCTGCAAAATGATAGTAGAACGTTCCTCGGTTGCATCCTGCTTTTGCCACGATCATCCCAACCGATATCTCGTGCAGTTGGTTATCCTCGAGCAGCTGCCAAAAAGCCTCGATCATTCGATCGCGCACGGAGGGTTGATTGCTTTTCTTCGGTCTTGCCATATGCCACTTCTTTCGAACAAGATCGCATTCGTCGGCTCTGTGGTAGCAAAGCGATGCCCTATCAGTAAGGCGCATTCACGCGAAGCCTCTTGGCCAAATGACGCTGCGCCCATGACAAATATAACATGCTGTACAAATAATACCATGCAAATAGCCCTGTTAAACCACCTATCCTATTGAAGGAAATTCGCCAGAAAGCCTAAGAATGCTTCTGTTAACTTGATTCGGTGCTCTGCAGAACCAAAGGGGACAAGGTTACAGAAGCCAACATCAGCAATACTGCTCGCTCGACTCCATACCTTCTTGAAGCGAACAACCATCGCAGTCATCACGAAGCAAGCCGCTTTCACCGAATACTAAGCGCAAGCCTCAGGTATGCTCGCTATAGTAGAGAGAGTCTCAATTACCGTGAGCGCAACATCAGTTTTACGCCGTAACGCCGTAAAAAGGGAGTTCGAGCACTTCATGAGCAAACGTGGTGTCATCATAGCGAACACGGGCACACCCGATGTACCCGAAGCAGATGTCGTGCGCGCATATTTGGCCGAATTCCTTCAAGACCCGCGCATTTGTCCGCTGCCCGCTCCCTTGTGGAAGATCATCCTCCATGCATTCATCTTGCCAAAACGCGCTCACGCATCAGCAGAAAAATACCGACAGATCTGGACTTCCCAAGGCTCTCCGCTCCAATCAGGAATGGCATCACTTGCCCATAAGTTGCAAGCCTCTTTCAACGAGCAGGACAAAGCAACTCTCGTTCGGCATGGCATGAGCTATGGCTCGCCATCGATCAAACAAGCACTGGGCGAACTTAAAGCCGAAGGGTGCGATGAACTGGTGGTCTTATCGCTTTATCCGCAGAACGCGCTCTCAACCACGGGCGTCGTAGCAGATAAAACGCTTGCTGCTTTAAGCGCCCTCGACTGGCATCCGCAAACGAAGCTCGTCGGCTATTACAGTGCTCACCTGCTCTATCTTGAAGCCATCGCGGCATCGATTCGCGCTGCTGGTTTCGATAGCTCTGCAGGAGACAAGCTGCTCTTCGCGTTCCACTCCATCCCGGTACGAGATATTCGCAATGGTGACGATTATGAGGACAAAGCGCGCGCGACCGCCAACGCAGTGGCACGTCTTCTCGAGCTCGACGTTCAGGACTGGGCTCTTGGCTTTCAATGTCGCTTCGATAAGGCACGTTCGTGGCTTGGCCCCTTCATCCCCGAAGCCCTTCAAACGCTCGGCGCACCGCGCGGACGATTGTTCGTGGTTGCTCCGAACTTTTCGATCGACTGTCTTGAAACGCTCTATGACATCGATATCGAGTTGCGCCAACAAGTATGTGAAGACCCTGCTTTGCAGATCGAAAGCGACCGCTTCGTTTATGTGCCTTGTTTGAATGACACCGATGCACACGTCGAGCTGTTAACCGATATCGTCAACTCCGTTAATGCTGAAAACTAATCTCTTGCTTTTGCTTGCAACCCGCCAATCTCTACAAACTTTCTGCCAAATTGTTCGATTTGTCTCAATCCCTCAATGCATACCCTCTCCATCTCTTCACCACATATAAGCCTTTCATCTGCGATCTTGGGGGTACCGCCCCTATAATCAAGTAGTTTTTATTGCGGTAAGGCAACAGCGCGCGATTCGATGCGATAATCGAATCCCATGAGAGAACAGACCGAACAACAAGCGCGATTCAGCTTTGCCAGCTTAAGGGAGAAATTTCTTGACGCCCTTCCTTATCTGGTGTTTTTCGTTCTGCTCTTCTTCACCATCTATTACCTTTTTGGCGTAGCCGATGCCCTGCTCGGCATCGTGTTCCTCTTCTTTTCGCGCGCCATCATCCAAGACCCAGGGCTTTCGTTCGCGAACTATCTGCGGCGCCTTTGCTGGTTCGTGCTCATGGGCGTCTGCGCGAGCATCGCAGGACTCAACGATGTGCTCTTCGTGGTCATGAGCTTCTGCTACCTGTTCTTCATAACGCTCACCCAATCCGACGACTATCTTCCCCGCAATTTCTACTGGCTCGGGCTTGGCTACCTGTTCCTGCTGATCTACCCCATTACCCCTGGTGAGATCCTTCCACGCCTTGCGGCGCTTGGCCTTTCGATCGCACTCACCACCGCCTTCATCTACCTGATGCGCTTTACCCTGCGCAAGACCGGCAAGCTCGACGAATTTGCCCGCGATCGCGCCTTCATGCGCGAAGCCTTCGACGATGTAGCCACTCAACTTCGTCTCCTCGCACAAGCACCCGAAACCGAACCAACTAATAACACGGATCCCTCGCTCACAGACACTTCACCATCATCGTCTGCCACAAGCGCAGCAAAAGAGCCGCAACCTTCCGCCTCAACCCTCGAAGCGCAGGTTGAGCCCGAAAGAACGTTCACCCTCGCCCAAGACTACGCGCAAACCGAATACGCCACGGTCTTGCGCCAAGGCGGCATACTCTCGGGCCGACAATGCTACACCTTCGCACTGCTCCTTTGCTGCGAGCAAATCTCGGACCTGATCCACGCCACTTCCAAGAACGCGCAGGGCATCACGCCGAAGAACCGAGAATACTTCGCCGATCTGGCCGCCGTTTTCGAAGCGGTCGCCACCAAGAAGATCACGCGCATCTCCGAGATAGTGAGTGAACTCGAAGCATTCCTTGAGCGTCGTGGCTTCGACACTACGTGCTACCACGAATCATGGAATGCGATCCTTGAAGCACTCGTGCGCACCTTGCGCGACACCCGCCTCTCGCGCGACGAATCCACCCCGTTCCTCAAGAGCATTCGCTATCGCTACCACTTCTTGCGTGACAACATCAGCCTCAAGAACACGCAAACGCGCTTCTCTCTTCAGCTTGCCACCATCGTAACGATCGCCATACTGGCCGACATCGTGCTCACGCACCTGATCGGGCTCGATTTCGGCATCTGGATACCGATTGTCGCCTTCACGATCTTGAACACCTACAACGATGAAACGCTACGCTCAACGAAGAACAGCACCATCGGCACGCTCGTCGGCATCGCGATCTTTGCGCTCTTCGTGCATTTCATCCCAAGCCCCTTCCTCATGCCAACGGTCATCACGCTGTGTTACCTGGTCATCCTCATGAATATCAGCCAAACGGTCTCCATCACTGCCGGAACGCAGATGGCGCTCACCGCACTCTATTCCGCCGATGCATCGCTTGGCATGACGCTCGTTATCCGCCTTGGCTTCGTGATCATCGCAGCAACTTGCGTGGTGATGGTGATCTTCCTGTTCATGCGCACACAACGAACCACCACCATCCGCACGAAGATCATCGAGTTAGAGCGTATTGATGGCCGTTTGCTCGCGCAGATCGACCTCGGCATCAAACGCGGCCATGTTAACCTGTGGCGCGCGGTGCAGCTGCTCTACTACCTGCACATGAATTCGGCGTTCATGGAAAACCTGGCGAACAGTCTTAGCCTGAAGGAGATCAAATGGGAAGAACGCCCCTCGCGGCGTGAATCACTCGCACAGATCAAGCAACTGAAACAGGATGTTCAGCGCGTCCTGCAGCTCAATTACAAGTTCGCGATGGATGCCGCCCACGCCGTGATGCTGCTCGATCCGCGGCGCGTGCATGACGATCTGCTCTCCGACGAGCCTCAGCATGATCTTGATAACGCATCGCCTGATACCACCGCGCGCATCAAGCACATCGATGCCACCAACGAACGTCTCAAAGAGAAGACGCACGACCTCGAAACCATGCGCTATCTGGAAGAGGACCTCAAAGACTAACCACCCGACCCACTACACCAGCGCGGCAAGCCTTTTGATAGAATAGCGAGCATGAACAAGGAGGTTTACGTGGCCGACTATCAACGCGCACGCTCGCCGCAGCAAAAAGCTGAACGCATGAGCGCGATCATGGATGCAACCGAAACGCTGTTCGCACAGCTGCCCTATCACGAGATCAACATGGGGCTCATCGCAAAAGAACTGGGCTGGTCACGCTCTAATCTCTACAAATATGCCGCTACCCAAGAAGAGATATTCCTTGCGCTCCACAGTCGCGCTAATCGTGCTTTGGTCGATGATCTTATGGCTTCGCTTGCAGGCAAGAAGCTCACAAATGCTGAATTTGCGCATGAGTGGGCATGTGCCGTTGCGCGCCATCCAGAATTCTTGCGCTATCAAAGTATCTTGATCCCGATCATCGAAACGAACACGTCGCTCGATCGTCTCGTTGAATTCAAGAAGAACTTCGCACTCATGAACGAATCGATTCGCACATTGCTGCGAAAGCACCTCTCATGCAGCGCAAACGAAGCCTCCGATCTCTCTTTGTGCCTCATCTATCAAGCGGCTGCGCTATTCAATCACTTCAATTGCGCCGAGCAGGTGGCCGAAGCTATGCGTCTTGCTGGCTTGCCGCCTATAGAGGGCAATTTCGAGGATGCCTATACGAGCTTCGTCGAGATGTGCCTCGATCGTCTTTCGCAATAAAAAAGGTCGTTCCTTCTGCCTGACGCAAAAAGAACGACCTCGCATTACCTAACGGTCGCAAAGCCTACAACATCGCTCCGCGATCGACCACGATCTCACGACCATTGAATTTCGTGGCAGCTTCTGATTCCGCAAGCCAAAGCACCATATCCGTCACGTCTTCAGGATTGAGGAATTTCAGTCCTCCGGGATTCTTCTCGTCTTCGAACATCTCCTGCCAGCTGGTAAAGCTCTTGCCCATCGTTGAGTTCACGAAGTCAACGTAGCTCTCCGTTTCGCACATGGGCGTACGCACCTTCGTGGGGCATACAACGTTACAGTAGATCGGCAGGCCTTCGCTTTGGAGTTCGAGCGCAAGCGTTTTGGTAAGCCCGATGATGCCGAATTTGGTCATGCAATACGTTGCCAACTGCGCAGTTCCCTTAAGACCCGACACAGAAGAGATGTTGATGATGCGTCCGTAACCTTGTTTGCGCATGTAGATCGCAGCATATTTATCTGTGCGCCAGGTTCCCTCGAGATTCACCGCGAGCGCACGCTCGACCTGTTCATCGCTCAATTCCCAAGTGTAACCAAAATTGATGATACCCGCATTGGCCACCACCACATCCAAGCGACCAAACTTTTCCCATGCCTGAGCGAACGCTGCTTCGACCTCAGGCGTGGAGCAGATGTTCGCCTGCAACGCCAACACCTCGCCACCCGCATCGCGAACCAACGCGATGGTCTCTTTGAAGATCTCGTTCTCTGGTTCAAGCATATCGATGAGCACTACATCGAACCCTGCCTTCGCGAACGCAACCGCATGTGTGCGCCCCTGGCCCATCGCGCCGCCCGTGATCAGAACAACCTGTTTAGATGATTTTGCCATCGTAGTAACTCCTAATTCTTCGAACGCGTGACTGCTTCAACGATAAAGCCCAGCTTATCGAGTGAATCATAGTAAGTGAAACGCGCGGTTGGATCGATGAGCGAGGTACCCTCCATCCAAACAGCGATTCCCTTTTCCGCCATGAGCTTCGTGACCACATCGTTATCGGTCACGTCGAAGCGGATATGGTGCAACCCGTTTTGCCCCATCTTCAGATAATCACTCCAGATCGTGTCGTCCTCACCCGTCGGCTGCAAGAACTCAAGCTGGATATTGAAGAAGTTATAGAACGCAGAGACAACCTCTGCATCGATGACCTTGCCATCGCGATAAACCGACTTCTTGTACACCGAATGACCACCTGCATCAGGCTCGAGACCGAACACTTCGAGCATGCCTTTCTTGGTGCGCTCGATATCGTCGGTGATGATGCCGATCTGAACGATGTCTCTCAATTCGTCGGTAAGAGTAAGATCTTGAACTTTCATGATGCCTTCCTGCTTCAGTTGTTGGAAACCCTCTTGGGAGCGTAACACTACCTAGACAATCTTAGCTGATTGTCCAACTTCCCTTACGGTCTTATTACGAAAGCCAGATACGTTTCTGATGTTTCTTTTTACAGTTTTGTGATTACGGTTACGTTCTAGTGAACACCTTGTCGCCTATGATAAGCTAAGCTCACACCTGCGAAAGGAGTGTTCTCTATGAGCAAATCCAAAGTATATTTCACCAAAGAAATCACCCCAGAAAACGTCGTGAAGCTCTATGAACATCTTGGCGTGAAGCTGCCAGGCAAGGTTGCGGTCAAGGTTCATTCCGGCGAAGAGGGCAACCAGAACTTCCTTCATCCTGAATTCATGCGCCCCATGATCGAAGAAGTGGACGGCACGGTCGTCGAGTGCAACACCGCCTACGATGGTGCGCGCGATACCACCGAAAAGCACGAGAAGCTCATGGCCGCACACGGCTGGACCGAGTACTTCGATGTTGACATCATGGATGCGGATGGTCCGAGCTCCGACATCATCTTCCCGATCGAGAATGGCCGCGTGTTGAAGGAAAATCGTGTGGGTGGCCACCTGGCGAACTACGCTTCGATGCTCGTGCTCTCTCACTTCAAAGGGCATCCGATGGGCGGCTTTGGCGGTGCGCTCAAGCAGCTTTCGATCGGCTGTGCTTCTAACCAGGGCAAGGTGAACATCCACTCTGGTGGTACAACCCTCAACCAGGGCGAATTCTGGGATAAGCACGCCGAACAGGATGATTTCATCGAGGCGATGGCCGAAGCAGCCGAGACCGTGGTCAACCACTTCGGCAGCAACATCGCGTTCGTGAACATCGCTTGCAACCTTTCGGTCGATTGCGACTGCTGCGCAGTAGCAGAAGATCCCTGCATGAAGGACATCGGCATCTTCGCTTCACTCGATCCGGTGGCTGTCGATGCTGCCTGCCTCGATGCCGTACGCAATTCCGATGACCCCGGCCGCGACACGTTGCTCGAGCGCATCACCTCACGCCATGGCGAGAAGATCATCGATGATGCAGTGCGCCTGGGCTATGGCAGTGCCGATTACGAATTGATCGAAGTCTAAAGCCAGAGCAACATACCATCTGCTCGAAAACCAAGAGGGAAAGAATCATCCGATTTCTTTCCCTCTTTTTTGATAAGGCCGCGGCTTTTCTACACTCCCCACTACATAACAACAGAGATGATGTCCGCTGGCGCGACCACGCCTTCTTCAGTAATGATAGCCGTGATCAAATCCGCAGGCGTTACATCGAACGCAGGATTGTAAACCTTCACACCTGGAATAGGCGGATCGAGCACTTCTGAAGCAGCGCGCTTTTCGATGGGAATATCTTCGCCATGTTGCGCACTCACATCGATCGTTGAAGTGGGCGCTACCACGTAGAACGGAATCCCATACCGAGCGGCGGCGATCGCAACTCCCAGCGTGCCGACCTTGTTAGCCGTGTCTCCATTCGCTGCAATACGGTCGGCACCTACGAACACCGCATCAACACGCCCCTGCGCCATCGTAGTAGCAGCCATGTCATCGCAGATCAGCGTTACGGGCACCTGCGCTTTCGCAAGTTCGAACGCGGTCAGGCGCGCACCCTGACGCAGTGGACGAGTCTCGTCGGCATACACCATCTCTATCTTGCCTTGCAATGCCGCCTCATAGATCACGCCAAGCGCGGTTCCGAAGAACGCCGTTGCCAAACTACCGGCATTGCAATGGGTGAGCACGCTCGATCTTTCCTCGAGCAGCGCGGCGCCAAACTCTCCCATCTTCCTGTTCGCGTCTTCATCTTCAACGATCAGCTGCTTGGTGAATTCATAGAGCTTGTCTGCGATCACAACAGGCGAAGACCCTGAAACAGCCTCTTCCTCAACGATCTCCATTGCCGCATCCACCATATGCATCAGGTTCACTGCAGTAGGACGCGCATGAGCGATACGTTCGGCAGATTGTCGCATGAACTCCAAATAGTCGGCAGGTTCGTTCATCTCATCATGCGAAGCCTCCTTGTTGGTCTCGCAGAACTCCGCAGCAGCAAGCGCTACTGAAGCCGCCCCCGCGATCCCGATCGCAGGCGCGCCGCGAACCTTCAGCTGCTTGATCGCCTCGATCGCCTCGCGCCAATCGGTCAGATGAAGATATGCTTCTGCATAGGGCAACTGCGTCTGATCGATGATGCTAAGCACCGGGTATCCATCAGGAATTACTGATGTATTGGAATCATTGCGCACCAGGTCGATCGTGCGCGGAATGTTGTCGATATCGATAGCCATGTAGACTCCCTGCTATTCAAACGATTACCGCGTTCCAATATACCCGAACAGGGAATGCTGGAGATAGCATCTTGCGTATGAGCAGCTTACTCGTTCAAAGAAACCCCGCGCGAATCTGAATAACACTGAATATGTCACACGAAGCGGCACGCAAAGCATCAGTGTCCTTGAATCTGGCATTCCTCTAAGGTCGCGAGAAGCTCCGGAGGCATCTCCTCTTTAGGCATCTTGCGCGGAACTTCACAAGTGCCCGCAGCAGAGGCTGTATCGTAGAACCAACATTTATACTCGATAAACCTGAGCGTGCGGTTTAGATCCTCGATCTGCTCAAGGATCTTCTCACGACGTCCATGCACCAATGCGCGTCTGTCCTCGATGGATTCATCGCCCAATTCGCTCAGACGCACGAATTCCCTGATCTCTTGCAACGACATGCCTGACATCTTCAAATGTCCGATCAAGCGCAATAGATCCAAATCCGCATCCGTGAAACTGCGGATGCCACCCTCAGTTCGTCCGATGTGAGGCAAGAGCCCATTTTTCTCGTAATACCTGATAGTTGACGCAGGTATATCCAAAGCTTTCGCAGCTTCACCAATTGAGTAACCATTTTTCAGTTCCATGATCGAGCCTGCTCTCGTCTTTTTGTTAGCATCAAAGCAGCTTCTATTATCAGCTTAAACCGTGCTTCAAGTACAACACGAAGATCGAAGTCAAAACCACCTGCAAACCTTCTGATAAAACCCCTGAATAAAGTATATGAAAGATGCTATACTTTCTTAGATATAAAGATGGGTTCATTTACCAACGTAGCGTTAGGAAAATGGGTGCGCTTCACGTGTCATTTTGAACAGCACTAGTAAAGGGTAGCATGCAGAACATGTGGATCAGCGTCGCACTGATCGTAGCGGTCATAATCGTTGGTATCATCGCCGGTAAGCGATTGAGTACCCCAGGCCCTCAGCGTCGTGCTGTTTATTTTGCTTTTGGCACCCTTGCTGTTCTCGCTCTTTGGTTCTTCATCTTCGTTGCGTTCTTCCCCGCTGAATGGATCGTTCCCTTCTTTACGGTCGCTTGTATCATCATTCCCATCTGCGTTTATATGATGGTTTTACGTAGCGGAGGCAAAGAACGCGCTAAAGTTCCTTCGAAGCGTTCGTTCGAGATTCCCAAGAAGGACATCACCGTTGAAAGCGCGAAGGCTGCCAGCACGGTCAGCTCTGGAACAGCTTCTGCATCAAGTGCCACAACGCCGTCCAAGGCTGCTACTCCTGCCCCCAGCGCTTCTCAACAGACTGCGCCTGCTTCATCAACTCCTACTTCAGCAGCGAAAACAGATACTTCTTCTGCTCCTGCCACTAAAGCAAAGGCGCCTGCTACTGCTGCTGTTGCTACTGCGCCAACTAAACCAGCTACCTCAGAAGCTCCAAAAGCAACTGCGAAGCCTTCTGCAGAAGCGCCGAAGCCTACGCAACCTACCTCAAAGGCCGAAGCTCCATCTACGCAGAAATCAACAACGGAATCCGCGCCCGTTGCTGCGCCTGCATCGACGAAGCCTGTTGAACCCGCAAAATCTACCGAGCCTCAAAAAGCCAAACCCACGAAGCCCACAAAGCAAGCGGCCAAGCCCGCTTCTCACGAAGCTGCAAGCAAGCCTTTTGCGAACAAGGAGCACGTGGCCGAGAGCGCCATCGAAGAGGCAACGAAGAAAACGCCCGAACCTCCTGTTAAGGCTGCTCCTGCCACCACTTCTCCAAGCGAAGACCAACTGCGCGAAGCTGCCGAGATCGAGATTCTCGTCGATCGCGCAGCGGAAGAAGAAGCTGCCAAGATCGAAGAGCTCGTTCGTCCTTTTGCTTCGCAAGCAACCCCTACTATGAACGCCGAGAAGGAGCGCGAGCTGAATGTTGGCGCACCGGTCAGCTCATCGAAAGAAAAAACACCCACAAACAAGGAAGTTACACCCGCTAAGGCCTCAAGTGCACCAGCAGCAACACCAGCGTCAGCAGCAACACCTGAACCCACACCGAAACCGGCAGTAAAACCTGCACCGGTCGATCACTTCGCAGAGTTCAGTGCCCGCGCTACCGCATTACGCGATCAAGGCGCTTACGCCATTGCGGCAATGCTTTTTGAGGAAGCTGCTGCTCTCGCACCTAACGCCAATGAAGCACGTAACAGCCACTTCGAAGAGCTTGCCTGTTACGTAAAAGCGGGCGATGCTGCCAAGGCAAAAGAAATCGCTGCAAAGCTTCGTCAATCGAGCGTTCTCACGCGCTTCGAGCGTATTAAGCTTGATGCCGTTGAAAGGATGAGCTAATGTCTGCCGCGCGCTCAAGAAGAGCAAACGACAAACACAACCATCTACAGCGCACTCCCATCCTTGTTATGGGCTGCTCGCTTCTTATCGCCTGCTGCATCGCGTTCGGCGGAACGAATTGGACTGCCTCAGCACAGCCCAGCGAAGACCAGCTCCCTGAGCAGAACGCCATCGTCGAACCAGGATATTATCAAGAGACTATTGGCAGCTACGAAGCCATTTCCCAAAGCGATGACGACGAGCGTGCCGAAAACCTCCGTCTAGCCGCTGAGGCTATCAACGGTTACGTGATCGAACCTGGTGCCACCTTCTCATTCAACGAAGTGGTCGGCGACACCACGGCTGAACGCGGCTATAAAGAAGCACCGGTTCTCTACAGCAGTGGCTTAGGTTCAAGCGATGGAGGCGGCATCTGCCAGGTCTCAACTGCACTCTATATCGCAGCGGTAAAGGCCGACCTCGAAATCGTTGAGCGCCATCCGCACTCAGTGCCTTCCGACTATGCCCCTATCGGTCTGGATGCCACGATCGTTTATGGCAGCCGTGACTTGCGCATCAAGAACAACACCGACTTCCCTATCACGATCTATGCAAAAGCAGTTGGCCAGACCGTGAGCGTGAACTTGCTCGGCAAGCCTCGTGACGACGGAATCACAATCGATGCCACTTCGCGCGTGGTCGATCGCTATGAACAGGCTACCAAGGATGGCGGCAAGCAGCAGTATTATGTTTCGGAGTCCTTCCGCGTCTACTATAAAGACGGCGTGCGTACCTCGCGCGATCTGCTCTCAAGTGATATCTATGCGGTGGATAAAGATACAACAGTCACGCTTGCCGAAGGTAGCGTTAACCCCAATAAATAGGATCGCTCCACGCTATGATCGTTTGAGTTTTCTGCAAAGCTCGCCAGTTGCTCACCGATCTTTCCATGCGCACTTTCTCACAAAACCCGCGGCTGCAGGGGCGCAAGACGAGCACATAAGCAAGGCATCAACATGCAACATTCCGTTCAACGCAAAACCCTCCATATGTGTGAATTAAAGTGTGGGTTTTTCTTACTTCTCGAGCACTTTCAGATACAATGAGTCTATTGGAAAAGCACGAAACGAAGTCTCTGCTTCGTTGAAATCTAAAACGTCAATCAGAAAGGGTCAGCATGGAGACCAATGAATCGATTCTTACCCGCAGCATCGTTGGCTTAGACGAGCGCAAAGTCCTCGGCAAGATGAGCAGCCTTCGTGTAGATTACGACACACAAGCTGTCAGCCACTACATCGTCATGAATGCTTCAACGAACAACGCGATTGCGCTGCCGTTTGAAAATGCCATCGCAGTGGGCGATACGTTCATTACGGTTCAGTCCTACGGCTCTTTTGTCGACGCGAATTCGCCGGCTTCCAAAGAGCTCGTTTCCGACTCTAACAAGCTCGTAGGCGTAGAAGTCTACTCCCGCACTGGTAATACTCTGGGCACAGTTACCGCATTCGATTTCGATCCAGTCTTCGGCGCCATCAAGAGTATCACGCTCGACAATGGCTCAGAATTCAAGTCGGATGCTTTCCTCTTCTTTGCTCCCGACTTCGTATTCGTCGACGACGGCAGCAAATCCGCTGCTGATCTGCGTCAGGCTGAAGACAACACGAGCGATGCTCCTGCAGCTGCTCCGGCAAGCACGCCAGCAACCCAACCTGCTCCGGCTGCACAGCCTGCTGCACCTGCCGCTAACGCAGACGGCCTTTCTAACGAGGATGCTTTACTCGTCGACTTCCTCATTGGCAAGACACTGAACGACGATGTCGCAAATGCCGATGACACCTTTGCACTGCCCAAGGGCACTGAAATCACGCGTGAAATCGCACTCGATGCTAAAAAGCACGACGCACTGTTGCTCCTCACTATGAGCGTCGACTAAATTTGCCACGATTCGTCGAGGGCTTCGACGAGTCCGCAGTACAGATCAGATGAAGCGGCGCGCCTTGAGCGCGTCGCTTTTATTTCACCCACCCAACAAAAGGAACCACGATGGACTACCAGACTTTGCAAGATGAGATCAAATCAGCCATGAAGGCGCACGACAATAATCGACGCGACATTTTGCGTCAGGTTCACACGGAACTGAAGGCGATCGAAGTGAACGAACGCCGCAACATCACGGAAGCCGATGTGGATGCGATGCTCAAACGCGTTATCAAGCAAACGAAGGAAACGCTCGATGGCTCGATCAAAGCGGGCAACAACCAAGAACGCACCGATACACTCACTGAGCAAGTTGCCATTCTGGAAGGCTATCTTCCTGAGCAGGTTGAAGGCGAAGCGCTCATGGCACTCATCGACGAAGTAGTCGCTGAAACAGGCGCAACTACCAAAAAGGACATGGGGCGCGTGATGGGCGCGCTCACGCAGCGCACAGGTGGCAACTTCGACAAAGCCGCTGCAGCTGCTACATTGAACCAGCGCCTGAGCTGATCGGGCATCAAGCTTTCTCAAAGGCTTTTTCTCGCTGCTCAAGATCGCGTTCGATCTGAGCATCGAAGGCATTGTTCCAGCATTCACACGCAGGCAAACCGGGGATCGACGCCGCATTGAACACGGGGTTGATCCCTTGCTTTCTTTGTCGCGTGTAATCATCCAGGCACTTGAGAGCCCACTTCCCTAGCGCAAGGATCGCAATGAGGTTGATGATGCACATGATGCCCATCAAGATATCTGCCACATTCCACGCCAGATCGAAGCTGCTCAAACAGCCCGCGAAGATGATCGCCAAGCACGCAACCCTAAACCAGAAGAGCAGCATCTTACGATCGCCGAAGATGAACTTCAAATTGGACTCCGCATAAAAGTAATTGCCGATCAAGCTGGTGTAAGCGAACAAGAACACCGCCGCGGTGATGAAGGCGATCCCCACATCGCCCGCAAAATGATAGACCGCCATCTGGACGAGCGGCATGCCATTCAATCCAGCTGCCGTCTGGGGATCCTGAACCATGAACACCAACACGATCATGGCCGAACACGTGCAGATGAAGAGCGTATCGATATAGACCGAAAGCGTCTGCACCAGGCCTTGCTTCGCGGGATGCGAGACCGATGCTGTTGCTGCAGCGTTCGGAGCTGAACCCATACCAGCTTCGTTGGAGAACAGACCACGCTTGATGCCCAGCATCAAAGCAGACCCCGCAAACCCACCGAATATCGCCTGAAAGTCGAACGCAGAAGCGAACATCATTCCGAAAGCTGCCGGCAGCAAATTCAGATGCGAGAACGTGATCCAAACGCCCAAGCCGATATAGGCAAGCGCCATGATGGGCACAACCCACGAATTGATGACCGAAATACGCTTCTGACCTCCAAAGATAACAGCAGCAGTAGCGATGGTGAACACGACCCCCAAGACCACCGCAGCACCATTGGTCGCATAATCAGGGATGTAATATTCCAGACCAGAAGCAGCATTATAAGCTTGCAGTTCGTTGAAGCCCACCACATAACAGGCAATGAGCGAGACCGCGAACACGATGCCCATCCAACGTTTGCCCAAACCTTGTTGGATGTAATAAGCAGGACCACCACGGAATTGCCCATCTTTGCCGCGAATCTTGAAGATCTGCGCAAGCGTTGATTCGATGAACGCCGATGCGCCACCGATAAGCGCCATGACCCACATCCAGAAGAGCGCGCCCGGGCCACCCATAGCAAGCGCCGTTGCGATACCAGCGATATTGCCGGTGCCCACGCGCGACCCCGTCGAGACCATCATCGCCTGAAACGAAGAGATCGCCTTTCCGTTCTTATCGACCTTCTTCTCGAAGAGCTGCGTGAACATATCTTTGATGTAACGAAACTGCACGCCTTTCGTGCGAATCGTGAAATAAATACCAGTGAACACGAGCAACGCAACAAGAATATAGGTATACATGAAGTTATCGATGTCGCCCGTTATCAGAACGAGAAAACTGTTGATGCTATTCGTCTCCATAAGGTCTTCTTTCTTGAAAAAACATGAGAATTCTATTGTGAAGGAAGTTCGCAGTTTGTACAGATAATGTAATGAATTTGATAGCCGTTCTTAGACTGTAGTATCTTTGACGGATGCTCGCTGGCTTTCTCAGAAGCAGGCAACTACGATCTTGAACCGGTTTAAAGGACTCCTGTGGCTTTCGACCTTTCGCAACATATGTCCATGAGCAAGCTCATTCGCTTTACGCTCCCTACCATCTTCATGATGATCTTCACCTCGCTCTACACCATCGTAGACGGTATTTTTGTCTCGAACTTCGCAGGCAAAACCGCATTCGCCGCCGTGAACTTCATCTTGCCCTTTTGCATGATTCTTGCCTCAGTAGGCATGATGATCGGCACTGGTGGCAGTGCGATCGTTGCAAAAACGCTCGGAGAGGGCGACCATCCGCGCGCACGCCGCTATTTCACCCTACTCGTTATCTTTGCGGGTGTTATCGGTACGGCGCTCGCTATTATGGGCATCTTCTTCATGGAAGACATGGCGGGCTTTCTCGGAGCAGAAGGGGCGATGCTTGAAGCAGCTACCCTCTACGGTGTCTTCATGATGTTCTCCCTGCCCTTCTTCGTGCTGCAATACGCCTTCCAAAGCTTCTTCGTAACCGCAGGTCAACCTAAACTTGGATTCTATGTCATCGTTATCGCAGGCGTTACCAATATCGTTTTGGACTTTCTTTTCGTGGGCGTATTCCAATGGGGGCTCATCGGTGCTGCGATCGCCACCAATATCGGCGAGGTCTTAGGCGGCGGCATTCCGCTTATCTACTTCATGAAGAAACGCGCGAGTCATCTCTATTTCGTGAAGCCTCACCTATGCCTAAAGGTCATCGGCAAAGCATGCGTGAATGGCTCGTCTGAAATGGTCACCAATATCGCAATGAGCTTCGTGTCCATGCTCTATAATTGGCAGCTTTTGCACTACATTGGCGAAGATGGCGTAGCGGCATACGGCGTGATCATGTATACCGCCATGATCTTTGCTGCTATCTTCATGGGATATTCGGTAGGCGCTTCACCCCTTATGAGCTTCCAATACGGTGCGAAGAATCACAAAGAGATGCGCTCGCTGCTCATGAAGAGCTTAGGACTCATCACCATTGCCTCGTTGTTCATGTTCCTCGCTGGACAAGCATTCGCCGAGCCTATATCGAAGATCTTCGTGGCCTACGACACCTCTTTGCTCGACCTTACCGTATATGCTTACAAGATATATGCGCTCTGTTTCTTGTTCATGGGCTTTTCGATATACGCATCGTCCCTATTCACCGCACTCAATAATGGGCTTGTTTCGGCGCTCATCTCGTTTTTGCGCACACTCGTGTTCGAAACAGGAGCGGTTATCATTCTGCCGCTCATCTTCGGCATCGACGGCATCTGGTTCTCCGTAACCGTCGCTGAGATGTTCGCCTGCGCAATAGCGGCTTGCTTTATGATCGGCCTCTCTGGTCACTACGGCTATCGTAAACAAAAGAAACTTCCTGCAGAGAACCCGCTCCCTCCTCAGCCGTGATATGCTAACGAAAGAGCGTTCATCATGGTTTTCGCGGGCGGTCCGAAGCCTACGCGAGTCGCTAAAGCAGCTGATGAATCACCCGATAATCCACTTCTTGCTTACCAGGAATTAAGGAGCTGGCCATGCATGCACCAACCTTGCCCAAGTTGAAGAAGACTCCTAAACGCATCCTCGACCTTGTCCATCTGTTGTTCGCGAGCCTGTGGCTTGGCGGCTTCACCATCGTGTTCGTATGCTCGATCAGGCTCTGGACGCAAACGATCGATCCGGTCTTCGGTCTTGCAACGATCAACTTCGTCCAAGAGGTCGTGAAGGTCTGCATCCCTGCGCTCATGGCAACCGGACTTCTGTACGGCTTTGCCACAAAATGGGGTTTCTTCTCTCATGGTTGGGTCACCGCAAAATGGGTGCTCACTATTGCGCTTGTCGTCTCAACTGCACTCGTCCCCATCCATCCGCTCTGCTTGAGCGGGATCGTGGCAGGCATGATCGCGCTCTTTGCTCTTTCGATCTTCAAGCCCCACAAGAAAGCTCAAAAAGCGCCGCAGCGCGCATAGTCACACGAAAAGGAACTGAATGAACGAGATCAAATGCCCTCATTGTGGCCAAGTCTTCACCGTTGACGAAAGCGGCTACGCTGCTCTTTTGAACCAGGTACGCGACCATGAATTTCAACGCGAGCTGAACGAACGCATCTCGCTTGCTGAAAAGAATCGCGAACAGGATATGGCTCTTGCGGTTGCGAAAGCTGAAGAGGAGCTGCGCGCGCAAATTGCGCAGCGCGATAGCCAGCTTGCCGCACAGACCGAGCAGTTCCGTGCCGAAGCCAAAGATCTTCAGCTTGCAGCTCAAAACGAAAAGGCGGAGCTTGAAAAGCAGCTCGAAGCACTGAAGGCGCAGCTTCAGTCACAGGCGAGCGAGGCTGATACTGCCCGAAAGCTTGCCGTTGCCGATGCTTTGAACGCGGAAAGCGATAAGCTACGCGCCGTCGAAAAGGAGCGCGATTCGCTCGCGCAACAGCTTGAAACGCAGCGTCAACAGGCTTCGACTGAAACCCAACTTGCGCTCCAGAAGCAAGAATCGACCCTGAAGGACGCCCGCATCGCAGTTGAACGTGAGCGTGATGAACTGCGCGCCCAGGTGGTTCGCGAACAAGAGGCACTCGCACGCATCGAAGCCGAGCATAAGGCAACGCTGGCAGAAAAGCTCGCTGCTAAGGATGAGCTCATCGCCGATCGCGAACGCGAGATCCTCCGCATTCAAGACATGAAAGCGCAGCTCTCTACGAAGATGCTCGGCGAGAGCCTCGAGCAACACTGCGAGATCGAGTTCAACCGTCTGCGCCCCACCGCCTTCCCACATGCCTATTTCGAGAAGGACAACGAAGTGATCGAGGGCACCAAGGGCGATTTCGTCTTCCGCGATTTTGATGAAGAGGGCAACGAGATCATCTCCATCATGTTCGAGATGAAGAACGAGGCAGACGATTCTGTGAATCGCAAAACTAACGAATCGCACTTCAAGAAACTCGATGCCGATCGCAAGAAGAAGAACTGCGAATATGCGGTGCTCGTTTCGCTGCTCGAGCCCGAAAACGAGCTTTACAACGCCGGCATCACTGATGTGTCTTACCGCTTCGAGAAGATGTATGTGATCCGACCGCAGTTCTTCATTCCCATCATCACGCTTCTGCGCAACGCAGCGCTCTCTTCGCTGCAGTACCGTAAAGAGCTTGCGCTCGTTCGGCAGCAGAACATCGATGTGACGAATTTCGAAGACCAACTGGCTGATTTCAAGGACAAGTTCGGGCGCAACTACCGCATTGCGAGCCAGAAATTCCAAAAAGCCATCGAAGAGATCGATAAGTCGATCGATCACCTGCAGAAGATAAAGGACAACCTGATCGGCAGCGAAAATCAGCTTCGTCTGGCAAATGACAAAGCCGAAGATCTTACGGTCAAGAAGCTCACACGCAAGAACCCCACCATGAAAGCACTGCTCGATGAAGCACGTGAAGCGAAAAGCACCTCGACTGACAATGACTAGTTCAAAGGGCTTGTCTTGAATCGCGTTCTGTTCAATTCTCTTATCGTTTTTATAGCGGGATCCTGTTACGGATTCATTGTTCCAGCCATCAAGAGCGCAGCTGAGATCGGCATTTATCCTCACACGTTCGTGCCCTTGCAGTATTTGGTGGCCTTTTTAGTGTGCCTTGCTATCATGCTCATTCGGCGCATCAAATGGGCGTCGCCTAAAAACCTTGCCAAGCTTGCCTTGCTCGGTGTTTTCACCGGCGGTACGAGCGTTTGCTACTATTCAGCAGTTTCGCTCCTGCCCTCTTCTGCCGCCTTAACGCTGCTCTTCCAATACATTTGGATCAGCGTGTTGATCGAGTGCCTTCACAAGAAAAAGCTCCCAGCAACCTCGACGATCATTGCCATTGTTATCACACTCGTTGGAACGCTCTTCGCAACTGGCTTGCTTGATGGAAGCGTTGCAGCGCTCAACCCCCTTGGCATTGCCTATGGTCTTGGATCCGCGCTCTTCTACGCGCTTTTCCTCTACTATTCAGGAACCTTGGGAACAGGCCAGCCTATTGTACTGCGCACGACCATGCTAACCGCCGGCGGCTTGCTCTTCACTTCGATTGCAAGCCCGGCAGCTTACACGCAAGCCTTCTTCGATCCCATAACCTGGCCGTTCGCCATCGGTTTCGCAGTACTTGGCATCCTCATTCCCACTACGCTCATCAACTTCGCAAGCCCCAAGCTCACCACGGGCATGGTTTCGATCATGGCCTCGAGCGAGCTGCCGGTGGGTATTTTCGCGGCCTGGGCTATCGTGGGCGATGCACCTTCCCCGCTCGTGCTCTTCGGTGCTTTCCTCGTTTTGGCAGGCATTGTCGTCAAACAGCTTCCGTCCCTCATAAAACGAAATGCGGGCACTCCTTCGTGAACAGAAGACGGGGCAAGTGTCCAATCCGCGCTATGGGCGCAAGCCATATCTGAAACACAATAGATTGAACACTTGCCCCGTCCCCTGTTCACGCCCTGCATGATAGACTAAAACAAACACATGAAGGGGGTTCGCTGTGGCTGAATATCTAGGAGATGGCATCTATCGCGTGGGCAAGGCCGAGAGGCTCTGGTCATGCCGAAAAGCGATCATGGATGATGCGATTGACCAGGTAGAACCAGGAATTCCTCCTGCAGATGCTCGCTTTGGTTGGTTTAAGGGAGCGATCCCTACGCCATCGAACGAGGGCGGCTTCTACGTAGTCGAGTTCCTTGACGATCAGAAGATCCGCGTGCTTGCCTACGTCGATATGTACGGTCGCGCTTTCACCACTGAAACTGGCTTCGAACGCCCTCCCGCTCAGCCGCAAGATCTTTTCATCGCGCTTGCTGAAGGCTCTTCGAGCAACGGCACGATCTTCGTGCGCGGAGAAGATGGCAGCCCCATTGCTTGCGCTCCCTTCACGAAAAGTGGCAGCGGGCAAAATGCCAAATACACGATCGGCGAAACCTGGTACGACTTCAAAGGCCACGGGAAGCGCCTTCATTATTATGACCTGATGAGCCGCGCTTATCTGGCTTTCGTGTACCGACCAACACTCGGCAAAGCAACACTTCCCTTTGGCATCGATGAGGTGTATCGGGTGCTCGCGCAAGACGAACTGCTTCCCGCTTTGAAGATCGTGATCGAACGAGCGAACAAGGTTGAAACGGACCATCTTGTTACAGCTCATCCGGTGGTCTCGAAGTTGAGCGACCGACTTATTGCGGCCGGCATACTCGATCTTGCAGCTGAAGACGAAGATGCCGAGCTCCGCCTGATCCGCACTGCGCAATATGCCAATACCTTCTTCGTGCGCGACATGAATGAATCGTCCGCCCTGCCAGAAACCACGATTTGGGAGATCGAAGCTGCGCTCAATTTGTTCTCGCTTACCGAATCGCTTCTCCAGGTCTTGCAATCCAAAGGCGAACTCGCGAGCCTTGCTGGCTGTGAGGCTTATCTTCTTGAAACAGCCGCGGGGCAATCGATCGAGCTCGAACTTGCCAGCGAATTAGCTGCTGGCAAGCCAGCCGGGCAGTGGCAGGCGCGCTCACATATCGCTGCAGGAATAGAGAACATGGCACTCCCTCTTCGGGTAGAGGCACGCTTCCGGCTCGATCTGCCAGCTGGGCAGGTCAAGTTCGAGATGCGTGTTCCCGATGCTTCGATGATAGCTTCGCTGTTCGATAAATCTGAAGGCGAAGCAGCCGCACTTGCAGAACGCTATGCGCGGCAGGTGGGACTTCTTCTCGTCGATATCGCGATGCGCTCTTCTGCGCGCATCGAACGCGTTGACCTGGTTGCACGAACCATCGGTCGAGATGGTTCAGAAGATGTTGACCTCTTCTCCGCTTCGTTCGATCGCGATCTCTACGAGCGCTCAAACGGATTCCTCGAAGAACGCAAAGGCGATCCTTCAACCCTCTATGAAAGCCTTCCCGACCAGGCAACAAGTGCGAACTTCACCGAAGCTGCATCGCTTTCAGCTACACCTCAACCTGATCCCCATGCAGAACTTTCACCAGAAGTTGCTGCGGCCTTTGGTGCAAAAACGTACCGCGACCTGGAAATCTTCTTCAACGCCGAATTGCGCTCGACAGCAGAGTGCCTTGCCGATGCGATAGCTGCTGCAGCAGACACTTCAAGCGCGGTTGCCAGCGTTCGCCAGATCGAAGCGGATACGCTCGCGCACGATTCGAACTCCCGCATCGGCGAAGCGTTCACCCGCCTTCTGCGAGCGCTCGCTGAAGGAACCATCGATCCTCATGAGCAGAACACCACGGTCAATTGCTTCCTGGGCGAAGACGAATGCATGAGCGCCTATCGCGCCGCTGAAGCATTGACCTCAGCTGACCAGCCTGAAGAGGCGCTTCAAATTCTGACCAGCGCTGTTGCGAAACTCGAAGAAACGGGGCATTTTGCAGACAACGAAATAACCGTCTATCGCGTGTTCGATTCGTACGCTGCGCGGCTCGTCTATAACCAGGTGAAAGCAGGAACGCTCCCCGCGCCGCAAGATTGCACGATCTTGCAAGACAGAGGAAAAGAAACACAGCTCGCACCCGATAGCTATGCGTTCTGCCTCTTCGAGCTTGCTTATTTGCTCTGTTCGCGCGACCACATCGATGAAGCGATGCGCTGCGCCAAGAAAGCGATCACAATAGCTCCTACCATGAGCGCAGGATATCGTGCTCTTGGGCGAATCTTCGTGTTCAATGATGATTTCGCGAGCGCGCGCGCCACACTTGAGAGCGCTCTTACGCTTATGACCTCGCCTGATGATATCGCCGCCCTCTACTACCATCTTGCCTATGCCCTCTGGAAATCAGGCGATCCCGAAACAGCGCTCGCAAGTTACATCAAGGCGCTCCAAACTTCCAATGTTGTGAGTGCGGCCTGTGTGTCGGAGATCGAAGAGCTTCAGAAAGACACGGGGCTGCCACTTCCCCTCAGCGAAGATATCGATAGACTCCTTGATGAAGCAGGAGTTCCTCTTGTGCCGACTGAAAGCATGCGCGCTGTTCTAGAAGAAGCTGCAATCACCGCGCTCGACGAAGGATTGTTCGACATCGCACGCGTTCTTCTATCCTTCGTATTCCGCTATCGCAACGATGATGCCTTGGTGGGCGTGCTGCGTTCACTCGAAACAAGTCTGTTCTGATCAGGAGAGGTGTGTGAACAGGGGACGGGGCAAGTGTTCAATCTGCGCTATGGATGCAGACCAAGTCCGAAACGTAACGGATTGAACACTTGCCCCGTCCCCTGTTCACACCTACACACACTGCAAAAAGCTACCCGAACATCAAGAGCTCTTGCTTTTCTGGCACGATCGGGCGTCCATCGAACACCCCATCAGGGTGCCACTTCGAAAGTCCTTCGATCAGCTCTTCGACGGTTTTGGGGAATTGGAACGCGTCCTTATCCCAATGCTCGATGAAATCATGCTCGTGCATGTTCTCGATGAGCTGGTGAAGCGGCTCATAGAAACCATCGATATCAAGGCAAAAACAAGGACCAGGGGTCAGGTGCAAACGAATGCGTGACATGATCTCCGAGATCTCTTCGAGCGTGCCAACGCCCCCCGGAAGTGCCACGAAAACATCGCCGAGTTCGATCATTTTCGCTTTGCGTTCGCTCATGTTCTCGACCACATAAAGCTCGGTCAGATCCTGCTGCTCAACACCCGCGTCGATGAAGAACTGCGGCTCAACACCATACACTTCGCCACCATGCTCGAGCACCACGCGCGATATCAGCCCCATAAGGCCTACCGAGCTTCCGCCATACACGAGCGTATTGCCTGAATCTCCGATCCAAGCGCCCAGTTCAAGGGCGGCTTTTGCATAGTTCGTATTGTTTCCCGGATTCGATCCGCAATAGACGACGACATTCATAGTGGTTCCTTTAATACTGCGTTTTAGCTTTGTTTCTTCTTCGTTTTGCGCGCAGGAAGTTCAGGATACATCGCTTCGAACAATTCCTTGATCGCGGCAGCATCTTCAACGTTCTCGATCTTCAGCATCTCCTTCGCTCCCGCATAGGGAATCTCAAGAGAAGCATTCGCGAGCAACGCGCGAGAAGAATCCGTCACCTTCACCAGAAGGCGATCGTCGTAGATGCCTCCGATCACTTTATCACGATAATAGACGACATATTCCCCCATCATCGCACGAGACGAAACATTGCCACCAGTCGCAATGTTCAGCTGCTCGATCACGTATGCAACGCACTCTTTTGATGATGCCATTTCCTTCTCCATTCCTTACGTTCTATAAAAGAATATCGGATACTTTATCTGTGCTCAATTCGCACATAAAAAGGACGGATGCAAAAACAAAGCAAAGAAGAGCGGCCGATCAGCTCTCTTCTTTGCTTCAGAATGCTTATATGAGGTTTTGGAATCAGAGTATCAAGGTTTATTCATCTGCGAACATCGGTGTTGAAAGGTAGCGCTCACCCGTATCAGGCAGGATAGCCACAATGGTCTTGCCTTCATTCTCGGGACGTTTTGCCAGTTCAAGGGCAGCCCATACAGCGGCTCCCGAAGAGATTCCTACCAACACGCCTTCTTCACGCCCGATCTCGCGCCCGATCGCGAACGCATCGTCGCTTTCGACCGTGATCACTTCGTCGTAGAGCGTGGTATCCAGCACCTCTGGCACGAATCCCGCACCAATACCTTGGATCTTGTGCGAACCAGCACGTCCTTCAGAAAGAACCGGCGAATCAGAAGGCTCAACTGCAACGAGCTTCACCTTGGGGTTCTGCTCCTTCAAATACTGGCCGATGCCCGTAAGCGTGCCTCCCGTACCAACACCAGCGACCAAGATGTCCACGGTGCCATCCGTATCCTGCCAGATCTCAGGGCCCGTGGTGGCCTTATGGATTGCCGGATTTGCGGGATTGATGAACTGCCCGGGAATGAAGCTGCCTTCGATCTCGGCTGCAAGTTCGTTCGCTTTTTCGATAGCGCCAGTCATGCCCTTCGCACCATCGGTTAACACGATCTTGGCCCCATATGCCTTGATGAGATTACGTCGCTCGACGCTCATCGTTTCTGGCATGGTCAAAATGAGCTGGTAACCACGAGCTGCCGCAATAGAAGCCAGTCCGATTCCCGTGTTTCCCGAGGTCGGCTCTATGATGGTTGCTCCAGGCTTCAAGATGCCTGCCGCTTCAGCATCATCGATCATCGCTTTCGCAATACGATCCTTGATCGAGCCCGCTGGGTTGAAATACTCGAGCTTTCCTAAGATTCGCGCCGAAACCTCATGTGCTTCCTCAACGCGCTTGAGCTCCAAAAGGGGCGTATGCCCAACGAGCTGATCAACTGACTCATAAACCTTCATGGTGCATCCTCTCTAATTCCTATTATTTCTATAGGTTAATAGGATTATAACCCGCTGTTGTTCGCTGTCAAGCACCTGCCCACAACTTCCCTACAAGACTGTATTACAATATTCCTAGTAAATTAGAAGGAATAAGGAGCATCCGTTATGCTGGTCTCAACAAAAGGACGTTATGCGCTTCGCGCAGTGGTCGATATCGCAGAGAATTCTTGCGTCGATCGCGTTTCGCTCCGTTCCGTTGCAGAACGCCAGGGCATATCTGATAAATACCTTGAAGCCATCATCAAACCCCTGGTCGTAGCAGGCATACTGGCAAGCGTGCGCGGAAAGAACGGCGGCTATCAGCTCGCGCGACCAGCAAGCGATATAACTGCTGGTGATGTGATTCGCGCCGTTGAAGGAGAGGTTGCTTCCGCCCCCTGCAGCGCAGAGGGCGAGCCTTGCGAACGTGCTTCGATGTGCCGCACTGTTCGTTTTTGGATGGGGCTCGAAAACGTGGTGGACCAGTATCTTGATGCTACCAACATCGCTGATCTCGCAGTGCCCGACCTAGCTGGCAACGACTACGTTATTTAATTAGTTGAAATCTTGAAGTTCAGCAGAAGCGATTCAAAATGATCGCGAGCCGCGCTAAGCAAGGCGCGTCTTCTTCGTGACGGGGCACGTGAGCGACTTGCCCCGCTTGAGGTAGTGAATGAAGAACCCGATGCCTGCAAGCGCCAATGCCGACCCAATACCGGTATACATGAACGCGATGATCCATTCAGGGATGATGCCGAATTCGCGCAGCGCGATACCGCCACCCATCATGATCGCCATCATCACATAGCCTTTCACATCGAAGAACGCGAACGCGCAGGTAGGTGCGTTGCCGTAGTCTCGAATGCGGGTCGATTGCTTGCCGACGAGCTTCGCGAACATCATATGAAAGAGCAGGAAGGTGACCACGATGCCGATCGCGAGCAACGCCGCGACAAGTTCGGTGTCCAAGATCGCGATGATGCCCAAACGCAAAATGTTGATACCGGCGAGCAGCCAAACCGCCGCTGCGATGATGAGGAGTTTTTCCGATCTGACCTTCAACATGTTCGCTCACCCCCGTATGGACTCGATCCATCTGTCCTCATTTTCCTCTGCTGGGCGGTCGTTTTCAAGGGCGCGGCGAGACAATCCGCATAAGTCGAACATGCATGAGGAGCATACCTGAAGCGAGCGCATGCTCGCTGATGGCTCGCAAGTTGAACGCTTGTTTTCACCTCATGCCGATACGCGCATGAAGCTCTATACTAGAAAAGCAGATAACTCGCCGATCTCTGCATCCTCTACATCCTGGAACGCAGAGGATCCCGACCGCGAACAGGAAAGACCGCTCCATGGCCGCTAACGAATCGAAGAAGAAGCTTTCGCTCACCACCTGGATCCTTGTATCGCTCGTGGCCGGCATCGTAGTGGGCCTGGTCTTTTCTGCCGTCGTTCCAATCGACTCGCCCTTCGACCTTTACGTGATCGAGGGCATCTTCTATGTGCTCGGCCAATGGTTCATCCGCCTGATGCAGATGCTCGTCATCCCACTCGTGTTCTGCTCGATCGTGTGCGGCGCTGCGGCTATGTCCGACCCGAAGCTGCTCGGCAAAGTAGGTTTGGGCACGATCGCCCTGTATCTGCTCACCACAGCTATCGCCGTGCTGATCGCGCTCGGCCTTGCTGAAGTGGTCGAACCGGGTGTGGGTCTCGATCTCTCGGCGGTCATCATGGCGGACACCTCCAGTGCGAGCGCCGAAGTAAGCATGGCCGACACGCTCGTGAACATCATTCCCACCAACATCATCGCAGCCATGAATAGCGGCGCGATGCTCCAGATCATCTTCTTCGCACTTGTGCTCGGTTTCGTGCTCGGCCGTCTCGGCAAGAAGGTCGAGACCGTGAATCGCTTCTTCACGCAGTTCAACACTGTCATGATGACCATGATCAACCTCGTGCTGAAAGTGGCCCCCGTCGGTATCTTCTGCCTGATCGTCCGCACATTCGCCAACCTTGGCATCGATGGCATGCTGCCCATGCTGAAGTTCATTCTCACCGTATACGGTGGGCTCTTCCTTCAACTGTTCGTGGTATATCTGATCCTTTTCGTGCTATTCACGCGACTCAACCCGCTGCGTTTTCTGCGCAAGATCCTACCCGTCATGCTCTTCGCCTTTTCCACCAGTTCATCAAATGCGACCATCCCTTTGAACCTGGAAACGCTCGAGCGCAAATGCGGCGTCGATGAGAAGGTCGCTTCGTTCACCATCCCGCTCGGTGCGACCATCAACATGGACGGCACCGCTATCATGCAGGGTGTCGCGGTCATCTTCATCGCGCAAGCCTTCGGGATCGAGCTTTCGCTCGCCGCGCTCGTAACCGTGGTCATCACAGCGGTCACCGCGTCGATCGGAACCGCTGGCGTCCCCGGCGTAGGAACGATCATGCTCGCTATGGTGTTCGAGTCGATCGGGTTACCTGCGGAGGGTGTTGCGATGATCATGGGTGTCGACCGCATTCTTGACATGGGACGTACGGCCATGAACGTTACTGGCGATGCCGTCGTGACCATGTGCATCGCAAGTCTCACCAAAACGCTCGACCGCAGCGTTTTCAAGAACGCAGATTCTTAAACATCTCGATGAGCGCGCCAAAGGCGCGGCGGCAATTTTTGCTGTGCCTGCATGAAGGCAGGAACTGTATCGTATTGAACCCTTACGAGCATATCGACCGGCCACTCCATCTGCCCACGGCACCATTCGAGGAAGGTGTCGGTCACACCGATGATCGTCTGCTCGATCGCGATCGTGCGATACATCTGCTCCTGTTCATCGAGGTCGTTGCGGAGAAACTCGCTCTTCAAGAACTCTCTCATATGATGAAGGAATGTATCGCGAAAGTTATTCTGTCCGCTATGGCGCGGCAGCTGCGAGAAGAACCCTTTGTGCTCGAGCGCATAATTGTACGCCTCATAGACGGTCTCAGCGAAATAGATCGGATGTCCGTAAGTCTCAAGGAAGTTGATCGGGATGTAACCGATCAACTCGTTGATGTCCGAAAAATGGTTGTAAAAAGTCTGACGGGCTGTTCCGGCAGCCTCGATCACATTCGTGACCGTGATGGAAGACAGATCCCTTGTCTCGCAAAGTTGCAGGAAGGCGTCACAATACAGCTTTTTCTTCAAGTCGCCATATGTCATGATGGCCGACACCTCCGCCTGCGCCGCCGTTTTCGTTCTCTTCAGTCTACCATCATCGACGCGAGCGGTGGGCTGGTTCGAATATCGCCGCTGCTTCTCAAGTAGACGATCATTCCCTGATTGTCCAACTGGCCCCTTGGCACGCCGTACTATTGAACACGTTCAAAACATGTTCACGAACAGCGACTGAAAGCGAGGAGGGTTTCGATGGATGCAGAAACGATCGTAGTAGGCGGCGGGATCGCAGGCATGAGCTGCGCACGCAAGTTGAAAGAAAACGGCAGAGACGTATTGCTCATCACCGAGGACTTGGGTGGGCGCGTCTGTTACGACCCGAAACTACACAACAACTTCGGCGCGGTGTTTTGCATGGAGAACTACGACAACGCCTTCAAGATCCTCGACGAAGACGGTCCGCTCGAGGTGCCTCTGGGAAAGCTCATGCTGCACAGCTCCCCCACGAAAGCCTTCAAGGGCATGAGCCCGACCATGATCGCGAGCGTTCCGCAACTGCTCCGCTTCAAATCGTTCATGCAAAAACACTTCATCCCGGAATATGCCGCGTATAAGAAGGATTGCGAGACCATGCCAGCAGCGAAGGCGCTCGCGAAGCATCCGAAGATCGACCGCTACTACCATATGCGTGCGAGCGAGATCATCGATGAACTGGGCATCGCGAAGGCAGCCGACAACTTCATCTCGAAATTCGCCTACGCTTGCACGGGATCGCGCGTGAATGAACTCAATGCGCTCGATTTCCTGAATGTCACCCAGGGTATCGTCGTGAAGCTCTTCAACTTCACGCTCGACCGTGAGAAGTTCACGAACTTCCTGGACGGACGTGTCGAGATCGCCTCGGTGCGAACTGCAGAAAAGGGAGACGGTGGCTGGACGGTTCGAACCGAGGAAGGGAAGACCTATACCGCGAAGAATCTCGTCATCGCAACGACCGGGCTGACCACGCAGAAGCTCCTGGGCATCAAGGAGATCCGCCAGCCTACGAAACTTGTAAGCTACCTGGTAAAAGGCATACCCAACCAAGAAACAGCCAAAGCGATGGCGCACTACTACAGCGACGAATTCGACGTGATCGCGATCGCGCAACGTCCCGACGGCCTTTTCAACATCTACAGCCGAGACGAGATCGACCTCGGCGAACACTTCAGCGACTACGAGATCGTCGACTACCGCATCTGGAACGAGGCGCTCTTCACGTACGGCACGAGCGTCCTCGAACAGGATTGGGACGAAAACTGCTATATCGCATCGGACGTGAACGGTCTCGGTGTCGAACCCGCTGCGATCTCAGGCATCTATGCCGCCAATCGCATCCTGGACGTCGCGTAAGAACCTGAAGGCGAACCCTCCGATCGAAAGGAGCTACCCCATGAGCACAGTCAACCCCTATATCCCCGCCACTCCGCTCGACGAAGCGCACCTCAAAAACCAGCGCGCCCGCGTGTGGCCCCAAGTTTGGTTCTGCGTGATCCTCGTCGCTGCGATCATCGCCTTCTGCTGGGTCCAGTTCGGATGGCTTCCGACCGTTATCGGCTGCGTCGCGATCGCGCTCGTCGGCATCGTGGTGCTGCTCGGCTACGGCATGGCGCACAGCAGCCCGAAAGAAGAGATACGAGCCTGCGAAGAAACGCTGCCCGGCCACGACATCTTCAGCCCGGAAGACATTCGCATCACGGGAGGTCAATCGTTCGATTTCGATTGCGCGCCAGAAGACTTCTACCCGTATCTCGCCCAGATGAACCTGACCAAGGCCGGATTCTACAGCTTCCAGCATCTTGAGCGATTCTTTGGCTTCCATATCTGCAACGATTACACGATTCGCCCTGAATGGCAGAGCGTCAAGCCAGGCGACTGGATGTACTATCATCAAAACGGGATGGGCACGGGTGTCGTGGACGTGAAACCCAACGAATACATCCTCACCTACTCCGACACGCGCTTCAAACCGACGCAGGATCTTGCGGTTGCTTGGCGACCGAAATGGATGAAAGGGTTCGCGTGGACCTGGAACTTCATCCTCCAGCCCACCAACAACGGTGAAGGCACGCATTTCGTGAGCTACCTACAAGCATGGTGGCCCGAGAACACCTCGAAGGCGACCATCGCACGGCTTGCGTTGCAGTGGGGCGTCCCCTCGAACTTCATGATGCACCGCATGGCAGCGAAGATGGGCAAGCTCGCCTGCAAAGACGCGCAGCTGCGTCGCGCCAACAAGATTCTGGAATACCAAAGCTCGCAGATGGACCGTGCTGCCTAGCACGAAGATGCGAAACGTTTCAAGGAGGCTCTGATGGAGAAGAGAGAAACCGAACGCGTGCTCACCTACACCGGCGAAGAGCCGGCCGACGGAGCGCTTCCCGCGTTCTACACCAATATCGACGAACAGGGCAATGTGCTCTTCCTTGACGAGGAGCGGCTCAGCAGGAAGAGCGCCGGTCCCAGCCCACGTCCGCTTTACCAGAACAAGCCCAACGGCCTCGGGATCAAGAACTTCATCGTCACGCACACCTCTGCACGCCAATGGAATTGGAAGGTAGTGCTGAAGGTCTTCAAGAAGATCCTCGACCTGTCGAAGCACCTGGGAAAGCCCGGTTCGATCGGCGACAAGCTCTATCGCAAGGCGATGATGTTCGACCCGCCCGAGGATTCTTATTCCGCCGGCTTCGCCTTCAACCTCAACGTCGATGTCGACGAAGACCGCCCCGGAACGGCTCGTTATAACAACTACGTCGTCCACAAGAATCCCGAAGCAGCGAAGGGGGCATTCGCTTGCAAGCTCGAACGGCTTGCCCCGCGACCGGAAAAGAGCGCGACGAAGGTGGAAGGCGCGAAGGAAACGACGGAAGCAAGTTGCTCGTGCGGTAGCCACCATCACGGCACCACTTCGACCAAGACCATCCAGCTGAACGAGACCATCTCGAACGACATCGAGCGTGATATGGCAACGGTCACGCTGCCGATCGATCTAGTGAAGAAGGCGATCGATGAAGCGGAGTTCATCGGCGGCATGAAAGAATGTCTTTGCCGCGCTGGCAGCGACTGCCAGAGCTATCCGCACGACCTCGCCTGCCTCTTCCTCGATCTCGGCGGTCGCGTAGTGGTCGATCACGGCATGGCGGTCGAGCTCACGAAAGAAGAGGCGTACGAACGCGTGGAACGCGCTGCGGCGCTCGGGCTCACCTGTCAGTCGCTTTGGGTGCAGGTCGAACAGTTGATCTGGGGTTTTCGCAATGACCAAATGGACTCGTTCCTCGAGATCTGTTTTTGCTGTCCGTGCTGCTGCGTGGGCATGAACCTCTCGAAGAACGGCCCGCGCAACATCAAGCGCGGCTTCCTGCCAAGCGGCTGGACCGCGGTGGTCGACCACGATCGCTGTGTCGGTTGCGGCAAATGCCAGATCGACTATTGCCCTCAGGATGCCATTCATTTTCGCGAGAGCGACGGGAAGATGGTCGTGAACCAAGAGGTGTGTCTCGGTTGCGGCTATTGCCGGTCTCGCTGCCCGGAAGGTGCGATCTCGGTGAAGCAGACGATGCCCATGCTCGGAAGCATCAAGGACTACTTCCACGACCAAGCTCAACTCAAAATCGTCCCCGGCATCTACCGCAAATAACATGGCGGATACGAAGAAGCTGTATTGCGATACGCTGCTGCGTCTCTGCGAGACCCAGCCGCTGAACCGCATCACCGTTACCGCGCTCATCAAAGAGACCCATACTGCCCGGCAGACGTTCTACAACAACTTCCGCGACATGAACGATCTCGTCAGCTACATCCCGATCAGCCATCTCGTGCAGAGCGGCTTGCCGATCAACACGGTCGAGAATATCCGTCACGCCTTCGCGTTCGCACAGCATCACAAGGGGTTTTTCCGACAGCTGCCCGATCATGCCGGCCAGAACAACTTCCGCGACACGATCCTCGAGTGGCTTCAGCAAGCGAGCTACGAGCAACACCTGAGCCCGAGTCTTTCGCCCGACGAAAAGCTCTTGCTCAAGCTCAAGATCGATGTCTATCTCTGCGGAATCGTCGACGTCTTCCTGCAATGGTGTCGTTGCGATCTGCAATGGTCCTTCGAGGTCGTTCTCGATGCGATCTGGCAATGCGCACCGGACTTCCTCAGGAAAGAACCATTGCAGGCCACATTGGAATAACGAGATCGGCCGAAGCCGGAATCACTACGAGTGGCGACGAGCACCGTGTTCGGGCGAGCACTCGTTCCGAGCAAGAGAGCGCCCGCTTCGCCACATCGCTAGGCGCTCACCGGATAACACACGCCCTCAATGATCGCCTCCTTATTGCTGCCGAGGAAGTACTGCTCCCAGAGGCCTTCTTCGGTTACGTGGTCGAATTCGCCGTTGCGCTCAACATCCACCGTAACGTCGCCCATAACGCGCATGTAGGTCGGGTTCATGCCCACCAGCTTCGCGAAGAATCGCTTCACGGGCGAGACGACTTCAAGAAGGCTGCGCGGCATGATATCGCGTTTGCGTTCGAAGGTGATCACATACTTTTCATCAGGGCTCACGTCCTGATAATAGACGAGCGTGTCATCCATAAACTTCTTGGTGAAATCGTTGATGTGCGTATCGGAGCGCTCGACCTTCGTGATCGAAGCATCGTCGTTCAAGATCTCGCCGTCCTTAGCGATCATGAACACCGGCAGACGCTTATTGCCGTATTTCTTCTCGGCGATGATGTCGCACGCGATGACCGTGTAGTCGCCCACCTTGGCGCGGCCCCAATACCAGTGGTTCATCATGTTCTCGAGGCCAGTGTAACCCCAGTTGTGATCGTGATAGCCAGTGCCTTTCAGGCGCTTGGTCACGCCCTTCATGGTGAGCGTAGCCTCCACATCTGCCGTAGGAGCAGCGACGAACCAACCGTATTCGAGGTCGCCGAAATTCCAGATGCCGGTGTCGGGGCGCCACATGGGCGTGGTCGGCGTCATAACCGCGTCGTAGACGTAATCGCCGTTATCGAAGTGGAGCACATAGCGCCCCTCATCGTATTTGATGTAGCATTTCTCGATCTGCACGTCGCACGGACCGCCTGACTTCCTTACCGGGACGCCCTTCTGCCCGTGGACCACCGGATTGATGCGCGTGCCGTCCTTGAGCGTGATCTCGAGATCGACCGTCGGCCAAGCCGGGCCGGCCACATCGAAGTAGTTCTTCGTGAACCAGATTGCCACCACGGTGGTGCCGTCGTCGAAATTCGCATCGGTGTACCACCATTCGAAGGTTCCCTTGCCACCTGGCGTGTGCATGTCGTCCTCGAACGGCTGCGGGTTGCCCTTCTCGATCCCGTAGCGGCGATAGTCCCGGTCTTCGGTGCATAGTCGTGCTGTTTCTACCGTCATAGCGAATTCCCTTCTTCGTTGTTGGTCGTTTTTCCTTCTTCTATCGTAGAAAAACGCCCTAGTGGAACCAACAGACGAAGCTTCTCGGGATTCTATTTGACTAGACGATCCATCCGATTCATCTACTTTTCACGGTTACCCGATCCCCCCGCGGTCGAATCTCGATCTTGCTTCGCTCACGTGAAGTTCGACCACCGAGCACTTTATTAAGACAAAGCACCCGAATCCTCTCTTGCTTTTCTTCGAGTTTTACTAGAATTACGACTGTTGCTCTAAACGAGCAGCCACACACTGTTCGCAGCTCTCTGCGAAAAGCCGTGAACCATCCATATCAAAGCCATAGGAGAATCCACCCATGGAAGAAGCTTTGCTGAACATCGTCGTTACCATCAATTCGTATCTCTCGAATTACGTGCTGATCATCCTGCTCATCGGCGCAGGCCTCTACTTCACCATCCGAACGCGCTTTGTGCAGATTCGCTGCTTCGGAGAAGGCTGGAAGCGCGTTTTTGGCGGCTTCTCGCTCTTCGGCAAAAAGGAGAAGAGCGGCATGAGTTCCTTCCAGGCACTCACCACTGCTATTGCGGCGCAGGTCGGCACTGGTAACATCGTTGGTGCGTGCGGCGCAATCCTGATCGGTGGCCCTGGTGCGATCTTCTGGATGTGGCTCATCGCATTTTTAGGTATGGCCACGAACTACGCTGAAGCCGTGCTCGCGCAAAAGACACGTATCGTCGATAGCGAAGGCATCGTTCACGGCGGTCCGGTCTACTACATCAAGACCGCATTCCGCGGCAAGTTCGGCACCTTCCTTGCTGGCTTCTTCTCAGTTGCGATCATCCTCGCACTCGGCTTCATGGGATGCATGGTGCAATCGAACTCCATCGCTTCGACCTGCGAAACTGCTTTCGGCATTCCCGCATGGGTGTGGGGCATCGCGGTTGTTGCGATCGCTGCTTACGTGTTCATCGGCGGCGTTGGACGCTTGGCGGTCGTTACGGAAAAGATCGTTCCGCTCATGGCGATCGTTTACTTGATCGGCGGCCTTATCGTGCTGCTTGCGAATCTCCCTGCAACCGGCGAAGCGTTCGCACTCATCTTCTCTTGCGCATTCAATCCGCAGGCAGAGATCGGCGGCGTGACCTTCGGTATCCTGGCAGCGCTTGCACAAGGCGCGAAGCGCGGTCTCTTCTCGAACGAAGCGGGCATGGGTTCTACCCCGCACGCTCACGCACAGGCAAACGTGAAGAACCCGCACGAGCAGGGAACCGTTGCGCTGATCGGCGTTTTCGTTGACACCTTCATCGTGGTCACCATTACCGCACTCGTTGTTATCAGCGTGCTTTACACGGGCAACGGCGCACTAGCTCAAGGCGCCTACGAAGGCATCGACAAGACCAACATGGCACAGCTCGCATTCGGTTCGATGTTCGGCGAAGTGGGCGGCAATGTGTTTGTGGCTATCTGCTTGCTATTCTTCGCATTCTCTACGATCTTGAGCTGGAACCTGTTCGCAAAGATCAACGTTCAGTACCTCTTTGGCAAGAAGGCAGTTCCGGTGTTCACCGTTATTGCGCTCATTTTCATCTTCATGGGCTCGTTGCTCTCAAACGACCTGGTATGGGAACTTGCCGACATGTTCAATCAGCTCATGGTTCTCCCGAACGTTATCGGCTTGATCGCTCTTGGTGGCGGCGTTGCAGCTTGCGCACGTACGGCAGGTAAATCGTGGGGTAAGGCCGCAGCGAAGATCGAACGCGAACACGAAGAAGGCATCAATACGAGCAACCCGGATAAACCGAACTGGGAAGCATAAGCGAAGCGTCGAAAAGCATACTGTTCGCTGCTCCTTATGTCTTCTATGCTGCATAGCCTTAAGGAACAGCGCATCACTCCAGGTCAAGTAAAAGATATTTGCCGGTGATGCTCTGAGGGTTCGCCGCTATATCTTCTGGCGTGCCCGTGGCAACCACCTTGCCGCCAGCCTCGCCTCCGCCTGGACCAAGGTCGATCACGTAATCCGAGTTCGCGATCATATCCAAATCGTGCTCGATCACGATCACCGTTGCTCCTTTATCGATCAAGCGCTGTAATACACGCAGCAATACCTCAACATCGTGCGGATGCAGACCAATAGTAGGTTCGTCGAAGACGAATAGAGCCCCCTGTTGCTTTTTGTGCATCTCACCTGCAAGTTTCAATCGTTGCGCTTCACCACCCGAAAGAGCGGGCGTTGCTTCTCCAAGGGTAAGATAGCCCAAGCCAAGCTCGGAGAGCGTGCGTAGCTTCACGGCCATGCTCGGCAGATTTCCACTCAACGCCAAAAGTTGGTCGACCGTAAGCGCCAGGATTTCAGGGAGCGAAAGCTCATCATCGTGCGCGGTTTCGGGCGCGTCGATAGATTTGGCTAGCTCGTCTGCTTCGTCCTGTTCGCTCTCTCCATCAAGTTCATTCAGCTCATCTGGCAAAACTTGCAGGGGCAACCGAATCTGATACGCCTCTTTGCCATAACGCGAGCCGCCACAATCGGGACAAGGAATGTCTACATCGGGCAAGAACTGCACATCGAGCGATATCTGCCCTGTTCCATCGCAGGTCGGGCACCGCAAACTGCCGGTGTTGTAGGAGAAGGCGCCCGCTTTAAGCCCGCGTTCCTTCGCAGCTGGCAATGCGGCAAAGGAACGGCGCAAGATATCGAGCACCCCCGAATAGGTTGCAACTGTCGAGCGAATGTTAGCACCGATCGGCGTCGAATCGATCAGGTGAACACGCTCGATATCTCCTGGGTCGATCTGATGAACGTGTGCGGGCAGCGCTTTTCCTGCGAAGCTCGCAACAAGCGCCGGCACCAAGCTTTCCAAGATGAGCGTCGTCTTCCCCGAACCTGAAACGCCCGTGATCGACGTAAGGTGCGCGATCGGAAAATCTACCGAAAGCGGCTTCACAGTATGGATCGCGCCTGTTTCAAGATGAATCGCGCCTTCATCGAACAAGTGGGCTTTCGCAACGCGGCTGCGCACATCCACCTTGCGCTTGCCCGAAAGATACGGCCCGATGCGTGAAGCAGGATCGCTCTCTACCTCATCTACCGTTCCCTGCGCGATCACGCGTCCACCGTGCGCGCCAGATCCCGGCCCTATCTCGATGATCCAGTTCACCTGCTCGAGCACGCGCACATCATGGTCGATCACAACAACCGAATTACCATCGCCAAGCAGATCATCCATCACACCCAGCAAGCCTTCGACATTGGAAGGATGAAGGCCGATCGAAGGCTCATCGAGCACATAGAGCACCCCGGTCGTACGACTTCGCACCGCACGAGCGAAGGCCACGCGCTGACGCTCTCCATTGGAAAGCGTTGCGCTCGCGCGATCGAGGCTCAAATACCCAAGCCCCAGCTGCTGCAGGCGCTCGATCGGCTCTTGTGTCTCAGCAATGATCGCGCGTGCCATAGGCTGCATATCTTCAGGCAAGCTTGCGGGGATCGTAGGCAGCCACCAGCTCAATTCATCAAGCGTGAGCGCTGTTGCTTCGGCCAAGTTCTTCCCATCGAGCAGCGAAGAACGCGCACGCTTCGAAAGACGCGAGTCACCGCAATCGGGGCAGGCCTCTTGCTTCAAGAACTTGGCAACGCGTGCAAGGCCTTTATCGTCCTTCACTTTAGAAAGCGCATTCTTCACCGTGTTCACCGCACTGTAATACGTGAAATCGAGCTCGGTAGCATGGTCCTTATTCTTCGGCACATAGAGAATGTGCTTCTTCTCCATCGGGCCATGCAGAACGATATCCTGCTCCTTAAGGGTCAGCTCGCAATAGGGAACATCGATGCGCACACCCATTTCCTTCGCGACCTGCGGCATGAGCGACCACATGAGCTGGCGCCAAGGCGCAACCGCCCCTTCTTCAAGCGTAAGCTTGGGGTCTGCGATAAGGGTGTCCTCGTCCACTTCGCGCACCACACCTGTTCCGCCGCATGTTGGGCAAGCGCCCGCGCTGTTGAACGCCAGATCTTCAGCGCTTGGCCCATAGAATTCCACATGACAGATCGGACATTCGAGCGGTTTTTCGGCGGCAACATTCAAGCTTGGTGGCACATGGTGACCATTGGGACATTCATGACTGCCGAGACGAGAGAACAACAAGCGCAGATAATTGAGCAATTCGGTCGACGTTCCGAAGGTCGAATGCACGCCGCCCGCACCTGGCCGCTGATGCAAGGCAATGGCAGCTGGAACATGGAGCACCTCATCAACTTGCGCGCGCGTAGTTTGGCTGATGCGGCGCCTCGTATATGTCGAAAGCGCCTCAAGATACCGCCTGCTTCCTTCGGCGTAGAGCACCCCAAGCGCCAGCGAACTCTTTCCCGAGCCCGAAACGCCCGCAATACCAACCAGCTCATGCAGCGGAACATCCACATCAATGTTCTTCAGATTGTGCACGCGCGCACCGCGCACCTCGATCGCTTGCGGCTCATGAAACGCAGCGCTTCCCTCTTGTTGAGATGAAATGGACTCGTTCGATGCGACTTTGCTCGATGCGTTCATGCTTGCTACCAATCCAACCGTCGTTTTGCCTTTTTTCGCCCGCACTTGAGAAGCTCAAGATTGGATGCTTCTTAATCATAGCTTGGTCTTTTCCCTTGCTAAACACGAATTGTAGCTGTTACGTATTCGCTCAATTATCAACGCATAGTGAGAGCTTTGTTCACTCTTGCGTATAAGCCAAACCCTTTCTTCCTTTAGGCTCAGACAGACGCGGCGGTGCTTATTCGAGCACGAACAACGCCTTCACTCCATGTTGCGGCCTCTCCTTAATCTCGCTTGCGCACTTTGTTAGAATGGGTGTACAAAATACCCGAACGCAATCGAGGACTCATGTACGACGGTCAACCCCAACCTGAACGCAACGATCCCTGCTGGTGTGGCAGCGGCAAGAAATACAAGAAATGCCACCTTTCGATCGACAACCAGCTCCAGCACTTCTACGACGAAGGGCTTGAGGTTCCTTCGCGCGCCATGCTGAAAAACGCTGAGGATATCGAAGCGGTGCGCAAGAGTGCGGCAGTGAACATCGGCGTGCTCGATTATGTTGCAGAACGCATCGGTCCTGGCGTAACAACTGCCCAGATCAACGATTGGGTGAACGAATACACGGAAGCGCACGGAGGTATCCCTGCCGATCTTGATTTCGAAGGCTATCCGTTCAGCGTGTGCACCTCCATCAATGAGGTTGTTTGCCACGGCATGCCCTCCGAAGACGACGTGCTCAAAGAAGGAGACATCGTGAACGTGGATTGCTCCACGATCGTTGATGGCTACTTTTCTGATTCCTCGCGTATGTTCTGCATCGGCGAGGTTTCCGAAGAACGCAAGCGCCTTGTTGAAGTGACGCGTGAAGCCATGTTAAAGGGGCTTGAACAGGTGAAACCGTGGAGCCGCTTGGGTGATGTGGGCGCTGCCGTGAAGGCGCATGCTGAAGCGAACGGCTTTTCGGTCGTGCGCGAATTCGGCGGACACGGCATCGGCTGGGACTTCCACGAGGATCCGTTCGTCAGCCATGTCTCGGAAGCGGGTACTGGCGTGGTTCTCGCACCGGGCATGATGTTCACGATCGAACCGATGATAAACGCCGGCGAATCACCCATCGACATGAGCGATCCCAACGGCTGGACCGTACGCACGACCGACGGAAGCGATTCTGCGCAGTGGGAGATTCAGGTCGTCGTCACTGAAGACGGCTACGAACTCCTCTCCTGGTAAAGGTGACAAACTACCTGGTCGTTCGACACCTGCAAGTGCTGCTTGCGTGTGGTGGTTTTGCAATTACGCGAAGGTATGAAGGGTGGAGCTGTCGAGGTCAACAGCGCTCATAGGGTAAGGCTTGATTGCGGGGTCTTCGTAGAGCGACATGTAATACGTGTTGGTCGCTGAAGAGAAGCCACCCGTATAGATGGTGTACTCGTACTTCCCATCTTCCATCAGCCCTCCGCCAAGGAATTGCTCGACCGAACCGAGCGTGCGGAACAAGCGCGTCACGTTGGCCGATTCGCCCTGCTGAGCCGGATAATGCGTATTGTAGTAGGCAGCACGCACAAAGCGATCAGGCGAATAGTTCGACCCGGGCATGCCGACCAGATTCTCGCCACTCCCATAAGGAGCGAACTCGACATTCCCCCACTTCACCTGAGGCTTGAATTCTGAACTCAGGTTCAAGTAGCTGCGCAGGTGTTCATGATGCCAATCGTAGGTGGGCTGATTCGCAAGCACATCAACATCGTTATGGTGAACATGCATGCCATCAGCCATATATTCGACTACGATCGAGCGCTTTGCATCACAGATTATATAGTGAAGCAGCGCCACAGGGTATTGCTCGTTCACCTGCTTAGCCACGATGACAACGTTCTCCAGCGCCGCCTTAACCTCATCAACGGAAGTGAAGTTGCTCGCAACCCAGAGAGGAAATTCATACGCTGCAACATTCGTCTTCCCCTCAACGGCGTCCGCCTCGTACTGAGCATAGCCAGGGAAATTCAGGCCAGCAATGTAGAGCCCTTTTTCATTGCCACAGTCGAAATACAGCGGTATATCCTCAACGACGATGCAGGTACCAATGGTCGCAAACCCCGTTGCGTGTTGTTCGAACGCATACGGACGCGCGTAATCGCGCGGAGTAACGGTTACTTTTTCGCCATAACCGCATTCCCAATCGAGATTACGACCAGCATACATATTGCCTTCATTATCAGTAAAACGAATCCCTGTGCACATGATGAACCCCCTGTACCATCGGCGTTAGGCGCAGGAATCAAACTCCCCGCTTATTCTTGTCATTATAGGGGCGGGTCAAACGCTTCTCTTTTGTACGAACGAACTGTTGAACGTCTGTTGTTCATGCGGCACGCATGTGCAAAAAACGCCATCAGTTAGATGGCAGATTACCGAGTAGTTGTCATCTTTTATTTCATGGCGTCTTGCGAATCACCTGAGCCAGCCGTTTGATCACCATTCGCTGGTTGTTGCGGAACAGGATCGTTCGGCCCTGGTCCTTCAGGAGTACCTGGAGCAGGCGGCGCAACATACGACTCGGGAGGAACATTCGAGACCGGATTGCCAGTTGGTGCAGGAGGGACATCAACGGGAGCCTCTGCTGATGAAGCATTCCCGAAAGGCGGTGGTGGAACCGCACCCGCCATCGCAGCCTGCTGTGCCGCGATCCTCTCCTGCCTACGCGTCTTATGAATATCCCAATAGCTCATCCATAGATAGCCTGCGGTGAATACGATGCAGAAGATCACGGTAATGATGGACAGGATCGGCAGGTACGCGCAGATCGTCAAGATAAGCGTACCGATAACGGCTGCAAGCACTGGATTCATACGATCCTTGAACAGCATCATACCAAGCGCCGAACCTGCAAAAGGAATCGAAAACAGCGCAATGATCAGCATCACGAGCACCATGAGCACCACCACAGGAATGGTGATGAGCGGGAAGATGAGCAGCAAGCATGCCAGCGGCGCCACCAAGAACACCACAAGACCAGCCAAAAGCATCATGCCAAGACGCTTGCGCGCCATGATCGAAGCGCTCACGAGTTGCTTGCGAATGATAACGAAGAACAAGCCCACGAGCACAATGTGAGCCATGCAGGCATACACGATCGATATGATGTCATCGAACAAGGTCGGCTGAGCAGTATTGATAGGGGCGCTATAGGTGACGTTCGGAACTTGCGCGCCATCTGCGACGTTGACCGTTACGCCTTCAGGAAGAACGAGCTGCCCCTTCACCTGCGCATTCTTTCCAATGTTGATCTGTTGTGCTTGGATGTTCAAATCCCCTTCGACCGCACCGTCGAAGCTCACCGTTTCACCGACGAGCAATCCACCCTGGTAAGAGCCAGAAATAGACAAGGTTCGCGCAGACGCATAGACGCCATTTGCACTCACGTCATTACCGAGCGAAATGTTCTGGGCGGCAACCGTGATATTGTTCGAGATCTGCGCATGGTCGATCATGATATCCTGAGCGGCAGCACGCACGCTGTCTGCCACCTTCACATTCTTCAGCGTAATGCTCTGACCAGCAGCAAGGATGCTACCATGGCCCGAAGTACCTACGTTGACCTTGCTCGCATCGAGGGTTTGCCCTGCCCAGTACAGATCGTTCTCGATATCGATATTCGAAACAGGATGCATAACGGCGAACAGATTGCCCGCATTGTAGGTAACATCAGATTCAATACCAGCAGCAGCCATACTCGATCCGCCTTGATCGAATGCGCTTGCTGCGAACGCCGCTGGGGTGCAGATCGGCAAACAGAAAGCGAGCGCAAAGGTTGCGAGAAGCGCTGCGATTCTCTTTCTCATAAATCTCTCCTTCATCATGCAGGCCAGACACCTTTCGATCTATCTAGCCAGCTCGCGTATCCTTCAGCAGAGTTTCCGCGAAACCTACGTGATACTACCTACTTAGTAATACGGATCTCTTCGATCGTGATCTTCTTCAGATATTCCTTGTCGAGCACACAGCCAATACCCGCATCATGACCTGGTGCGTTAAGCGTCAGTACTCCGTTCTTGAGCGCAACCGGCGGCAGCGCAACATCCTCTTTGAAATAGTGCCCCGCATCTGAGATATCGCCTGGCAAGTTCACATAGGGCAACGTCTCGAACGCAGCATACGTGCGCTTTGAGACACCCGTATCGAACATCCCCGCCATCCAGATCTGCTTGCCATGCTCGGCCGCCCAATTGCAGAAATCGAGCGCAGGCTGAATGCCGCCGAACTTAGCGATCTTGATAGCATACATGCTCAAATTGTCGATCTCCATCGCATGATGCATATCGCGCGCAGAAACGACCGACTCATCTAAACAGATGGGGGTCTTGATCGAATCCTGCAACAGCGAAAGGCGCTCAAGCAGGTCTTTTGAACCAGAGGTGGGCGTATAGTTCGGATCGAGCGGCTCTTCAAGACACGTGATGTTGAGTGCGTCGAGCTTATAGAGGATATCCATGGTCTCTTCCGTGAACGACTGATTCGCATCGAGGAAGATCATGAGGTCGGGGTGCTTTTCGCGCACCGCACGCACTTTCTCAAGACAGGAATCCGGCGTGATCTTGATCTTCACGCGATCATATCCAGCAGCAACCGCACGATCAACTTCGGCAAGCGTGTCTTCGGTACTCATGATGCCTATCACGGTTCCACCACGAACCTGCTTGCCGCGCACGCCACCGATGAGCTCCCACAAAGGTGCACCGACCACTTTGCCATACAGATCCCACACGGCCGATTCGACCGCAGCCTTCGCCATCGGATAATTCGCAAGCGCTGGGAAGGTAGCGAATGAACGGCTCACTTCGCTCGGATGAAGATAGCGCTCGTTCATCACGATGCTCGAAATAACATCCTTGGTGATCGCGTAATCGTCGCCGAGCGTTTCGGGGAGATACCAGTTCGTCGTGAACGAAACGCACTCGCCGATGCCGGTACGCCCTGCCCAGTCTTCAAGCTCGACGAAGAACGACTCGCGGGTGTCGATCTCGCGCTTCGGCGTTTTGATGGGCGTGTTGTAGGGCTGACGCGTACGATAGAGCGTGACCGACTTGATATCGATGCGCCTATCGTAAAGACGCTTGAGCGCGATGCGATCGACCTTACCCACAGACGTCTGCGGGAACTGCTCGAGCACGAGAATATGCTTCGGATGATGCAAATGCGACATATGAGGCTCAAGGTATTCGTGAATATTGCGCGCGAATTCCTGTGGGCAAGAAGCAGGCCGGATACCCGTCTCTTCGGGATCGAGGCCCAGCTCCTTATAGTCTTTTGCAATGGCTTCAGGTGAATAGTCGGCCTCGATGAACGCCACCGGCCTATAGCCCCACAGCTCATCGGCCGTGCCGAACACATAGGCATCCTTCACGCCAGGAATGCGCAAGAGCGCCTCGCGAATCTCTTCAGGATAGATGTTCTCACCACCGGAAATGATGAGATCTTCCACGCGCTCATACACATAGAGCTTGCCATCGCGCCCCATGCGAGCGCGATCGCCCGTCACGAAGTAGCCATCCATGCTCATTGCAGCACGTGCGTTCAGATAACCCGAGAACACCCCAGGGCCTTTCACCTGAAGTTGGCCGACCCCCTGCTTGTCGGGCTGAACGATGTGAACGAGATAGCCCGGCAGCATGCGCAAGCCACCATCGAACCCGCGCGTGATGGGCGCACAAGCGATCATGGAGGACGTCTCGGTCATGCCGTAGCTCGCGAAAACGCTCGCCCGAGCACGGAGCGCCTGCTTGATGGTCTTCTTATTGAGCGCAGCGCCACCCAGCAGGATGCATTTATACTGCGCGATGATGCGATCGTTGTCGTAGGCAAGTAAGTCCTGCAAGATCTTGTCGACCACGGAGATGTGCGTAACCTTGAAACTTAAAGCATCGTTGAGCAAGCGCGATGGCTGGTAACGAAGGTAGAGCAAGAACGGGCTTTCGTTTACGAGCGAACGCACCATGACCTCGAACCCGCCGATATGGCACATGGGCAAAACGAGCTGCCAGATACCTTTGCCTGGTTTGCAGAGTGCTTTGGTCGCCGCCACCGCTGCACCGTGGAGCGAACGCCAGGAAAGCTGCGTTGCCTTCGGGGTGCCAGAAGAACCCGAGGTGAACATGATGAGCCCGATATGGTCGGGGTCGAATTCGCGCTCTTTCTTCTCCGCATAGGAAAGGATCTCCATCGTGCGCGGATTCACCGGGATCTGGCCGTTGGGCTCATGCGCGAGCTCCATGATACCGATGCCGAGTGAATCGATGATCATGCGCTGAATGTGCTCTTCTGTAAGGATCGTGATGTTGTTCTGGTTCGACGCGTTTTCGAGCTCGACCTTGCGCAGCAAGCGCTCTTCATCGGATAAGCGCGGATTCAGCACGGCAAGCGTTGCCCCCAGATAAGCGACAGCAAAGGAGAGGAACACGAATTCGGGTCCGTTGAACAGGTTGCATGCAATATAGCGCGTGTCCTTGCCAAGGCCTTTTTTCTCGAGCTCTTGCGCAAGCGCCGCAGCGGCAAGGTGTGTTTGGCGATACGAAAAGACTTCCGATCCCGATTCAAGTTGCGTGTAGAAGAACGCCTTCGAACCTTTTTCTCGGGCAAGTTGTGCGAGCTTAATGATCATGGCTCTATCCTTTATCGATCGTGAAGTCTCTTTTGTTTATCTTCAAGGTGGCGAACGCAACGGTGAGCGCAGAATCCATTCGCAAGCTCGCTAACGAACTGCTTGAACTACTGACAACAACACCAAACGCTTTTACCGAGCATCACGGGAATTTCGGGAATTGTCCGAAATCGGGATCACGATGTTCCTTGAACGCATCGCGGCCTTCCATCGCTTCTTCGGTGGTGTAGTACAGAAGCGTAGCATCACCGCCAAGTTGCTGGATGCCCGCAAGTCCATCTGTTGCTGCATTGAAAGACGCTTTCATGAAGCGCAATGCCGTGGGCGAATGCTTTAAGATCTCGCGTGCCCAAGAAACACATTCGGCTTCAAGCTCGTCAAAGGGAACGACCTTGTTCACAAGCCCCATGTCGAGTGCTTCTTGCGCGGTGTATTGGCGGCAGAGATACCAGATCTCGCGCGCTTTCTTCTGCCCGACGATGGCAGCCAGATAACCTGCACCATATCCCGCATCGAAACTGCCTACGCGTGGACCGGTCTGACCAAACTTCGCAGTATCAGCTGCGATCGTTAGGTCGCAGAGCATGTTGAGCACGTTGCCACCACCGATGGAGTAACCATTCACCATCGCGATGACCGGCTTCGGGATCACACGAATGAGACGCTGAACGTCCAAGATGTTCAAGCGCGGAATATTGTCTTCGCCCACGTATCCGCCGGTGCCGCGCTTCTTTTGATCGCCGCCCGAGCAGAACGCTTCATCTTCGTGGCGCCCACCATGGTTCGCACCCGTAAACAACACAACACCGATCGCGGCATCGTCGCGCGCTTCGGTGAAAGCATCGTAGAGTTCAACGGCAGTCAGTGGCGTGAACGCATTGCGACGCTCGGGACGGTTGATCGTGATCTTCGCGATGCCGTCAAGCGTTTCGTAGATGATCTCTTTGTATTCTTTGCCACGTTGCCAGGCAAATTCGCTCATGGACGCTTCTCCTTTTCTTTCGCGCTTCTTCGCTGTATCAGCGTTGCTCGTTTTGTTGCGTACGTGCGCCTTGCAGCAAGCCCATCCATTGCGCAGCAGAGAACGCTCCGCTCTATGCCGTACGCATCAAAAACGCACGTACGACTTGTGCAAATTGATCGGGTGCTTCGAGATGAGTGTTGTGACCTACGTCACGCATCACCTCTATTTGCAGAAATCCCGTACCGCAAAGCAGAGAATCCTTGTGTTCGTCCGCCCAGGTACGCATCAAATCTCGTGCAATCTCAGTATAAGCCACATCACGCTCACCCACTATATAAAGTAAGGGCTTATTGAGGCGCGCCAACGCGGGACGGAGATCATCCATCTTGTGCTGGCCCGCATCGCTCAAATTTGCACGCAAGGCCAGCGGGTCATTCGTCGCGCGCTCTTCACGAACGCGCGAACGCGTTGCCTCTGGAAGCTCAGCTTGCGTGGCAAAGAGGGGTAGTGCTTCCCAATAATCGAGAAAAGCAGCCAGCGGGTGTGTTGGGTCAAGAGCGATCGAACGATCAAGTTCAGCGATCATGCGTGCCGTTTTTTCTGCACGCGCCGTGCGCGCATCATCGTTTTTGGAACCCAATCCGGCCGACTCCAATATGAGCGCAGAGACATTCTCAGGATAACGAGAGGCATAGAGTGCCGCGATGCGCCCACCTAAGGAATAGCCCACGAGCGAAACAGACTGTGTTCTCCCTGTTAGATCGTTCTTTCTTGCCCAAGCAACAAGCGTATTCACCTGTTCGACATACGCCTCGAGCGATAGCTCATCCCCGCGTGAAAACAGGGTTTTTCCATGTCCTAAGAGATCAGGCGCTAGGACATGATAACCTTCCAACTGCGCCGCTATCTGCGTCCAAGAAGCACCTGTTTGCATGAAGCCATGCAAGAGGATGACCAGCGGATTCCCTGGTTTTCCACACGCATGAATCCGTCCAACCCCATCGATATCAAACGCACGGTTTTCAACAATGTCATGTATCATATTCGCTCTTCTTTGCTTTCTCATTCTGTGTTCAGTGGAAAACTGGTGCTAGCAAAATGCCTGCTCAAAGCCAAATTTGTGGCACAATTACTGAAACTGACGGAATCGGCCAGCAAGACCTTCGAGCGAGAAATCAACCTCCAGCAGGTGTATCCCTCCTGTCCCACTCCAGCTATCAAGCGTGGCACGAAATTCGTCGAGGCCAGATACGTTTTTGTATAGCACGCCGAAGAGTTTTCCACATGCTTCGAAATCGACCTGTTGCGGCGTTAAGAACAAACGTTCGAAATAGGGATCGCTCGATTTTTGAGGAAGCATATCGAAGATGCCGCCGCCGCCATTATTGAAAAGGATCACGATGATCGAAGGCATCGGTTTGCCGGATGCCGCGCGCAATTCGAATTCGTGTTGAAGCGCAAACGCGTTGAGGTCGTGAAGCAGCGTAAGGTCTCCCGTAAGAAAATAGGTCTGATCATACGCTTGCGCTGCACCGAGCGCGGAGGAAAGCGTGCCGTCGATCCCGTTGAGCCCACGATTTGCGAGCAGCGTCACATCGCAGGCGCGGCAGGCACGCGGTGCTCCTAATTCGATAACTCCCGCATCAGGCGTAGAAGGTTTCACGTAAAACGTATCGAGCGCGCGAATGGCCATGCTGTTAGCACTGAAGATGAGCGAGCGAGGAGCTGCATGCTCGATGAGCGCTTGAACATACGCACCCTCAAGAGCGATCTCCTGATTGAAGCATCCTTCGCGCGTACAGGTATAGACAAAACTCGCGTCTTCAACGCTCGTAATAAGTGCGGCTTCGGCTTCATTCGCTTCGGCCCATCGATCGATGTTGGGCGTAGAGGCTTTTTCGCTCGTTTCACTTGCCCCACCAAAGCTCGTAACGAACGCAAGCGGATCGCACTTCACAAACGTGGTAGTGGCAGCATCGAAGTCACGTGTTTCGAGCGGATCGACCACGATCTGAATATGGGGCTTCGTCTCGAGCGTCTTGAATATGCGCTTCGAAACGGGATAGCGCCCGAACCGAACGACCACATCGAACTCGGGGCAGGTTTCACGCCCGAAGATGTTGTCGTAGTTGTCGATGATCTCCGCATCGGCATAGTTGCGCAGCTGCGAAAGCGGGTCGGCTAACAGGGGAATGTCGAAGCGGCGCGCCCACGAAAGAAGCGCGCGGGCAGATTCATCACGCATATCCCAACTTGCAGAGACGCACGCATCGAACACGCCGAGCGTTCCTTCTCCGCAGAGCGCGATCGCCCGCCTTCCTTCAAGCAAACGCTCAAGCTCCGCAACTTGATCGGGCATAAGCGCGCAGGAAGGCCCGATCAAAAGCGGCAGCTCGTCATGCGATGCAGCACGCCCAAGTTCGAACACCCCTGCCCTATCGTATGCCGGAACGAGCGGCTCATCGAACGGGAAGTTGATATGCACCGGCGCACTCACTAATGTTTGCGGAGCAAGCGCCACCAACGCTTCACGCGCTACTTGTCGTGCATAGCGCACCTGTTCGATCGCCCCCCTCGGCTCAGGCATGTTCCAGAACTGACGCACATGATTGCCGAAGATCTTGAGCTGATCGCACGTTTGGGGAGCTCCAAGCTGCTGCAAACGCGCGGGGCGATCGCCTGAAAGAACGAGCAGCGGCACGCGCGAAGATTCTGCTTCGAGCACTGCCGGGTAATAGTTGGCCACCGCAGTACCCGAGGTGCAGATCACCGCCACCGCTTGCCCCGTCGCTTTCGCCAAGCCTAGCGCAAAAAAGGCAGCGCCGCGTTCATCCACATCCACATACACATCCAGATCGGAAGCGTAAGCCATCATGGAAAGCGGGGTCGAGCGCGAACCAGGACTTACGACCACGGCACTCACGCCGCCACGGATTAGCTCATCGAAAAACGCACCTATATAGGTAGCGAGCGCTACGGAGTGATCGGTAGCGCTCGGCATTGGGTGTTCGCTCGTGCAGGCTTCGTTATCCTGCGTAAAATCATTCATCGTCTCATTCGTCATACTATTCCCCTTGAAAGGCGCTCAGGATCGTTTCGAATTTCATATCGATCTCATTGAATTCCTCACGCGGATCGCTCCCTTCGACCACGCCGCAACCCGCATAGATCCAGCCGGCTTCACCATCGAACACGCCCGAGCGGATCGCCACGGAAAATTCGCCGTTGTCTTCAGCATCTACCACGCCGATGGCACCACCGAAGAAGCCGCGGTTGTAGCTCTCGATCTCACGAAGCGACATGAGCGCTTCGCCCACTGGTTGGCCAGCGAGCGCTGGTGTGGGATGCAGCTGCTCCATAAGAGAGAAGAGCGAAACACCCTCCATGACGCATGCGCGAGCAGGAGTGTAGAGATGTTGGACATGCTTGAGCGGCAGAATAGTGGGTTCGGCCGGAATGTCGACATCGTAGCAATTGCGTTCGAACACTTCGCGAATGAAGCGCACCACGTAATCATGCTCACGGCGATTCTTCTCATCGTTCATAAGGAACGTTGCGAACTGTTCGCGCTCCTCAGGCGTTGATCCAATTGCAGCCGTACCCGCAAGGCACATGCTCTCAACTTGGCAACCTTGCTTGCGCACGAGCAACTCCGGCGTGCATCCGCAGAAGAAGACATCGCCATAGCGATACAAGAACACCGTGCCCTGCGCCTTCCCATCGATGAGGTTCAGCAGCACATCCTTTGGTGAGAACGGAGCGGTTGCCACAACCGCCTGGCGTCGCGAAGGCACGAGCTTCTTCACACGCCCAGCCTTAATAAGAGAAAGCGTGGATCGCATCTCTTCTTCCCACGCCTCATAACTATCGGGCACCACTGAATACCGAATCGAACGTCGTTCGCGCATCGGCGCGTCGTTCGCATGGCGAAGAAAACGCTCGACTCTTCCCTTGTACACGGGACCAAGGCTGTTCACCTGTAAGAAGCAGCCCTGTTCGTTTTCGATCAGCACCACTTCAGGAATCATGAGACGCAAACGCGGAAACGCCTGCATCATCTCATCGGCCGGTTTGGGATTGGATGCATCGAAGCGATTGAACGAGAACATGACCGTGGGCAGAGCAACCTCACCCTGCAGAACATGATCAAGGTCTTCGCGCGATGCGATCGCGATACAACGGCCAAGCCCTAGATACCGCTGCGGCCTGTCCTTGCGATAGTAGACGAATTGATCGGTGAAGCCTTTTTGCAACACACAATACGTATTGAGCAGGTCGCTCTTGAGTGGAACCGTGTAGGAATAAAGCTTTGCCACCGACGCCCCTTTGTTCATTGCAGCTATGTTGTACAACGCTGTGTTTCTCTTGCCTGAGGTTAGCCTTATACGATCTGCTCGCTAACCACTCAGCTTGTGATACCAACGTGTTCATTTCCTATTCTATCATGGGCATACGGGGTGCAGCTTCCTACCGTTCACCCGGCGATAGAGCACAAATGATTACGCTATAACCCCTGATAAACACGTTCATCCTACAAAACAATCCGTTCACCTTGTGAAGGTTTCAATATGGTATTGAAAGATTAATAATGCACTTGTGGCTAATCCCCCCTCCAAGCCACCCTTTTTCCTTTGGAAGATGATCATCCCCCCCCTTCAGGTCATCTTCTCCACGGAGCTCGTGACCCTTGAGTTCCATTATTCTTCGTGGCCCGGGTTCCACCGGGCTTCACGAAGACCCCTTCCTTTTCAATGAGCCGTCCCCTTTGGCTCATTGAACTTTTTTGGGGCACTTTTAAGGATGTAATCAACCTTTCAAAAACTTTATTTCCCCGTGTGATACGTTTCGCGTAAAATTAAAAAGCTCGAAAACTGCTTAGGCATTTTCGCGCCAACTATTACCTAAGGAAAGGACGTTACGTGAAGGTTCGAAAATCGAAACCTCACAGTAATTAGTCTTTAACCTCCCTTCGAGGATCTCCTTCGTCGCGGTGGCTAAAGACAACTGCGATGAAAAGAGGTTTGCTGCTTCTTTGCGGTGCTCGAAAAGCGCTCGCACCTGAAGCACGGCCGTTTCCTTGATCTTCTGCTGCAAACCGCTGCGCAGAGTTCATATGAAACCGCGCCGAGCAAACCGCCCAAAGGAGATCTATGCTCTATTTGTCACAAATGCTTGGCGAGCCCGTCATCGACGCCAATGGCGAAAAGATCGGCTCCATTTCAGACCTTGCCATCCAAACCGGCGAAGTATTCCCGCGCATCACCTCGCTTGCGTTCTTGGGCCCCGGCAAAACGCCTTTCATGATCTCATGGCGCAAGTACGTCAAAGACGTCACCGACGATGGCATCGAGCTCAAAGTCGATAAGACTGGCATCCGCTTCAGCTACCTTCAGCCCGATGAGGTTTTGCTCGCCCGCGATCTGCTCGACCGCCAGATCGTCGACACGCAAGGCATGAAGGTCGTGCGCGTAAACGACCTCAAGCTTTCCACTTCTGGTTCGCAACTGCGCCTGCTCGGTGCCGAAGTGGGCGTTCGTGGCATTCTGCGCGGGTTGGCCCCCTGGGTCGAACGTGTGGCACTCAAGTTGAGCAAGCTCTTTCGCAAGCCGCTCGATGAGAAGATCATCGCTTGGAACTACATGGACCTGCTCGACCGCAATCTTTCCGACGTGCAGCTTTCCGTTTCCCACACCCGTCTTGATGAACTTCATCCGGCCGACGTCGCCGACATTCTCGAGCAGCTCGATCCTCAACAGCGCGCCAACGTGTTCAAGCACCTCGATGATGCACGTGCGGGCGATGCGATCTCGGAGATGGAAGACGAATACCAGGCGGATGTTATCGACGACCTGGACGAAAAGCGCGCTTCTCGCCTGCTCGAAGATATGGATCCCGACGATGCAGCCGACATCGTAGGCGATCTTCCCTACGAAAAAGCTGAAACCTTGCTGCGCTTGATGGGTGTTGAAGAAGCCGCGGGCATTCGCCGCTTGCTCGGTTATAAGGAAGACACTGCAGGTGGCCTTATGACCACGCAGTATGTTGCGATGCGCGCCGACGATACCGTCGACCAAACCATCGAAGCACTGCGCGCACTCGATGAAGATCACCCTACAGTCAGCTACGTTTACGTGCTCAACGAATACGACAAGCTCATCGGCGTGCTTTCGCTCCGCACGCTCGTGCTCGCCACCAAGAATACGCAGCTCAAGGACATCATGTTCGACGACGTGATCACTGCCTTCCCCGAAGAGACCGAAGAAGATGTTGCGGCAGACATCTCGAAATACGATCTGATCGCCATGCCGGTGGTCGATGAGAACGGGCGCATGCTCGGCATCGTCACGGTCGACGACGCAATGGAGGTCATCGAGGACAGTGCAGAGGAGACCACGAACAAGCGCACCTGGGTTGCCGTGGTGGTCGCGCTCTTGTGCTTCTTGATCTTCCTCGTTCCCTATACCGTTATCATTTTGCATTTCTTCGGCGGAGCTGCAGGATAAGAGCTGGCTATGGCAGAAGAGCAGAACATCCAGCCCAATCCCGCCATCAAGGAGCATGCTGAAGCAGGGCTTGCCAAAGAGATCACCGAAGTGCGCAAGCCTTCGAAGCTATTGCTCGTGCTCATGGCCATGGGCCCAGGAATCGTTACGGCCATGGCAGGCAATGATGCGGGTGGCATCTCAACCTACTCCACGGTGGGCGCGAAGTTTGGCTTCCTCACCCTGTGGATCATTCCGATCATGTGCCTGCTTCTGGTTGTCGTGCAAACGACCGCCACGCGCATGGGTGCGGTAACAGGCAAGGGCTTTGCGGCGCTCATTCGCGAACGCTTCGGCATTCGCCTTACCTCGCTTGCCATGCTCGCCTTGCTCATCGGCAATGTTGCGACCACGTTCTCCGAATTCGCGGGCATCGCTTCTGGTATGGAGATGTTCGGCGTACCGCGCTGGGTGTCGGTTCCCATCGCCGCAGCTGCTGTTTGGGGGCTTATCGTAGGTGGCAGCTTCAAACGTGTGCAGCGCGTTTTCATGGTGCTTTCCTTCGTCTTCGTTACCTATATCGTGGCAGCCATTATCGCGCAACCGAACTGGAACCTTGCGCTCATGCACACGGTCATTCCTGAAGTTTCTTCCGATTTCTCATTCCTTTCGCTCACGGTTGCCATGGTCGGTACCACTATCGCTCCCTGGATGATGTTCTTCGCACAGAGCAACGTGGTCGAGAAGGGCGTGACCGTAAAGGATCTCTTCTTCCAGCGCATCGATGCGATCACGGGCGCAGTGGTTGCCTGCATCATCGCCTGGTTCATCATCGTGACCACGGGTGCAGTGCTCTTCCCGCAAGGCATCGAGATCGAAAGTGCCGCCGATGCCGCTATGGCGCTCGCCCCTTTTGCAGGCCCGTATGCTGAAGCGCTCTTTGCCATCGGGCTCGTTGCGGCAAGTTTGCTCGCAGCCTGTGTGCTGCCCCTCACCACCTCGTTCGTCATCTGCGAAGCGTTCGGCTGGGAAGCGGGTGTGAACTTCACCTGGAAGGAAGCGCCGCTCTTCAAAGGCATCTTCACGTTCACGATCGTGGGTTCCGCGTTGGTCATCCTGGTTCCAGGGCTTAACCTGATGGGCATCATGCTGACCGCGCAGTTCGTCAACGGCGTTATCCTGCCGGTGCTACTCGTGTTCATGGCCATCATCGCTACCGACAAGCATGTGATGAAGGAACACACCATCGGCCCGATCGCGCGCGTGCTGCTTGTCGCAACGATCGTGGTCGTGGGCATTCTCTCGATTGTTTGCCTTGCCCTGCAGATTCTTGGCTTGGCCTAATAGGTGCACAGAGCAACAGAGAAGGTTTCTGTTGGGGCAAAAACCTTTCGAGATATTCTGGGAAGCCTCGAAAGCCTTACTATAGTAATAAGATCAGTAGCCTAACGAGAAAGCCGCGATCATGAACGCGAACGCAATGCCTGAACCAACTGTTTCGATCGAAGAAGAGTCCGAAAGAACGCTCGATAGCGAAACGTCCGAGAGTCGCGAGCAGATTCGGCGCCAGGTGCTTGCCGAGCGCGCTGCCTTGCCGAAGCCATATCGCCTTCATAAGAGTTCTGCCATTTGCGATGAGCTTGAGACCTCTCTTGCGATCGCCTGCGCAACGATCGGCATCGATCCAACGGCCTGCACGATCGCAGTCTATGCAGCGTTTGAAGAAGAGGTGCAGCTCGACCAATTCATTCGCGCTGCCTATGCGCAAGGGACGCAAATTGCTTTTCCTTGCATCGTAGAAGATGCGTGGGGCCTTGAAGGTGCTCCTCAACAAACCATGGAAATGCGTCTGGTCTCACCTGAAGCTTACGAGAAGGATGGGGTTCCCTTCATCGCGCATCCCCTGCGCAAGTACCATCACGATGATGAAGCATTGCGCGATTTTCCCTATGTTTCAGCGAATGATCTGACGATGATCGTGATTCCCCTCGTTGCGTTCGATGCGCATCACAACAGACTCGGATACGGGGGTGGGAACTATGATCGCTACCTGCCGCAGCTTGGCAAAGACTGCCGCCAGATCGCCGTTGCGTTCTCCGAGCAGGAAGTCGCTTTCATCCCTGCCGAAGAACATGACGTTCCTGTTACGGTATTAGCAAAATAGTGCGTTTGGCTTCTTAGAAAGATACAGCGCCGAACCCTTAAGCAAACGTGCCCGGCATTCCCGCTTCGAAGCTTGGTCGATTTGGCAACGTGGATGTTGAGATAGCGACGACGCTCGAAGAAGCCCATGTTCGCGATACGCGCACGTTCTTCACGCGCACCAGATTCACGCGCCGTAGTAGCGCGGTCATCCAAGTACGTCATCGCATCACGATAACCATCGTTACGCGCTTTGTTGATAACATCTTCGAATTCGTGTTGCTGAGCTTTGCGGCCTTCTTGCTCACCCAAAATACGAGCATCTTTAACCTGTTGCTTGAATGCAGCCATAACACCATTGAGCATATTGAGCATCGAAATAGCACCAACGGGGGATTCTTCCGTGAAGGTCGAGGCGTCAAAAGTAACAGGAGAGAGCGACATGGAGTTCGCATTGCTCAACTGAACACGTGCTTGCGCTTCACTTAGTTGGCTGCGAAGGTCAGTAATCTGTCTGTCGCGATCGGCAATGATCGCATCGCGTGATGAAATCTCTGCATCTTTGTTGGCAAGGGTACGAGCCTGATCATCGTACCCCACTTCTTTGCTTGCAAGCGCACGGATCTTCTCCTCGAGCGTGGCTGCCTGCTTGGCAACGAGCGCACGCAAACGCTCGACCTCTTCCTCGGCCGCTTCAGTACGACGGCTATCATTGGAAGAAACATGGGCGCTTTGAGCCTGAGCGGTCGCAAGATCGCTCTGGGCATTGCGAGCGCGATTCTCCGCTTCGTCGCGCTGACGCTGAGCATCACGCAAACGATCTTCTGCGGACTGGAGGGCACGCTCCGCATCGGTAGCACGCTCTTCAGCTTTCTTAAGTTTCGCGCGCAGGTCTTCAAGTTCGGCGTCAGAAGCGCCGCCAGCACTACTGCCGCCCGTGACCGGCATTCCGCCATGCCCGCTGTCGTATGAAGCCTGCATACAATCAAGCGCACGGGTGATGACCGTTGCTTTCGTGATGTCTTCGCGACGTGCGAAATCGTCGATCAAAGCCATGTATTCGAGCGGAAGACGGAAGTTCGCCTGCTTAACTTTTGAGCTCAACTCAAACCCACCTAACGGTTCCTTGCGCGGTTATGTTGGTGATTTTCCTTGCGGACAAAGAACACGACCGCTTAAGAGTGACTTCGCGGATGTAATTCATGAACTATACATCCCTGTAGAACCTTACAAATTCTATAGCACGATTGTAGCGTATATCTAGGAGTTGGCATGGGAGAAAACCACAATATTTTGTGTTCGTTAGCGTTTGGGTAGCCGATTTTATCAGGGGTATTTCAGCATAGATTAATGCAAAAAAGCTGTGCTACGGCCTTTACTGCTAGCATTTTCTGCAGGCGTGTTATGGCGTATTCCCCGTATAGTGGCACGTGCTTGAAAAGCCCTTTTGATAAGGGTGTATAGCAACTTCACCGTGTTCATGCTAGCAAGGGTTTTCCACATTTTAGTACGTTTTTTGAGTTTTCCACACAGAAAAGACAGGCCAATTTTAGGCTATTTTAAACTGAAAAAATTTTTCTTGAATAGCCGTTTACCTCAGGGAGTGGCAATGAAAACGAGCTCTTTCACGCCTTGCAAACCAGTAAGATGCCCTTGATTCGACACGCCGAAAACCCGCCATCTTGCAAGAGTGAAACCTTCTCTTTAGACATAGATGATGATCATGCCAATGAGCATACCGATGATAACGAAGAATGCTGGCACCTTCGAACGATACATCAACACAGCCTGAGGAATAATCTCTCCGAAGACCACATAGAGCATCGCGCCAGAAGCAAAACCGAGCGAGGCCGCAAGACCTATCGCACCGATGTCGCCGATCCAGTAGCCCAGCCAAGCGCCCAAAACAACCGGCGCTCCGGAAGCTGCCGTGAGCAATGCCGCTTTGATGCGCTTCATCCCTCCAGCGACCAAGGGAACAGAAACAGCCATGCCTTCGGGAATGTTATGAAGTCCAATGAGCACCGCAAGAATGAGCGCCATGCTCACCCCACCCTCGGTATCGATGTTATAACTCGCTCCAATGGACATGCCTTCGGGAATGTTATGGAGCGCGATAGCGCATGCGATGACCACACCAGCAACCCAGAGTTCGCGTTTGGGCGCATGCTCTTTCAGGTGCTGATTGTAATGATCGATATGGCTCAGTTCATCGATGTTGTCATGGGTCTTTGGATGCAGGCTGCTCGCAGTGTGAGGCACCTCGCCCTCAGTGCGTTTATCGATCAACCAATTCAAGAGGAATACCACCGCCATGCCCACAAGGACCGCAATGCATACGACAAAGACTGCCCCATCTGAAAAGACTGACTGAGCCGCTTCAAGGCTTTCGACCATCAGCTCGAAACAGACGATCGAGATCATCACACCGCTCGTTGCGCTCAACAACAGACTGACGATGCGATTGGATTCAGTGCGAACGAGCGCACCGAGGATGCCACCAAGACCGGTGCCACCAACGCCAGCGATCAACGTCATCAAGGTTACGGTAAGAAATGCGTCCATACGATTCGGAACTTTCCTCTTTCACTTTTCAAAGGCTTGGCTGTTGTTCAACACTTCAGCTTCATGCGCTCGATCCAAACGCGAGAGAGCTAGAATGAAACTGATTATAAACCTGCGCGCGATCGCGCATGATCGCGTGTCACACTTTGTAGGTAATAAGTAAGATAAGGAATACTTATGAAAGACTTCGATGATTTCGCACAGCTGGTAGACCGAACGACCGATCAGGATATGGCACGCATCTTCGCGAACGTGATCGAACAGATGAACCTTCCCAAAGATGCGAATGGGAGCGTCTCTTTTAGCGTTGAAGACCTCATGCCCTTCTCGACCGCTGTTTCCAACGCGCGCACGATGGCGCTTCTACGTAAATATCACGAGTGGGCGAACGCCGAAGAACGCGAGCTTCTTTAGCGCCTTTTGCGCGCAAGCCGCCTATCGCATTGCTTGTGCGTATCTTGCTTGAGTGCGCGAGAAGCCTAACCCTGTTGCCCAAACGCAGCAGGAACCTGCGCGCTTGCACGCGAACACCGTGAAGCTAGCTTCTCGCAGCGTCCTGTGTGCACCCGTGTTGCGCGCACGAAGGCAGAACACATCTTGCTGCGCTCTTCGAAGCTATGCTCGTCTTAGCAAAACCCCATGGCCTCGCGAACGTGCACACAGAAAAACACTTCTTCACCTGCAAAGCTACCAAAAAAGCGCCCGGCTAGTTCCCAGGCGCTTTTTTCGCATTTCGGTTGTTGTTTTAACCTATTCTTCCTGAACTGAACTTTCTGTCGCACGCGCAGCACGAAGCTTCTGCTGTTCGTCGATGATCTTCTGTTCCTTAAGACCATAGACATATTCGCGGTCGATAGCACCTGCTGTCGAAGGAGGCTTTACCACGAACGGTACTGGCTTGGTAAAGAAGCTCACGATCGGCACCAGGATAAGAGAGAGCACCATCGTGATCGCACCGCAATTGATCGGCGATGCAATGTAGCCGAAGATCATGTTGGTCACGGTCATGCCAACACCAAGCGCAAAGCTACACCAAACTGCTGGCTTTGAGATGCGACCGGAGAACAAGCCCCAGAAAAAGGGACCAAGGAACGAACCCGAAAGCGCGCCCCACGAATAGCCCATCAACTGAGCGATGAACACGATGGTCGAATGGTACTGTACCAGCGCAATGCCAGCAGAGATAGCCACGAACACCACGATGAAGAAGCGCATGTAACGCACTTGCTTCTTCTCGCTCATCTTCTTCACGATGTTGCCCTTAATCAAGTCGAGTGTGAGCGTTGAAGAAGAGGTGAGCACAAGACCCGCAAGCGTCGACATGGACGCGGAGAGCACGAGCACCACCACGATGCCAAGCAGAATGTCGGGAAGTCCGGCGAGCATGGTCGGCACGATCGAGTCGTAGATAGGCGTGCCATTAGCAGCATAGGCGATATCGCCACCGAACAAGCGGCCGAAACCACCCAAGAAATACGAGCCACCCGCAACCACGAGCGCGAAGATCGTCGAGATGATGGCGCCCTGCTTGATGGCCGGACCGGTCTTGATGGCGTAGAACTTCTGGACCATCTGCGGGAGTGCCCACGTGCCGAGCGAAGTGAGAATGATAACGCCAAGCAAGTTGAGCGCATCGGGACCGAACATCGAAGTGAACGGTCCTGCCATGGCGCTTCCCTCTGCCGGGATCTGCGAGAGATTTACGATAGCCGTTGCGATACCGCCCTGGCCATTCAACACCGCGAAGATAACGGCAATGATACCGATGAGCATGATCGTGCCCTGGATGAAGTCGTTCCAAACCGAGGCCACATAACCACCGAGCACCACATAGATACAGGTGACCACCGCCATGCCGATCACGCACCATTCATACGGCAGCCCGAAAGCCATGCCGAACAAACGCGAAAGACCGTTGTAGACAGATGCCGTATACGGGATGAGGAACACGAAGATGATCGCGGCAGCGGCAATGCGCAACGCTCGAGAGTTATAGCGTTTGCCGAAGAATTCCGGCATGGTCGTAGCCTTGAGCCGTTGCGTCATCTCGCGCGTACGCGGGCCGAGCACCCACCACGCCAGAAGCGAACCGATGACCGCATTACCGATACCGACCCAAAATACCGACATGCCGTATTTCCAGCCGAACTGGCCAGCATAGCCGATGAACACAACAGCGGAAAAATAGCTCGTGCCAAAAGCAAAGGCTGAGAGCCACGGACCAACATTACGTCCGCCGAGCACGAAGCCATCGACACTGTTGGAATGTTTGCGGGCGAAGACGCCCACTGCCACAGTGACCGCAACGAAGATCGCCACGATCAAGATCTTGAGAAACATGCGCTCCTCTTCTTTCACTCGTTTTCCAATACGTCAGTTTTCTCAGGACGGTATACCCGCGCGTTTCCTCTCTTCGTACACCAAGACGAACAACAACGACCCTATCGAGCGCATAAAAAAAGCACCGGATCGAGATCCGTGTGCTTATCTATAGTGAAAGTAGAGAGGTGGGGTGCAGAAAATGCAGGTCGAACCCTGAGCAAGATGCTCGGACATGACCGCACGATCGCTTTCGGAACACTGTGCCAAGTGCTCCGACATGATCGCGCAAACATCGTTCGAACCCTGTGCCCAGTGCTGGGCACGGATCGCCGCGCTTTGGGTATGCATTCCTGAAAAAACCATGGCAGCACTTTACCACAACAGAGCGCTTATAGGGCGGCAAGTTGAATGCCGCCCCCAAAAAGTGGTCGAATCGGCGCAGGCGGCACTAGATCGAATGCATCTCGCCCGCGAGCGAACGGTCCTCAAATGAAACGCCTTATATCCTTGTACATTAGTAGCGATTATCGAAGATTCGCTGCGTCTTCTTCTCGGAACGAGGCAGTTCGCCAATTGCCACTGCCTTAGCATTCGGCGTCATGCCCAACTTGCCCTTGAAGATCGACTCCATGTTGCGCTCGATCTGTTCACGATCTTCAACGCTTGCATCGGTCTCAAAGAACACGGTCATGATGTCCTTGCCTTCAAGATGGTCGATCATAACCTGGTATTCCGAAGAAGCACCATCGGTGAACTTGATGATCTCTTCGATCTGGGCAGGGAAGATATTCACGCCCTTCACCTTCACCATATCGTCCGTGCGCCCGATGAGCGTATCGATGCGCGGGAACGGAGAGCCACATTCGCACTCACCAGGAATGATGCGCGAAAGATCGTGCGTACGATAACGTACGAGCGGAGCACCTTCTTTGCGCAGCGTGGTGATAACGAGCTCGCCGATCTCTCCATCAGGGAGCACCTTGCCCGTCTTGGGATCCACGATCTCGAAGTAGCAATAGTCATCCCATACATGCATGCCGCATTCATAATCGCACGAAACACCAATGCCGGGACCGTATACTTCCGTAAGACCGTAGATGTCATAGATCTTCACGCCCAGTTCATTAGCGATACGCTGACGCATCTTGTGACCCCAACGCTCGGATCCGATGACCGCGCGCTTAAGATTCAGCTCATCACGCACGCCACGCTTGGCGATCTCTTCGGCCAAGAGAAGCGCATAAGAGCTGGTCGCGCAAAGAACGGTCGATTGCATGTCCTTCATGAAGCGGATCTGCTTATCGGTATTGCCCGGCCCCATGGGAACCGCCATCGCACCAAGGCGCTCGGCGCCTAACTGGAAACCAATACCCGCTGTCCACAGTCCATACCCAGGAGTGATCTGGATGCGGTCGTCTTTCGTGATGCCCGCCATCTCATAGCAACGCGCGAATTGCACGGCCCAATCGAGTACGTCTTGCTGGGTGTAAGGGATGATGACTGGCGTGCCTGTTGTACCTGACGAAGAATGGATGCGCACGATCTCGCTCTCAGGAACAGCGGCGAGTCCCAGCGGATACGCATCGCGCAGGTCCGCCTTTTCCGAAAATGGCAGCGCTTCGAAATCGGCCTGAGTTTGCACATCGCTAAGATCGATGCCCTCGAACTTCTTCGCGTAAAACGGCGAACGATCCTTCAATGTTTTGAATTGCTCTTTTAAGACTGCAAACTGCTCTTCTTTGAGTTCCATCCTCAACCCTTCTTATGTTGATCGGCGCACATGATGCGCTATATATAGGTAGCGTTTTTATATTGTAGCCCTATGCTCGAGTCCTTATGTTTCGCAACTATTGCAAAGCGGGGCCATCTCGCAAAACGAACGGACAACTTACGAACCAGCTACACTCGCGCAGCCTGCTGAACTACCTTGATCGCCTTTTCGTTCACGGAAACGAGCTTGCGCTTCACACACAGCGGAATGGCCGCTTCGATATCTTCGAGCGTGATCGCACCGCGCAGCGCATTATCTACGCAGTCTTCTCGCTTGTTCACCGCGATGATGGCATAGGCGAGCATCATCACGTTGAGCGCTTTCGGTTCGCCTAAACGATGCACGAGCTCGGCATCATCGACCACGACCATCTTCACGCCTGCAGCCTGCATGTCATCGATCAGATGCTGCGGATCGTAGGTCTGTCGCTTGAAGTTCGCCATCACGGGTGGGATACCCGTTGAAGCAACCACGAGCAGGCCGTTCTCTTTAAGGTACGGAAGCGCGCGGGCAGCTTCGCCTGGTTCGAGCGCGATCAGAACATCCACGGTTCCTTTCGCAGGAAGAGGAGAAAAGACCTCTTCACCTGCATTTCCCATGCGCACGTGAGACATAACGTCTCCGCCGCGCTGCGCCATACCGATGGTTTCCGCGCTGCGTACCTGCCAGCCTTTTGCTTCTGCAGCTTGCGCTAAGATGCGTGCAGCGAGCACGCTTCCCTGCCCACCGATTCCGGCGATAGAAACGTTAATCATCGCTACCTCCTTCGATCTCAGCCAACTCTTGTGGCGTAGGGAATCGACTGAGCGATCCGTCTTCCGCATGCAAACGCTGCGAGCGCGGCGGCAATGCAGGCCGTACTCGTTTTCGTGTGGGGCAGGTGATGGCCCCGTATTCGCAGATGTCCGTGCAAAGACCGCACCCAACGCACATCGCGCGGTTGATCACGATCGAATGGCCAACTTCGCTCCACCCCAGCGCAGGACAACCGATGGTGGTGACGCATTTGCGGCAACCTGCGCACGCGTTCGCGATGAAGTAAACAGGGGGCTTCGCTTTGGTGAGCTTCGTGCAGGGCGATTCGTAGATGACCGCCGAAGGGCCATCGTAGTCGATCGCTTCGCGCGCTGCTTCTATAGCCTTATCGGCGAACAGCGGATTGGCCTTCGTGATCTTCTTCACGCCAAGTGCGCTGAGCACTTCTTGGATCGAGATCGGCGCACTGAACCCGCCCATGAGCGTTGCACCCGTGCCTGGATGAGGCTGCGAACCGGTCATCGCGGTGGTCGCGTTATCGAGCACTACGATGGTGATGTCATGCTTGTTGTAAACCGCATTGGCCACGCCGGTCATCCCGGAAGCGAAGAACGTGGAATCACCCACGAACGCGATCGCTTTCTTATCAGGCTCGATCACATTGAAGCCTTGCGCCATCGTGATGCCCGCGCCCATGTCGAGACAGGTATCGACTGCATTGAGCGGCGCAGCATTGCCAAGCGTGTAGCAGCCGATATCACCGCACATCACCGCTTCGCGCCTGCGACCGAGCGCCTTCTTCACGGCATAGAACGCACCGCGATGAGGGCATCCTGCACACAGGACTGCGGGGCGGTCGGGTATCGGGTCGCTGAATTCGACCGTGCGCTCAGCGGCAGCAGGAAGATCGAGACCGAAGAATTCCTGGATCTGCGCACGAATCGCATCGACCGTGTTTTCGCCACGCGTGGTAGTGGTACCCGTGAGCTTGCCCTGTACCTCGAATCCCGCATGCAGCTTGCCGCAGAGTTTGAGCAGTTCGTCTTCGATCACATGATCGAGCTCTTCGAACACGATGATGCGATCGAGGCCTTCGGCGAATTTTGCCACGGCCGCCTCGGGGAAGGGATAGGGAGTGCCCACCTGCATAAGACGATAGCTTGGCGAAAGCGCACCGGTTGCTTCTATCTGCTCTTCGATCTGAGCAAGAGCTTCTTCGGTGTAGGAATACGATACGCCACCTGCGATGATGCCGATCTTCGCGCCTTCATCGGTGCCGGCGACTTCGCGCCACGGATTGAACGGAGAAGCACTGAAATCTGCTGCGATCTTGGGTAAACGCTCGTTGATCTCGCCGTGTCCGCGATACGAACGCCCAGGAAAGATGACCCATTTGCTGGGATCGCTCTCGAAGCCTTCTGGTTCGCGCGCATGGGTCTCATCAGCTACTTCCACGAAAGTTGATGCGTGACAGATGCGCGTGGAAGGGCGGAAGATCACCGGCGTATGATATTTTTCAGAAAGATCGTACGCGGCTGCGATCATCGCACAGCCTTGCTCGGGCGTTGCTGGATCGAATACGGGAACCTTCGCAAAAGAGGCAAATCGACGCGTATCCTGTTCGGTTTGCGAAGAGATCGGGCCGGGGTCGTCGGCAACGAGCAACACCGTGCCACCCTCAACACCAATATAGTTGAGCGACATGAGCGGGTCGCTTGCCACATTGAGTCCAACCTGTTTGGCAGTGAAGAGCGTACGTGCTCCACACAGCGCAGCCCCCGCCAACATTTCAAGGGCGGCTTTCTCGTTGGTAGACCACTCGACATACACGTCATGGGCCGATCCTGCATCGCGCAACTTTGCGACGGTTTCAATAACCTCGGATGACGGCGTACCGGGGTACCCTGCGCATACGCGCACGCCAGCTTCAAGGGCAGCGTGGGCAAATGCTTGATTACCCATCAAAAAAGATTTGGTCACAACTACCTCGTTTTCTTATCGCTTGATTTAGGTAAAAGAACGTAATGGCCTGGAAGAACGCTGAGCACATTAACAGTTTGCGTTAGGCGTTTGCCATTTCTGCTTTGAGGTCGATGATCTTCTGACGCGCGCCTTCACAGCCCGTACCCATCATCTGAACAGCCAGAATAGCCGCATTCTTCGCGCCGTTGATGGCCACGCACGCGACAGGCACACCGCTTGGCATCTGCACCATAGAAAGCAACGAGTCCAAGCCGCCTAGATCGCTCGTCTTCATGGGAACCGCGATAACGGGTGCAGGGGTATAGGCAGCAACGACCCCACCGAGATGTGCTGCTTTACCTGCAGCTGCGATGATCACACGAATGCCACGATCGATAGCAGTCGAGGCCCATTCATGCACTTCGGCAGGTTTACGATGAGCGCTCGCGATCTTCACCTCATAAGGCACGCCAAATTCGTCGAGCTGTTTCATGCAGGCATCCATAACGGGCATATCTGATTCGGAGCCCATGATGATACCGATAACAGGTTTTGTTGCACTACAGGTCATAGAACGATCCTATCCTCGATTCAAAACATCTTTAAAGTTTATCATTCTCGCCTGCGGACATAAGCCAAGTACACGGCGGCGCAACAAACTCCCCACTGGATGGGTCGATATAAAAGAAACGGCCGAACCATCTCGACCGTTTCTAGGAGAACTGAAGTGGATGAATAGCTGTTCTTGACCCGATGCTATGCTTTTTTGCCTTAGACCTCTGACGCATCCACTTCAACGAGAAGCGGAATTGATTGTTGGGCACCGATACGCGTGGTTGCCAGCGCGGAAGCTTCTGTGGCAAGGGCGAGCGTTTCGTCAAGACACGCACCACGCGAATAGCCCGCAACAAGGGCACCGATATAGGTATCCCCTGCACACGTAGTATCGATCGCGTTCACACATGGAGCGATCATTTCGTAGTCTTTGCCACGAACGCGCACGATCGAACCGCGTGCGCCGAGCGTGATAGCCACTGCACCTACCCCGCGAGCGCACAGTATATCCATGGCGTTCACGAGATCGTCGTGCATGACCGGATAGATGCCAGTGAGGATCTCACATTCACTTTCGTTGACCACCACCAGATCGATATGCTCATACACCCATTCTGGCAAGGCGCGCGCAGGAGCAGGATTCAAGACAGTGTACATTCCGCATTCGTGCGCAGACTTAATAGCATCCATCGTTGTATCGAAATCGCATTCGAGCTGGCACAGGAATACATCGCCTGCCTGGGCTTCTTCCTTGAGCACCTGTTCAACGTAGGTTAGATCGCCGGACAGGTTGGCACCGGGGTCGATGGTGATGAAGTTATCTCCCGAAACACGCGTGATAACGGCAACGCCCGTTGGGTGAGCATCCACACGCTCGATCAGATCGCAGCGCACTCCTTGCTCGACAAGCGTTGCGATCATCTGATCCCCGAAAGGATCGAGACCCACCGCGCCCAGCATCACCACGTCCGCTCCCAGCTTTGCGGCCGCAACGGCTTGATTCGCCCCTTTTCCACCGGGGTTTATGATGAAACGGCGCCCCATGATGGTCTCACCAAGTTGAGGCATATGGTCACTTTCGATAGAAAGGTCCATATTCAAGCTACCGAATACGATCACCTTGCTCATGGAATCACACCACCTAGCTGTTGTCGGCATCAGAAGGTTTCGGAATGAAGAGCGAAGCGAGCAATGCCGCGCCAAGCAACACGGCCGCCGCGATCATTGCTGCAGAATAGCCAACCTGTGCTCCGTTCATCGCAAAAGCATCCATGACCGCATAGAGAACCGCGAACGAAAGCCCAGCTCCCAAGTTAAAAGCACCGGCGTTCATGCCTGGAAGATAACCAGGGTTGTCTTCAGGAGAGAGCACGATTCCCAACCCGTTCAGCATGATGTTCGCCGTACCAGCATACGCGATACCCAAGACCACCGAGATGATGACGAGCGAAGGGATGCTCGCATTATTCGAAAGGAATATGCCGAACAGCACACCAACGATGCTCGCGATGAGGCCCGCACGCAGCACGCTGCGGTATCCGAACTTACTCGCAAGCACACCAGCGACAGGGCCAAAGCACAAACCGAGCAGCGCATACGGTGTGAGCGTTGCGAACGAGACCATGTCGGGTTTCATGTCAACGCCCATAGCAGGATCTTGCGCGATTGCCGGCACCACGCCATTCATGATAGCGAACACGCCAGTCATGGTAAGGAGCGTGGTGAGCAACAAACCCCAGGTCCTACGCTGTTTGAGATAGTGAGTAGTTACCATCGGGTCTTTCTTGCGCGATTCGATGTTCCAGAATAGTACGAAGAACACAGCCGCAACGATAACGAGAATGGCAACCAATCCCCAATTCGCTTCAGCAAGTGCGCCGATCTCATCGATAGCAAGATAGATCGCCAAGAACGCGATGCCGAGCGTGACCACACCAGCCCAGTCCATCTTGGGCGTTTCTTCGGCGGTGCTCTCTTGCGTGAGGGCGAACACGAGAACGACCGCAAGAGCCGCAACTACCGCCATCACGACGAACACCGAACGGAAGCCGAAATTGCCAGCAAGCCAGCCACCTAGAATCGCATCAACGCCCGCGATGCCGCCATTCACAGATGTGAGGATAGCCATCAGGCGGGCATACCGTGCGTCTTCGGTTACGCGCTGGTGGAGCATGATCAGGCACAACGGCACTACCGGGCCAGCAACACCCTGCAGAACACGACCGATCATGAGCACTTCAACGTTCGGCGCGAGCGCACTGATCACGCATCCGATGCCCGTGACCAAGAGCATGCCGCACAGCACTTTACGGCGCCCCTTCAAGTCGGCAAGACGCGGAAGGAACAACGAGAAGAGCGCTGCCGCTGTAAAGAACACCGTTTGTGTGTTGCCGATCTCGACCGCCGTGGTAGAAAGTTCGTTCTGCATGGCTACGAGCGCCGGGGAGAGCATCGAAGCATTGAGCTGGAATGCGAAGATAGCCACCAGCAACGCTGCCATTACCGCGACAATTGACTTGCCGCCTTCATCAAGGAGAGGTTTTTTCGCTTCAGTCATGTTCTTATCCAATGTTCTCGATTGCTTGTATTACCAAATTCCAGAACTTATCGAAGTCCAGTTTTGTCGCAACTTGCGTATGGCACTCTTCTTCGGAAGGTTCTGGTCCACGAAGGTCTGCCACGGTCATACCGAGCGTAAGTTCTCCGTGAAGTTCCACGTCAAGAGGGCACCGTCTGGTTTGCACCACGGAAGGATCGATAAGATACGCCACGGTGCACGGATCATGCACGGGCGGATCCACGAAGTCTTGATTGTCCTGATAGGTCTTGCGGAAGAAATCCATGAGTCCGCTAACAATGACAGCAAGTGGCGTGCCAATCTCTTCGATGCGGCGCTGCACTTCAGGCGTGCAAAGTGCCTGATGCGTAAGATCGAGCCCGACCATGGTCAGTTTCCAGGGGGCATTGAACACGATATGGGCTGCTTCGGGATCGACGATGATGTTGAATTCAGCCACCGCGCTCCAATTCCCCTCATGGAAACCGCCGCCCATCAGCACCACTTCGCTCACCCGTTCTGCAATGCGCGGTTCCATGCGCAACGCCAGAGCGATGTTAGTCAGCGGCCCAGTGGGGACCAGTGTGATCGTGCCTGGTTCAGACTCCATGATGGTCTTCACGATGAAATTCACGGCATGCATGTCTTCGAGCGGACGAGTAGGCACGGGCAGTTCGACGCCATCCAACCCTGTTTCACCATGGATCGATTCTGCCACTTCCTGTTCGCGCACGAGCGGACGATCGGATCCTGCGTATACGGGAATATCATGAGCATGCGCTGCTTCGAGCATTGCACGCGCATTATAGGTGACCTTCTCAAGGCTTTGATTCCCCCCGACCGTGGTGATGCCCACGATCTCGATCTCTGGATTTCCTAGAGCTAAAAGGATCGCGACCGCATCATCGTGACCTGGGTCGCAATCGAGAATGATCTTCTTTGCCATGTTCGCCCCTCTCATTTCGAACAGCAAAATAGCACGTAGTGCCCCCTACGTGCCCAAATTCGAATGCTGGCTCACGAGTCCAACAATGGAATACTATTTTACCTGTTCACTTCTGAAAATCTGAAAGAATGAAAGAAGAGATACGGCTCTGTAAGAAAAGCGCGTTCTTTCATTGAGTCGACAGGGGCAGCTTGCATATGAAGCCTCCTGATGAATGCGCGCACAAGGTTTCTGATGCGGTTTTGTGCAAGTCTTGCCCAACTCAAAACGCCCTCTATAGAAGAGGGCGTTTAGTGTCTAGCTTAAAACCTATGAGCTTTTCGGTTGCGTTACAACCCGAGCGCTTTCTTGAGCGAAGAAACACGACGGCGGGAAACCGGGATCTTCTCTTCAACACCATCGAGCGTGAGCAACAGCGTGCCGCCTGATTGCGGCTCGACCTCTTTCACGAGCGAAAGGTTAACGAGGTAGCCGCGATGAACGCGGAAGAAGCCATGGCCATCGAGCGTTTTTTCGAGCTGCGCCAAGCTGACCGTTGAGAAGTAACGATCAGTGTCGGTCTGTAGATAGGCATAATCATCGCGCGCCATGACAAAACGGATCTGATCGATATTGATAAGGATCTTCTTGCCGCCCTTTTCGACGGGAATACGTTCGGCTTTTTGAGCACGTGCATGCAGAACCACATGTTCGCGCACGCGGGCAAGCGCATGAGCCAAACGCTCAGTTTCGACAGGCTTGACCAGATAGTCGACAGCATTGACCTTGAATGCATCAAGTGCGAACTCGCTGTAGGCAGTAACGAACACGACAGCGGGCGGGAACTTCAGATGCTGGAGCGCTTCGGCCAATTGAAGACCCGTGGCTTCAGGCATGTTGATGTCGAGAAACATAACATCGCACGGATATTCTTTGAGCTTCTCGATAGCCTCACGGACACTTGCTGCTTCAGATACAACCTCAGCTTGATTGAGCTCTCCGAGAAGAAAACGCAGTTCGGAGCGTGCTGGCGCTTCGTCGTCTACAATAATCGCCTTTAGCAACACGACCTCCTCTGTTGAAAACCTATAGAAAATCGTACCAATTATAGACTATTCTGAATGATTCTGCAGCGTTGATTAACAAAGCCCATTCAAAACAAACATTTGTCCCTTCTGCCAGGGAACAATGGTATGAACAGCCCTAGTGAACAGCATCTTCACCAGCGAAGTATGCGACGAATTCGAGAGGCGCCAAAAGACCTTACGAAGGCTGATTTTCTGCACAGCCCTTCAAGTACAACGTCACGCGTGTGCCTTTGCCAAGTTCGCTCGCGTACTTCATGAAGGACTCTTCGCCAAAATAACCCAGGATGCGGTCGTTCACGTTCTTCACCGCGATGCCGAGCCCCGTTTGAGAGCTGGGATCCATGATGTTCTCGAGCGCCTCTTCGGTCATACCAAGTCCGTTATCCGCAACATACAAGAACACATCTGCTGCTTGGATCTCGCCGCTGATCGAGATGACCAGCTGGCCTTCAGCGGGGAACGCATGTTTGATGGAGTTCTCCACCAACGGCTGGATCATGAAGGCTGGCACCATGAGTGCCTTGACCTCGTCGCTGATATCCACATCCACGCGCAAGCGGTCTTCACCGAAACGCGCCTGCTCCAGCGAAAGATAGCGCACGGTCTGCTCGACTTCTCGCGCGAGCGGAATAAGATCGGAAGCATTTTCGAGCGCACCGCGATAGAAGGTCGCGAACTCGCGCAGAAGGATGCGGGCCTTGTCGGGATCCGTGCGAGTGAGCGAAGCCATGGTGTTGATGGTATTGAACAAGAAATGGGGATTGATCTGGCTTTGAAGCGCTTTAAGCTCCATGCTCGTGGCAAGCTTCTTCTGCTCTTCAAGCTCCATCGCCGCGATCTGGGTGGCGATGAGCTGCGCGAAGCCTTCAGCGATCGAAACTTGCGTTTCAGTGATGCGCGAGGCCGATGGATAGTAGAACTTCAACGTGCCCACGATGCTCTTACCGATCTTCAGCGGCACGATGATGGCCGCCTTGATACCGCGCGTTTTGGTAGGAAGCCCTACTTCTTCAGGCGAATTGAGCACGCGCGTTTTGCCGTCTTTGAGCGATTCGCGGGTTGCTTCCGTGCGGAGCGGACTGATTCCATGGGGCAAGCTATCTTCCCCCGTCCCGCAATAACCAAGGATATTCTCGGTATCCGTGATCGCCACAGCCGAAGCTGAAGAGGAACGATGCAGTATCTCGCAAGCATGTTGTGCGCTGGTGGAATTGAAGCCCCCTTGCATTCCTTCGAGCAGGTTGGAAGCAAGACCGAGCACCGATAGCGACTGGCGTGCGCGGATCTTATCGGGGTCGAGCATGAGCGTAAGCGTAATGAGCAAGAAGATGGTGAACACCAGTCCCGAGATTCCTATGAGCACATAGTTCTTTTCGCCGAACATAGCCCAACCAAGCACGCACCCAGAAATGAGCACCAGGCACAAACCGAGTATCTCGAGAAACACGTAAAGATTATGACGAGGGAAATTCATAGTTCGACCTTCATGCACCGAAAACGTTCAGTTCGTTGATAACTAGAATAATAGCGGCAAACAGCAGGAAAAACCCGAATAAAAACCGCATTTTCCGCTCGGGAATATAACGGATGAGCGACGCTCCAATAAGTGCGCCCGGGATCGAACCGATCGCCATCGCGATACCGGCAACAAAATCGACGTTCCCGTGCAGGGTTTGCGTGATAACGCCAGGAATCGCAAGGATCACCACTGCGATCAAGCTGGTGCCTGAAGCCTTCTTCATCGTGATGCCGAGCAGCGAGATGAAGAGCGGAACCATGAGGAAACCGCCGCCCACGCCCACATACCCCGAGGCGAATCCCGCAACAAGTCCGATCGCAGCACCAGTAAGGAGGCGCTTGGTCGTCATAGGTGCTTCGAGAGTATTCACGCTCTTTTGAACTTCATGGGCGATCGCCGTCTCGGTTGTTCTTGCTGGTGCGGCTTGGGTTTCTCTTACGTGAGCACCCTGAACTTGCCCTGTTCGTTCACCAGAATCTTGCCGACCATCAGGCATTTCTTCTGCTTCGTCGGCAAACTCCATGCGAAACCGCTGAAGCGTCGCGCGCATCGAAAGATCCGAATCGGTACGTTTGGGCATCTTGATCGCCTTGCGGAACATCGTGATAGCCGAATACGCAATGATGATCGCGGCACAAGCCATGATGGCGATATCGGGCGAATTCGTCGCGGCCAGCACACCAAGTGGTGAAGTGCACGCACCCGCAACGCCAGCGATCAGGCCGATCTTCGCAATGCACGTCTTATTCTTAAGGTGCGTGATGCAACCCGCAATAGAGGTAGGTACGATCGTGAAGAGCGAGGTTGCGGTAGAGACGATGGCAGAAAGCCCGAACCCCAAGCGGAAGAGCGGAATCATGAGCGTGCCGCCGCCAATACCTAAAAGGCCCGAGAAGATTCCTACGATCAGCCCCGCTACGATCGAAAAAGCAAACTGTTCTATCACGCTGGGCGCCTACTCACCATCAGCAAGGTTGAGGTGGATCTCCCCTGTTTTACCCGCGTCGAAGCTCGGCTTAGGGATCGAGACTTCGATCTCGCCACCAGCTTCACGCACGAGCGCCGCTTCGATAAGCGCCTGCTGAAGCACTTTGTCGTTTTCGGTTTGCGCCATGATCTGCATCCAGATGCGTTGGAACTCGAAATAGCGGTCGCAGTACTTTTGGGCATATTCGATCGCTTCGTTGGTAGCAACATGCGCCGCCTTGCGATACGCCGCGCGGTCGGGACGCGCCAAAGAACGCAGAAGCGCGGTTCTCTTGATGCGCTTTTCCAGCCCACGTTCAAGGAAGGGGCCGGGATAGGGCTCGAGCGACGAAGGCTTGATCTGCAAAAGGTCGATCTGCGACTGGCTGAATTCGATCTTGTAGTATTCGTAGATCCAACGGAAGATATCCTTACGGAATCGGTGTCCTTCGTGTCGTTCTTGCGGAGGAAGATGCACCAGATACCACTGATTGTCGAACCACACATCTGAACCATACATGCGCAGGTTGATGAGGTAATCAAGATCTTCGCCGCGCGGGATCCACGGATCGAACGGTACGCGCATATAGGCTTGTTTGTGAAGGGACAAGCAACCACCGCACACATGATTCGAGCGCGAAAGACGCGGACCCGACATGGCTTTGGTGATCCAGTTATTGAACGCTGAACCCTGCTGCCAATAGTGGTTGTACCACTTGTTCTGGCTCATAGATAAGAAGCTGCCTTTGGCATTCAGGTAGTAGCCCGACTTCGCGAGAATAGGGATCTCACGACGGGTAAGTTTCCCCAAACCATACATAGCTTTTATCAAGAACTCGGGGTCTTCCACCACTTCATCGTCATCGAGGAAAACAACGGAATCGAAACCGAGGATGTTCGAGATGACCAACCCAAGGTTGCGCACTGCCGAATATCCGTGAACACCGATCTTGTCGGCAGTGTCACCAAAGCCCAGCTGTTCAAGACGTTGCTGAACGATGGCAGCTTCACTTTCGCTGATGACGAGCGTGTGCATCTGGGGGAAGCGATCGACGATTCCCTTTACCTTCTCAACTGCTTCGTTATGCGAAACAGTGATGATGATCTGGCCGAGGCCCTGTACTTTCTGCAGCGACTCCAAGCAACGCTCGAGCGTGCCGGGCGCATCAAGCGGAGTGGGATGATCGTAAATGCTCTCGGCAAGAGATTTATCACGATCGGCCGCAGCCTGATGAAACGTTGGGATGATGATCGCTGGGTTCATGAAGCTCCCCTTCAAATGTAGCGCCTCTATTGTAGCGCATGTAGCGATTTGCCGTACGAATCACCTACGCGCGAGACGTATGCAAGACGCCCAAAATGGATCGACGCGTTGTTCATTTCGCGGTACGATGACGCGGATGGCCACGTCGTTCGCGGATGCGTGCAGCTTCAACGCGTTTTGCGGCTACTTCATCGTTTTCCTGTTTCAAGCGCAAATAGGAATCGAGGCGCATTTGCGAGAGCGCACCTTCTTCAACAGCCTCTCGCACCGCGCACCCTTGTTCTTTCGTGTGCGAACAATCACGGAACTTGCACTGCTGCGCGAGGTCTTCTATCTCACTGAAAGCAGCCTTTATGCCCGCTTCCGCATCCCACAGTCCTAAGCCACGGACCCCTGGCATGTCGACCACGAAGCCCCCTTTGGGAAGTGCGATGATTTCACGTGAAACAGTAGTGTGTCTGCCCTTGCCATCCGATTCTCGCACGGGCGTGGTGGCTTGAATGTCTTGCCCCACCAGCAAGTTCACCAAGCTCGATTTGCCAACACCGCTTCGTCCGATCAAGACCGCTATCTTGTTGCCCTCTGCGATGAAGCTCCCTACTTGCTCGATAGAAGCAGGATCGTCCTGGCTCACCACGAACACCGCATCATGCCCTACGAGGCTTCGCACCTTGTCGATCGTTTCGTGAACTTCGGCGCTTTCGCCAATCAGATCCGCCTTGGTCAACACGACAGCCACCATCGCGCCCGTTTCATGAGCCAACACCAATTCGCGTTCAAGTCGCTTGAAATTCACCTCTTCGGCTGGTTGCGCGATGAGCACTAGATCGAAATTGGATGCAAGCGTTTGCGGCAGCGCTCGTTCGGTCGGATCTTTACGCACGAACTTCGTCGTACGCGGATAGATCGCCTCGATGATTCCCTTTTCGTGCCCTGCGGGAAGATAGACTTCCACACGATCCCCGATCACGGCGCGATCGGTCTTGCGCTTCACCAAGCTGGTAGCGTGCTCGCAGCGGATCGTTCGCCCATCGGAAAGCGAGACGAGCGGATAGCCGCGATCGAGCTTGATCACGGCCCCCTCGTACCTATCACGTCCGTTTGGTTGCATGCCGGTTATTTTCTCCGTTCGCGCAAGAAAGAGTAGGTGAACAAGCTCAGCACGCCAAGGCCGACCGCCAAACAGGAAGTCCAAAGCACCGCATCATTGACTGGATGCTTGCGCGGCGATCCTTGCTTGACCACGGTCACTTCTTTTGCGTGGATGTCAGAAAGACCCTGGTGTTCGGAACAACTCAAGTAGAAGGTGCCTCGCACTTGAAGGATCGTGCCGTCTGTGTTGTAGTTGCCGTAATTCTCGATGAGCTTTGCTTGCTCGTTGGTCATAAGGACCGAGACGAGCGAGTAATCATCGGCTTTCGTGCTCTGCAGCGTGATCCAACAGAGGTTGGAATCGAGCTCGTCGTTGATATGGTCGCCCACCACTTCACCCGTCACTTGCACGGTTTGGGTGTCATGAAAAGACTCGGCGCCAGCAAGATCGGCGATATCGGTGTTGTAAAGAAACGAACTGTCAGGCATTTGGTTAACGTTGACGATGTTGCCGTTCGTGTCAACCGATTGTGTGGCAGATTCCTCTTCGTCAGCCCACGCCGGAAAAGCGACTGCGAACGAGAGCACCAAACAACACGCAAGTGTTGCCAACAAAAGGATAGGTTGCTTCACGCCAAAGACCTGGGTAGATTCTTGTTGCCCACAGCGTGCAACAGCGCGCTCCTTCACCGAAGTGCACAGGGCCTTCGCTCTCTTTTCGTTCTGTGTGTTGCGCCGTATCACGTGCTTCACCTATCGATCTCGTTTTGGTTTACGAACGGGTAAGAGCGAAGCAACGATCTTGACGACGAGCGCAATGAGCGTGATGAATTCAAGACGACCTGCCCACATCTCAAGGATATAGATGAGTTCGAGCGTTTTCGGCATGCCCTGCGTGGTGATGCCGAACGACAAGCCACCATTGGAAGCCATTGCCACGCTTTCCGCGATCGATGCGGTCGCGTCGTAGCCATGCGCGATACCGACGAGCGCGCCCACAACATAGGTGACCACGAAAAGCGTTGATACCGTCATGGCCGCTCGCGCGATCTCGTTATTGAGCACCTGCTTGCCAATGTGGTGATAGACCACCGACACGCGGGCGGAATCCGGCGAAGCGGCTTCCTTGATCGAAGAGACGATCGACTTCACCGTAAGACCGATGCGTGAGAGCTTCATACCACCAGCAGTGCTTCCGCTCGAACCGCCAACCGCCATAAGGATCGCCAGGATCAGGATCGCACCCGAGGAGAATACGGTCAGAACCTGGTTGGTCGTCACGACCGAGAAGCCTGTCGTACTTGAAGCAGAGATGAGCATGAATACACCGCGGCGAATCATCGTAAGCAGATCGGAAAAGAGCGGCGTAGTGGAGAGGGTCGCGATGAAGATGATGCACATGAACACGAGCCAGAAGAATCCAGTTCGAATCTCGAAATCCTTGAAGAAGAGATCAGTCTTCCCACGAAGCACCGCAACGAACAACCCGAAATTGATCATGCCGAGCAGCATCAAGAGCATACAGGCGATCTCAAGGAAATAGGAATGGTAATACATGATGGACTGGCTGGTGGGCGTGAAGCCTGCGGTCATGAAGCCTGAGATGGAAATCCATAGTCCATGGAAGAATGCACGCACCGGTTCCATACCTGCAACGAAGCAGAACAGCATGAGCAAGACCGTTGCTATACCGATCACCGCCAGCGAGATCTTACTGATCAGGCGCGTGGTGGTGATGACATTGGGGACCACATGCTCGCTGCGCCCTTCCGAAGAATACAACCCCGACGTTGATGAAGAAAGAAGACCGAGCGAAAGCGCGATAACGATAAGACCCATACCACCGAGGAAATGCATGATAAAACGCCACATGTTATCTGCGTAGGAAAGGTGCTCAAGATCCATGATCAGTGCGGCACCTGTGGTAGTGAGACCAGAAACGCTATCGAAGAGCGCATCGAGATAGCTCGCGAAGTGGCCCGACATCGCCAACGGAACCGACGCGATGAACGCGAGGAACATCCATGCGAAGCCGGTCAGCGCCATCGCTTGTTGGCGGGTAAGACGGCCAGGATCGACCTTGGCCATACGCAGCAACGAACCGATGGTAAGAGAGATGCCCGCGGCAAGGAAATAACGGGTTGCCGGTTCCCACTCCTGAAACACCAATGCGGTGATGAGCGGAATGAGCAAGGCAACTGTGAACAGCGAGGTGAGCGTCCCCAGATAATGAGCAATAATGCGAATGTCTTCGAAGGTAAATCGGGTCCACATCTTGGCGTCCGCCCTTAAGCCAGCACCGACGAAAACGCGCGCACGATAATGGTGATGAGATACAGAACAACGATGAACCCGACAACACTTGCAACAACAGCACCGATGCTGCAAATCTGTTCTTCGAGGTGTTCTTTTAGATTGACCTGTTTTCTCATGCGTTCATTCTAGTACATTTGCTGCTTTACGCCGCTACGATGTTCGCACGTGCACACGGGAGCTTATCGAAGGGCAGCGAGGCTCATCATAGAGAAACGAAACGCAAGTTCTGCTCGAGGAAAGTTGTCCTTAAAATGGGCAACGATGCGTTCATAAACCATGCGTGCGTTTTCGGCGCTCGCCCCGGGCAACAACACCAAGAACTGATTCGATCCCACTTTGGTAAACGGATCGCTCGCGCGAAGCGTCGCGGAAAGCACTTGCGCGACCCGTTTGGCGTTGATGATGCGGCGTGCTGTTTTGGTCGAAGGATTGCTGAACGAGATCGCGATGATGTGCGAATCTTCCCCACTGCGCTCCATCTCACGCAGTCGTAAAAGAGCGATCTCGCGAAAAACAGCGTTGCTACACGCGAATGCACCTTCATCATCGTTGCTTTCAAAAAGGAAGGTGCGGATACCTTGTTCATCCATGCTTTGCCCATAGAGTTCTTGAAGGGCGATCTCTCGCTGAGTCTCAAGTTCAGCGCTTGGCTGAATATCGTAGGTTTGGGAAAGATAGTTGGCGATCGTTTGATATTGCTCGAGCGCAGCGGTCGGGTTGGCGTCGGCAAGATAAACTTGCATGAGCAATAAGCTAAATTCTTCTGCGGCAGGATCGAATGCACAAACCTGAAGGCAAAGAGCCTGTGCTTCTTTTAATCGTCCCGCTCCTATAAGGGCAACGATGGTTGTCTTACATAAACGTTTATAGAGCGTGCGATAATAAACTGCTAGATTCGCGCACCAAGTAATATCGGTGGCATCGTCTAGAAAATCGCCCGTGTAAAGCTTACAAGTTTCAAGAGCGAGATCGATTCCTTCAGTATCTTCAGCAGAAAGAAAGTCTCCGATGCGACGCACATTGGCCTCGAAGATCTCTGTATCGAGAAGAGTCGAACGTTCGGGAGCCCAATAATAAAGGCCGTCGGTATGCTTGATCAGATCGCGCGCATCATCAAAATTGGCTTCGCTGAAGAGCGCGCGTGCACGTGAAACATTGTTCTGCAGAGTGGATGCGGGATTGTTGCTCGTGACTTCTGGCCAGAGAAGATCGATGAGTTCTTGCGGTGAAACACCATGATCACGATTGACGATAAGGTAAGCCACGAGAAGCCAAAGGCGATGGGCGCGCCCCGAAAGACTCGCGGTGATCTCTGCCACTGGTTCGACCGAAGTGAACGTGTCGATGCGAGCAAGAGCGATTTCGGCGGTGGACGCATTGCCTGATGCTGTCGTTATATCGCGCATCGCCTTCGCCTGAATTTGTGAGATCGAGAAAGAGCCGAACATTTTGATGCAAAGCACATCATTGGTCTTTCGTTTTTTCGGATGTGCAGCCATCGTGTCTCTCTTACAGCATAGGTATCAGGTGCCCATCATTTTAATACTTTCAGAAGAGCACCCTTGCTCGTTTCAATCACTTTGTTTTTGAAACTCCAAAATACTTCGCCGTCTTTCTCGGGAACGCCTTCTGTTGTTGATCAGTCCTTCGCTCTTTTGGAGCGTTCTTAGTTGTTGAATGGCGCTCGGTTCGCTCGAGGTCTTGTCTCACAGGATTTTCGAAACGAAATGCGTGACACAGTTCTTGAAAGCCGATATTTCAAAAGTGCGCGATCGTTGTGCAACAGCGTAGGGACAAGAACGATCCACATTCGATCACTGTCCCCGCGTCAATGGTTCTCCCCTTAAATCTGTTCCACGCAGATTTGCCCGTTGTATGACCTTGCAAAAAGTGAGTACGCAGCATCAAATCTTCGTCACTGCTTTTCAAGGCGATCGAATTGTCTCCAAGAGTTTCAACAACGAAAGATCATGATAGCTAGCATCCTATTCCGAAAGTGAAGTGCTTTGATAGCAACCTCTGATTTTGGTGCTAGCTCCTTTTCCCGAAGTTATTAACAGAGTGATTTGCAAGAGAAGGAGCGGAACTCTTGCAGGATGATGATCCTTTGCTCAAGAGAGCTCCGCGTTAGCTTTTGTCCTTGAAATACTGTCTTGTGTTCACATTCTTACCGTGTGCTGTCTGTATACGTATGCTTTGATTTAGAGCTTTTCCGTACCACATGACCTATTCTATCCTTTTCTCTCTACAGGTTCTTATTGTGTTCTCTTTCTCATGGTTCACTGCTTTGGTTCACACGATCGCACATGGGTTTTCATCGGTGAACACGCTGTGCTACAAGTGTGTTCTGCCTGTTTAAGGGCATAGTTTCCAGAACAAAGGCACTCTCTACCCTTTTGGCGCTTCCTACTTCTGTAAGCCTTTGGTTCGCACAAGATAACCGCTGCGAAAGCTTCAACGCAGGTTACGCGAGCTACGCAACAACCTCTTCGATACGTTCACAAAACGAAGAAGAGCGTGGTTCTCTAGTGTCTATAACAGCCACATCCAGAACGGGACACAAGCGAGTAAACCAACAATAAGAGATGCTCGAATGCCCGTTAACCCAAACATCAAAACATGAACTGAGCTACAGAACGTACTCCCTGAGAAAGAAGAGCCGCCTCTCAGGAGAAGCGTTCGAGCGTCGATTCGCCGCTGAAGAACATCGATTCATGGTTGCAGAAAACCATGCCCCCAAGAATCAAAAAGGCTCCCCGAGGGGAGCCCGCATCAACTGGCGGAAGGGGAGGGATTTGAACCCTCGTTACCTCGATTAGAGGCAAAACGGTTTTCGAGACCGCCGCATTCAGCCGCTCTGCCACCCTTCCAAGTTCCGCTTCTCACAACTAAATGCGTCGCGGAGTTTGTCAAAAGAAAACGCTCTCGCGAGCGCTTCTGGTAAAGACTTCGGTGCTCGATTTGGACTAACCCACTCGAGCTACCGTGTCTTAGCAACACGCCAGAAGGCGTGGGATTCACTGGCGGAGAGATGGGGATTCGAACCCCAGATACGCTTTTGGCGTATACACGATTTCCAATCGTGCTCCTTAAGCCAGACTCGGACATCTCTCCAGCTTCTCCGTGTAAAACAAGTTTTGCACGTGCGATGATAGATTATATACCAGTTTAATATTCACTCACAAGGGAAAAATAGCCATCTTGCTCAATAATCCGCAAAGGCACATTGAACAACTCCGACATACGCGCACTCGTAAGAAGCTCTTCCTTTTTGCCATCATCGAAGAGCTTACCTTCTTTGATCATGACAACGCGCTCGATTTCGGGGATGATGTCCTCGGGATAATGCGTCACTAAGATGATCGACTTTCCTCGCTCAACCAGATCGCGCATCGACTTTCTTATATAGTACATGCCTTCTGGATCAAGACCAGTCGTCGGCTCATCAAAAACAAGAACTTCCGGATCATGGATGAGTGCGCGAGCCAAAAGGATGCGGCGTGCCTGGCCGGTCGAAAGCGTCTTGATATCACGCTCGGCAAGATCTGCCACGCCAAGCATTTCCAATATCTCCATCACCCGTTGTTGCGATTCAGGAGTCACGCGATACATCTGAGGAACACCGAGCGTGCCGAAAAGACCGCCAGCAACGATGTCCTTCGCAGGAAGATGAACCGTGATCTGATCCTGCATCGTCGAGGAAACAACACCGAGCACTTTCTTCGTTTCTTGAAGAGTGGTGCGGTCATTCCCGCGGAAGAGCACGGGAGGGTTGTCGCGATAGAGCGGAAAATCTTCGCGCGTGATAAGGCGAATGAACGTAGATTTTCCCGCGCCATTAGGACCGAGCAAGGCGATGTTCTCACCAGAGTGCAATACAAAGGAGTCGACCTCTAAGATATTCTTTCCGTCCCGACGTACGATCGCATCAGTGAGTTGAATGAGTGGCGCTTCGTTCTTCACGTCTGTCATGCTTGCATACCTCCTGTTCTTCACAATCGCTCTCCATGATAAGCCTACTTTGCCAAAACAAAAGAGCGGAGACCATGCCTCCGCTCTTACTGTAGCTTTAGTCGGTATCGATCGACTTTGATTACTCGCTCTTGTTTCCGCCTTCGATGGCGCTCAGGTTAGAGCCTTCTTCACCGGGCTTATCAGAACCCTCCTGGTTGCCAGGATTATTATCGCCCGAATCGCCTTCGGAGTTGTTACCATCTGAATTTTCGTCAGAATTGTCGCCTTCATATTTACTCAGATCGACGTTATAGGGAACATTGGCGGGCATTTCATTAACAACAACCTCAGATTCTTCCTTGTAGTGATTAAGCCACTCTTGGAAATCTTCGGCTTTCTTTTGTGATCCGTAAATTTTACGCATGTAGTCAACGATCTCTGAAGGATAGGCAGAAAGAGAAGTCGGATTACCTTCAATGTTGAGAACATCGGTGCAGAGGATAACATGAATACCGTAATCGCTTGCAGTAAGGGTAATTTGACCCTCTTCTATACTATCAAGAGCCTGATTGTAGGCATCAACATAATTGTTGATCGTATTCCAGCCTACATCACCGCCATTACGAGCAGAACCCGTATCGGTTGAGTATTGCTGAGCCGCTGTTGCAAAATCGATCTGGCCAGAGGTGAGCATGCCAACCACTTCTTCAGCCTTTGCAGCATCGTCCGCAGCAAACAGGATGTGAGAAGAACGCTTTGAACCATTGATCATGTCTTTATATTGGTTCATGAATTCAAGTAATCCCGCATCGTCGCTCGTGTCTACTTCTGTAATCACCTTATCTTGAAGAGCCCGAGAGGTAAGACCGATTTTGATTGAATCACGGTATTGATCTTCCGTGACACCAGACTGAGCAAGTGCATCTTGCCAAGCTTTATCGTTACTGTAATTTTTCTTCATCGCATCGACTTGTTCATCGATCTGCGATTGTTCGATCACTACTTCGTTCTCATCAGCAGCCTGACGAATAAGCTCCTGCTGCACATAATAATCGACTACCTGGCTACGTACCGACGCAGGATCTTGTGAACTTTCTTTAAGCCAGTTAGCCCAAGCTTCTTCTTCAGTAAGGTTCGAGCTCGTGCGGAAGTCTTCAATATATTTAGTAACGGTATCTTCTTCGATAGGTGTTCCGTTAACTGTTGCAGCCGTTCCGCCAGTAAAACCGTATTTCGAATTACAGCCGGCAAGCACCAAACAACAGATGACGGCAAGAATAAAAGCTGAAACCTTTAAAAACGTTGCTTTGAGCGTCATAGCGTTCCTTTACTTTATATATGGTTATGCACAGTAAAATACACTGCGCGAGTGCGCAAAACGATTGTTGCACATCTCGACTTTCTTGCGTTTGTCTGCACAAATGCTCCATTTTAAGAGCACTGTTTTCATATGCTCTTCATATATCGACACCTGGAAAGATGCCAATTTACTTATTCTTTTGCTCCTTCTTACGTTGCACCGAAGACAGCGTTCTTTTGCGCAGGCGAATATTTTGAGGAGTGATCTCAACTAATTCGTCATCTTCAATGTACTCAAGCGCTTCTTCGAGCGTGAATTCGATCGGAGGGGTAAGCTGGATCGCCTTATCAGCACCCGAAGAACGTTGATTGCCCAGCTGTTTAGCTTTTGCAACATTCACAACCATGTCGCCCTCTTTGGCAGACTCGCCGACGATCATACCCTCATAGCATTCCTCACCAGGGCCAACGAATAGGCTGCCACGCTGCTGGAGTGTATCGAGCGCATAGGCTACCGACTTTTCCGTTGCCATCGCGATCATCGAACCATTCTTGCGGCCGCCAAATTCACCGCGATATGCACCATACTCGCTGAAGTGATGGAACATCGTTGCTTCACCACGGGAAACATTGAGTAAGCGCGTGCGCAGACCCATCGTTCCACGACTGGGTATCTTGAACACAAGATGCGTCTGGTCGCCGCGCTGGAACATATCGGTCATTTCGCCGCCTGCTGTACCGAACACCTCGATGCACTTACCCGCATATTCGCTTGGAACATCGACTGTCGCTTCCTCGATGGGCTCGAGCAGATTGCCTTGGTCGTCCTTCTTGATGATCACGCGCGGGCGTCCAACCTGGAATTCAAATCCTTCACGACGCATCGTTTCCATCAGGACGGACAGATGCAAAAGCCCACGACCAGCTACTTCTACACCAGATTTATCCTCGGTTTCACGGATACGCATAGAGATGTTGCTCTCCGCCTCTTTGAACAAACGCTCCTTCAGCTGTCGCGCGCCCACGATCTCACCCTCGCGGCCAACAAGCGGAGAAGTCGAGGCCTCAAACACGACCGCCATCGTAGGCTCTTCCACTTCGATCGGGTCGAGCTCGATCGGGTTTTCACGGCTGGTGACCATATCGCCGATGTCGGCATCTTCCACGCCAACCACTGCGATGATGTCGCCAGCAGAAACCTGTTGCTCTTCTTTTTTACCAAGGGCATCAAAGGTGAATACCTGCTTGATGATGGTGTTGTATCGAGTCCCATCATTCTTGATCACGAGCACCTGCTCGTTTTTCGACATCGTGCCCGAGAACAAGCGCCCCACTCCGATACGACCAACGAAGCTTGAATGGTCGATCGTGCAAAGCTGCAGCGCAACAGGACCTTCTGGATCGCAGTCGGGTGCGGGAACTTCCTTCAAGATGGTATCGAGCAACGGGATCATGTTGTCGTTATCGTCATTCGGCTCATAACGCGCATAGCCATTCACTGCTGAAGCATAGATGATCGGGAAATCGAGCTGCTCATCGCTTGCCTCGAGCTCAACCATGAGGTCGAACACCTCGTCGACCACTTCTTCGGGGCGCGAACCGGGGCGGTCGATCTTGTTGATAACAAGCACGATGCGCAAACCCAGCTCAAGTGCATGACGCAGAACAAACCGTGTTTGGGGCATAGGACCTTCGAAGGCATCCACGATCAGAAGTGCGCCATCAGCCATATTGAGCACGCGCTCAACTTCGCCGCCGAAATCGGCGTGACCCGGCGTGTCGATGACGTTGATCTTCACATCTTTATAGGAGATCGAGATATTCTTGGACAAGATGGTGATGCCACGTTCGCGCTCTTGGTCGTTCGAGTCGAGCACGCGCTCTTGGACGTCCTGGTTTTCACGAAAGACGCCTGCAGTGTAGAGCAAGCGGTCGACGAGCGTGGTCTTGCCGTGGTCGACATGAGCAATGATCGCAACGTTACGGATGTTTTCCTGTCTCATAGTTATAGGTAGCCTTCTCTTGTCTTGATCGTGTGAACGATGGTGTTTGGTGTCAGACTGAACGCACAACGCGGGCTTACCTAGAGCAAACCTTCATGCGCGATTCAGCTTCCTGCACAAGCCTTTCAATAATAGTACCGTGCTCATTTACGTATGAATGAAGGAAAGATTTGGGCTGTGAAAGGTTCGCTCAAGAAATTATTCGGCGAATTTTACGCTATGCTTTTTCCTGTAATGTTTTCATGAGAAGGGGGAATCATGACGGTATACCAAGATCAATACCATATGGCCGATTTCACGTATGACGATTACGAAAAGATCGTCATCACACAGAAGGGTCCTATCTATATTTGCGCATTCAACGATGCAGGCAACTTGAATGCGATGTCCTACCAGCAAATGGCGGAATTCAATGACTTCCTTATTAAAGTACGCATGGATCCCGATTGTCGTGTGATTGTGCTGACCGGCGAAGGCTCGTCGTTCTGTGCAGGCTTCAACTTGAACGATCTCGCACTCGATCCACCTGAGGAAATGGGACGCACTCAACGCGATTTCTTCATCATGCAAACGATCTGCTCTGACCAGGTGGTGAACATGCGTGCATGTCCGCAACCGATCATCGGAGCGTTGAAAGGTCACGCGGTTGGTGGCGGCCTTTCCATATCTTGTGCTTGCGACCTGCGCGTTCTAGGTCAATCCTTCAAGATGCAGGCAGGATACTTGAATATCGGCCTTACCGGAACCGATATGTCGGGATCGTTCTATCTGCCGAAGATCATTGGGTTTGCCCGCGCGAATGAAGTACTCATGACGGCGCGGCGCATCGGTGCTGAAGAGCTCTACGACTGGGGCTTCGCAAATCGCCTGGTCGCCGATGAAGATGTGCTCGACACAGCACTGGAGCTTGCGGAGATGATGGTGAAGAACACCTCTCCGTTCGGCTTGCGTTTGACCAAAGAATCGATGCAGTCCTCTGTTGATGGCAATAGCTTCGATACGCAGATCAAGATGGAAAATCGCAACCAAGTGGTGGCAACAGAAACGCAAGATGCGTACCGCGGAACGCGCAAGATGAATCCGAAACTGCGCGAAGATGTGAAAGCTCACCCAGAAAACTATACGTTCAGCAATCACTAGATCTTGTAACCACTGAACATAGACACAAAACGAAAGAGCGGGTGCGAAACGTACCCGCTCTTGTTTTAGTGAAGCAAGAAAGTATTGAACATTTTCGGTCGCACTTTCTACGTAGCGGGCTTCCCTACGTCGGGCTTTGCCCTCCTTACACAACAGTCCACTGGACTGTTGCGCCCTCACGGGGTTCGATCCGTGTAAGTTGCCCAATAAAAAACGACCACCCAAATGGATGGTCGTATTCATGATGGTGGAGCATAGGGGGATCGAACCCCTGACCTCAGGCTTGCAAAGCCCGCGCTCTCCCAGCTGAGCTAATGCCCCAAAAAAATAGCAACTTCCGTTGCATACGCGATGGATCTATTGGATCCTCGAACTTTTATAATAAACACTCCACCGGCTAACTCGGCTCACGGTGGAGTGTTTATCCACAAAAAATGGTGGGCCCAAGCAGATTTGAACTGCTGACCTCACGCTTATCAGGCGTGCGCTCTAACCAACTGAGCTATGGGCCCGAAAATCGCGCCCATTTAATATATAAAACCCCTCACTTTTTTTCAAGTTATTTTCAAAAGTGGAAGATTTTACACGCGAGCGGAGTTTATTCCTTCTCTTCTTCAAAGTCTTCGGGCTCGATCGTCTTGATAAAGGTATGGAACTGCTCGATATCATTCTCGTTCAAAATATGGTTTTTCTTGATGATGAACGGGTACGATTCCTTTTCGAGCACGTCCTCTTCGATATAGATCGGCGCATTTTGACGGACTGCAAGATTGATCGCATCACTTGGACGCGCGTCAAGGTCGATCAGGTCTCCATGGTGGCGCAAATAGAGCCGCACGAAGAACGTTTCGTTCTTCACACCCGCTATGAGCACATGATCAACGTAGGTATTCAGGTTCGTGAGCGCATCGAGGAACACATCATGGGTAACAGGACGCGGAAGACGAATGTTCTCGATGGCGAGCCCCATCTGCGTTGCTTCGGTAAGCCCGATCCAGATGGGAAGCACACGACACGTATCTTGAACAGGCTCATCGCTATACGGGCGCAGCACAAGCACCGAAGGCGAAACGGCCTGCGAGATGATGAGCGTCTGTATATAGCAACGAACCATGAGGTGCTTCTTATTCCCGTGTGCTTATTGGTCTACCTTCACCTTAGGTGTTTTTTCCTCATGAAGGGGCGCGAACCTTAAAAAGACACATCTCTGTGATTTTGTCGTAGCGCAAAAGACACAATTGCCTTGGCGCTCCATAACCTTCAGCACCAAGGCGATCGGCGAATTTTCGAAGAAGCACTTGTTATGCTTCTCTGCAAAAGTCGTTAATCATCGAGCAACGAAGTCTGGTTCTCTGAAACCTCTTTCTTGCTCGATTTCTTCGATGAAGTACCCTCGGTAACCGCCACCGCTGTTACCTTGTCTTTGTCGGCAACGTTCATGATATGAACACCTTGGGTAGAACGCCCAAGCTGCGAAACACCCTCGACTGGCGTACGAACCACAACGCCTTCCTCGGTGATGATCATGAGCTCGTCGTTCTCTTCGACGATCTTCATGGCTGCGAGCAGGCCTTTCTTTGCGGTCATCGTAATGGTGAACACACCCTGGCCGCCACGATGATGAATGGGATAATCCTCGACCGAGGTTCGCTTTCCATACCCACGCTCGGTGATCACGAACAGTTCAGAACCGGGGCGAACGATCTCCATACCCAACACTTTGGCATCAGCCTGAACATTCATGCCACGCACACCTTGCGTATCGCGACCCATCGCGCGTACTTCTTCTTCATCCCATTGGATCGCCTTGCCAGCAGATGAGACCATCATGACCTTTTCGCCGGTAGCAACGCGCTGGACGGAAATGAGCTCATCGCCATCTTTCAAACTGATAGCGATCAAGCCATCACGACGAGTACGATCGTAAAGCTTCATGGCAGTCTTCTTCACCATGCCGCCGGCGGTTGCGAACATGAGATATTCGTCTTCAGGGAAATCCTTCGTAGCGATGACTGCTGAAACCTTTTCATCCTTTTCGAACGGCAAAAGATTCACGATCGCATTACCGCGGGCATGACGTGAAGCCTCGGGAATCTCGTACACTTTCAGGCGGTAGACCTTGCCCTTGTTCGAGAAGAACAGGATGTAGTCGTGCGTTGAGGCGATGAAGAGATGCTCAACGAAGTCGCTTTCTTTCAGGTTCACGCCCTGCATGCCTTTGCCGCCACGTTTTTGCTGGCGATAGGTGGATACGGGCAAGCGCTTGATATAGCCTGCCTTCGTAACGGTAACCGCAACTTCTTCTTCGGCAATGAGGTCTTCAACGTCGAGCTCTTTCACCGCGCCCGTGATTTTCGTCTTGCGCGGGGTGGAATAGCGGCTCTTGATCTCGAGCAATTCGTCTTTGATGACTCCATGGACCATGTTCGTATCATTCAAAAGCTGCTTGTAATAGGCGATCGATTCGCGCAACTCAGCAAGCTCGTTCTCGATCTTCTCACGCTCAAGTCCGGTCAAACGGCGTAGACGCATCTCAAGGATCGCTTCGCTTTGTTTTTCTGAAAGCTTGAATGCTTCCATCAAGCGCTCTTTAGCCTCAACATCAGTTTCAGAAGAGCGGATGATGTTGATCACCTTATCGATATCGTCAAGCGCGATGACGAAACCTTCTAAGATATGGGCGCGCGCCTCGGCCTTCGCCAGATCGTAACGCGTACGACGCTCGATAACTTCTTCCTGATGAAGAATGTAATAATGCAGCATTTCCTTCAAAGAAAGCGTGCGAGGAACGCCATTCACCAAGGCGAGCATGTTACAACCAAAGCCAACCTGCAGCTGCGTATGCTTGTAGAGTTTATTTAGTACGACCTGCGGAATCGCATTTTGTTTGAGGTCGATGATGATATCGATACCACTACGGTCAGCAGCATCGTGAACAGCCGAAACCTCTGGCAGTTTCTTATCGCGCACCAGATCGGCGATCTTCTTGAGTAAGTTCGTACGATTCACCTGGTAGGGAATCTCAGAGATCACGATCGAGCTCTTGCCGTTCTTCCCCTCTTCGATGCGACATTTCGAACGAATCGTGAGGCTTCCACGACCTGTTTCATAAGCTTCCTTGATACCTTCGCGGCCCATGATGATCGCGCCCGTTGGGAAATCCGGTCCGGGAAGTACGGTCATGAGCTCTTCAGTGGTCACATCAGGATTGTCGAGCATCATGCAGGTAGCGTCGATGGTCTCACCTAAGTTATGCGGCGGGATGTTCGTCGCCATACCAACGGCGATACCAGAAGACCCATTGACCAGCAGGTTCGGGAAGCGTGCCGGCAAAACAACAGGCTCTTCAAGCGAATCATCGTAGTTCGGCTGAAAATCAACCGTCTCTTTATCAAGGTCGCGCAGCAGTTCCATCGCTGGTTTATCGAGGCGGGCTTCGGTATAACGCATAGCAGCAGCCGAATCGCCGTCGATCGAGCCGAAGTTTCCATGGCCATCGACCAGGGGAACGCGCATCGAGAACCACTGAGCCAAGCGGACCATCGTGTCGTAAACTGCAGTATCGCCATGCGGATGATACTTACCGATTACGTCACCAACGGTACGTGCTGACTTAGCATGCGGACGGCGCGGCGTGATGCCGCTTTCATTCATCGCGTAGAGGATACGACGATGAACAGGCTTCAAGCCATCGCGCACATCAGGCAGTGCACGAGAAACGATAACGCTCATCGAGTACTCAAGGAACGACGTGCGCATCTCCTTGCTCAGTTCAGCGGAAAGGATATTTGATTGGGTCTCTTCGACCTCTGTTTCGTTGTTATCAGCCACAAAAGCTCCTTAACCAGGGCATTCTTTACCAAATGAATAAAACGGATGGAATCTCGTGAATAGATGTGCTCTTAGAAGTCGAGGAAGCGAACATCGTGCGCATGTTTCTGGATGAATTCCTTACGCGGTTCAACCTGATCGCCCATCAATTCGCTCACCACACGCTCTGCTTCAGCAGCATCCTCGATGCTCACTTGCAGAAGGGTGCGAGATTTCGGTTCCATGGTGGTTTCCCATAATTGTTCAGGATCCATCTCGCCCAGACCTTTATAGCGTTGAAGCGAAATGCTATCGCGATCCTTCTCAGGGATCTCTTCAAGACGCTTCGTAAGGGCATCGTCATTGAATATATATTCGAGCTTCTTACCGCCTTTTTTCTTAAGACCATACAGCGGCGGCTGCGCGATATAGATGTATCCACGCTGAATGAGCTCAGGCATATAACGATAGAAGAACGTGAGCAGCAAACAACGAATATGAGCGCCGTCAACGTCAGCATCGGTCATGATGATGATGCGATGATAACGTGCATTATCCGCATTGAAATCTGCGCCGATATTCGTTCCGATCGCAGTGATGAGCGAAGAGATCGTATCTGAAGAGAGGCTACGATTAAGACCAGCGCGCTCGACATTCAAGATCTTGCCGCGCAAAGGCATGATAGCCTGGTACTTTCGGTCGCGCGCCATCTTCGCGGAACCACCTGCAGAATCGCCCTCGACGATGAAGATCTCAGAATCCGCTGGACTCTTCGAAGAGCAGTCTGCGAGCTTGCCCGGAAGCGAGAAAGAATCGAGTACACCTTTGCGGCGAGTCATCTCACGTGCTTTTCGTGCAGCTTCACGAGCTTTGAATGCTTGAGATGCCTTATTGATAATGCGTTTCGCTGGAGCAGGACTCTCTTCAAGATACTCAGAAAGTCCCTGCGTAACCGCACCTTGAACAAGACCGCGAATCTCGGTATTACCAAGCTTGCCCTTCGTCTGACCTTCAAACTGCGGGTCGCGCAATTTCACTGAGATGACCGCGGCAAGACCTTCGCGCGTGTCGTCGCCAGAAAGGTTTGCGTCCTTATCCTTCAGGATGCCTTTATTGCGGGCGTAATCATTGATCGTACGGGTCACACCCTGCTTGAAACCATCAAGATGCGTGCCACCATCGATCGTATGAATGTTGTTCGCGAAAGAAAGCACTGAATTCGTTGAATAGGAGGTGGTCCACTGCATAGCGATCTCGACCATACCATCAGCGTTTTCCACTTCAAAATAAATGGGCTTGTTCAGCGTTTCTTTACCGGTATTGATATATTTAACAAAATCCTGCAAACCGCCGAGCGCCTGGAACACTTCTTTAGTGGGCTTACCATCTTCATTCAAGGTACGTTCATCGATGAGCGTAATCTTAAGGCCCTTGTTTAAGAAAGACATCTCACGGAAACGCGCTGCTAACGTGTTGTAATCGTAGACCGTAGTCTCTTGGAAGATCTCGGGATCAGGCCAGAACGTGACCGTAGTTCCAGTGTGTTTCGCTGAACCGATCTTGTGAAGTTTCTCTTTCGTTTTGCCGTGATCGAACGAGATCTCATATTCCGTACCATCACGACGAACTTGCACAACGACCTTAGTTGAAAGAGCATTCACTACTGAAACGCCCACGCCGTGAAGGCCGCCGGAAACCTTATATCCTTCACCACCGAATTTACCACCAGCATGCAAGATCGTAAGAACAACCTCAACTGTTGGAATTTTCTCTTTTGGATGCTTATCAACAGGGATACCGCGACCATTGTCATCAACAGTGATCGAATTATCTTCATGTATGGTCACCATGATATCGGTACAATAACCAGCGAGTGCTTCGTCGACCGCATTATCGACAACTTCATACACAAGATGATGAAGACCACGAGGGCCCGTTGAACCGATATACATACCAGGGCGTTTACGAACCGCCTCAAGTCCTTCAAGGATTTGAATGTCGGAACCATCATAGTGAGAATCTTTTGTAGCCAATCTTGCTCCTTTTTAAACAGCGTTTTATTGGTACGAAGAAGCGCACAGAACGCTCCTATGAACAGCAGCTCATTCTACCACAAAATATGGTGGTTTATGTACCTCTACTTATGATATATCCACAAGAGGTTGTAAGCGCGTATGAGCGGGTATATCGATATTTTTGAGAAAATACTTAATTTTTAAAGGGGTGTTCTTTAGTCGCTTTTAGAACACGCCGAAACGATTCGCGAATATCTTTATCTTCGATACCAGAAACACACGTCTCTATCTCTCGTTCTTCTTCTGCAGTCAGCTTGTGAGGGGTGGGTAAATTTTTTTGATTTTGCAGCTTTTTGAAAGGATAATTCTCCCGATAGGCACCGCGCGATATTTTAATATCGAATCTATCCACCTTCACGTCGAATTGCTCGCGATACTTAAGAATAATCAATTCCCGCTGCGCGTTGAGTTCTGCTGCTACCAAGGAATTATCAACGTAGACAGTAAGTATCTGATGTATTTCACGAGAAACATCCCCAGAATCAGGGATCTCTTCTTTGGTCATATAGACCGAATTGATGTGTTCGAGAATGAACTCATCAACACAAGCCGCAAACTGAGCATGCACTTGCTTGATCTTGCGATCGATGAGCGCGCGCTTCTTTTGTTCATCAGGAAGTTGGTTGAAGAAGGCGGTCATATAATTCGAAACGTGAGTCTGCGGTCTTTTCATATCACCTCTCCCCTTCTTGAGTTAGCTCGATAATCTCAGCATTTGAGAGAAATTCATCATCGAAATAGGAAAGATTCGTTGAGGTGATGAAGGTTTGAATATCCTGGGATATCACCTTAATCAATTGAGTACGGCGCTGTTCATCAAGCTCTGACATCACATCATCGAGCAAGAGCACCGGGGTCTGATTCAAACGATCGCGCAAAAGTGCGACTTCTGCCATCTTATAACTCAAAACGAGCGATCGTTGCTGGCCTTGGCTCGCAAAATGGCTTGCATCTTTGCCATTGATAAGAAATACGATCTGATCTGCATGAGGGCCGAATAAAGAAAGCCTTCGTTGATGTTCGCGAGAGAACTCTCGTTCAATCACGGTATCAAGCTGCTCTTTCACTTCATCACGAGAAAACTGAGAATCCAAGAGTTCTTGAAGTGAGGGGTCCTCATATTTCAACCATGAAGGAATATACGCGATCGAAACCTCTTCTTTGCCAACGCAAAGTTCCGCATAGTAGGTCTTGATGTAAGGAATGAGCTCTTGAACAAGCCGAGTGCGCAATACATAGAACTGAGAACCGATCGTAGTGAGCACTTCATTAACACTCTCGAGGAACGTGTGCGTTGTATCTTCCTTGAGATACCGATTCTTCTGCTTAAGGATACGCTCGTAATCGTGACGCACATTGCTATAGTTTGCTGAGAGTTGGGAACCAAGGTTATCGATCTCAGCGCGCTTGATGCTTTGAGATCCTTTGATGAAATTCAGATCATCCGGAGAAAAGACTACTGAAGGAAGGATACCACGCAAATTTTTGATTTGCTTTCGTTTTCCGTTCAACGAGAACGAGCGTTTTCCTTCATGAATGGTGAAATCGATATCAAGCTTACGCACCCCATCGCTAAGCACTGCTCTAATAAAGGAATAATCTTCTCCGAAGCGAACGAGATGCTCTGTTTTAGAGCTACGAAACGAATTGAAAGCAGTTATGAGCTGAATTCCTTCGACCAGATTCGTCTTCCCGATCGCATTCGGTCCAACAAATACCGTAACATCGCCGATATCAGTAAGCTCGTAATTATCGTAATTACGAAAATTACGATAATGAATCTGTTGAATCTTCAATCCCATGAACGGAATATTACCTGTTCATACTCTTAGTGAGTGAACTACCGCAGGTAAAACGTCTTAAAAGCGTACAGGCATGATGAGATACAGGAACTGCTCTTCTCCGAGCGCTTCGATAATACCGGGTTTCATCTCGCCTAACAGATTGAAAGATATCTCATCGGTCTTGATAGAAGAGAGTCCATCGAGCATGAACGAATAATTGAAGGCAATATCGATTGACGCACCTTCGACATCACAGACAAGCGATTCTTGTGCATTTCCCACATCTTGGGAAGTTGAGATGAGCGTGATCACCCCTGCTTCAGCATCGACCGATATTTGAACAGGGGAAACTTTGTTGCTCAACAGAGAAACACGGCGAATTGCATCCATAAGTTCAGTACGAGAAAGCTTGATCTTCGTCGTGAAATCCGTTGAAAGAAGCTGCTTGTAGTTCGGGAATACCCCTTCGATACGGCGATTGATGAAGGTTGCATTGTGATAGGTAACGACAATTTGGTTGTCATTGAAGGCAAGGGTCACCGGATCCGAACTCGAGGGCAAAGCGATGATATCCTGCAAGAACGTGCCTGCCACTACCGCCTCGAATTCACGAGGAGGTACAGAATCGAGCTCAACCTCAGCTACTGCAAGACGGTAGGAATCGGTAGCGACCATCTTGAGCGTGTTCCCTGCTTGAGTGATAAGGACACCCGTAAGAACAGGATGACTCTCATCGCGCGAAACCGTCTTTGCTGTGCTCTTCACCATTGAAGCAAAGGTATCAAAGGGAAAGGAAATCTCTTGCCCTGCTTCAACCTCAGGAAACAGAGGAAAATCAAGAGGATTCAATGTCTTGAGAGAATACGTGGTGTTATTACAGAAGATCGTTGCTGTTTGATCATTGGTCGAAATACTCACTGCCATATCGGGAAGGTTCTTCACAATATCGCTGAACAGCTTTGCAGGAACGACCGTATCGCCAGCTTCCTCTACCAATGCTGGCAAAATGATTCGAATCGAAAGCTTAAGATCGGTTGTTTGGAGAACGATCTCACCATCACGTGCTTGGATCAAGATCCCTGAAAGAATCGATAGCGTTGAACGGCTCGAAGATCCTTTGACCACAGTAGCAAGAGCACGAGATAATTCAGATTGATTGACGCTTACCTTCATAGAGTGAACTCACATTCTTATCTGGTTGGCGATGTTTCACCAAATATCGAAGACAATCTGGCAGGCAAACATCGCTTGATAACGATTTCTGTTCAAGGAGCTACCATCGATCATTCAAGATCGGTAACTGAGAACGACTTGATTATAGCTTGCTCTCTCCATTCCGCACGAACGAAAATTAAGCCACGAAAAAGCCTTCTCCTATTTAATTCTTTTTTATAAATAAATCTAAGTAGTAATAGTAATAGGTATGGTTGAAATGTGCATAACGAAGCTTTCTGCTGGTGAAGCGTGAAAAAGAGGGGAGGAATATCTTGTTAAGAAAAGCTTTCGTTTTCCACAAGGAAAAACAGTCGAAAAACTTATCCTTATCTTCCTCCTAGTTTCGGACATGTTTTGACATACCGTTTCAACCTCTTATGCACTAAAAAACTTTTCTAAATATGAAGAAATAGTGCTGTGAGTGGTATCTCGACTAACTCTAACAAGGACGATTTGATAACGCTGTCGCGAAAGTTCACCTAGTATTCTTTTGAGCGCAACATTCCTCGGATCGCTTCGATCTCTTCACGTAGATTCCTGTCTTCGTTCAGGCCTTTTTCAATAAGAGCGAATGAATGCATGATGGTAGAATGATCGCGGTTGAACGCTTTACCAATATCCTTATAGGTAGTATTCACGAGCTCGCGAGCAAGATAGACAGCAACGTGACGCGGATGCGCGATCGATCGGCTTCGACTCTTACTTACGAGATCAGCATGTGAAACCTTATAGAAGTCTTCGACAGCAGCTTGGATCGTTTCTATCGTGAAGCGCGTACCCGTCTCATTGATGAAATGATTAGCCAGCATATCCTTCACATCTTGCGTGGTAACGCTGTTCTCACCTTTCATCTTTACGGCATACATCACGTTTGTAATAGCGCTCTTCAGTTCGCGAATATTAGTACCGGAATGTTCAACCACGTAATCCAAGATCTCGTCAGAAAGTTCGAAATTGAAGTCTTCGTCCTGTTGATATTGCTGAACGAAGTTCTTGATGATCCCGCGTTTCGTTTCATGATCGGCCGGTTGGATATCGATCGTTGCACCTGAATTGAAACGAGAAGTGTAGCGCTCATCTAAGTCGATATTCTTCGGTGCACGATCTGCGCTGAATACGAATTGCTTTCCCTGGTTGATGTTCGCATTGAAGATACGGAATAAGATTCCGAGCGTACCAGGAGAGCTTTGGAGGTTTTGGATATCATCGACAAGCAAGACATCAGCGTTTTTGAGGAAATTGTCAAAGTTCTTGAAAGAAGACTTGTCGACAGATTTCTCACGTGCAGCTTCGGTATAACGTTCAGCTAATTCGTTCGAGTCGATATAGAGTACGTTCAAATTAGGATATTGCTCATCAATGTAATTCTTGATCGCGCACATCAGGTGAGTCTTACCCACCCCACTTCGTCCATAGATGAACAATGGATTGAGGTTCGATGTTCCCGGTCGTTCAGCAACTTCAGTTGCCATTGCATAAGCAAGGCGATTCGAATCTCCGATAACGAACGAATCGAACGTCAATAATCGAGTTGATGGATCGCTTGAGGATGATCGTTGATTCGCGTTCGTTTGATCAGGTGAAACAGGAAGTATCTGAGGAACTGATGACGAAGGAGTATCTATCGATGGTGAAGCATTGTCAATCGAAACCGAAGAATTCAGCGAAGAGGAGCTCTCAATCGTAGTGGCTGGAGCGCTCGGCTGATGCGAAGGTAAGGTTTGAGTGCTTGGCTGTGAACTTACTCCTGACAGAGATGGCTCGTTCGATACCTGCTGTTGGGGAGAAGGATTCGTCGTTTGTTGTGTGTTGTTCGCACCTACTCCTTCTGCTTCTTCAGCAGTGGTATCAACCTCGATCTGAACGAAGAATTCAACATGATAGATATCTTCGAGCGCACGCTGGATATCTTTCATATAGTGTCGTTCTACCCATTCTTTCACGAATGCCGTGCACGAAGTGAGCATGATAAAACCAGGACTAACTGCCTGGATTTGAATACGAGAGAAAAAAGCGTCGAGCTGAGAAGGATTAACACCTGGATAGCTCTTGATAGTTGAGATGAGCTTATCCCAAACTTCTTGGATATCCATGTCCTTCCTTTCTTTTCCACATGTCTAAGATGGGGTTTTATCTTAGCAAGTAATTGTGGAAAAGTAAGAGAAGATCGGAATTTAGAACGAAAGCGTGATTTGCCTTCCCTCGTTCGTAAGCTGTCTTTTTTTGCCGATTTTTTCTAAAATGCCTGCTCCTTCAAGCTTTTTGAAGGATGCATGAATGCTTGCATTCGGCATACCTGTTTCATTGTGGATATCGGTAACGCCAAGTTGATTATGCGGCATAAGGGCAAGTAATACCTTTTTATCATTGTCGGTCAATGAAGGAAGTTCGGTTGTTTGGGGCTGTTTTGAATTATCCAGATCGCGCAAAAGAGAGATGGTTACCACAGAGCCTTGCCCGATGTTATCTTCGATCTTTATAGTGCCATGAGAAAAGCTCAGCACTTCTTTTACTAACGGAAGCCCAGATCCAACACCACGAATATACTTCTTCATCGGTTCGCTTGCCGAAGTGAATCCTGGTTCTTGAGCACGGTCTTTATCTTGGATTCCTGGACCTTGATCAGCAAAGCGGATGGTGTTGCCCTTATCGAAAACTGAAACGACCGGTTCACTGAAATTAGCATGGATGAAGTTTTCTGTAACTTCACGAATGACCGTATAAGGGATCATGCCGCCTCGTTGCTGTGCTTCTCTATAGGTAGTTGAAGCTATATTCTCAATGAATTGATGTGTTGGGCCACCTGGGATCTGAATGATCTGAGGCGTGCTCGTGAGTTTGTCATAGATAGCCACGCAGGCGATCGTGTCGATATAGTCATAATTGAAGTTGGATGGATCAGACTGAGGAACCGCAGCACGTTCTGGAGCTACTGAAGATGTTGACCTGTCGAACAGACCATAAGGGTCGATCCCTCCGTTCGTACTGATGGGTCTATCTTGAGATTCATCCATGGTAATGGCTGCTCCTTGAGCCTTTCCAAAATTTTCACGAGTTTTCACATAATAATACGTGTTTTAGGGAATATATAGGGCACTTTAGGTAAATATCGATAAGATTCAAGTTAGTTTTCATTCTATTGCTGATTTTCACTACCTTTTCATCTTGTATTTTCAGCTTTTTCAACAATTTATTAAGAAAATGTGTAAAAACATGAAAAACGAATTGAAACATAATGATAGGAGGAAGAGATTTTGATAGACAATATGGAAAACTCTGGCTCTCCAGTGATGTTTCATGAGAAATAAAAGCAAAGATAGAGCGTGGAAAAGCAGTAGATCAGATGGTGAAGATCACTGATTAAAAAGTTTTTCCTTGCTCTTTGTCGATTGTTGTGATTTATACAAAATACCAGTTCAAAAGCCTATTATTGAAACTCATCTCAAAAGATTCTTGTAAAAGTTTTCTCAAAATTTCGGTGAAAAGTGCTTGACAAAATGAAACAAGAGAAGAAATCAACATTGATTTATATATCAAACAAATACTTTTCAACATTATCAACATTTATACAAAATGGTATTGTTGAAAACTTTCTTTTTTGCTTCCTTTATGATGGTCTCATATGTTACGGCATAGGTATGACCTTCGACGGGATAAGGTGATCGATATGAAGATATCTCTTCCAACAGAAAATGGTTTTCTTCCTGATAAGTATGGAAAATACGCTCCAGCTGCTGATCGTAAGTACGATCATGCGGTCTGTTCATTCCCTATTACGATCGAAGAGGTGCCTGAGGGGACTCAAACGCTCGCGCTTACATTCATCGACTACGATTCAACTCCTGTTTGCGGGTTCACATGGATCCATTGGCTCATGTGTGAGATAGATCCGAACATCGGAGTCATCCCAGAAGATGCGAGCCAGAATCCTCAGCCTGAATGGAGACAAGGTTTCAACAGCTGTTTTAGTAATATGGAAGAGATAGATAACGATCTTACGGTTGCGCAAGCGTATATTGGTCCACGTCCACCTGATGCTGATCATACCTATACCTTGCGTGTTTATGCGCTTGATAACCATCTCGATCTTGCTGAGGGGTATTTCTATAATCAACTTCATTGGGCGATGAAGGGGCATATCATCGAAACCGCTGAGTATGATGTTATCAGCCGTTCATAGAGGTTATAGATTGACTTTCAGATTAAGTATTTCTACAATTTTTAGGCTACACGTAATCTGAAAGGACAGGTAATGAAGCGTACCTATCAACCCAATAAACACAAGCGTGCAAAAACGCATGGTTTCCGTGCTCGTATGTCTACCAAAGGCGGTCGTGCGGTTCTTTCCGCTCGTCGCGCTAAGGGTCGTAAGCGTCTGTGTGTCTAACCAGCGGCTTTTACCGAACTTGTGCGTAATACGATAAAATCCTCTACTGAAATTTCCTCTATCTTTACGCACGGAAAGCGCTATAACACCTCAGGTATGACGCTGATCGTGCTTGATGCTCAACACGGCCCTTCTGGTCGTGTTGCTTTTATAGCGGGGAAAAAGAACGGTAATGCAGTTTGGCGTAATGCCGCAAAACGGCGGATGAGGGCACTCTGTGCTGATTTCGGCGGATCGATCTCAGGTTTAGATATCGTCTTTCTTGCAAAACGTAGGATCTTACAGCTTCCCTACCAGAAGTTGCAAAACGAAGGCATGAAGATCATGAGATCACTCCGTAAAGAAGAGGCTCAAAGAAACGAACAAGAGGCTTGATCGAAAAGGCTTGTTCTTACGAGGTAGGGTGCGATGCGGAAGTTGTGGACAATTCTTAAGTCGATTCCTTGTACCATTGCAGTACTTTGCGTGAAGTTCTATCGTCTAGCCCTTTCACCGATACTACCTCCGTCATGTCGCTTTGTACCAACCTGCTCGGAATATAGTATTACTGCACTCAAACGCTTTGGTTTTATAAAAGGTTCTTATCTCAGCATAAGAAGAATAGTAAGATGTCACCCAGGCGGCGATTACGGATACGATCCGGTGCCCGAAACTTTCTCACTGAAACTGGGAGATAGAAACTGAGAGGACACACATAATGTGGGACGCGTTTAAGGACGCAATATTCATATGTATTGAGTTCTTCTATAACTTTGTGCATGACTGGGGTCTTGCCATCGTTATCGTTACTCTTATCTTCCGCTTGATCTTGTTCCCGCTTATGCAGAAACAGATCAAATCAACGTTCCAAATGCAGAAATTCAGCCCGCTTATGCAGGAGATTCAGACAAAGTACGCTGATGATAAGCAGCGTCAATCTGCGGAAATGCAGAAACTTTATGCTGAATCAGGCTTTAATCCGCTTGCTGGCTGTTTGCCGATGATCCTACAGATGCCGATCTTTATCGCGTTGTTCCAAGTACTGTACGATATGAACACGCGTACTGGTGGTTCTGAGTATACGTTCTACAACATCCTGCCAAACCTCGTTGCTTCACCAGCAAACGCATGGTCGGTTGGTGTTGGTCCGTTCATTCCTTATGGAATCTTGCTTATTGTCTTTGCAGGTGCGACCTTCCTTCCTACTTTGCTTCAGCAAAAAGGAACGAATAACCCGCAGAAGAATCAGCAGATCTTCATGATGGTCATCATGACGCTCATGATGCTCTGGATCGGTTGGGGCTCTCCTGCAGGCGTGTTGTTATTCTGGGCTACTTCTTCAGTTTTTGCGGTCGCGCAGCAGCAGATCACGCTCAGTATTCTTCGCCGCAAGGATCGAGAGCGTGAGGCGCTTGAAGCCGAGGTCAAGCCAGTTAAGGTGGATGTTACGCGTAAGGCTAAGAAACCTCGTCCGACTAAAAAAGCAAAATAACTGATTGAACATGGACGTTAGGAAACTATCGTCCATGTTTCTTTTATAGGCTCCTCCCATCTTGGGAGATTTGAATATTAAGGAGAATCATGACTGACGAAATTCTAGAAGGTGAAGAGCTTCAATCACTCGAGCAGGATGAGCAAGCTCTTGCTGAACAAGCAGAAGAACAGACTATCGATCAGATGGAGGATGAAGACGCTCCTAAGCAAGTTCTTACCGATGAAGAACTTGATCTTGTTGCTGACACCGCCATTGCCGCTCTCAAAGACATCTTGAAGTACTTTAACGTCGGTCAGGTTACGATCGATGAATATGAAGGTGATGAGGGCGAGCTGATCCTTGATATCACTGGTGATGATCTTGCGGTGCTCATTGGCCGTCATGGTCGCACGCTCGATTCACTGCAATTCCTCATTTCTGTTATCACTTCACGTAAGATAGGATTCCGTTATCCTGTCGTGATCGATGTTGAGGGGTATAAGGCTCGCCAGCGTCAAAAACTTGAATCTATCGCAGAGAATGCTGCCCGTCGCGCTGTTTCTCAGGATAAGAAGATTGCACTTCGCCCCATGACACCGTATGAGCGTCGTATCATCCATATCACGTTGCGTGATAACCCTGAGGTTGAGACGCACTCAGAAGGCGAAGGTCACGGGCGCCGCGTAGTTGTTACCCCTGTTTAGTGTTTCACGTGAAACAGTAAGGAATATCATGGGTCATCAACCCGAACTTCAGATCGAGCAGCGGAAGTTGCTCGATCTTCATTTAGAGCTTGTTTTAAAAGAGAATGAGCGCTCGAACCTTACCCGTATTGTTGACTGGCAGCAAGGACAGTTACTCCACATTGAAGACTCTTTGGTAGGGCTGCAAGAGTTCGAAGACGCTCCTTCAGGCCGCGCTGCCGATCTTGGTTCAGGAGGAGGCTTTCCTGGAATCCCTCTAGCAATCGTATCAGGACGACCGATCATGCTGGTTGATTCAGTTACGAAGAAGACCACTGCTCTTGATCGCATGATCGAAGAGTTAGGTCTGGAAGGTCAAGTTTCAACCTATACCGGACGTTCAGAAGAGCTTGCTCTTGAAATGCCTGAATCATTTGCAGTTATTACTGCCCGCGCACTCTCTTCTCTTCCTTCTTTGCTTGAACTTGCAGTTCCGCTGCTTTCTTTAGGCGGGCAACTTATCTGTTATAAAGCGGCTGTTGAAGCTGAAGAATTAGAACAAGCAGCCGGGCTTGAAGAGAAGCTGGGCATGAAACTTGTTTCGATGCGGACGACACAGCTTTCAGATAATGGAACGAATCGCACTATTTTAGTGTATGAAAAGGTTGGAGAACCTATGGTCTCATTACCGCGTCGTCCAGGCATGGCACAAAAAAGGCCCTATAAGGCATAACCACGCAACATTTCCTCGATATGCTGTTTCACGTGAAACAGTTTATCGGTATAATCTCAGTGATATTTCATGAAAGGAGTGTTCGTGGGATTACTTGACAGTCTTAAACGCAATACAAAACCAGCACCGACTTCGCCTTACGAACCGAAAGCATCTCAACCAGCCGATCCTGGCTACCAAAACTTCGAAGAGATCAACGAAACTGCTCAAGTTATTGAGCGTGATGTAGCTGTTTCAACTTCGCCGTATGAAGAGCCAGCTATGCCAGCAGGCCAAGGCAGTGTTGCAGTCGAAGAGATCGACGAAGAGTTCGATGAAGGTCCTTCATATGTACCGTTCAGGGAAAAAGGTCCAGTTTCGCATATTATCGGACAAACGAAGATCCTGGCTATCATCAATCAAAAAGGTGGCGTAGGTAAGTCTACGACTGCGGTGAACCTCGCTGCTGCGCTTGGCGCTGCAGGCAAGGAAGTATTGCTCGTTGATCTTGATCCTCAGGGAAATGCGACAAGTGGCTATGGTATCGATAAACGCGATATCGGTCAGTGCGTTTATAATGTGCTTCTTGGTGAAACACCCGTTGAGGACGTCATCCTTGCAAACGTGGGTAAAGGAGTAGATGTCCTTCCTTCAACGATCAGCCTTGCTGGAGCTGAAGTTGAATTGGTTAACGAAATGGCGCGCGAGAATCGTCTCAAGAACGCTCTTGGTAGTTTGCGCGGTCGTTATGACTATATCCTTATTGACTGCCCACCTTCGCTTGGCTTACTCACGATCAATGCTTTAGTCGCAGCCGACAAACTTCTTATTCCCATTCAGTGTGAATTCTACGCACTTGAAGGTGTGACAAAACTTCTTGATTCGATGAAACGTGTCAAAAGTGTTCTTAATCCAAGCTTGGATATCTATGGCATCGTTCTTACGATGTATGATTCGCGCACGAATCTTTCTAAACAGGTTGTGGATGAAGTGCGCTCCTTCTTCGGTGATACCGTTTTCAAAACGCTCATCCCACGCACGGTCAAACTTTCAGAGGCTCCTAGTTATGGTCAGCCCATTATCGAATATGCTCCTGAGAACAAGGGCACTGAAGCTTATAACGAACTTGCCCAAGAGGTGATACAACGTGGCTAAACAGAAAAGTGGTTTAGGAAAAGGTCTTGGTGCACTTTTCAATGACGCATCATCTTATGCTTCGAACGAGAATAGATCCACAGAAGCTGAAGAATCTAAGCAAAAGGTAGCGAAGCAAGCTGTTTCTACTGAAAAGGAAGTAACTCCATCAGTAACAGAGCCGTCTGCTCCAGAAACGCAAACTGAAGAGACTGCAACAAAACCATCCGCAGATATCTATATCTCTGAAGACGCGATCGAGCATGCTAAAGTCGTTGAGCGTGCAGCTCGTCCTGTGGCAAATTCTTCTGCTGTGAAAAAAGCCTCATCTTCCAAGCGTGCAACTCCTGTTGCTGCTCGACCGAAGGGTGATAAAAATCAGCCTTCAGAGAGCCCGTCTAAGGCTCAAAACTTACCGAAGACGGGTACAAGTTCGTCTAAAGCGAACAATCCGCTTAAATCGGCTCCTATGGCGCCTGCCGCGAAATCTGTGAAAAACGATGAAAAAGGCATGGTGGGCGAGGTCTTGCTCGCGCAAGTTCATCCCAATCCCAACCAGCCGCGTACAAATTTCAAACCAGAAGAGATCGAAGAGCTTGCAAACTCGATCAAGCGCCATGGTTTGCTCCAGCCCATTCTTGTTCGCAAGACAGGCGATGGTTATGAGATCATCGCGGGCGAGCGTCGCTGGCAAGCATGCCGGAGCCTTGGTATGGAAACGATCCCCGTTCGCTTCTGGCTCGCTGATGACACGGAAGCATTCGAGGCTGCGCTCGTTGAGAACATCCAGCGCTCCGATTTGAATCCTATCGAAGAAGCGTATGGCTACAAACGTCTCATGGAGCGCAAAGGTATGACCCAGTCTGAGGTAGCTCAGACCGTTTCTAAGGGCCGATCGACCATTGCCAATGCCTTGCGCCTTCTCGACCTTCCTGAAGAGGCTCAGCAGCTCCTCTTCGAAGAGAAGATCACCGCAGGACACGCACGCGCTATCCTTTCAGTGCCTACGCTCGAGGGTAAGAAGTCGCTCACGAACAAGCTCATGGAAGAGAAGCTGAGCGTTCGCGAGACCGAAGCGATCGCTCGTTTGCTCGCTGGTCGCGAAAAAGCGGCAAGCACTCCTTCTTCACGCGTTCCTACTCCACAGAGCTTCAAGAAAGCTGCGCGAAGCATGTCGAAGATCCTGGAACTTCCTGTTCGTGTCAAAACTGTTCAGGGAAAGAACAAGATAGAGATTCAATTCAAGGACGAAGACGAGCTACAGCGCGTCGTTGCCGTGCTCAGCGAACACAAGAATTAAGCATCGCGAAACACAGATAAACGAAAAAGGGAGGTCTTACCTCCCTTTTCTGTTCCAAAACCTTTTCTCAGACCTAATTAGATCGGGCAAGCTTGTTCTTGAGCTGCCCACATGCTCCATCGATGTCGCCTCCCCGTGAATTACGCACCGTTGTCTCTATTCCTGCGGATGAAAGGGTCTTCTGCCAGTGTTCGATCACGTTTTGGGCGCTTGGCTTAAGACGTGAATGATCGACCGCGTTGAGCGGGATCAAGTTCACATGACACATAAGATCACGGGTGAAGGCAATGAGCGCCTCAAGTGCAGTTTCCGTATCGTTCACCCCATCGATCATGAGATATTCCAGGCTCACGCGACGCCCGGAAGCTGCTTGATACGCGCAAAGCGCAGTTTTGAGTTCAGGAAGAGGCTGTGCACTGCAACGTGGCATGAGCATATCGCGCACGACTTGTTCAGCAGAATGAAGCGAAACAGCGAGAGTATATTGGTGAGGATCGTTTCCCAATCGCTCGATCCCCGATATAACGCCACAAGTTGAGATCGTTATATGACGCGCTCCAATGCCAAATCCTTTCTTGCTGTTCAGAAAGTCGAGGGCCTGAAGGGTAGCATCGTAATTCAGGAAGGGCTCACCTTGTCCCATGGACACCACATGGGAAACGCGCAACCCGAAATCTTCTTGGATGAAAGCTACTTGATCGACCATTTCTCCTGATGAGAGGTTCCGTGAGAACCCTTCGCTGCCGGTAGCACAGAACAGACACTGCATAGAACAGCCTGCTTGCGTTGAGAAGCAAACGGTGAGCGATTTGGGCTCTCCTGAAGCATTGGTTTGCATCGAAGGGATACCAACAGCTTCTACGCGAGCTCCGTCAGCCAGTTCAAAGCAGTACTTTCGCGTGCCATCTGAAGAAACCTGGCGATCGATCAGGCGAGTAGGCACGAGAGGATAGTCTTCAGCAAGCGTTGCTCGAAAGGCTTTTGGCAAGTTCGACATCTCATCGTAGTTGCTCGCCTGTTTGACGAACAGCCAGGAAATGAGCTGTTCAGCCCGGTAGCGCGGCTGGCCAAGTTCGTTGCAGAGGTCGTAGATCTGGTCGAACGAGAGCGTTTTGATAGGGGTAAACATGCTGCTCCTTGTTCAGGTGATGCACGTAGTTTTGTGGGATTTGCTTCCCTCGGTAAGGCAATTATACCGCCTCGGTAGTAGGGAACGTGAGGTTTGTTATACTCACAACAAGCCTCATGAGGGGCATCCTACCTAAGCGAAAGCAGGTTCCATGAATACCACGATAATTCCTCAGGAAACTTCAGTAGCGCTTATTTCTGGAGGTAAGAGCGGCGAACGTGAAATCTCGCTGGTTTCTGGCAGCGCCGTCTATGATGCGCTCTCAGATGCAGGGTTCTCGGTCACGCAGATCGATCCTGCAAAGAAAGAAGACCTGGTCACGCTCGTTTCAGAGGACTTCGACGTGGCATTCTTAGCACTTCATGGAAAGCTTGGCGAAGACGGTACGATCCAAGGGATGCTCGAGATTCTTGATATCCCTTATACGGGTCCTGGTGTTTGGTCGAGCGCAACTGCGATCGATAAGCCCAAAACGAAGATCATCTATGAGCAGGTAGGAGTGCCTACCCCTCGAGCGGTTCTGCTCTATTCTCCCGACCAGATGACGGCAGAAGACATCGAGCGAGAGTTCGGCAGCTCTTGCGTTATCAAAGCGGCAACTGAAGGGAGCGCGCTTGGCGTATACCTCTGCAACGGCCGTGAAGAGATCGAGTCGGCTCTTAAGAATGTCTTTGAGATCGATGACCAGGCGTTGGTCGAAACAATGATCCAAGGAGATGAATACACGGTTGGCGTGCTCGGAACAGAGGACCCACAGGCTCTGCCCGTCATTCAGATCATCCCGATCAATGAATTCTACGATTTCGAGTCGAAGTACGCCGAAGGTGGCTCGAAGCATATCTGTCCGGCTCCATTGAGCGAAGAACTTACCAAGAAAGCTCAGAACATCGCTCTTCTCGCACATAAAGGCCTGGAATGCAGCGGAGTTTCACGCACTGACCTGCTGCTCGACAGCGAAGGCAATTTCTACGCACTGGAGACCAATACGATTCCTGGCATGACGCCAACTTCGCTTTTGCCGGATGCGGCGCGTGTTGCCGGCATGGATTTCACGCAATTGTGCATCGCGCTCATCGAAGACGCGATCGCGTACGCGCGCTAGAACATGCCGCAGGACTTCATCGCGAAGATCACGGCCACCACGAAGATGATTATGATCGCCCAGCTTATGATCGTGCATCCCACGCGGGTCTTCCTTGCTTGATTCACCAGCTTATCGGTGGTGGTGCGCTCGGTCTTGATGAACGCTGAACCTTTTTTCAGCTTAGGGAGTGGGACGCGCCCGGTAGGTACCCAAGCACCCTTGCTTTCGAGCACGCGTGAGATGCCGCTATTCCCCAAGTCAAGCGCAGGACGAATGCCTTTTCCCAGTTCGTTGCCGATCGTTTTCACAAAGGCAGAGAACGCATCTTCATGCACAGGATCATAGGAGATGATGGCTACCTGGCCCCAATATTCACCAGGTTTGGGTTCTTCCTTGAAGGCAACGCAAGCAAGGAGCGCGACCGTTTTCCAGCCTTTTGCGTTGCAAAGGTCGACCTGCTTTGCTGTCTTCTCGTTCAAAACACCCATGCGAAAGCCAAAAGGATTCACGATCCATGCTTGGCGCTTATTGCCGCTGTAGTCCATTTCGATGGTAAACGGATCGCCTACGATGTTATCGGAGTTCATAAATGCAGGCGCAGCCTTACGATCAGGGCACGTGAAGTCGGCATAGCTTCCGTAGTATCCGGTATCTGACATGTTTTCTCCTAGGAGTCGTCTGATAGTGAGCGCGTATTCGTTGGTTAAATGATAGTCTTAGCGCTATGGAAAAACAAAATGAGACCGCAGAGTCATCGCTTAAAACATATATTCTCGAAAACACTCCTGCACGCATTCGTGAGCGTTATGCGCATCTGAAAGAATATGCCCAGACGCATACCTTCGGCGCGCTCGATGCAGATGTGGTAGTGCTTGATACGGAAACCACGGGCTTTTCCTTCAACCATGACGAGCTCATCCAGATCGCGGCTGCCCGCATGTGCAATGGAGAGATCGTCGAATGGTACGTCACCTTCGTAAATCCAGGTAAAGAAATACCTGATGAAGTGGCTCATCTCACGAATATTCATGATGAGGATGTTGCTGATGCGCCCGATCCAGACACCGCGCTCGCTGGGCTTGTCGATTTCGCGGGGGAATCGCTCGTTGTTGCGCATAACGTCGGGTTCGACCGCACGTTCGTCACGAAACGGGCAGCAGGGGCCACGCTGAAGAACAACATCTGGATCGACTCGCTCGATCTTGCGCGCATCGCACTACCGCGCCTCAATTCTCATCGTTTGCTCGATCTCGTGCGCGCTTTCGGCGGCGCAGACTCCACTCATCGTGCCGATGACGATGTTGCGGCAACATGCTTGGTCTATCGTGTCTTGCTTGCGGCAGTTGCGAATATGCCAGCACCACTTGTAGCGCACATTGCAGATATGGCTGATGTGGAACGCTGGAACTCGGTGTATGTGTTCAAGGAACTTACCAGCTCAGAGGCAGCACCGTATTCGCTCTTCAAGTCGCGCAAGGCTCAGGTTGCCGAGGTGCAAGCCGATCTATTCGGTGCGGCAGAGCTTCGCGCTGATCAAGAAGCTGAGCTCGATCGTGCAGAAGCGCCAGTCTTTGCAGCGGGGGTCGCTTCAGCGCAAAACGCGCAACAAGCAGAATGTTTCACGGGAAACATTTCTGGCGCACAACAACGCAGCAACAACGAAACGCCTGGTCATCGTGGAGATGCTGCGAGTGCTCAATCATCGCATTCTTCAGAGAATGAAGAAGAACCTCGTCCTTTCGTTCTTGTTCCAGACAAGGAGATCGCGCAAGCGTTCGACCCGGATGGCATCATTGGCAAGCTGTATGAAAACTATGAACCACGCGAGCCGCAGAAACTCATGGCGCTCTCTATCCAGCAGGCTCTCCGCAAGGGGGAGAATGCCGCGATCGAAGCAGGCACTGGAGTAGGGAAATCCATGGCATATCTTTTGCCGCTTGCCCTGCTTGCTAAAGCGAACAATGTGCCCACGGGCGTTGCGACGAAAACGAACACCCTGCTCGATCAGCTGGTGAACAAAGAGCTGCCCTTGTTGCAACAGGCGCTTGGCATATCGTACGCGTCGCTCAAAGGATTCACGCATTACCCCTGTTTGCGCAAGATCGAGCGCATCGATGCCCAAGGGCCACAGCAATACCTGGTGAACAACCAAATGGTCGACCAAGCACCAGCACTTGCAACGCTCCTTTCCTTCATCGAACAGACTGATTATGACGATATCGACGGGCTCAAGCTCAACTTCAAAGCCTTGCCGCGCTATCGCATCACTTCTACCAGTACGGAGTGTTTGCGCAGGAAATGCCCCTTCTTCGGGAAATCGTGCTTTGTTCACGGAGCTCGTGCCCGCGCAGAGCATTGCGATATCGTGGTAACGAATCATAGCCTTCTGTTTTGGGACGCCCGTTTCGAGCACGGGCTGCTCCCACCGATCCGCTATTGGGTCGTGGACGAGGCTCACAATGCCGAAGATGAGGCGCGCCGTGCATTCTCAACTAGCCTTTTGTCCGAGACGGTAAAGCGCTTGATCCGTACGCTGACCTCGGATTCTTCTCGTTATAATCCGCTCATTCGTGCGGAACGGGAACAGGTGGTCGAAGAAGCGAAGACGCTCCTTTCAACCATGCTCTCCAAGACGCGCAATGCGGGTGTGGCATTTGCTATCGCTGCTGAAGAATACTGCTTGAGCGTGAAGGACCTGCTGTATTTCGACACGGCGAACAAACGCCAGCGCTATGAATACCTCGATCTGTGGCTCAACGAAGAGATCCGCCAAAGCTCGGTGTTCCAGGGCGTACGATCATGTGCGCAAGCTATGCAGAATACGCTTGAGAAGCTCATTGCTGCGATCCGTGATGTGGTGGCATATTTCGAAGAGCTCGATCATTCTTCGAGTGCTCAGCGTGAGATCGCGCTTCTTGCACTTGAGCTGCGTGAATTGTATGAGTCGCTCGATGTCATCTTTTTCACCAATAAGGAGAACCAGGTGTATTCGGTTCGCTTGAATCGTGCAAAAGACCAGACGAAAGATGCCTTTATGGCACAGCCTCTCAACGTAGGGCAAAATCTCAATGAAGCGTTTTACTCTGAAACCGATACGGTCGTCTATACGTCTGCCACGCTTTCGGTGGACAATTCATTCGAGTCGTTCGTTCAGGCTATGGGCTTGAACGAGGGCGAGGCTTCTCGGGCTGAAACGCTTCAGATCGAATCGACCTATGATTTCGATACCAATATGCGCGTCTATTTACCCTCAGACATGCCAGAGCCCCAAGACCCCGCGTATCTTTCTACGCTTTCCGAGTTCCTTACGCGCTTGCATCTTGCTCAGGGAGGCTCGATGCTCACGCTCTTCACAAATCGAAAAGAGATGGAAGAATGCTTTGACTTGGCGAATCCGCAGATCAAAGCCGCAGGATTGCGCTTGGTGTGTCAGAAATGGGGAGTATCCGTCAAAGGCTTGCGCGATGATTTCCTGAAAGACGAGCATCTAAGTCTCTTTGCCTTGAAGAGTTTTTGGGAAGGCTTTGATGCTCCTGGCGCCACTCTTAAAGGGGTGGTGATACCGAAGCTTCCCTTTGGGCTTCCTACGGACCCGCTCTCTTGTGAGCGCGAACTCCACGATTCTCGTGCTTGGGCGCATTTCTCTTTGCCACAGGCGGTGATCGCGATCAAGCAGGCGGTAGGGCGTCTCATTCGCACTTCAAGCGATAAAGGAATCGTGGTGCTAGCCGACAAACGCCTGGTCACAAAGCATTATGGGAAGAAATTCCTCAGTTCGCTCCCAACGAAAAACATTGTTTCGCTCACGATGGACGAGATCATTGAAGAAATCGAAGCATAAGAACACCGATCAAGACTACCTTCATGTTGTTGAGTTCTCGCAAGGTAAGCCTAACGAGATCTCATTCAATGTGCTCGGTAAGAAGTCTTCTGCTTCTGCTGGCCCTGAAAAGAAGGGCTTCTGGGCACGTCTTCGTCGTAAGAACAAAGGAAGCTACGAGGGCTTTGGTGCTTCTATGGCGCTTGGGAGTGGAGAAAACCCTGCGCTCAAAGATGCGCTTTCTCGCGACACTTCGTCTGAATCAGGCGTTTCACGTGAGACAACAACAAATGCTCCATCAGGAAAAGCCCGAGGGAAACATGCGCAACCTGCACAAAAGCGCTTTGGCAGGCAAACCGAAGAGGCACCCTTCCTTCCTAATGCTTCAGGGTTTAGTGCAGAAGCCTATGCGGAGATCAGTCGTCGTCAAAAACAACGTTCGCGCAGCCGCCTCATCAGCATACTGCTGGTGGTTTTAGTTATTGCGGTGCTTGCGACGTTCGCTGGGATGTGGCTCTACCAGGAATACGAAAAGAATCGCACGAATCGAGAACTTATCGAGCAGGCATGCGACTACATCGAAGAAAGCGATCAAACGCTCGTTGCTATCGACGAATTCTTCGCGCAGCCATTTGCGGACGACACGATCTCTCGTGCAGAACAGCTGCAAAGCCAGATCCCTCATGCGCTCGAGTTACTTGAAAATGCAAAAAAATATGCCGTTCGCGCAGATGAGGCCATAGAGGGCTCTACAACCGACAAGGAAGCGGCGCAAAGTGCCTACAACACGATTGTTTCACGTGAAACAATGCTTGATGTTGCGAGCAAGAAGCTTGCAGTGGATATTGATGCCAAGAAAGCCATGGACGATCTTGCTCTTGTTGAAAAGAGCATCGACGATGCTCAGTATCTCTTGGCTCAGGCTGCTACTACTGTTCAACAAACATCCCCTGAGACAGTTGCGCAGTCAACCGAATGGCTTACTGAAGCACAGACGACGCTTCAAAATGCCCAGACAGCGCTGAATGAGGCTGCAGAGCTCTTCCCTCAGGGAGATTTCTCTCTCTACGGCGATTACTTAGCGAAGCGTCTCGAAGAGATCAACTTCGGGCTCCTTTCGAATGAAGCAATTCTGATTCAAGATCGCAAAACAGCTGAAAAGAACAATGATCTTTACAATAAAGCCGATAGTGCTTCGGTCGAGCTGGCGCAAAAGTTCCCCGAAACGTTCGCTCAGCCTCTCGTTGATGCTTATGCTCAGGCAAGCGCGGATCTCGATAATCAATTAACGCAGCTTCGTAATGATGTTGGAAGATACGACTCTTTCCTGCGCGAATATTTAGGCAATGAGACGCAAGAGTCGTAGCACAAAAGAAACGCCCCAGTCGTTTGCGCACCCTGTTCTGAAGCGCAATCGCGCACAAAAAGGGAAAAAGAAACGACTTTCTTGAAAGGTTATGCCAGTTCAAGCTGCCGTACGTAGCAAGTACAAAAACCGCCTAGATTACAAATTAAACAGATTCAAGTTCGATGGTCGGTTATATAGCCAAATGGCGTATACTAAAACCAAATATCTGAATACCTTTTTCAAGGTAGAGAAGAAGACACATAACACAGACATCGCCTTGAAAACGAGAGGGCATTTCATGACGAACATGATGGACGATATCGCGCATCTTTCACAGGAAATAGGGCCGCGTCCTGCGGGAACCGAAGAGGAACAACAGGCTGCGTTATATATCGCCGATGAGCTACAGAAGAGTGCAGGGTTTTCGACCATCGTTGAAGATGTTTCTTGTGCATCGAACGGGAACACGGTTCGGGCGATCTGTTTTGGGCTCGCGTTTGTCTGTGCGCTCTTGCCCATCATCTTCCCTGTTCTTTCGATTCCTTGTTTCATCATCGGGCTTCTTGCCGCTGCTCTTTTTGCCTGTGAAGTGTTCGGCAAGCCCGTCCTTTCGCGTTTTCTGCGTAGCGGCGTGAGCCAAAATGTTGTTGCAAAATACAATCCGCTTTTTATCACGAACACCAACAAGCGTCGCAAGATCATTCTCGTTACGCACTACGACAGTGCGCGCGTCGCAACAGAATACCAAGGTATCATCGGCCGTTATCTGCCGATTATTCACAATGTGTGTGCTATTACGTTGGCAGTTGCGCCCCTCGTACTTCTTATCAAGACCGTGTTCTTTGCCAGTGAAGCGGGCGGCTTTGCTATCGTGCTCTTGGTCTTGCAGATCATCTGCGTTGTTCTCTTGGCGCTCCCACTCGCGAGCATCATCAAAACGCGCTTTTCTGCCTATAACGACGCAGCGAACAACGATGCTGCTGGCGTAGCCGTACTCCTCGATGTTGCGCGTACGGTTGGAAACGGCCTGGTGAGCAATGAGGAAATGGAGCAGCATGCCCGTGAAGCAGGGGTAGAAATCCATGGAGAAGATGCAGCATACGAAGCTGGCGTTGTTCCCGATGGTGTTGAGGTTACCTACCAGGCGCGCGAAAACCGCATGACCCCTGAAGAGTCGCTCGCTGCTGCAAAAGCAGCCATTGCAGCGCTTACAGGCAAGCCTGTTGCAGACAAGGTTCCTCTATCCGATATCTCATCCAAGCTCGTTCAGCATGGTGGCCTGGAAGATACCGCAGAAGAAGCTGCAGCTGCAGCTGTACATTTTACGGCGGAAGAAGAGGATTCGCTTCGTTATACGCCAGGCAACGCGAAAGCAGCAACACCTGTTTCAACTTCAGAATCCTCGGAAAAGACCGCAGCTACGCCTTCTCAAACAGCCGCTGAACAAAATACTGAACAACCCGCTGAAATGCAGGAATCCTTTGTGCGCGAATCTGTTGAAGCGCTGCAACCAGGAGCCACTGGCATGGGCAGCTCCTATCAGAAGCAGGTTCCTTCATGGGCTCGTGCTGCTCAAGAAAAGGCACATGCGAACAAACCCGATCTGGCGCGCGAGGCAAATGTCTCGCGTTCTCGTTTTGCCGATGCACCTGCAGCGCACATGGCAGATGCTGCACGTCAGCGCAACGCCGCTCCCACGATAGCCGAGCGTTTGGCAGAGCAGAATGCCGCTACTGCTACTGCTGCAGAAGCTGGAGCTGCACAAGCTGGAGCTGCACAAGAAGCCCCTGCCTATCAAGAGCCTGAGTCTGAGCTGGCAAAACGCGTGGCTGCTTTACGCCAGGAGATCGATGGAGCGGCAGCTCCTCTCTTGAAGAAGTCCCAGCACGAAGACGCGGAAGGCGCAGCTCCTGTAGAGAAAACGATCGTTCGTGAGCGAGAAGTTGTTGCAGAAGAACCCGCACCGGTCGTATCTGTTGCTTCACGTGCAACCGAAGGTGAAGCGCCAGAAGGCAACTTCGAAGAAATCGACGAAACATTCGTTACTGAAGAGCCGGTCATCATTCCCGTCATGGAGGAGGAAGCTCCCTCTGCTTCATCGCGCAAGAGCTCGGTGAAGCGCAAGACAGCATCCCATCGTGCTCATACGAAAAGGAATGGCATTGGCGGTTTTCTGAATCGTGCCTCAGACATGGTTAGCTCTGCTGCGTCGAAGGTTACGCATCGTCATGAAGACGAAGCGGAGATCGATCAGTTCGATGACGAATATTATGATGAGGTAGAAGCTGAGGGTCATACGATCGCAATGTCGCCCATCGACGTTGAGCAATTCAACGAAGAAGAGACGTTCTCTGCATCTGAAGAGGGCATTTCAAGCCAAGTATCACTGCAAGAAACTACGGTTTCACCGACACTCTTCGATGAAGATGCGGTCTATGCAGAAGAGAATGTCGAGACCACTGAAGCCGAGATCGATTACGAAACAGCACCTGTTTCTCCGATCATGGGCATGGAAGGTATGGGTACAGCAAGCACGTCAGTTGCTCAGGAGAGCAATGATGCTTCGCAGTCTGATCGTCATGTGATCGTGCTGCCTGATGTGGTTGCCCCAGTGGGCGGTTCAATAGAAAGTGCCAAGCAACGTGCACCCATGGCAGTCGATGACGAAAAGACTATGCCGCAGCCTGCGTTGCTTTCTAACATGTTACCGCGCATCGGCGCAGATCAACCTCAGCGTCAGGCAGAGGCGCAAGCGAGCGAACAACGTACGCTCTTCAAAACCCCTGGTCTGGAATTGCCTGATTTCAACACGAGCGATTTCGAGCGCATTACGGTGCCACCGATCGACGTGATAGGGAGCAATGCAGCCACCAGCTCTTCGAACGAAACGCTTGGTACGACGCTTACCGATCTATACGTTGATGAGGAATCATTTGCTCCTTCTTCGGGTTCTGCAGGAAATACGGGCACCTTTGCCGATGTCAGCACTGAATTCAGTGAAGAGTATATTGCCGAGGACGACTACATCGAAGATGCTGATGATTCTGTCTATGAAGAAGGCTATACGCAAACAGGAGCATTTGCTGGTCCCGATTATGTTGAAATGCCCAAGTCGCGCGTTGGTCGCATTTTTGGTCGTTTTGGCAAGAAGAAGAAATCGCAAGACGAGCAGTCTGTGCGTGAATGGGTAAATGTTGATGCATCGTATGAAGCCCAGAGCGTAGGTAGGGAGCGCGGTAGCTGGGAAAGCTTCCGTTCCGATGATGATCTCGACGCTGAATTCATCGATGTCGATTATGGCGAACCAAATCCCAATGATCGAGGTTGGAACGGCGGTGCGTTCTCGTTGCAGAGCTTGCGCAATCATGTTTCTGGTACTGCTCAAGGTCAGGATGTGGAAGCCGACGGCGATTTTGTGGACGAGGAAGCAAGTGCAGGAAATCAGCGGCCCTTGAAACGTTCAGTACCTAAAGATGTGAAGATCACTGAAGAGATCAATAATGAAATGCGTCTGCTGCGCGATTTCCGTCATCCTGATATCGACACGGAAGTGTGGTTCGTTGCGCTTGGCGCCGAAGAGGCGCTCAATTCGGGCATGACGGCATTTCTTGAAGAGCATCAAGAAGAGCTCAAGGGTGCCATTATCGTGAATCTTGAGGGTGTTGGTGCTGGGCAATTCTCCTTTATTGAAGAAGAAGGCCAGTATCGCCCCAATAAGGTTTCATCGCGCATCAAGCGAGTTCTGCGTCAAGCAAGCGAGAAGAGCGGAGTTTCGTTCGTTACGAACAAACTGCTCAGCCGCAATACGTCTGCTCATGTTGCTGCTCAGCATGGCTTGCAGGCGGTAACGCTTGCAGGGATGTCCGGCAATCAGACAGCGTTTTACGGCAGCATTGATGATGTGCTCGAAAACATCAAACCAAGCGTGCTCGAAGAAAATTCAAAATTTGTATTGGAACTTCTCAAAAGCATGTAACAAATGTCGAAATAGTGCTTGTAATACCTGGTCATCACGCTACAATGGTTAAAGCAAATAAGTGATTGTGCTGCCTTCGTTCCGGGGGCAACATAGGAACGGAAAGAGGTTCTAATGGCAGTAGTTGGATATTGCGTTAAGTGCAAAGCTAAGAAGGAAATGGTTAACCCTCAGGAAGGTGTTACCAAGAACAACCGCATCATCACTAAGGGTACTTGCCCCGACTGCGGCACCAAGATGTCTCTCATCGGCGGTCTCAAGAAATAACGAGAACGCATTTCCATATCTTCTTTAAAGGCGGCTTCGGTCGCCTTTTTTGTTGTCGGTTTTCTTTTGGATATGGCTTTGCAGCAGAAAGCAGCGCGCTTGCAGGGGACGAGAAGGGCTGAACAGGGAGAAGTGCTACACTTCTAATCTATGGAGATCCTTGTACATAATGCGCTTCACGTGCTCGAGCATTCTTTTGTTGAAACGATCTATCTTGTTCCATTTCTTTTCCTTGCTTATTTAGCGATGGAATGGCTCGAACACAAAACGGGAGAAAGAACACAGAAAGCGATTGCGCGTGCAGGAGCAGCAGGGCCTGTTGTTGGCTCAGTGCTTGGCGTTGTTCCCCAGTGTGGGTTTTCTGCGGTGGCAGCAACGCTTTATGCGGGACGCGTTATCACGCTAGGTACGCTCTTCGCGGTTTTTCTTTCTACTTCCGATGAAATGCTTCCGATCTTTCTTGCCGAAGCTGTTCCTGCGGAAACCATCCTTTCTATTATGGGAACGAAGCTGGTCATCGGCATGATCATGGGTTTCATCGTCGATCTGGTCCTGCGACTAGCTCGTCGTGACAAGCAAGGCTTGCGAATCCATGAACTGTGCGAACAGGACAACTGTGGCTGTAACGATGATTGCGCTACTTGCGAGCAGGCTCCCGAGCGCGCTTATGAGCATCACGACGATGTAGAACATACGCACGTGCACGGATCCGGCTGGAAAGGAATCCTGAAGAGCGCCACCAAGCACACGTTACAGGTGATGGTCTTCATCTTCTTGATCGTCCTCGTTCTTAATGCGGTCATCGAAGGGGTAGGGGAAGACGCGCTAGCTTCATTTGTTGAGGCCAATCCCAATTTCTCTGTTTTTGCCTCTGCTCTCGTTGGTCTTATTCCAAATTGCGCCCCGAGCGTGATCATCGCTCAGCTCTATGTTGAAGGAATGCTCGGTGCTGGAGCGATGCTTTCTGGATTGCTTGTAAGTGCTGGTGTCGGCTTACTCGTGTTGGTGCGTGCGAATCGTCACTGGAAACAAAATCTTGCTATCATTGCCGTGCTGTATGCAATTGGCGTAGTGTGGGGTTTGATCGTGAACGCGCTTGGAATCGTGTTCTAGTGAGAAGTAATTTGTTTACCAACAAATTACTTCCTCGACGCTGCGCAGCTTTCATGTACTCCATCTTTGCCTTCAAAACGCATGTTGCGACCAAAAGGTCAGCATCATACGCCTTTCAGGCAAATATGAAGCACCTGAAAACTGCTCGCTGACTTACTCGCCAACTCGAATGGTAATAATACAGAAATCCACCTTATCGGTTCGATTCCCTCAAAGGAGCTTAAAATAAAACAACTCGGCTAGTTCAATAACATTGACCACGCATGTTCGGTAAAGGAGCGAAAAGAAAACGGGTGCCTTAGATAGGTTTAAATTCCGAAGGAGCGTACTTCGGTACGTGATTGAAGGAAATGAGAACCTAGATAAGATGACCGTTTTCTTTGCAGCGTTAAAGCGAAACGCCTGCCGGTAAAGGCAGGCGTGAGATTCTTGGAGCGGGCGACGGGAATCGAACCCGCGTCTTAGGCTTGGGAAGCTTATTCCTTACCCGACCTTCCGCGACTCGAATTAACCGTCTGACCTCGCTGTTCTTAAAACCAATACTGTAATTCTAGCAAACGTACTGGACGAAATACTGGAAAAACGATTGGTTTTCTAACCAATAGTCAATTCTACTCTGAAACACGAAAGCCGCCAAAGAGGCGACTTTCGACACGTTATTTCTGGAGCGGGCGACGAGAATCGAACTCGCGTCAGATGCTTGGGAAGCACCGGTAATAACCATTATACGACGCCCGCATTGGCTGAAGATTATACTCTTATTGCTCGACAACCTTACTCCCATCACCAAATAATCGCGCTTTCGGTCAAGCTGCACGGCGAAGGTAATTCATATATCGTGTGCCAATACCCATTCCAGTATTGGGTACATATCCTGCATAGAGGTCGAGAGTATATGAAGGGCTAGCGTGTCCGAGAAGGACGGAGATGGTCTTGATATTCTCTCCGTTTGCTAGGTTCAATGTAGCAAACGTGTGACGTAAGGCATATGGTCGAGTTCCTACGAAACCAACTGCCTCAACGAACTTGCACCACTCTTTATACCAATTCTCATAGGGCCATATTCTCGTATCGGGACCCATGAGAAGCATGCTCATGGTTGTCTTCAGGCCCATTTCCTTGAATACCTTGGATTTCGAATTTATCCACTCGCGTGCAACATCAGCCGTATAGCCATCAACAGGCACTGATCTTCGCGATGCATCTGATTTAGGATATTCCCGAATGGTACCGTCCCTATCGAGCACACTTGTAATTTTGATCACAGTCTCGTTTTCTCCGAAGATGATGTTGCCGGTTCGTATCGCAAGCATTTCTTCCGGCCTCATCCCTGTATTGAGAAGGAGCAGCAAGCTCAGTTTGAAATAGCCGAGAGCAAGCTTCTCTACTTCCTGTAGAAAACGAGCCGCTTCATCCTCCATCAAGGGGTCAATTAGGGGTTTGCTCTTTTTGAAAAGGCGCGTCAAAAATTTCGCTTTGGCAGTGTTCTTAACGATATCCTCCTTCTCAAGTGCGTAATTCATGACTTCTCGCAGGAACTTGAGCACCTTTGCCTGCATGTCAGGCCCCGCCACCTTTATGGGCTTTAAGGGTTTAACAAGACTGCCGTGTTTTTTCGCCCAGCGTACTGTTTTCCGGTTTTCCTCCTGCTGGGTTCTTCTTTCGAGCGCCCATTGCTCGGATAGCTTCGGCACATTCAGTAGGCACTCTTCTATGTTCTCAGCAGAGACCTCGCAAATAGGTATATGCCCTATCGAAGCATTTACGTATTTCAGATAGCGACGCTCATTAGTGGTAGTCTGCGAGCTCACGGAACCGTTGCTTCGAATATCTACATAACGCTCGGCATAGTCTCCGATAGGCGTTTTGCAAAACTCGTCCTCGTCTTTTGGTGCGTCAGCCCTTTTGGACTCTCGCTCTTCAAGACAACGCTCAAGATGAGCGTTCTTTTCGACTTCAAATGACTCTACTTGCGATTTGAGGTCATCCTTCTTATTGAGTGCATAGACCACCCGAGTGAGCTTTCTCTTGCCATTGAAATAACGCCGATAGTCCTTGGGAACTCTGATGGTGAGCTCATAGGCCGTCGTCCGCGAATCCTTGCGGCGACGGCGCGGCAGGCCCTTCTGCTTTCGCGCTTCGTCCAAGTCATATGGTTTGTCGCACTTGAGCTTCTTCGTCCCCAATTTCATCTACCGCCTTCCGGTTCTTGTTGAGGTAGTTGAGAAGCCCGAGTTTCGGGATGCACCACTTGATACCGATCCTGCAGCCCTGGATATCGCCCCTGTTCAGGAGCTTCCTGATCTCTTGCCCTGTCGAGCCGGTGAAGTCTGCGACCTGATCCGGCGTCATCATGTACGGATAGGGTTCCAACATGAAAAGGTACAGGCCGTCGGGGTCTGCATCTCTTAAGCGTCGCTCGTCGTACGGGACCTCTTCTATCTCATGCTCCATATCAGCCTCCTCTCGCCAAGGTGGCTTCCTGCCACAATCTTTTCCTTTGCTGAAATATGAGACAACGATGCGAAAACGCCGATCGCATCGTTGACGTCTCGGACTAGATATGCCCCGCGCTTGCGAGGCGGATGCGTATTCGAGTGTCAAGGTGCATGGCTCGGCGCACGTTTCCCAGATTGCGAAAACGAAGCGCTGTGTCGCCTCTCGAACACTAGTAAGAAAAGGGCCAGGAACTGGAAATATTCACCATGCCGGTGAAATAAATCACCCTGAAGGGGAAACAATCGCAAGAGCATCTATATCGCCTTTAGCCTAATAAATGTACCTATTGGATTTATGAGAAGGATGCGTTAGGTAGACGAGGATGGAGCTAATCGAGCTAATATCGATAAGGATTGACGAAGTCCGCTCGCAATGTGGCCAAGACATCACCGAGCTGGCGAGGCGCGCGGGCATCAAGAACAAAACCCTCTGGAAGACCCTTCACGGAAACCGAGAGATGAAAGCAGATGAGCTTGTCGCTCTCTGCTACGTCCTCAAGCTCGACTTCAACCATTTCATCAACGAGAAGATCCAGGAAGACCTCGATGCCAGATGCTGGAAGGCGATTCGGGATCTGAGCACAAATCCGCATAGCTTCGAGCGTTGATTCTCCTGTCGATACACAAATCTATTCGGGATGGTTCCATGAGCGAAGACAACCCCAAACAGGAGAAGCGGCAAATCCTGCCCCAGGATTATTACGACTCAAGGCAAGTCATGGCGCTGTTGAAACTGAGCAAACAGAAATACTACGAGCTTGTCGAACGAGAAGAAGATCCGTTGCCGATGCGTATGTATGGATGGTCCACGAGAGGAGCACTCGCGGAGCGCGGCGAGCTTATGGCTTGGTTCAAGCGAAATACGCGCTTGGCGCGCGATAGCAAGAAACCCAAGCAACTCTAGGTTCTCCAAAATGATGCAATGCATAGCGATTAATGTAAACGCTCACACTATATTGCTTTGTGTGAGCAATTACATTACTATTGCAGTCATGTTGCCGACAGTAATGACATATGAACAAGCTGTAGAAGATGCAGGCTCCCCTTTCCTATTGAAGAAGAAGCTGGAATCCGGTGAGCTCTACAAACTCTCGCGCGGTGTGTATTCCAAGACAGAGCATCCAGATTCCTTGGTGCTCGCACACGTGCTCTATCCTGAAAGCGTTGTCACCATGGATAGTGCGCTCTATGCCCATGGTCTCACCGATGTGATCCCGGATAAGACCCATCTTGCTACGAGCAGAAGTGCTGTCAGAATCACGCGGCCGGGATACAGTCAATACTTCACGGAAGATACGCTATTGAACCCAGGAGCCGTGGATGTCGAACACCAGGAAGGTCTCGTCCGCATGTATAACCGCGAGCGCATGCTCGTTGAAGTGATGCGACGCCAGGCTTCGCTGCCCCTCGACTACTACAAAGAGGTCATAGATTCTTATCGCAAGATTGCAGGCGATCTGGATATCGCACTCATTGAGGACTATATGAGCCTGTTCAAGAGGAATGATTACATGTTCGACATACTTCAGAGAGAGGTCTTGTAGATGAATAGCCTCGCAGACATCAGAGACTCCTATATTGATGATGGCCTCAGCTACGAGCAGGCACAGGCCAGGGCTGCACAGGATGCGATGCTCGACCTCATTGGCAAATCTGACCTTACGCGCAACGTATCTATAAAGGGCGGCGTTCTCATGCAGCACATATCTAACGACACGCGCCGTGCCACCACAGACTTCGATCTGGATTTTGTTCGCTACTCGATAGCCAACGATTCAATTGAACGATTCGTAGATTTACTTGATAGCGGATCATCGGACTTCTCAATCAAAATGATCGGGGAAATCGAGCAGCTGAAACATCAGGACTATAGCGGCAAAAGAATACATGTTGTCATATCTGACATCCAAGAAAACTCGATTGAAACCAAAGTTGACATAGGCGTTCACAACCTCGTGTCTCCTGATCTCGACATAGTGTGCTTCGATATCGGAAAGCTTGACGATGCCATCACGTTCCTTGCCGACAGCAGTGAGCAAGTCGTAGCGGAGAAGCTCCGTTCTCTTTTGCGCATCGGCGCTGCATCCACCCGATACAAAGACGTATTCGATATCTATTATCTGCTTCGTATAAAAGGCGTTCGAAATGAAGAGCTAAACAGCGCAATTCATGCCCTCGTCTTCGATGACGCCAAAATGCGCGAGAGCGATTACGAAGACATAGCCAAGAGGCTTTCCCGAGTATTTGCTGATCGCCGATTCAGTAGAGAGCTTTCGCGGGCGAAGAATAACTGGCTGGAGATGTCTCCTGATAAGGTTACAGCGGCTATCGTTGCCTACTTCTCATAATGGCTAGCAATACTATCCTTAAGAGCAGAATCCCTTGTAGAACCCTACAGAACTTCAGAACACGCTTAACGTCAGCAGAGGATCCGCCTCCCCGCTATAAAGCAAATAAGCGGCGGGGAGATGCAGGTCGCCCGAAACACAACTAACTCGGACCCCTCAGGGCTTGGCTCGAAAGACATGCGCCCCGTCGCCATTGAATGGCAGACAAGGAGCGCACCATATGTTCAACCTCACACCGGCAACTCAAGAGGAGCACGATTCACTCGTCGAAAAGTGCCAGAAGAACGGGTGGCTCAAGCGAGGCGGATTCGATTGGCAAGATGATCCATGGCTCGAAGAGTACCCATACGACTTCTCTCGCGCTCCCTCTATCAAAGATCTCGCCGACTTCTTCTCAAACGGTAACTGGGCGATACGCCAAGGCGTGCTCTTCGGCGACCTAGCCTTCATCCAGCAGGTCAACGGTGGTGACGAATGGTGGACGCTGAAGAGGTGCCCCGACGGGTCGTGGCTGGATTTCGAGAGCTACACCATGAACTACATCCTGCCCGACATGAGCCGTTTCACGCAAGCGATCGCGAGCATGCAGCTAGCAACGCCGGACGAGTGCAAGCATCTTGAATATTCGGTGCCGAAGACCTCGCTTGTTTGGGAAGGAGAGGCGTTTCCCGACGATTCCAGCGGCTATGTCAGGGCTCACGATGAGAACTTCGAGCTCGAAGTGGTCGCGAGCAGCATCGGTCGAGGCGTCTCCATGAGCGCGCGGGAAGAGTTTCTCGAAGGCCTCGACTCCGAGAACTTCAACACCTTGCTTGAGCAGATAAGGGCTGCGGTCGAAAAGGCAGATCAGTACGAGAAGAGCGTGATGTCCCCGGATACCCAAGGCCTATCAGACAAGGCGAGGCATGCCGTCATCGCATCTGAGAACCGAGCACGAACTGAGCATGCGGAGCAGACGCATGAAAACGAAAGATAGATCAGGGGGCGAACATCATGGCAAGTGATTATGGCGACGACGCGGGAGAGAAGCTCTTCGACTGGATGCTCAGGATGGGCCAAGACGTAAGCCAAGACGCTATTCGAGCGAGCGCCGAGAGGCTCAAAAGCGCCATCAGAAACCTTAGAGGCCAGATCGACGAGCCCCATGCAGAAGCGGAGCGCGAGGGCGTGCGGGAATACGCGCGGCTGAACCTCTCCGAATTCGAGGAGCTGCCCGACTACGCAAGCCTGCGCGAGATCATCGATGCCCGGCTCGACGCTGCCGCGATCGAGCACGACATCGCAAGCATCGACGGCCATGACCACCTCATCTTCAGGGTGGAAGACGCGCCGGAGGTGGACGAGGCCTTCAAGGAGCTCGAACGCGACGCCGCCGCGGCATGCGAGAGAGCAGTGAAAGAGCGCGGGCGCGACCTGAACGCAGAGCGCGACGCAGAGCCCCTTGAGCAAAAAGCCGCCGCTGCCCGCGAGGCCAGCCATGCCTATCAGGCAGCGGGCAAGGCCGAGCACGAAATGGAGCGCATCGAGGTGAAGACCCGATGAGGCGAGAGCTTCTCGCCATCGGACTCATATCCCTCGCACTGTTCATGCTGGGCAACATCTGCACGGGACTCGTCATGGAGGCGGGAAATGACCAGTTAGATCTTTCCCATGCCTTCATCGGTCGATTATCGCAAGCTCGGGTGCTCTATGCGGAACCCCTCCCCTTGAGCATCGGTGCGGCGTGCGCGTGTGCCGTATGGCTCGTATGGGTGCGATGGTGGGAACGGCGCGGGAGCTACCGCAAGGGCGAGGAGCACGGGAGCGCCCGCTGGGCCACAGCCGTCGAGATCGGCGCTTTCTCCGACAAGGGGAACCCCGACAACAACATCATCCTCACGGCATCCGCGCGCAAACGCCTGGAGGATGCCGCACACGACCAGAGGACGGAGACGAACAACAACGTGCTTGTCGTCGGAGGGCCTGGCACCGGCAAGACGCGCTACTACGTGAAGCCCAACCTTATGCAGGCCAACGCGAGCTTCTTCATAACGGATCCCAAAGGAACGCTCATCCACGACATGGGATGGGTTCTCGAATGGCTGGGATACGAGATCAAGACGTTCGACACCGTGGACTTCTCGCGTTCCATGCACTTCAACCCCATCGCATACATCAAGGACGAGGCAGGGCTTCTGCGCTTCGTGGAGTGCCTCATCAGGAACACCACCGCAGAAGGTGAGAGCGCGACAGACCCTTTCTGGGTGAACGCCGAGAAGCTTCTCTATACGGCTCTTGTGGCATATCTCCTCGACCATTGCCCGGAGGAGGACAGGAACATACCCGGCCTCCTCTCGCTTCTCGCATTAGCGGATGCCCGCGAGGATGATGAAGGTTACCTGAGTCCGCTCGACATGCTTTTCAAAGAGCTCGAAACAGGGCGTCGCCTCATGAAGGTGTCCGAAGGTAGTACGTTCGATCCGAGTTCCCGGGCATTTGCCACGGATGCGGGCGATTGGGCGTGGGTCAAGGTGGCAGAGCCCGTGCGACCCGAGGACGACTTCGCCTTATCGAGCTACAAACAGTTCAAAGTTGCAGCGGGCAAGACCCTCAAATCCATCATGATCTCGTGTAACGTACGCATGAAGCCCTTCGACATCGCCGAGATGCGCGAACTTCTCCGCTTTGACGAGATGGCTCTCGATCACATGGGAGATGCGAATGCGAAGGTCGCCGTGTTTGCATCGATGTCGGACACAGACTCCACCTTCGACTTCGTGTTTGCGCTCCTCATGCAACAAGCGCTCGATACCCTTTGCGAGTGTGCGCTCAAGCGCTTTGCGGGACGGCTCCCGAGATGCGTGCACTTCGTTTTCGACGAGTTCGCGAACATCGGCACCATCCCCGACTTCGAAAGGATGATCACGGTCACCCGAAGCCGCAATATCGCCGTATCCATGATCTGCCAGTCCCTCTCGCAGCTTGACGAGAACTACGGCGAGAACAACGCGGCGACGATCGTGAACGCCTGCGACACGATGCTCTATCTGGGCGGCAAGTCGGCGGATACCAATCAGAAGATCGCGGAGATGATCGGCAAGCAGACGGTCGCGAACGTCTCCGTGAACGACTCTCGCGGGAACAACCCCACCTACACGCACAACTACGGCCTCATAGAGCGAGACCTCATGCAGGGCTCCGAGATCTCACGCATGCCCAAGGACGAAGCGCTCGTGCTCATAAACGGGGCGCAAGCGTTCAAGGACAAGAAGTACATGCTTTCGTCGCACCCCCGCGCATCACTGCTGGCAAGAGCCGAGAAATCCGGGCTCTTCGACTTCAGGCGGTACCGCGCCCGACGGGAAGGAGAGCTGATGGAGACCTGAAATGTGCGGCTGCGGCAAGGATCGGCGGATCCCCAAGACGCCTGGGTGATTCCACGCACCCAGGCGCTGCCGCAGCCGAAAGACGCAAAGGAGCGCGCAAGCGCCCCTGCGAACCCAATTCTATCATCGGCGCGCAGCTGGCCCATTCCACTTTCAGGGCGGCAGCGCGAAAGACGGCAAAGGAGGGCAAATGCTCGCAAACATCATCAGCCTTGTCTCTGGCTGCGTCACCTTCCTCGGCGGCTTTCTGGTCGTCTGGGGCGCGGTGTCGCTCGGACTCGCCATCAGGGAGCAGCAGGGAGGCTCGCAGATTGCCTCCGCCATATCCACCATAGCTGGCGGCGCGATTATCATCGCCGCAGCAGTCTACTTCGGGATGCTCGACACGTCCTGGCTCCCCGCCTAGTGGGGCGATGAGCTATGTCGCTTCAGATCCCCATTCAGAAGGACATCGGCGAATACGAGGAGAAGATCGTCGGGAAGCTCTCCTTTCGCACGCTCGTCTGCGTGGCGGGGGGCTTCGGATCGGCGATCCTCGTGGCAGCGATATGCCATTTCTGGATCGGCATAGAAGTCGCCGACGCCGCTTTCCCCGTCATGTGCGCATCGATCCCGTTTTGGCTCGCCGGTTTCTGGCGTCCATTCGGGATGCGCGCGGAGAAGTTCGCACCCCTTCTGTTTTCACACCACATGAAAGACCAGAGGCTCCTCTACGAAAGCCCGGCACCGAAGCATCTGGCGCGCATCGAGCGAGGAGCGCCAAGTCGCAGGGCGAAGAGGATGTCCAAACGCAAAGGAGCGGAGGCCAATGAGCCAACCAGAGAATACGAAGAAGTCAAGGAAAGAGATGCAAGAGGACAAGAAGAGGCTCAAGGATGAGAAGAAGATCGCAAAGGCCCGAATCAGAGCCGAGCGAGAGCGGGGCGGCTCTCAATCGAGCCTCATGCGGCAACTCACTGGCATGTCCTCAAAGTCCGATCGTTCGAAGAAGGCTCATGAGGAGAAGCTGAAACGCCAGAAGAAGGCAAGGGCATCAGCGGGCGACATAACTTCCTTCATCGGCTACGACGCCATCTACAAGGACGGCATCGCGCAGGTCGAGGAAGGGCTCTTCTCGCAGACGATCGAGTTCTCGGACATCTCCTACCAGTCGGCGCGCCGTGAGAACCAGCAGAACATCTTCACGGTGCTCTCCTCGCTCTACAACTACTTCGGCGCGGACTCGTGCGTGCAGCTCACCATTGCGAACGTCCCCATCCCTGAAGAGGAGATCGGAAAGAAGCGCTTCTTCAAGGCGTCCGACCCCAACACGGAGAAGTACGCCAAGGAATACAACCAGATCTTGAACGATAAGATGCGAGAGGGCGTCTCCAACCTCACGCGCCATCGCTATCTTACTTATATGGTCGGTGCAAGCGATGTATGGGAGGCCGTGCCAAAGCTCTCTCGCATCAAGGGCGACGTAATCGACACGCTCTCGCGCATCCGCTGCGAGGCGCATGCCCTAAACGGCATCGAGCGCTTGAGCGCGATTCACTCCCAGCTTCGTCCGAAGGCGGCGTTCACGTTCGCATGGGACAAGGTGAATCCCTTCTCGAACACACGCACGCGCGACCTGATCGCTCCCGCGCTCGTGAACTTCAAGCCCAGCGGACGCTCGGACATCTTCAGGATCGACGAGACGTACGGCTGCGTGCTCTCCATCCGCACGTTCGGATCGATGCTTGAGGACTACTACCTCGCTAACATCATCGATCTTCCCATGCCACTGTCGGTGAACCTGCACATCCAGCCCATCGCGCAATCAGATGCCCTCGCGCTCGTGAAGCGCCAACTTGACTGGATGGATAAGGAGATAATCGACGAGCAGATGAGCGCCATGAAGAAGGGCTACGACTATACGATCCTGCCTCCAGAGCTGCGCTACTCCAAGGAGGAGGCGGAGGAGCTCCTCGACTTCCTTCGAAACAAGAACGAGCGCCTCTTCACCTACACCGGCCTCATCTACACCTATGCCGATACTGTTGATGCGCTTGAGCGCCAGGTCGATCAGATCATCTCCGTCGGGCAAGGAAACTCGCTCGGCATCGAGCCGCTTTACTATCGACAGCGCCAGGCTCTGAACTCGGTGCTGCCGCTCGGGATGAACCACGTCGATGTCACCCGCTACCTCACAACCGGGCAGATCGCCATGCAGATGCCTTTCGCATCGTTAGAGCTCAACCAGGAGGGCGGGGGCTACTATGGGCAGTCGAAGCAGTCGGGCAACCTCGTCATCTGCAACCGCAAGAAGCTCGCGAGTCCCATGGGGTTCGTCTGCGGCAAGCCCGGTTCCGGGAAGTCCTTCTCTGTGAAACGCGAAATCACCAATACAGTGCTCGCCTATCCGGAGGATGAGATCATCATCTTCGACCCCGCTGGCGAGTACGGAAATCTCATCGAGGCCCTCGGCGGCGTGAACGTCCGGCTCGCGCCCGATGCGGACACCGCGCTCAACCCCTTCGATTTGGCAGATGTGGAGGGGCGCGCCGACGCCGCGCAGCTCGCCTTCAAGATCGATGCCTTCTTGGCCCTTTCGAGCGCGATGATGGCGGAGTCTTCCGAAGGCCTTCCCGAGGCGGACAAGTCGATCATCACAAGATGCGTTGAGGCGGCTTACGCGAGATGCTCAGGCGGCGAGGGAATGCCAACGCTTTCCGATTTCCACGAGATACTCGTCGAGCAACCTGAGGTGGAGGCGCGCGACATAGCCCTTCGCTACGAGCGATACGTCACCGGCGCGCTGTCGTTCTTCAACCGCCAGTCCAACGTCGGCTTCCACAACCGCATCACCAACATAGACCTTCACGACCTCTCCACCAACATGCGCGTGTTCGGCATGCTCACCGCGTTAGAGGCCGTGCGCAACCGGATGTATGCGAACTTCGAGCGGGGTGTTACCACCTGGCTCTATATCGATGAAGTCCAGTCGCTCTTCGGCCACCCCACCATCATCGATTACTTCGCGAAGTTCTGGGCGGAAGGGAGGAAGTTTAACTTGATTTGCACCGGCATCTCCCAGAACACCTCGCACATGCTCACTCACGAGCGCGCCCGCACCATGGTTCTGAACTCGGACTTCATGCTGCTTCACAAGCAGGCGAGCCAGGACCTCGCCGCGTGGGCGGAGATGCTGTCGCTCTCCAGTGCCGAGCGTGAGTACATCGACGAGTCTATCAAGGCTGGAGAGGGTCTTCTCGTCGCGGGAGGGGCGCGCGTGCCCATCCGTGACGACTTCCCCAAAGGCGCTCTCTACGACCTCTGGAACACCAAACCTGAGGAGATCGCGCAGCTGAAGCGAGCTCATGTCTTCGAGAAGAACGCGAAGAGGAGCAAGAACTAAATGGATCCGAGAAGCCTCGACAACACGAGCGCCTCGATCTCGGATATCGTCACCGCCGATAAACTCGATGCCGTGAGCGCAGGGATCGTGAAGGACGACGAGAGCCAAAGCCTCTCTGCCCTAAGCGAGAAACAGTCCGCGCTTGGCACGAGGGCAACGAGCAAGGCAAGCCCCTCCAAGAAACACGTCCGCACATCGGCGGATACGGGCACAGCAAATGCGGATTCCGATGGCGCATCAGGTGCTGGGGATGCATCCACAAGATTCCAGACGGCCAACACTTCAAGCGAACGACTCAAGGTTCGCCAGGTGCTGGAGCGCCAGGCAATATCCGAACTCGACGACACCGACGAGTTCGAGGGGGTGGGTAACGCCTACGACACCGGGCGAGGCGCAAAGCGGGCGATCGCAGCCATGCGGGATAGGAAGGCGAAAGGGGCCCACTCCGCCTCAGGCGGTTCTAAGGGGTCGGGCGCGAGCGCAAAAGCCACCAAGAGCACGAGCGCCCAAGGCGCGAAGAAGGCGAAAGCGGCAAGCGTCAACGGGGTTAGCCAGGCGCAAGCGAGCCACGCCGCCCAAGCGGCGGGGGCCGCCACGAAGACGGCCGTCTCATCGTCCGGCAACGCAGCCATCGCTGGCACGGTCGGCGGAAGCGGGATTGCCGCAGGCGGTGGGGTGCTCTGCGGGGTCATCGCCTTCGTACTCGTCGCGCTCGTCATAGGCCAGATAATCTCAGCCTTGTTCGGATTCTGGGACGCAGAAGACAAGAAGCGCTCCATGGAGGGGCTTCCGCCCTACATCACCTATGAGATGGTCGAGGAAGCCATTCGTTGCCAGGAGGAATTCGGTCACCCCGCTGGGTGCACCATCGCGCAGATCATCTGCGAGTCGGGACAGGGTGAGACCATGAGCCAGCTCGCGACGCGCGACCACAACCTATTCGGAATGAAATGGGCGTCGTCTTTTGCATCGGCGCCGGAAGTCGTCGGAAAGGCGGGATGGACGACCCAAGAGGAGTACACACCCGGCACCTTCACCACCATAACGGCGTACTTCACGGTGTTCAAAGGAGATGTGGAGTGCATTCGCTTCAGAAGCCGCGTGTTCCTGCAGGCATCCCACTACAGCGCCAATGCCCTCATCCAGCAGGCGATCGCCGAGCGCTCCTCCGACAAGATGGCGGAGGGACTCAAGGATGCGGGATGGGCAACGAGCTCGGCCTATGTGGACTCCCTCAAGTCCGCCATGGATACCTACAACCTGCGCCGCTTCGACTCGATGACCGTGGAGGATTTTGAGAGAGGGGCACTCTCGGCAGACGCGGTCATCGCCGCCGCCTACAGCCAGCTAGGCGTGCCCTACGTATGGGGCGGAACGACGCCGGGCGTGGGCCTCGACTGCTCTGGGCTTACCCAATACTGCTACCGGCAGGCGGGCATTGCCATCCCACGAAACTCCGAGGATCAGGCAGCGTTCGGTCGCAAGGTGCCGGTGTCAGAGGCATCGCCCGGCGACATCCTCTGGAGGCCCGGGCACGTGGCCATCTACATCGGGGACGACCGCTACATCCACGAGCCGCACTCGGGTGCGGCCTGCACGATTGCAAGCGGCGCATCGCACTTCGTGAGCGCCATCAAGATCAGATAGGAAGGACGAAACATGACCAGAAAGAACAAGCTCATGCTCGCTGCGGCCATCGTGGCCGCGGTGCTCCTCGTGGGCTCGGGCGTCGCCAGATGCACGCTCGCCCAAAATGGGGCGACCGAAGGCCGAATTGCTGTCGAATCGGCAGAGGAGGCAGCAGTAGAGAACCCTCAGTCCGAAACCGATATTGCAGATGGCGAAGCGAATTCTGGCATCGAATCGCTCGTCGGAACCTCGTGGGTTGGCGTGGACGACGCAACGCGCACGCTTTCCATCGTCAAGGGAGCTTTCGTCGAGACCAAGGACGGCGGCACTGAGGTGACCTACTGGACGCTTTACGACGAGGAGCTGCTTTCCTCCGGCATAGAGGCCACCGTGCTCGCCTCGAAGTCAATGACCGATGCCGCGAGCCCTGTTCTCGTCTCTGTTAGGAGCGACGGCGCAGATACCGTGCTTAGATCGGACGCCCTCGCCTGCGCATACAGGCAGGTGCAGGTCGGGGACAGGTCGCTTAGCTTCACCGGCGTCACCTCCAAGCTCGAAGAGGCGATGGGGATCGACGCCGCGAAGATCGAGGCCGCCGTCTCGGCGCGTGCAGCAGCCGTGTCCCCGAGCGCGACCCGCGCCATCTGGGATGCGGAGGCGTGGATAGACTATGCCAACAACGCGGCTACGACAACGTTCACGCTCGACGATGGGGCATCGACCATGATCTCGGTTACGCGCTCATCCGATGGCACGATCGAGGCGCTCTGATAGGGATGGGCAAAGTCAAAAGCCTCGTCACGAACAGACGATTCATAGTGGCGTTCGCAGCCACTTTCATGCTGCTCTCCACGCTGTTTATTCCCACGCAGCTCGCTTGGGGCTCGATCGCGGATGACATCAACGCATGGCTCTGCGGAGTGCTCCGTGACTGGTGCAACTGGATCTTCGCGGCTCAGACCGACGTGATGCGCTCACTTGGCGCTAACGGCGTGCTCTCGGCACCATTCGAGACCATGCTCGCCAGCGCAGGAGAAGTGTCCATGTACGACATCGCCAGAGGCGTCTGGCAGGTGGCGGTGCTGCCCATAGGCTGCGGCGTGCTCGGGCTCGTGTTCACCTTGAAGCTCATCGAGATATCACAGCGCATGGATGGCAACCAATCCTTCCCGGGCGTGAAGGAGGTGGTGTTCCTCCTCGTGTTCTTCGCGGTATTCCTTTTCCTGATCCAGCACTCCTTCGACCTCATGGCGGCCATCTACGAGGTCATAGGCCTTGCGATAGACCGTGTGGAGGGCCTCTTCGGCACTGGCGGCGCACTGGACATGACGGCGGTCTCGATCGTAACGGGCGATGACGACCTGTCTGCGCTCCTGGCGCTGCTCGTCGTCGCGGTCATCAGCTGGCTCGTCGTGCTCGTCGCATACATCGTGGCGCTCGTCGTCTGCTGGGCGCGCGCGATACAGCTTTACGTCATGGCGGCGTTCTCCCCGATTCCGCTGGCATTTCTTGGCTTCGACCAGACGCGCCAGATCGGGCTCGGGTACCTGAAGAGCTTCGGTGCTGTCTGCATCGCAGGGCTCATTATTCTGATCCTGCTCATCAGCTTCCCCGTGATCCTGGGCGGCATCGTCGCCGTGAACCCGGGAACCGGAACGCCCATAGACGCGATAGCGAATGGGCTCACCTACGCGCTCCAGTACCTCGCCATGTGCATCCTCCTCGTGTTGTCGCTCGTGAAGAGCGGAGCCTGGGCACGAGACATCGCGAGCGGGTTCTAGGTGCATGCCAGCAAGAGAGGAGGTGGTGCCTATGGGCTGACGGGGCACCCACAGGGGCATTCCACCAATCGACCCCAAGAGGACACAAGACGCAAAGGAGAAAGCAAAATGGACGACAAGAAAAACGTCTACATCACCCTGCACAAGAACTTCGTGCACGAGGGCATCGAGTACGAGGACAGGAAGACCGGCGAGACCAAGACCTTCAACTCGGTGACGCTGCCCAAGGGCACCGTGGTCAACGGACAGGATGTGAGCTACAGCCAGTTCAGCCCCCTCTTCGTGAACCCGTCCCGATTCAAGGGCGAGAACTACCGAGACATCCCCCTTCTGGCCGAGAAGGAGGTATGGCTGAAGAAGAGTGTGCTGGAGCCGGACGGCAGCCCCACCCTCGACGAGGATGGCAAGCAGGTGCGCGAGGTCATAAAGGTGATGCCCGCTGCGCTCAAGGAGGGCATCGACAAGGGAAGGGCGGCCTACCTCGCATCGCTCGACGACAAGGCCAAGGAGGCACGTGAGGCATCGGCCAATCAGACCCGCGAGGCTCGCCAGGCCGAGCCCGTCTCCCGATAGGCGGTGCGACATGGAAGTTACGACGACTGACACTTCCGGCTCGAAGGCCCTGCGCTGCCTGCTCGCAGCGCTTATCGCCCTGAGCTCGGTCATAGGCTCTCTTGCGGTCACGGGGCAAAGCGCATTCGCCGCAGAGACCGCCTCGTTGAGCATCGGGGGCAAGATCCCCTACGCGGGATACACGACCACATGGATGTACGCCGATGGCGAGATGGCCTATTGCGGGAACCCCTCTGCGGCAACGCCGCCTTCAGGCACCTACACCAAAAGCGCTATAAGCTCAGCATCGGGCCGCGATGCGGAGACCGTAGCGGACCTCTGGTTCAGCTACGGCAGCCCGGGATTCGATGCGAGCCTCTGGCCAAGCACGTGGTATGACGGCACGGCCATGACGGATGCGCGCTATGCGGCGCTCGCGCACATCCTGCTCTCTGACACGTTCTCCAGCAACGGCAGCTACGCGCTCTACGGGTGCAACGAGTCCTTCAAGGAATGGTGCCGCTACAACGTTATCGGCTTCGACTCATCGGGCACGATGTGCAACGACGATGCGACCGGTCGAAAGATCTCGCGCATGCAGGGCGAGGTCCCCTCGAACTTCGAGGCGTTCATGCTCTACACGGGCGCGGGAAACCAGCTGATCCTCTCATTCAAGTACACCCCCTATGGCAAGATCGACCTTCTGAAGGTCACTGCCAACGAGGAGATGCGCGGGGGCAATCCGCTCTACTCCGTGGAGGGCGCGGTGTACACCGTGTACCGCAACTCGGGGCTCACGGATGTCGCGGGCTCCATCACGACCGACGAGGATGGCTACGGCATACTGGAGGAGCTTGAGCCGGGCAGCTACTGGGTGCGTGAGACCAAGCAGGCTCCGGGACATGCGCTCGACCCGACCGTGTATCCGGTTGAGGTGAGGTCGGACGAGACCACGCGGGTGAACGGCAAGACCGTATCCGACATCCCGCAGTCAGACCCCGTGGGAATGCTCGTCGGAAAGGTTGACGCCGATACCAACGAGAGCGCGCCCGAAGGCGATGCGACGCTCGAAGGCGCGCTCTTCACCGCCCGTTACTACGCGGGCGACTATGCTGACGCGGCATCGGCCGAGGCGTCCGGCGCGCCTGCGCGTACCTGGGTGTTCGAGACGGATGCCGATGGATTCGCCTACCTGGCTGACGAGTACAAGCACTCGGGAGATCCTCTCTACTACCAAACCAACGGCGACGCATCGATTCCCCTGGGAACGGTGCTGATCCAGGAGACCCGCGCGCCCCAGGGCTACAACCTCGACGATGGGCACGGCGGGGATCCAAAGGTGTTCTGCGTGCGCATCACGCAAGACGGCGCGGTCGGCGAGTCCGTCTACACCTACAACTCGCCCAAGGTGCCCGACACCGTGAAACGCGGCGACTTCCGCCTTGTGAAGGAAGTGCCCGTGGAGATCTACGACTCTCCTAGCGGCGACATGCCACAGGAGGTCGTGCGCGTGCTCGTCCCAGGGGTCAAGTTCGAGCTCTACAACGACTCGGAGAGCGCCGTGCTCTCGCCCGAGACAGGCAAGCTCGTCGAGCCCGGCAACCGAGTGTGCACCATCACGGTGGACGAGAACGGCCTTGCCACCACCAAGGACGACAACGCCGACGTCAACGGTTGGAGCAAGCCAGGCAACTGGACCGGCGCGCTCGCCTACGGCACCTACCGCGTGCACGAGCTGATCCCGCAAGACGTGACCGACGCCTTCAAGGCCAAGTGGGGAAAGACGCTCCTTCCCGTGGAGGACTGGAAGACCACCATCCGCGAGGAGGGCGAATACGAACCTCCCGCACTCGTGAACGACCACATCCCCCAGACGCCTCTCAAGGTGGTGAAGGTGGACGCCGAGACCGGCAAGCAGGTGCCGCTGCCCGTGAGCTTCCAGCTTGAGGACGCGAGCGGGGCACTCATCACCTACACCTCCCACTATCCCGCAACCGAGACAATCGACACCTGGACGGCCAACGAGCGCGGCGAGCTGACACTTCCGATGTTCTTGGAAGAGGGCGACTACACGCTTTTGGAGGTCCAAGCACCGTACGGCTATGTGAAAAAGCTCGAGGGCAAGGCGTTCCACGTGGACGCTGACTACAACGGGTGGGACGATCATCTCGTGATCGAGTTTTCCAACATGCCCCAGAAGGCGACCATCACTGTAGCCAAGACCGACTCCTGGACTGGAGAGGCCGTAGACGGGTCCGTCTACATCGTGAAGGCGGCGGAGACCATCCAGACGCCCGACGGCACCATCCGTGCGCACGAGGGCGAGATCGTGGCCACTCTCACCACGGGCGAGGACGGCAAGGCGACAACGCCTGAGCTATACTTGGGAACCTACACGGTCTACGAGGCCAAGGCAAAGGATGGCTACGCGCTCGACGTGACCGAGAAGACCGTGGCGCTCGAATACGCAGGACAGGGTGTCGCGGTCTACGACCACGAGGAAGCCGTAACCGACGAGCCTACCAACCCTTCGATCAAGAAGGTTGACGCCCTCGATCCTGAGGTGTCCGTCGTAGGAGCCGTCTTCCATATCTGGAACGACGAGGACACCTTCGACGAGGAGATGACGACTGACGAGAACGGCATCATCTCGCTTGCCTACGCGAAGCACGGCAACTACCACACCCAGGAGGTGTCCGCACCCGAGGGCTACGCCATCGTAGACCTCGATGAAGAGGGCAACTCCACCGTCACCGACTTCAAGGTGAACGACCAGGGCATGATCGAGTGGGACGAGAGCGGGGCCATGGCGCAGACGCACGAGTTCACGCTTGAGAACATGCCCAAAACCATGAAGACGACCGCTGTGGACTCAGAGAGCGGAACCCACGAGGGCCAAGCCCGCGACGAGCTCACCATCGTGGACACCATCGAATACACGGGGCTCGTCCCCGAAAACGAGTACACCGTGAGCGGAACCCTCATGGACAAGGTCACCGGCGAGCCCGCGCTTGACGATGAAGGCAATGAGATCACGGCGTCCACCACTTTCACTGCAGAGGAATCCTGCGGCACGGTGGACGTGACCTTCACCTTCGTAGGCGCATCCCTAGCTGGCAAGCAGCTCGTGGCATTCGAGACCATGGAATTCGAGGGGGCAGAGTACATGGTCCATGCCGACATCGACGATGTTGACCAGACCGTGAACGTGGTTGACATCGCAACCCAAGCGCGTGATGCCGAGTCTGGCACGAGCGTCGGCACCGTCGGCGAGCATGTGAAGCTCATCGATACTGTGGCTTACACGGGTCTCACTCCAGGCAACGCCTACAAGCTCTTCACGATGCTCATGGACAAGGGGACGGGAAATCCACTTACAGGCGATGATGGGCTTCCTATCGTGAGCACGACCGAGTTCGCGCCCGAGACGCCGGACGGCACCATCGACGTCGAGGTCGAGATTGACACGCGCGAGCTCGCGGGTCACGACATCGTGTTCTTCGAGAAGCTCTCAGACGCACAGGAGAACATCGTCGCTACCCACGAGGACGTAAACGACGACGGCCAGACCGTGAGTTTTCCCGAGCCCGTGCCAGAGCCGGAGAACCCAGGTAAGGGATACCCGAAGACCGGAGCGTTCGCTAAGGTCGATCCCATCACGGCAAGCGTCGCGGTGATCCTGCTCTGCGGCATCGCCGGAGCGACCTATGCCTTTGTCCGACACTCCCGCAAGCAGACCGAAACCATCACTGAGATGGAAGAGGAAGTTTTGGCTGGAGCCGACGAGGACTAAATCCGACCCTTCGCCTTTGCTGAGAAGCATTAGCTGACGGCGATTGAACGACAGGGTGGGGCGCACGCCATGCGTCCCACCCTTTTTCGATACAAGGAGCAAAAGATGGAGAGAATACGAAAGGCGGCGAAGGCCACGAGTGTAATCGTCATCGCCATACTCACAGCGCTCACTCTCACCATTCTTTGTGCGTCAGAGGAGGAACGCATCGAGATTGCAGAGATGGTCGATAATCTGAGCGATCAAGAAGAGCCAGAAAGGCAGATCGACTGGGATAGTCTTCCTGCAGAGGTCGTCGCTTGGATCGAGGTGCCTGGCACAAGCATAGACGAGCCTATAGCACAGGCCATGCCTGACGCCCCGAATGTTTATCTCTATAGGGACGTATTTGGCCAGGGAGCGTATGGCACGCCCTATATAGATTGCGAATGCACGATAGATTCTCGCTTCGTTATGGTCTATGGCCATCATATGTCTGACGGTTCTGTGTTTGCCGAGTTCGCCGACTTCATCGACGAGAGCTATGCGCGCGAGCACAACAGAGTCATCGTCTACAAGCGCAGCGGAGAGATCTTGGAACTTGAAGTCTGCGCCGTGGATGCCGTGAATGCAAGCCGTGAGAGGTTGGTTATCAACCAAGAAAGCGATTTCGAGCAGATTGTCGAATCGGCGGACTTGAAACTCGCGAATGCGATTGAAGTAGGACAACTATTTGCTTTCACAACCTGCTCTTATCAAACAGCGAATTCGCGAACTACGGTTTATGCGCAAAATATTTTCCAGAAGACTATTGACTCAGTCGTTACGTCATAGTTTATGCTGCCTTACATGGAGGTGAAGATATGAAAACCGTTCATGAGGTAAGCAAGATTACTGGTTTGACGATTCGAACGCTTCGACACTATGACGATATCGGGCTTCTGAAGGTTCAGCGCACAGGAGAAGGAATATCAAATGACAGGAAGCTTTACTCAGATGAGGATATTGAAAAGCTGTTCACAATCATGATCTACAAAGAGCTTAATGTTCCTCTAAAAGAGATAAAGGAGCTGATGAGCGCACCAGGTTATGACAGGGTTTCCGCGTTAGAAGAGCAAATTATTGAACTAAAAATATTGGATAAAATGTCCAATTTGTAACGGAAAGACGAGGGTTCAAGTATTTTATAATACGGTATTAAGAAATTTTCCTCTTTTCTGCCCTAAATGTAAATTAACACATATCATTGATGTTGAAAAATTAGAAATCATAATCAAAAACTCTGAAAAACAAAAGGAAGGATATTAAATGAAACACTTACCTAAAAGTACACTTACGGAAATATTGAATGACCCATACGGATTTACTTACAAAGAAATGTCGGAAGTAATTGGAGAGGATAAAGCAAGAGCCTTATATGCGGAATTGTATAAACAGCCATTTCACAAAAAAAATCTATCAATATCAACAAAAAAAGGAGGCTTCGGGGGTTTCTGTGGGTAGGGTCTAGCGCCCGGGAAGCGCGATCGGGA